>Ga0316204_10003157_pt1 | contig 34165 bp, 24 predicted proteins | sample 6monrhotite_MG_2_FD_205661 | JGI IMG/M metagenome (GOLD analysis project Ga0316204, IMG submission 205661) | Microbial mat bacterial communities from mineral coupon in-situ incubated in ocean water Damariscotta River, Maine, United States -... | ecosystem: Environmental > Aquatic > Marine >... | reverse complement strand
ACCCTCACCGTCGCCGCACCTGAGCCAGCGCGCCAGGAACTCGACGCGATGCTCGAACACCTTCGGGCCGCCTGAGTCTCGATCAGACCGCCGTCACACGACCGCGCTTTGCAACACTGAGGTGAAGCTGATGAATCGATCAGCTGCCCGAACTCGACGTGCGCTTTTGACGATATTGAGTTTGTTCCGTGCCGACGCACAACCCCTGATGCGGGACTCCTGAAGAAGGTCGACGCCGTCGGGGTCGCGGTAGAGACAACGTCCTCGAAGCCCAGGCCCCACGAGCGAATTTGGGGACCCCGAGACACCATCAACCACTCATGGTCGCCGCCGCCATGCCGAAGTCGGTCCTTGATGACGTCTCTCACAGCTGGGTTGGCATACAGCTCGGCCAGCTCTGCCGGCCCCCTCGAATTGAACCACTCAGGGAATCCTTGCTGCCCCGGGACTCCGTGTGCCTCGGCAGTAGTCAACGGACGAAGAGGCTTCTTCGGAGGCCCAAGCGATTCGGCCAGGTCGTCCCAGAAACCGACCGGTGGGCCACCGGGCCCTCCCCCGCCCCCAGCGGCCGAAGCCGCACCAAAGCCTCGGGCGCGACGCAGTAGCCCGCGAACAGACTGATACCCCTCGATGATCGAGACAACCCGAGCAGCTGTTCTCCAGACTCGGATGACGGCCTCTGCGTAGTTCTCGTAGAACGCGCCCTCATCCTGGTGGACGAGGGCGGCCCCGACACCGTAGACGGCTACTCCGCCTTCAACAGCGTCATCAATCGCAGCCACGCCTTCGTCGACCGCGGACTCGTGCCAAGCCTTGACCCCCCGACCGATTGACCTCGCCCAGGCGGCCTCCCCTGCCCACCAGCCCGAAGTCGCCGCAATGTACTCGCGCTCCTCCAACGCGAGACCGATCTCCCCGCCGAGCGCCCCGAGCCCGTTCCCGACCTCTGTGAACTTCCCACGGTAGAATCCCCACGCTCGACCAAGCGTCGCGTCGTAGTAGTTGTCCAGGCTCTGGCTCGGGTCTTCGAAGACGTCCGCAAACCCCGACGCAATGCTGTCTCCAACGTCGGCTGCAGTCTCGGCCGCCCATTCCCCCCAGGTACCCGTGCGATCGGTGTAGCCAACCGGGTCTCCACCGCAATAGCCATAGCGGTTCAGTCCATCCCCCAGCCCTATCGGGTCCGCGCTGCACCACCTCCCCAACCAGCTCGCGAAATACCGCCACCCGTGCTGTGCGAGCCCGGTCTCCTCGTCGCGCTCCATCCCTGTGAACCGGTACCGGTTCACATCCACATCAACGTCACTACGGACAGCCCGATACGCCGTCGTCCCGTACGGGTGGTATTCCTCGTACGACACCACGCCGCCGCCCTCGTCGACCTCGAGGCTTGTGCTGCCAAGGTGGTTTCCCAGCGCGTAGCGGTACAGCGGTTTCGGCTTCGACACCGCCTTCCGATCTCTGCGGAGCTTCGTGTCAAGCGTTAGCCCACCGGGCGCATGCTCGGTGAACGTTGCCTCATCGACCTTCTGTTCATCAAGCGGGTCGCTCCCAACAAACTTCCGGTACTCCTCGACCCCGCCGACGTATACCCGCTCTTCGGTGCGGCCACCTTTGACGGTCCACTTCCGAACGCGAGCGCCATCGACGTACTGGAAGAACACCTCCGTCGTCCCGCGACGCACTCGGCGGAGCTGGTCGAACTCGTCCCACTCCACCTCGTCGAGGTGGGGCATCTGCATCCGCCCGAACTCGTCGTGCGGGTACAACTCGGGCGTCGGCGTCTTTCCAACGGCGCTGGCCCGCAGCCGGTTGCCGTGTTCGCTGTACTGATTACGCCGCGTCCAGGCCCCGGCGCTGTGCCGTGCCGCGAGCTGATGACGCAGCTCCAGCAGGTTCCCGTGAACATCGTAGCGGTACCGCTGCGTGTAGTTCCGAACCGCGTTGACGTCGTTTGGCGCCGCCACCCGCTGCAGTGCGGTATCCGTCGGCCCCCGGCCTGGACCTCCGCCGCTGGGGAGCTGGCCGTGGTGCTCCCGGCCGCTGGCTTCAACCAGGCGATAGAGCGTGTCGTAGCGGTAGCGGGTGACCGGCTCGACGCTCTCGCCACCGGTCGTCACCGTCTTATGCGCGTCGTCGCGGATCCGGACGATGTTTCCGGCCGCATCATAGACGTACGACAGCGCCTGCAGCGTCTTGCTGCCCGCCTTGGACGTCATCGACGCGAGTCGCTGCGTCTTCGGGTCGTACGCGTAGGTCGTGCGTGCCTTGCCGCGCTTGACCGCTGTCGCTCGACCGAAGATGTCGTAGCCCTCGATGGCGTGAATGACCTCCGCGCCTCCGCCCTCCGCATCGATGCGCGAGACCGTCTTGGGCAGCCCCTCCTCGGTGTACTCGTGCACATGCCGAGCCCCGTGTGGGTTCTGCGACTGCACGAGCCGGCCCTGCGCGTCGTACTGGGCACTCGACTCGAAGTCGCGCTCCGCCTCCAGCAGGTCGGCCGCGGCCGCATCGAGCTCGGACACCGACGCGCACCCGACCAGCACCGTCCAGTCGGGGCGCTTCGTCGGGTCGGCGGGAAGGACCCGCTGTGTCCGCTCGACACCGCCTTGGTGGTCATAGTCGAGCAGCGACTGCAGGCCCCCACCGTCGTAGACCCGCAGCAACCGGCCCTTGTGATACGTCGAGGCGTTCACCGCTTCGCCCAGGTCGACCTCGGGCGCCTCATCGGCCCACACCCGATGCTTCACCACCGCCGAGCTACCGTCGGCATCGGCAACGACGAAGTCGCTTACCGGGCGCCGCAGAGCGTCGTAGCTGGAGAACATCCCGTGCCCTGAGCCGACCGGTCCGCGCCGGGCATAGAGCACCGATCCATCGACGTTCGGAGCGCTCGCCACAACACCACCGTCAACGCTGCGCTCTTGCAGCTGCAGGCCGCGCAGGCCAAAACGTCGTTTCTCTGCAACCCGGCCGTCGGCGTCGATCGTCTCCGCCGCGTTCCCGGCCGCATCGAAGTGCGTCCGCGTCACCACCATCCGGTGCTGCGTCTCGTCACGCAGCTCGGCGAAGACCGCGTGCGTCCGGCCCAGAGCATCGAACCGCACGTGGCTCCCCGTCCCCGCATGCAGCTCGAGGTCCGCCTTCTCGCCGTCGTCGAGTTCGCCCTCGTAGCCCTCCTCGCCGGCGGTGTCGTTGCGATCGAAAACGGATTGCCCCCACGCATCGAACTCGGTGCGCTCAACGGTACCGTCGCGGTACTCCACCCGGACCGGGCGCCCGAGGTCGTCGTAGTGAACCTTCTTGACCGGGTCGCCGCCGACCACCGCGTAGCCCGGCCCGCCCTCGCTCGGGTCGAAGCTCGAAACCGTCTTGCCCTTGTTGTTGACCGCCCCATGCCCGCCCGCGCGGAACCGGGCCCCCTCGATCTTGGTGCGGGTCTGTAGCGCCGCACCCGACCCGCTGTAGTAGGTGATGCTCGTGTGCTCGTGCGCGCTCGCCTTCGGCTCGGGCAGGCGCTTGTGCTTGCGGAGCTTGAAGTGCTCGTGGCGGGTGTGGACCGTCACCGAGACCGGCCGGGCGTCGAGGTCGTACTCGATGCGGGTCGCGGGGTCGTCTTCGGTGGTCCCCTCCCCGTCCACGCCGAAGCTCCAGGTCTTCGTGACGCGCCCCAGGGCATCGAAGCGCACGTTCGACTCCACGCCGTTCGCACCCAGGGTCCGCTTGGCCCCAAGCGTCCGCAGGTCGAACTCCGAGCGCACCGTGTTCCCGAGCGCATCCCTGGCCTCGACGGCGAAGTAGGCGTCCTCGTCGTATGTCACCGTCGACGCGTTGCCGAACGCATCCAGCGAGCGCTCCGACAGAAAGAACTTGGAAGGGTCGTGCTCGGCGGTCCCCGAGGGCGCCCAAAGCAGCCCGGCATCCTTGACGTAGGGGGAAGCATCCAGCTGCTCCTTCGCCAAAGGATCTCCGCCAAAGACCCCGTCCCACTGCGCGTCGCTGAAGACCGCGCTGTGGCTGGAGTGGACGATTCCCGTCCGGCCGATGCCCGAGGGTGTACCCGAAGCGCTCCCACCGAAGGGCCCAGCGACGTCGTCGTCGAAGAAATACGTCCTCTCATGGCTGAGCAGCTCGCCGCCCCCCATGGCACGCAGCGCCCCCACCGAGAACGGAGCCGTAGAGTCGCCGGACTGCCCCGTGACCGCAAAGCTGCGCGTCTCGGCGACCGCCCCGACGCGATAGTGGTCGGGCTTGTCCTCGTCGAACACGGTCACGACCTCGCTCCGCACGACCTCCGTCCGCAGCTGCGGGTCGTCCGCGGGAGCATCGGAGTTGGCCAGATCCGGGTCGGGCGGAGCTTCGGCGCCTGCGTCCGGCTTCGAGGTCCCCGCGGGATCGTCGACCTCGCCGCTGTGCACCTCGACTCGCACGGTCCGGGTCATCCCTTTCGACCATGCGTCGTAGACCCCGTCGTCTTTACCCAGGACCGACCCCGGCGGCGCAGGCTCTGCTCCGGTGTCGAAGAGGAACAGCTCGACCCGGCGGTTGCCAGGCTCTGCCGTGTCGTCGGGCGTTGGCACGGCGAGAAAGCTCTCCCCCGCGCCCACCGTCTTCACCGACACGCCCGCGGGCAGCGATGAGCCCGCATGCTGGAAGTAAGCCTCGACCAGGGTTGCCCGCTGCTCCGCAAGCCCCGAGCCGCCTTGCCCCGCGGCGAACGCCTCGAAGTCCGCGTGCCCGAGCGCGGTGGCCATGTGGCCATCCTCGACCTCGCCCCAGACCCCGATGCCGCTACCCTCGTACTGCGACAGCCACACCGCGACATCACCCCGTAGGAGCGCCCCGACCGTCTCCGCGCGGGCGACCGAGAGCGCCGCGTTGTCGTCCGGCTGCCCTTCAGTGTCGGTGTGTCCGACCACCACAACCTCCGCGCCGGACCGCTCCTGATGCAGCGCCTGCGCGGACTTCAACCCCGGCAACGCCACCGGCAGGACGAAGCTCTTGGCCTCCTCGAACATCACGCCGACCAGCTCGACCCGCACCCCGGTGTCTTCCTCCGGGTCATCAGCCCCGAAGGGTTCGACCGGATTCAGCGGCAGCGAAGGCTCCGCTGCCGCCTTGCGCCGCGGGTAGGCCACCTCGATGGTTTTCAGAGGCACCCCGAACTTGTCCACTTCGAGCACCGCGCTGTGGCTCACCCGTGGGTCCGGTGTCTCCTGGCGCTCATAGCTGTACGACAGCGACTGCTCGGCCACCGTCAACAGGCAGCGGTGGTCATCGCCGCTACCCACAACCTTCACATCGTAGCCGTGGACGGAGATCGCCAAGGGCCGGTCCGCCACGTCCTGGGCCACCGCCTTTGCCTCGTCGTCCCCTCCCGCATCGAGGCCCGGCCGTATCTCGGCGTACGACTCGCTCCGCAGCAGCATCCCCTTGAGCGCTCGGGCGACCTCGGGGTCGCCTGCCCCGGGCTCGGGGAGCGAAACCACTGTGGCGTCGTAGTTCTGGTTGTACTCGGTGGCGTAGATCTCGGACAGCGAGCCAGCGCCCGGCGGCACGATCCCCGTGTGGAACCACGAGCGGGTGAACGTCCGGGGGATGGCGTCTTCGAGGGCGTAGGACTGCCGAACGGACGTCTTCTTGCCGCTGCGCTTCTCCGCCTTCGCGGCCAACAGCGCAAGATCCTGCGCATCGCCCTGCTCGATGAAGCCAAAGCCCCGGAACTCCCGCTCCCGCGGGTCCCAGCATCCGTGACGGTAGACATACGACGACGAGAAGTAGAGCTCGGCCACCAGGTCGTACGACTCGACCTCGACCACCACGGGCACGCATAGCGGGAGCCGGGCAATCGGCGATGCCTGCTCGGGCGAAGGCTCGAGCGCCGTACTCGGCCGATACGTGAAGAACGTCTGCAGGCCGATGCCGCCCACCTCGGCTCCGAGCACGTACTGCCGGATGTCCCCCTGCGCTCCAGGGAAGAAGTCGACCGCGGTCACCACCGCGTTCGCCTCCTTCTTCGCGAAGACGAAGGACCCGGTCCCCCTGCCCTCGATGCGGCACAGCGACGACAGCCCCAACTCTTCGAACGCGGGGATCGGGAACGCTTTCTTGATGTCGGTGAACCCGCCCCCCTCCTCTTGGGGCTCCTGTACGAGAACCCGCGCCTGACCGTCCTCGAGGATCAGCAGGTCCGCGCCGCCGATACCGTCGATATCGAACGCCCGAATCCTTCGGGGGTCGACCGCGGGTCCCTCGAGTCCATCCCGCGTAGGGAGCGACGCGACCGGAAAGCCCAACGAGACAGCCTCTCCGAACGCCCCGTGCCCCAACCCCGGCCACACAGTCAGCGCGCCATGGTCGAAGTGCACGAGGTCGGGAAGGCCATCGCCGGACAGGTCGACCAGCATCACGCATGCGTCGGGGTCATCGAGCACCCCTCCCGCCCCAAGGGGCATCGGGCGCGTGTCGAGGGGCTCCCACCCTCGGTCAGCCCCTCGAACCTCCATACTTGCGCAGGCTCGCCCTGGTCGGCCACCACCAGCGCATCGGTCCGCCCGTCTCCATCGAGGTCGCCCCACAGCACCCGCGGGAACCCGGTCTCCTCGTCGAAGTCCGCTTCGGGCGGCACCGAAGGCAGCACTGCCCCCGCCTTCCAGCCGTCGTCGTCCTCGTTGCGCTCCCAGACCTGCCCCGAGCCGCCCGGTCCGAGTTCGACCAGCGCCGGGCGCCCGTCGAGGTCGAGATCGAAGAACCGCTGGCGATGCGGGTCCTGGCTGTCCGAGGCCGACACACCAAACTCGAGGCGCTCGGGCGGCGCGTTCGACCCGGCGTCGACCCGGCGGTGATAGTCGAACGGCCCCATCTGGCGCACGAGCAGCCCCGCCGTGGCTCGACCATCGAGGTCGATGAACTCGGCGTTGGTCTTCTTCTTGGCGAGGTCGAGCCCCTCGAACGCAGGTAGCGCCCGCGCCGTGGGTTTGATTCCGTCGACTTCGTAGATGAACTCCCGCGTGGGGGCGCGCAGCTCGGAGCCGTCATCGCCGATGCCGACGTGCTCGACCTTGGAGAGCAGCGCGGCGGCGTGCTCGGTGTTGTATGTCAGCTCGGTGCGCGAGACGAGCAGCGTCTCGCCAGCAAGTCGGTGGACCACCCGGACACCGCGACACAGCCGACGCGTCCGCACCTCGAAGCCCGCGCGCCCGAAGGAGAAGGCATCCCTGCGCACCAACCAGGCGCTCGGGTCATCCTGCGGCAGCTCGCCCGATCCCGGCCCGACCTCCCAGTCGAGCAAGACCTCGAACAAGAAGTCTTCGGGAGCTGCCGTGCACAGCGCCAGCATCTGTGCTTCCGACGCCATCGGAAACGCGGGCGCAGCGGAGTCCCGATTGGCGTAGAGCGCCCGCACCAACACGCTCTGGCACCCCGCAGCCCGCCCAGCCTCCGCATCAGTGTCGGTGACGTATTGGTAGACGAGCGTGTTGCCCAGCGGATCCAGCTGCGCGCAGAGATTCCACCGAAACACCCGCGTCGGGTCTTCGGGGTCGGCAACCCGCGAGGCTGGCTCGACCCCGAACAGTGAGACGCCGTTGCTTGCGCTCGTCACCCGCCAGTGCGAAATGCCGGCCTTTTCCCACCGCTCGATCCTGGAGAAGCCGGCTTCGAGCCGCGGCTGGTAACGCGTCACCGTGTAGCCGTCGGGCCCCGACCCGGTGCTGACCTTCACCAGCTCGGCCGCGTCCGAGAACACGAACACGTCCGACTCCGCCCCATCGTCGTACGTCGGCACGCCGCGGGCGCTCTGCCCAAGGTGAGGGCGCGTCGTCGCGCGCTGAAAGTAGGGAACCGACAGCGCCCAGCCTTGGCCGAACGGCCCGTTCTCCCCGTTGCTGTCGTAGCCCAGCCCCAGACTCGGCGTGAGCGTACGTCCCGGAGGCAGCGGGAATGCAATGCTGCCCGTCACCGAGCCCATCACCGGGTTCACCGAGAACTTCTCGCCCAGCTTCGGCAGCGACACCCCGCCCTCTGAGGCCGCGACCTCCGGCGTCATCGCCTGCGGGTCTTCTTGGCCCTCGACCTGAACCACCAGCTCGTGATGCTTGCCCATCTCCACGGGAAGCGGCGACATCTCTCCGTTGGGGAGCAGCCGCACGTGGTGCGTGACATCAGGCTTCGAGTCGGCCATCCGGGCGGGGGCACGGTACCACCGCCCTCACGCCAGCCCCGAGGGCAACACGCAGAAGGGACAGGTCCCCTCCTTCGAATAGCCTGCTTGCCGTGCGCCCGGATCGGTGGGTCCGTGCCACGCACCGGCCGAGCCCGCACGAGGGGCTGCACAGGGTCGAGAGACTCTAGAGCACATCTCATAACCTCGACGCGGTGGCTCGCGAAGGATTTGGGGCCGGTGGCTAGGAGCGGAGCCGCCGCTGTACCGGGGTACTGCAAGGTTTCGCGACGACGCCATCGGGCCCAAAGACCAGCGAGACGTCGTGGCGAGGTTATGAGATGTGCTCTAGTCGCAGGACGCCGGGGCCTCTTCATAGAACACCCGGTTCTCCTCAAACCCGACCAACCGTACGGAGTCATACAGGTGGACCGTGCCGGCCACCCAGATCATCCCCTGCGGCTGACCGGGGGTCTGGTTGAACCAGGTCCCGGTCTCGACCACGGCAGGCTGCTCGATCGGCGCCTCCGAGTGCAGCCACGTCCGCTGGGTCGAGCTCGTCGCCTGTGCGGCCCCACCGGTCTCCATCGAGTACGTATCGCGGACGATCATCCTCGGCTCGCTCGCCCCTGCAAGAATCGCCTCCAGCGCCGCGGTACCGCTCCAAACACCCGCCGGACCCGAGGCTGCATCCCGCGTGTAGACCCTCCCTTCCCAACCGAGCATCGACGTCAGCTCCCAGGGGCCGTTCATACTCAGCATCCCCAGCGCCATCGCGTAGCCGAGGTGCAGACGGAACGGAAGCTCGAGGGGCTCCCCGACGACCGACTGCACCGGCCACGGGTCGCGCTTGTTCCACGTCTCGATGTGCATCACCAACGTCTCGCCGTCCACCCACAGCACCCCGGTCGCGGATGCGGTGTCGTTGCAAGCGGCCGCTGCCTCGGTCCACGTGAACGAGCCGTCCCCTGCGATGTCCAGCGACCAGTGGGGTGTGCCATCGGGGTTCCAGTCCACCGTCCACGTCCCGACCAAAGCCGATTCCGCCGCGTCGTCGCCGAAGGTCTCCGGAGGTGGGAATGCAGCCTGTGGGACATCCGTCGTACCGGACCCGTCGGTGCCGCTCTCGCTCCCATCCGTACTCCACCCGCTGCTCTCGCTCACCCCGCCGCTCGTCGAGGTCCCGCCCGTGACGGGATCCGAGGGGTCCCAAGGGCCGCTGGGATCCTCGCCTGCGGTGGTGTCGGTCTTGCCTGGGTCCTCGGTCTCGCCGTCCGTCCCCGCGTCGTCATCCTCGGGCACCACGGTCGGATCGTAGGGACCGTCGGTCTCAAACGGGTCGTCGGTGGTGACGCTGGGAAGCTCGAAGCTCGGGGCCGGAATGCATCCTGCAACCAGACCCAGCACTGAAGTCAGACAAACCCGACGGGCAGACGGCATGCGTCGCCATCGGCCGGGCGCTCCCCGACCTTTCGCCGCCGTGCACTCCCGTTCCGGGCCGGGTGGGCGTCACACGCGAACGCGAGGCGCGAACCGTCCGGCATGCGCCGAGAACTGCTCCAACAGAGGATCCACAACGCCGTTGATGAACTCGTCGACCTGCTGTGGAGCACGCCCCACGTACATTCCGGGGTCGATCACCGCATCGGTGACGTGAGCACTGAGCGCATCGTCGGCGCGCATGCGAGCGAGCAGGTCGTTGGGGCGGCCTTCCTCTTTCATCACCTTCGCGGCCGCGTGCGAGTGCACCCGAACCCGCTCGTGAAGGTCTTGCCGACTCAGCCCGGCCTTGGCGCCGCGCATGATCACGTTTTCGGTCGCCATGAACGGAAGCTCCTCCTTGAGGTTGGCTTCGATCACCGCCGGGTAGACGACCATCGCCTCGGTGACATCGGCGAGCAGGTTCATGATCCCATCGGTCGCAAGAAACGCTTCGGTGATCACCAACCGACGGTTCGCACTGTCGTCGAGCGTGCGCTCAAACCACTGGTTGGCATGCGTGCCCATCGGGTTGGCGGCCAGAGACTGCACGAACCGCGCGAGCGAACAGATCCGCTCACTCTTCATCGGGTTGCGCTTGTAGGCCATCGCGCTGCTGCCGATCTGGTTCTTGCCGAAGGGCTCCTCGACTTCTCGTTTGTGGCACAGCAACCGCAAGTCGGATCCAAACTTGGCAGCCGAGCCCGCGAGGTCAGCGAGCGCTGAGATCACCCACGTGTCGAACTTGCGCGGATAGGTTTGGCCACTGACCGGCACCGTCTTGGAGAACCCCATCGCGGCGGCCACCTTGTCGTCGAGCATCCGCACCTTGTCGTGATCGCCGTCGAACAACGCGAGGAATGAGGCTTGGGTTCCGGTGGTCCCCTTCACACCTCGCAACGGAAGACGACGGGCCAAGGCCTGCAGCGACTCCATGTCGTAGGCGAGGTCCTGCATCCACAGCGTGGCCCGCTTGCCCACGGTCGTGAGCTGCGCGGGTTGAAAGTGGGTGTATGCGAGCGTCGCCTGCTCGCGATGCTCCACCGCGAACGCCTTGAGCTGCTCCATCACGCAGTGCAGGCGATCGAGAAGCAACTCAATGCCGTCCCGAATCATCACCAACTCCGCGTTGTCCGCAACGAAGCAGCTCGTCGCGCCGAGGTGGATTACCTTCTCGGCCGCGTCTCCGGCCGTCTCGCCGAAGTGGTGGACGTGGGCCATCACGTCGTGCCGGAACTTGGCCTCGAGCTCGGCGACCCGTTCGAAGTCGACCTCATCGATGTGGGCGCGCATGGCCGTCACCGCTTCGTCGGGGATCGGAAGCCCGAGCTCTTTCTCCGCCTCGGCCAACGCGATCCACAGCTCCCGCCACAGCCGGACGCGCCGGGTGTCGCCGAAATTGCTGACCATCGCTGAGGTGGCGTAACGAGTCCCCAGCGGGCTACGGTAGACTTCAGAGGCGCTCATCAGGGCGCGCAGAATAACGGTCGGGAGCCGCGCGAACACCGCGAGGCGATTTTCCCCAACCCCCGGGAATACCCTCGGAGGGCTGCTGGTACTCGGGAGCACCCTAATGAACCCAAACGCCAGGCAGGATTTCGAAAAAACAGCTCTTCCCCAGCTCGACGCCATGTATGGCGCTGCGCTTCGCTTGACTCGCAATCCCGCCGAGGCCGAGGATCTCGTCCAGGACGCCTACGTGCGTGCCTACCGGTTTTGGCACACGTTCAAGACCGGCACGAGCATCAAGGCCTGGATGTTCACCATCCTGCGCAACACGTTCATCAACCGCTACCACCGCAGCAACCGCCGCCGCAGCGCCCAGCACGACCTCGAGGCCCAGCTGAGTTCGCTGGGGTCCGAGGCCGCCGTCGGCCACCCCACCGCCAAGGTGCCAGGACCCGAAGCTGCGACCGCCCAGCGGTTCACGCGGGAGCGCATCATGGCGGCGCTCGACACCATCCCCGAGGACTATCGCACCGCTGTGATGCTCGCGGACCTCGAAGGACTCGCCTACAAGGAGATCGCCGAGGTCATGGACTGCCCCATCGGCACCGTGATGTCGCGGATCTACCGAGGTCGCCGGCTGCTGCACAAGCTGCTGCGCGACCACGCCACCGAGCTTGGGCTCGTCGAGCCCGAAGCGCCCAAGGCTGCGGCCGACTCGTCAAACGAGTCCACGAATTCTGATGAACCTATCGACGGCAAGACCGTCTCCATGTCCGCCTACCGCAAGCGAGGCAACGCATGAGCCTTGAAAATATCCGTTCCGAATGCAGCGAGTTCGCTGCCCTGCTCCAACCGCATGTCGACGGCGAGCTCGCCGACGAGGAGCAGCACCGGGTCTCTGATCACCTGGAGCGCTGTGGTGCCTGCAGAACGGCCGTTTCGGAGCAGATGTGGGTGCGCGCCACACTTCGTTCCATAGAGAGGGAGGCCGCACCGACCGGGCTGCGAGCAAATGTGCTCGCGGCCCTCGACGTTGCGGACGCCGAGCTTGCGGCCGAGCAGGACAACGACCCGGCCCCGGCCGCCACACCCAACCCCAGCGCCGACCCTGCCCACGAGGACGGCAACGTCGTCTCGATGGGGTCCCGCCCCGGAGGTCGCCTCCGAGATCTGATGCGGGGCGCGATGGTGATGATCCCGGCAGCCGCAGTCGCCGCCGGTCTCTTCTTCGTCGCCCAAGGCGGCCTGGAACCCGTCCAGCAGCTCCCGGGGCCCGGGCTCTCCGCCGCGATGAGCCGTGCGCCCCTCGCGGGGTCTGCGGCGGATCGAGCCCCGGACCACCCATCAGCAGATCCGTCGAAGACCGCCTCCAAACGGCCCACCTTGTCCGAGCTGGACGAGATCAGGCCTCAGCTCGACTTCCCACTGCAAGTCGCGCCGTCCAAGCCGGAAGAACGAGTTCAACTCGTGGGCGCGCGCTTGGATCCTCGCGCAGGTGCATCCAGCCTCGGCGCGAGTCTGCGATACCGGATCTCCGGTGATCAACGCATCCAGCACATCGTCGACCAACAGCGGCCGATCGGCGGTCCTGAGCCGAGCGGGACGACCGTCGTATTTCGTGGTCAGCCCTACACGGTGAGCCACGACTCGGGCGGTCCGACCCTGCACTTCGAGCACGGCGGCGTGTCCCACCAGCTGACCCTGGAGGGCAGCGTTGCGCGCTCCGGCACCGTCAAAGTCGACTCTCCGGACTTCTCCGTCCTGCTCGACATGGCGCATCAGCTGGCACGCGAGCCGTCGGTCCGTCCCGTCGCGGGTCGGTAGACGTTCCAGTACACATACCTGAACACGCGCCCGACCCCTCCTAAATGGGGTTCGGAGCGCGTTTTTGGTTGGCCCGGCGCAGACAGCGGGATAGTCTCGCCTCCGTGCCTTCAGCGCTGATCATCGACGCCGATCAGGATGCCACTACGAACATCGAGACGACGCTCAAGCCCTACGGCTTCGAGATCACCTCGACGCAAGACAAGGAAGAGGCGATGTCCATCGCCCGTGATGCGACCCCCGCCATCATCTTCTTGCGGGTCGAACTTCCGAACGCGTCCGGCTTCTCAGTTTGCAACAAGCTTCGGCGTTCCGACGACATCAAAGACATCCCCCTGGTGATGTACGCGTCGGGAGTCTCGGACGACGTGTTCAATCAGCACCGGACGTTGAAGACGCATGCCGACGCGTACCTGAAGTTTCCCTTCGCGGGCGACACCCTGGTCGACGCCGTCCGTGAGCACGTCTCGCTCGGCGAGCCGGCGGAGGTGGAACCCGCGGAGAGTAGCGGGCTCGACGTCGACCTCGAAGACCTTGATGAAGACCTGGATGCGGCGGATGCGGCGGATGCGGCAGACACAGAGGAACCCGCGGAGGACGCGGCGGCAAGTAGTGGACTCGACATGCCGGAGTTCGACGAGGAGTTTGCAGAGATGGACGAGGAACTGGGCGAGGAAACCGACGCAGCTTTTGACGCACTCATGGGAGGCGGCGGCGAGGAGCCTGCCGCACCCGCGGCTGAGGCAGCCCCACAAGCGGAGCCAGAACCAGCGTCGGAACCGGAGCCAGAGCCAGCGTCGGAACCGGAGCCAGAGCCCGAAGCCGTGATGGAGACCGAGGCCTCCGACCTCAGCGACAGCGACGCCGCGACCGAGTTCAAAGCGCAGCGCGAAGTCATCTCGCTGAAGTCTCAGGTCAACGCGAAGAACCGGGAGATTCTCTCGCTCAAAGACGAACTCGAGTCGCAGGAGCGCGGAGTCCTCGACGCCAAGCACAAGAACCGTGAGCTGCTCTCGCAGATCGGCGACCTCGAGGAGAAGCTGCTGTTGCTCGAGGACAGCAAGCTCACCTCGCAAGAGCAGTCCAAAGCCGCCGTCCGCGACAAGAACACGATCCTCAAGCGTGAAGAGGGTCTCAAGACGCGCTTCGACCACACCCAGAAGAAGCTCAAGGAAGTCGAGGAGCAACTCGCCGAAGCCGCTGCCGCCCGAGACGAGGCGACGACGAACGCAGCCTCGACCAGCAGCCAGCTCGAGGCGGTTCGCAACGAGCTGACCTCCGCCGAGAACGCGTCTGCGCAGCTCGGCGAGCAACTCGAAGAACTTCGAGGACGCACGGCAAGCCTCGAGTCGGATCTGAACGAGTCCAAGGCCAGCGCAGACGCGACGCGCACGGAACTCGAAGGCACGAAGACGGAGCTCGAGACGGCCAAGTCCGACGTGGAGTCGGTCAAGGCTCAAGCCGAAGCCGACATCGCCGCGAAGGAAGAAGCTGCGAAGCAGTCGACCAACGAGCAGGTGGCCAAGTCCATCGCATCGCAAGCCGCCGAGCACATGGCTGAGGTCGAGTTCGCCGAGGCGCAACACCGCGCCGCGTTGGAGAAGGTCACGGCGGATGCGGAAGAGACCGAGCGCAACGCCCGGGCCGAGGTCGAAAAGCTCCGCGCCGAGCTGACGTCCGCCGAGTTGTCGGCGCAGACCGAACGCGACGCGCTCAAGAAAGAGCTCGAAGACGAGAAGAACAACAGCGCCGAAGCGGTCGGCGGCATGCAGACCAAGCTCGACGAACAGCAGACCGAGCTCGAGTCGCTCAGCGGTCAGTCGGACGATCTGCGCGCGAAGCTCGACGCGATCACGACGACGCTCTCGACCCGGCGCGATGCGGAACGCCGCGCGTCTCAGGCCCTCGCAGTGGCGCTCAAGGTCCTGGACGGCCACGGCTGAGTCGTCGTCAGCGCACGCTCCACCATCGCCGGCCGGTACCGCCGGCCAGGTGGCTGTGCTAGGCCTGTCGGCTCACAAGACGGGAACGCCACGCCTTGACCAAGCTCCACGGTGATACGTCCAGCCTGAAGCCCAGCCACCTCCGGCTGCTTCAGAAGCTCGGCGAGCGTACGGTCCTCCCCGATCGGGTGATCGGACCGGCCCTCGCCCGCGACCTGCTCGAGGTTGCCCTCGAACTCAACCGACGGGTCGGGTTGTTCCTGGACCGCCGCGGTCGGGTCACCTCGGTCATCCTCGGCGATGCGCACAGCATGCAGCTGCCCGAGTTCGATCGGGTGCGGGGCGTCGCCGGACGTCTGCGCGGGATTCGGCTCGTGGCAAGCCACCTCGTCGCCCAGGGACTCGACCGCGAGGAGCTTGCCGACCTCGCGAAGCTCCGACTCGATCTCGTGACCTCGCTGCACCGCGGGCCCGCCGGGATCATGGCGGACGTTGCGATGCTGGCTCCCCCCGCCCCCGAGGCCAAGGAAGCCTTCACCATCTCTGTGCTTCCGCGCGTACCCCTCGCGCTGCTCGATCCCGACGGCGGACCTCCAGTCAGCGGAGACCTTCCGGTCCCGTTCGACGCGTTCCTGCGCGAGCGAGAAGCGGAGCTCGTCGCCTCGACAGCCCGCGCCCGGGCCGAGGTCGATGGCACCCGTGCGATGGCGATGGTCGTCCACAAGGGCGGTCCCCACCTCGACGCCCGGATCAACGAGCTGCGTGAGCTGTGCCAGACGGCCGGCGTTGCCCTGATCGACCTGGTCAAGCAGCGACGGCCTCACCCCGACCCTCGCACGTTCTTGGGCTCCGGCAAGCTCCGTGAGGTGCTCGTCCACGCGCTCGAGCAAGACGTCGAGGTCTTGATCTGCGACCCCGAGCTGAGCGCTTCGCAGGCTCGAACCATCGCGGACCTGACCGACCTCAAGGTCATCGACCGCACGATGCTCATCCTCGACATCTTCGCCAAGCACGCGACCAGTGCCGACGGAAAGCTCCAGGTCGAGCTGGCTCAGCTCCGCTACAACCTGCCCAAGATGATGGGAAAGGGCTCGATGATGTCGCGACTTGCCGGCGGCATCGGGGGCCAGGGTCCCGGCGAGAGCAAGCTCGAGATCGACCGGCGGCGCGCCAACGACCGCATCAGCGACCTCGAGCGTCGCCTCAAACGGCTCAAGACGCAGCGCGACCAGAAGCGTGCCCGTCGCCAACGCAACAACGTCCCAGTCGTCGCGATCGTCGGCTACACGAACGCGGGCAAGAGCACCCTGCTCAACACCGTGACCCAGAGCAAGGTCGACGCGCAGGACAAGCTCTTCGCCACGCTCGACCCCACCGTCCGCCGCGTACGTTTTCCCAACGAACGCGAGATCGTGATGCTCGACACCGTCGGGTTCATTCGCGATCTGCCCCCTGCCCTCATGCAGGCGTTCTCCGCCACCCTCGAGGAGGTGGCGGGTGCCGACCTGTTGCTGCACGTCGTCGACGCGACCGACCCCGACAAGGAGCAACAGATCGAGACCGTCGAGTCGATCCTGGGAGAGCTCGATGCAGGCTCCATCCCGAGGTTCATCGTCTACAACAAGTGCGACGACCTCCTGCCCGAGGACATCGAGATCCTCGAACGACGACGTCGCGGCGTTCGCTTGGAGATCACCCGTGCGTTCTTCATCAGCGCGCTGCAGCGGCCCACAACCCGGGAGCTGCTCGGTGCCATCGAACACCATCTGTGGGCCCGCGGCCGGACACCGGATCCGCCGAGCGACCCGATCGAGGGCGAGCTGGCCGAGGTCGTGCCCTTGCGCCCACCCGATGAGGACGCGTAGGTAGAGGCTGCGGGGTTACGGCCCCAAGAAACCGGGGACAAGCACGTGAAGCAGGGACACCAGCACCAACGCGAGGCCACTGGGCGCGAGTACGGCTCCTTGTCGACGCCGCCGGGTCCCGACGCGGGTCCCACCAAGCCACGCGGTCCCCTGCACGGTGGCAACGCCGCCCAGGACGGCTCCAAGTATCCCCGCCACGCTCACCGCGGCAAGGGTATCGCGCTGGCGCTGGTGGTGGTGGCCGGGTTGGCCTCGAGCAGTGTTTGGGCCTCACCGGGTACCTCCGGCGGCAACGAGCTCACGGTCTGGTTTGCGATCCTGCTCGGTGCGATTCAGGGCGCGACCGAGTTCCTTCCGGTGAGTTCGTCGGGGCACCTCTCGCTAGGCCAAGCCTGGCTCGGCATCGATCCCGAGTCCGCGGGACACCGATTCAACATCGTGCTGCACGCCGGCACCCTGATCGCGGTCATCTGGGTCTACCGCCACGACGTCCGTAAACTGCTGGGCGTCCTCGTACGCCCCACGCAAGACACTGCCGATCGCAGGCGACTGCTTCGCATGCTGCTGGCCTCCCTGCCGCTGGGAATCGCGCTGATCCCCGCCGTCGAAGAGTTGGTCGTCTCCATGGAGAGCGAAGTGCGGTTGGTGGGCGTGGCGCTGCTCGTCACCGCGGCCATCTTGTTCGCGGCGTTTCGGCCTGGACGAGGCGAAGGCGAGACCACCGACGAACCTCCGACGGCCAAGCAGGCGATTCTCATCGGCATCGCCCAAGTCTTCGCCGTACTCCCAGGCATCTCCCGCAGTGGCAGCACCATCGCGGCAGGACTGGCGGTGGGTCTCGACCGGCCGCGCGCCGCACGATTCTCGTTCCTGATCAGCCTGATCGCAGTCGGCGGCGCCACGGCCAAGGAGCTGCTCGACATCTTGGGAGACAGCGCGTCGGGAGAGAGCATCGCGGTCGTGCCCTTTGCGGCCGGCTTCGTCGCAAGCCTCGTCGTCGGACTGCTGTCGTTGCGCGGCCTGCTCTACCTCGTGGGCAAGGGCCGGATGGTCGGGTTCGTCATCTACCTCATCGTGATGGGCGGCATCGCCATCGCCGTGGGCTAGCAGCCCAGACGAGCGTGCGTCACATCTTCAGTGTATCGCTGCGTTCCTCAAACCGTCGGCCGACGCTCGGAGCGACCAGTCCCAGCGTCACGGCCATCGCACCGGACAGACAGAACACGGGGAGATAGCCGGCCGCATCCCCCAGCGCCCCGCCCAGGGGCGCCGCGAGAAACGCCCCCGCCATGTACACCACCTGCATCGCGGTGAAGTCGGTCGCCCCGATCGACGCGTCGGCCCGGCTCATCGCGAGCGCGAAGACACAGACCGCAACCCCGCCCCCGGACGCAGCTTCGAGCATGTTGATCGGCGCAAACATGGCGACGGGGAGGCTGCCGGGCGTCAGGAGCCCCAAGGCGATCAGCGCGAGCCCTTGCAGGACGCTGCATCGAGCCAAGGTCCACGCCCAACCGCGCCGCCGCACCAACGCACCGGCAAGCACCGCGCCGGCGATCACAGCTGTTGCACCCAGCAGCCCATCCAGCCAGGCAATCATCTCCTTGGTGTAGTCGTGGTCGACGAGCATGGGCTTGGTCAGCGCCCCGCCAAACGTCTCGCCGAACTTCGCGAACATGAGGAAGCCCCAGAATCCGAGCCCTTGCCGGCGGAGCGACTTCCACAGCAGCGGCAAGACTTTTTGCGGGGGCGGCTTGGGGCTCGGGGGCTCTGGGGTCAGGATGACGAACATCAAGACGCAGCCGATCAGCGCCGACATCAGCCAGAAGTCGCCGGCCCAGCCGATCGTTCCAAGCAGGCCCACCAACACCCCGCCGCCGAGCAGGTTACCGACCTTGAAGCCGCCCACCTGCGCGCTGTTGGCCGGCCCGAGTTCCTCCCCCTGCAGCAGACGAACCGCCCACCCGTCGACCGCGATGTCTTGTGTCGCGGCGAAGACGTTGAGCACCAGAAACAGCAGGACGACCAACATCAGGTCGTCCTGCGGACGCACCGCCGACAGACCCAGCGTGACCGCCAGCATTCCGAGCTGGGCCGGGATGAGCCAGCTTCGGTGGCGGCCGAGCCTGGACCACCCAAAACGGTCGACCAGCGGTGCCCACAAGAATTTCAGAATCCACGGCGCCGAGAGAAAGGACGCCAGACCAATGGTCTTCAGGTCGAGTCCCTGCTCGCGCAACACCACGGGCAGAACGACCGCAAGGAACCCCCCCGGGAGGCCCTGGCAGACGTACAACGCAAAAAGGAAGGCCAGCCTCCGAGACATCGGCGACCGCATCATAGTCAGGTTTCACGGGCCTTCGGGAGCCCGATGGAGCGCCGCGACCTACTGCGGTTCGAGGCCGGCGTCGACGTCGTAGCTCTTCTTGCCGCCCTCCCACGTTGCGTGGGCACGGACGCGGTAGGTCTTGCAGCCTTCGGAGAACGCGTAGTCCTTCGGGCGGACGAGAACCACGTAGGAGTCCTTCTGGGCGGCGATGCCGTGATCGCCCGGCGCCTTGATGCGCTCTGCGGGAACCTCGGCCGAGTCGCCGCCACACGAGACGCGCGCACTGAACGTGTCGGGGACCGCGCCCGCGTTGAACACCATCGCGACCTGATTGTGCATGGTGACGTGGGTGATGTTGGTCTCCCCCTCACGGTGCTGTTTAATCGATCGCTCCATTTTGGCGACCTTGCAGTTGCCGCCGCTGCACTGCCACGCGCCACGGTAGGAGAGGAACTGGTTGCGGAGGTTCTGCCGAAGCGCACCACAGCCGAGCGCGAGAGGGGTAGCGACAAGACCCAGGAGCAGCAATGCGCGACGCATGCCCCGTTTGTTACCACGGCTCGGCTTTGCACAGGCCCCGATCCCTGAGAACCTCAGGGTGCCTGCCTCATGATTCCACCGAGCCTGATCCCGCTGCCGACCGCCACCGACGTCGCGCAGCGCGTGGATGCGCTGGAGCTTCCCTTCTCGCGCCACGGGGTCGACCCGTACGGCGTCGACAAGAAGGAGCTGGCCAAGTTCTTCACGCTGCTGCGTTTCCTCTATGAGCGTTACTTCGACATCGAATGCGTGGGCATCCACAACGTGCCGCCCCGCGGCCGCGCGATGCTCGTGGGCAACCACTCCGGAGGCTGGGCGATCGATGCCTTGATGATCATCGCCTCCGCGTTCCTCGAGATGGACACGCCTAGGCTGGCGCAGGGCATGGCGGAGAAGTTCATCCAGAAGATGCCCTTCGTCGCGAACTTCTCGAACCGACTCGGGCAGTTTGCGGGGCTTCCCGAGCACTGCATCCGGCTCCTTCAGGACGACCGCTTGCTCATGGTGTTCCCCGAGGGTGCACGCGGAACGGCCAAGCTGTTTCGCGAGCGCGACTCGCTGGTTTCGTTCGGCACCGGTTTCGTGCGATTGGCTCTCCAGACCGCGACTCCGATCGTGCCCGTTGCGTTCGTGGGCGGAGGCGAAGCCATTCCCACCGTCGCCAACCTCTACGGCTTGGGCAAGCGCTTCGGCATCCCCTACGTCCCCGTCACCCCCTACGGCGTCGCGGTCCCGCTGCCGGTGCGGTTGAAGATCATCTACGGAGAACCCGTCATGCTCGAGGGCGACGCGAGGGATACCGACGAGGTCATCGCCGGCCACGTCTCGCTCATCAAGGGCAAGATCGCCGAGCTCATCTCGCAGGGTCGCGCCTTGCGAGAGGGCAAGCTCACCGCCGCTGAGGTCAAGCTTTCATGAAGGTCATGGTCACCGGCGTCGCCGGACACATGGGGCGCTTGGTCGCCCAGCTACTGCACGAGCAAGACTACGATGTGATCGGCATTGATCGTCGCGCCTGGTACCACCCGCCTGAGGGCATCAAGGTCTACCAAGCCGACATCCGAAAGCGGCCAGCCGAAGACCTGTTCCGGACGCTGCGACCCGACGCCGTGATCCACATGGCGACGGTCACCCACCTCACGCATCGCAGCGAAGACCGGTACCGCATCAACCTCAAGGGCACGCAGTCGTTCTTCGAGCACTGCCACCGCTACGGGGTCAAACACGCGATTTTCGTCGGGCGCCACACCTACTACGGTGCGGCTCCAGACTCGCCCCTGTATCACACCGAGGCCGAGCCCCCGATGGCCGTGCACACGTTCCCGGAGCTGTCGGACCTCGTCGCGGCCGACCTGTACGCAGGGGCCACGTTGTGGCGACACCCGGAGATCGACACGGCGGTCCTTCGATGCTGCTACACCCTCGGGCCGCTCAAGCAAGGCACCCTTGCCGCTTTCATCAAGGGGCCTCGCGTGCCCACGGTGTTGGGCTTCGACCCGCTGTTCCAGTTTCTGCATGAGCGGGATGCAGCACGGGCGATCGTCCTGGCGCTGACCAAGAAGCTGCGCGGCGTCTACAACGTCGCGGGCCCACCTCCGGTGCCGCTGTCGGTCGTGATTCGAGAGGCCGGCCGCAGCAACCTTCCCATCCCCGAGCTGCTCTTCCGCGCCGCGCTTGGACGTTTCGGACTCCCCCTGCTTCCTCGAGGCGCGCTCGAGCACGTGAAGTATCCGGTCGTGATCGATGCGAGCGAGTTCCGCGACGCCACGGGGTTCAAGGCCGAGTTCGACGAAGACGCCACGGTGCGTGCGTATCGCGACGCGTGAGGCGATCGCCGCGACGTCGCGAATCCGCTCGGGCTCCCCTACGCGCGAGGACCCGAGAACCGCACGCGTCGCACGCAGTCGCTCTGCGCGACCCGTTCGATCTCGAAGACAACCTCTCGCTGGGTCTGCATGGCGTCGAACAGCTGCTCTAGGACGCGATCCGCGAGCATGTGTTTTCGGCAAGCGCCCTCGCCGAACTCAACCTTCCGATCGCTGTCCGCGAGGCGGACGGCCTCGGTGCGAATCGCCCCACCAACACCATCCGCAGACAACTCAATCGAGAGAATCCGTACGGATTCTGGGTCCTTGGGCACAGATGGAGCCAAGACGGCGGACACGAGGACGAGGACGAGCGCGTGCATGACCCCCGAACGTGCGTGGCGATCGATCGCTTGCACCCGGCCATTGAGCCGGTTCGTTTTTGGAGCGGTCCCGACACTCCGGGGCCGGGTTTGGGAGAATACGAGCGTTTGGCGCCACGCTGAGGCATCGTTGCGGTGTCGGCATGTTCCGTCGCGCAATTCCCACCTTCGTGCTGCTGGCGATCGCCCCCGGTCCCGTCGCAGCCGCTGCCCCTCCGTTGGCCCGTGCGGCCGACGCGAGTGCGCCCGCGTGGGACCGCCCGATCCTCGCCGATCCGGACACGCGCAAGCCGGCAGACCGCCCTCCAAGGACGTTCCGGGACCATGGGGTCGGGCCCACCATCGATACCGCCGAGCGGCCTCGGGGCGCATTCAGCCTGGACCACGACACCGCCAGCTTCGACCTCGCCCGTGCGGCCCTGGCCCGAGGAGAAGCGCCGCAACCGGCGGAGGTCCGAGTCGAGGAATTCGTCAAGGTCTTCTCGGTACCGCCCGAGGTGCTCGCCGATACCAAGGCACGACTGGGCATCGAGGTCGACGCCGTCTCGTCGTCGGACCGCCGCGGTTATCAGGTGGTTCGCGTCACCGCCTACGCGACCCCGCAACCACAACGTCCCGTCGACGTAGTGGTCGCGGTCGACGTGTCTCCAGCCATGGCGACACCGCCCGACCTCGACGAAGCCCGCGAGCTCGTGCAAACGCTGGGCGCGGCGCTGTCCCGCGACGATCGCATTGCGCTCGTCGAGCTCAACTCCCCCGCCGAGGTTCTGCTTCCGTTGGGGCCTCCGCCCTCGATCATCGATCTGGAAGCCGAGGCCAAACGGCTGGGACCCGCCGAGGCCCCCGCGATGTCGGAAACGACCCTTGCTGCGGCATTTGGCGCCTTGGGCCGCAAGAAGGCCGGTCGCGACCGCGTGGTGGTCGTCATGGGCCCCGGTTCCCTGCCCCCCTCCGCCGAGCGCTCCCGCAATGAAGCGCGTCGCCGGGTCTGGGCGACCGCACGAGAGGCCGCGCGCCGGGGCGTGGCAACGTACGCGGTCGGCATCGGCCGCGACACGTACGACGATGTCCTGCTGGGTGGTCTCGCCAGCGCGGGCCAAGGCGCGTACCTCTTCGCCCACGAGCCCTCCGACACCGCACGCCGCCTGGCCCAAGTCATGCGCAGGCCCGTCGCCGCCGCAGACCCTGTGTTGGACGTCGAGTTCGATCCCGAGGCTGTGACGCGATACCGATTGCTGGGCTTCGAAGGCCGAATCGAGCCCGCGCCGACCCGCCGCGAACAGCCCACCAGCGGTGCCCTGCGCGCCGGCGATGCTGTGACCGCGTTGTACGAGGTGAAGCTCCGCGATGGCGCGCCGGCGGTGTGGGGCCAAGCCAGCCTCCGCTATACCGACCCCAAGACGGGCAAGATCCGTGCGGTCCGCCAACCAATGGAAGGCCTGCAAAGCGGGGTCGCGACGGCCGACGCATCGGGACGCACGCAACTCGTCGTGCTCGCTGCAGCCGTCGCCGAAAAACTCCGAGCCTCCTATTGGGCGCGGCGAATCACCTGGACCGAGCTGCAGGACCGATTCTCCGCCCTTCCCGAAGACCTCCGCAACGACCCCGATGCTGCGCGGTTGGGCGCGATGATCGACGCCGCCGCTGCATTGCGGACCAAGCCCAAGAACTCCCGCAGCACAGCGACAACACGGCCCTTCGAGCGTATGCCGGTCGTTCGCTAAGATGTTCACACGTCTTCGTCCGTGGCTGATCGCGCTGGGCTTGGGCCTGGCGATGTTGTTGTGGGGTCTGGCAACCCTGCAGAGCATGATGCTCACCGAGCGTCGCGACACCCGCGCCCGTATCGACGACCAGACCTCGGCGCTCGAAGAGTTCGCCCTGCGAGCCCTGCAGCTCCAGCTGGAGGAGGTTCTGCGCGAGGCCGGCCCTCAGCTCGAGGCCGCCCGGCGCGACCCTCTGCTGCCCGCGGCGGGATTGGTGTTCGTCGAGCGCGGCACCTTGGGCTTACCGCGACCCGGTCCCCGGGACGGCACCGATACTCCTGCAAGAGAACTCTACCAAGCACTCCGCAGCGGCGCGCCGATCGAAGCCGAGCCGCAGACCCCCTGGGCCGACCGCTTGGTCCTCTTCACCGACTTTCGTGATGCGATCGAGGAAGGCGATGCCAATCCGATCGAGCGCTCGTTCCGGGAGATTCTGCGACACCGCACGCTGCACGTCATCGACTCGCGACTCGACCTGGTCGCCCGCGTCGCCGCACTCGATCTGCTGACCCGCAGCCAACCCGATCCGGTGCTGATGGAAGACGCCCTTCGCCGCGGGCTTCGAGACGGACGTGGGGCGCTGGCGATCGAGGGCCTGCAGCGCGCGTTGCTCGAGCGGCGCTCCAGGTTCTCCGAGCCCGACTTCACGTTTCTTTCGGACCGCGTCATCGCCTTGAGCCGGCTCTCCGGCGTGCGGGTCGACGATTTCGTGATGCGCCGCGCCGAGCGTCCTCGCGACATGTTCGTGCCCGCACGAGCCAGTGGCCCGATGTTGCTCGACCACGGCCGCGTATTCGTTCGCCCCCGCACCGCCGAGGTCTTGCTCGGAACCGAGGTCGACCTCGACGAGGCCGTGCTGGGCGTCGAAGAAGAGATGCGCACCAAGGGTCTGCTCGAGCCCGAAGACGGCTTGCTCTCCCCTCTGGTCACGACCGAGAGCCTCGAACTCTCCAGCCTGCGCATCCCAGTGGTCACCCCTCGCCTGGAGCGCGCCGCCGACCAAGCCGACCAGCGATTCTGGCTGAAGACGTCCTTCGTGGTGCTGTGCGCGGTGCTGGCCTCGGTCCTCATGGTCCTCGCCGGGGTGCTGCAGTCGCGCCGACTGCGATTCGTCGAGCTCAAGAGCAACTTCGTGGCCGCAGTCAGCCACGAACTTCGCACGCCCCTGGCCTCGATCCGGCTCATGGCAGAAACCCTCGAGCGGAGGACCAAGGGTCTTCCGGGCGCGCGAGACTATCCCTCACGCATTGTCCGAGAGAGCGACGACTTGGCGTTCCTCGTGGACAACCTGCTCTCGTTCAACCGACTGGACAAGGGGCGCTGGAAACCGCGGTGTGAAGAGGTCGATGGGCGAGACCTGGTCGCACAGCTTGGCGACGACTTGGCGGGGCTCGCGGCCCGCCCCGTCGAGTTCCGAAGCGAGGGCCTCACCGACGTCCGACTGTGGGCCGATCCCGAGTTGCTGCGGTTGTTGCTGCGAAACCTGGCCAAGAACGCCTGCAACTACTGCGAGCGAGACCCCATCGAACTCACGGTGCACGCGGAACTCGCCAGCGACGGTTGGGTCATGACGTTCACCGACAACGGCGTGGGCATTCCCGTTGCCGAGCGCAACAAGGTGTTCACGGACTTCTACCGAGGTCGAGGCACCCGGGCTCGCGGCAGTGGACTCGGCTTGTCAATCTGTCGGCAAATCATGCAGGCCCACGGCGGAGACCTCGAGGTTGCCCGATCCGACGACACGGGCACCACCTTCCGGCTTCGGTTCCCAGCGTCTATCCTGCAGCCGGAGCCGTCATGATCGAACGCATCCTGGTCGTTGAAGACGACGAGAACCTCCGTCTACCTCTGGTCGACAACCTCGAAGACGAGGGGTTCGAGGTTGCGCACGCATCCACGGGCGAGAGCGCGATCGAGCTCGCCCGCACCAAGACGTTCGATGTGATCGTCCTCGACATCATGTTGCCGGGCATCAGCGGCTATGAGGTGTGCAAGGCGCTTCGTGCCCAAGGCTCGAGTGCCGGCGTCCTGATGCTCACCGCGCGCAGCCTCGAGGATGACGTGGTCACCGGGTTCGACGCTGGCGCCGACGACTACCTCACCAAGCCGTACCGTCTCCGGGAGCTGCTCGCGCGGGTCCGAGCGCTGCTTCGGCGCCGGGGCGGCGGCTCCGCAGAGGTCGCCATCAAGAGCTCCGAGACGACCTTCGATCTCGACGGGGTCATGATCGATCGGAGCGCGCGAACCGTCCTCGACACCCAGGGCGAACCGGTCGACCTCACCCGCACCGAGTTTGACCTGCTGGTGTTCATGGTTGCCCACCGCGGCGAGGCCATGGCGCGAGAGGTCATTCTCGACAAGGTCTGGGGCAACGTGCGCGTGGACCCGCGGACCGTCGACAACTTCGTGTCCAACCTCAAGAAGAAGCTCGGTTGGACCAAGGACCGCAAGTTCGCCTTTCGGGCCGTCCGCGGCGTCGGCTACCGACTCGAGTTCGACGAATCCTGAGCCTTAGAACCCCGGCACGGACCTCGAGCCAGAGGTCCTAGAGAGGCGAACCGCTAGAACGCGGGTGTCAGAGTGCGTCTGGGGCCAGTTGTGGCTAGGAGGGAGGCCGAAGCAGTGTCGGGCACACGGCGAGCGCTGACCGACGCCGCCACAGCTGGTCCCAGGCGTGCACTGGCGCGCGCGTTTTAGCGGTTCGCCTCTCTAGAGCCCGGCGTGACGGGTCTCGGCGAATGCGTAGAGATGGGCAGGCCGACCTGGGCCCGCGGCGGCGCGCTTGCCCGGCGCGTCGATGATGACGCCGTCTTCGCTCATGCGATTGAAGCGCTTGTTGAAGTTGCTCTTGTCGTAGTCGTTGCCCGTGACGACTTCGAACACCCGCCGAAGCTCGGCCTTGGTGAACGACCGGGGAACCAGACTCATCGCGAGTCGGAGATCGTACTCGATCTTGCCGGCGATGCGCTCCACGGCGACGTCGATGATCTCCCCGTGGTCGAAGGCGAGTTCGACCCGGTCGAGCCGGGAAACCGAGACCCAGGTTGCGTCGACCGCATCGTCTCCGGCTTTCACCCGCGGGACCCGGTCGGCCGGTACGAGCGCGTAGTAGGCGACAGAGATCACACGACCGCGGGGGTCCCGGCCAGCGCCACCAAAGGTGTAGAGCTGCTCGAGAAACACGTCCTGCGGGCTCAGCCCGGTCTCTTCTTGTAGCTCGCGCACGGCCGCGTCGTCGACCGCCTCTCCCTGCTCATCAACGCCGTTGCCCACGCGTACGAAGCCGCCAGGGAGCGCCCACTCGCCTTCAAACGGCGGGACGCCTCGCTCGATCAGCAGGACCTTGAGGTCGAGGTCGACCACGGTGAACACCACCATGTCGACGGTGACCGACGGCCGCGCATAGTCGTAGCGAAAACCGGCCTTTCGGGCCCCCTTCTTGGGCTTTCCGCGACCGCCGCTCACACCCACTGCACCCCTGCTTCGGTGAGCGCGGCCTCGGAGGCCTCGGCTCCTTGGGCTCCGCCGATCGGTGCCGTCGCGGCCGACAACACACGAACGGCATATCCCCGCTCCGCAAGTCCGCGTGCAGCCGCATCCACGCAGTACCCGCCGGTGCAGTAGCCGAACACATCGAACACGACGGCGTCCGAACCGCCCATCGCCTCGACCAACGCAGCCACGACCGATGTCGCGGCCGGGTTGTCGAACAGAGAGTAGACCTCTTTTTCGAAGTACAGCCCCACGCCGGCGAGGGCCTCCTCGGCGAGCGCGGCCGCACAGAGCTCTCGAGGCCCTCCGCCTTGCACCGATTCCCCGACCAAGTTGCGGAGCTCGGGCGTGAGGACCTGCATCGGTACGAAGCGTGTCCGGGCAGGAAGCTGCGGATGCACGCGGAGCCAGCCAGGTGTGCCCTTGATGCAATGCGCCGGGAACGGTCCACCGTTGCCCTCAAACTCCCACGCGTCGTAGGCGTGCGAATCCACCGATCCCAAGACCGGGACGCCGCCGACTTCGGCCTCCTGCAACAGCATCGAGATCGCGTCCGAGACCCCGTCGTCGGCCGGCACGTACAGCGCCCCGGCGGGGTCGACAAAGTCGTGCTGGGTGTCGACGTCGACCAAGATGCGCCGTCGCCCGCTCACGGCGTGACCCCGACTCGAGCGGCCGAGACCTGCTCGGTCAGCGCCTCGGTTGCCGGGCTGGGTGAGGAGGTCGCGCTCAAGCCTTCCGCGGTGAGCATGCGCGGCAACTCGTGCGCGTTGCACAAGCGAAGCGTCTCGACGAGGTCCTCGTTGCCGCTGAGCAGGGCATAGTCCTCCGGAGGCGCCTCGCCGGCTTGGGCGATGACCCCCAGCGGACCATCGCCCCGGAGCCGTCGCCACACGACGGGGAGTCCGGGCACCGACTGCTTTCCCAGGCCGCGCTCGTTGCCAAACTTCATCCGAGGCTGACCGCCCGTCTGGGTGAGCTTGAAGACCGCACTGACGCGATCGCGGGTGAGCGGGTTGGTGGCTGGCTTGGCCACGATGCTGCCACCGTAGCCATACAGCTGCTTCTCGCGGGGCCACTGCGTGAACTCGCGGAGTTGTTCGAAGTGAACCGTGGCCATCAGGTCGAGGCTGTCTTCGAGCACATGCGAAGGCTCGAGACCGGCAGCCGAGAGCAGCTCACACGCGTGCAAGTACTGGACGAACTTGTTCCCTGAGTCGTAGCGAATCGAGCACGCGTGCTCCCGTGAGCGCATGACCGCAACCGCAGCCACGATGCCCGAGCCCATCGTGTCGAACGTGTCGAGCAGGTAGCTCGGCGGGGACGAGCGCATGTCTCGCATCGCCTCGAACGCAGCGAGGTCATCGCCCCAACGTTGCACGTGTTCGTGGCCCATCGTGCCCACCGCGGTCATGCCCAACGAGCGAGCGAGGTGCATGTTGCTGGTCCGCATCACCCCAGCCTCGGCGCAGGCCGACAGCGCGAGTTCGTGTTGCTGCATGCAGACGGCCGAGCGCATGCCGACTTCGAACACCCGATCGGGGCTGCCGACGGCATCGACCAGCGCCGCGACACCGTCCTTCACTCGGGCTCGGTACGCGTCGTCTTCACGTGTGATGCTTCCGGGGTCGCAGCCCACCGCTCGAGCGACCGACCGAATGATCTGCTCATGCTCCGCACACGTCGCGGTCCGCATCGCATCGTCGACCCCGTCCAGCTTGAACGCCGTGGCCAGCTGAATCGGGAAGTTGAGCCACAGCAGCATCGGCTCGAGCCATGAGACGAGAAAGCTGGGGCCGGTCACGCTGAGGATCGGCTCGCGCTCCAGCACCCAGACGCCCTTGGGCACGGCGCAGATCTCAACCGCCGCGGAGCCGGCTCGCAGCGCGTGTTCCATGGCATCCGACATCGCGTAGCCGCTGGCTCGCGCGAACTCGAGGTCTTCGGGCGTCGGGGCGATCTCTGCGAGCATCTCGCGTACGATCGCCGCGAGGTCGAACGGCACGAACTGCGGCCCACCGCGGCGGAACGAGAAGTAGAATGTCTCTCGTCGCAGAGGAAAGCCCGCTTGTGCCATCGAGTACTTGTAAGCATCGGTGGCCAGTGACGAAGGGGACTGCCAAGGGAGCACGCCCTTAATATAGGGTCGCAGAACCACTATTTCAAGAGTGAGATCGGAACGCGCTCAAAACCGCGAGTCAGCGTCCCTCTCCCGGTCTCGAGATCGAGGCTGATCAGCTCGCGTCGGCCGCTGGAGCAGGTTCCCGTGTTGAACGACAGCCCATGCGGTATGGCATCGACGCGAGCGCCGTGGGTATGGCCCATCACCACCGCGGCCACGCATGCGTCTCGGCATAGCGCGTCGGCAGCCCGGGCGTAGGGACCCTCGGATCCGCGGAACCGGGCGTCCTTGATTGCGACATCACGATCCTCGAACCACTGCGCGACTCTTGGAGCCCCGGCCGCCCGCATACGGCCGGTCGCCCACGTGCCTGCTTGGGCCAGCCGCAGGGCGCGGCGGGCCACGGGGTCGAACTGATGACCATGCACGAAGAGGACACGAATGGCACCGTGGGCCAGCACCAACCGCTCGGCAGCGCCGAGGACATCTCCGGCCACCAGGTCGTGGTTGCCGTACACGTAGTGCACCCGCGGATCGGCGAGGCGGTCGGCCAGCCACGGCACCCGGGTGAGGATTCGCCGCAGGTGGGCGCGCGCATGCGAGGGTCCCCACACGGCCGCGTGGTCTGCGGTGAACACGTCGCCCAGCAGGACGAGCCGATCGTGCGTCGCCAGTAACTGGTCCAGGAATGCCGCAAACGCGGTCGCTTCATGGCCGAACGCATCGGTCCGGCCATCCAGCCCAATGTGCAGGTCCGAGAGTGCGGCGACCCGCATGTCGTTCGTATCGCACAAATGTCACCGGGGTGTGCAACTGGCGTCGATGTGGGCCGTCACGGTGGGAGAACCCATGTCTGTCCGGATCGCCTCACTCCTCGTCCTCCTTGCCGCCGGCTGCGCGGGTGGAGATCTGATGCGTGCCGACAGCGAGGGAAGCTCCCTGGCCGACGAAGACGCGGGGACCGGGTCCGGCGGCTCCGCGGTGACGACCGGGTTGACCGGTCTCAGCGAAGGCGGGGCCCAAACCAGCGACGGTACCACCACGGCACAGCCGGGACCCGATGCGGACTCTGAGCCCGACCCGGGCGAGGCGAGCACCGGAGGCGAAGACGAGGGCTCCAGTACCGGCGGCCCCGAGGATACGGACGACGCCGGCGGCGAGAGCGGCTCGAGTACGACGGCCATCGACCCCCCCGAGGACTCCGTGGACCTTTCGGGCTGGACCGTGGTGCAGACCGGCTCCGACCGAACCTTCACCCTTCCCGCTGGCACCGTACTGCCCGCAGGCGCTGTGCTCGTGGTCGGTCGCGACGCCAGCCGCGGCGCCTTCGAACAGCACTGGGGCGCGCTCGACGAGGACGTCGTGTATGTCGACAGCGAAGACAGCTTCCCGGCGATCAACGGGGACGAGACGTTCTCGGTCCGCGATCCGTCCGACGCTGTCATCGACGGCCCGACCCCAGCACTGGAGAGTGGCCAGGCGATGGCACGCACCGACGTCTCGGGCACCGGGTCGTGGACGTCCGGCGGCGAGGGCGACGCCGCGCCCGGTGTCGGCCACGCGTTCTCGGGCACCTCGGGGGTGTTCATCACCGAGGTCAGCGACGCATCGGGGTCCGGCTCGTTCGTCTACGAGTTCATCGAGCTGCAAGCCTGGCCGTAACGCTGGCCGTATCGCTGGCACGATCGGAGACTGGCGATAGACTGATCGGGCGTGGAGCTCGTCCTTCTTCTGCCGTTTCTTGCGCCGTTCGTCGTCCTTGGCCGGTTGGTCGACATGTGGAACACGTGGCGTGGCAACGAGCTCCCGACGCTGCTCGAGTCCGCGTCCGAGGCAGACTGGGAGCAAACGTGGGGACGCGTACTCAGCCGCCCGGCGCCCGAGCCCCATCCAACGCATAGAACGTGACGGCGGCAGCAGAGGCGACGTTGAGTGAGTCGACGTCGTGCGCGAGCGGGATGCGGACCCGCGCGTCCGAGGCCTCGAGCCATGCGTCGGGCAAGCCGGGGCCCTCCGATCCGAACGCGACGATCCGGGAACGTCGGCCCTGAATCGTCCGAAGCGAGGTCTCCCCTGTGGGCGTCAGAGCCAGCAAGTCCGCGCCCAGTTCCTCGCGCAGCGCCAGCGTTTGCGGGAGGAGTTCCTCGCAGAGCGTCAACGGCACGCTGAGGACGTGGCCGGCGGACGCGCGAATCGCCTTGCGTGCGAACGGATCCGCGGCGGCCGCATCGAGTAGGACGTGATCGACACCCAGTGCTCGCGCTGCCCGCAGCAGCGCGCCCACATTTGCGGGGTCGGTGAACCCGACCGCCACCGCGACCAGCGGGGCCTCGCGTGCCTGTAGAGCCACGGAGTCGATGCTCCCGGGCCCTGGAACCTGCACCGACGCCAGCACGCCCCGATGGAAGGAGAAGCCCAACAACGACGACAGGACGTCCTTGTGGGCGCACCACCAGTGGGCGGACTCCGGGACGTGCGCGCGAAGGCGATCGACGTGGCTCGGCGTGCACAGGACGGTGTCGACCGGCAGACCCGAGCCGCATGCACGCATGGCCGGGATTGCACCCTCGACGACGGCCAGTCCGTCTCGCGCGCGACCGACGACCGCGGCAAACGGGGCCAACCGCGGGTCGTTCAGGTCGGTGAGCGGCTCGGGCTCACGCGGTGCCATCGTCTCCAGAGCGGGCCTGGAAGTCCGCGACCGCACGCCCGATTTCGCCGCAAACGTCGTCGCGATGCGCCTTGGCTGCAACCTTGATCGCGTTGGCGATGGCCCGTGCCTCGCTGCGGCCGTGCGCCTTGAGGACCGGCCGACTGAAGCCGAGCAAGGGTGCGCCGCCGTACTCGGAGTAGTCGGTGATGTCCTTGAGCTGCCGCAGACCCCGGGCCAGCAGGGTGAGCCCCACCTTCCACACGATGTTCTGCTTGAACGCCCACTTGCTGACGCTCTTGAGCACCTCGCCCACGCCCTCCCCCATCTTGAGCGCGACGTTGCCGACAAGTCCTTCGCACACCACGACGTCGCAAACACCCATCGGGATGTCGTTGCCCTCGATGTTGCCGATGAAGTTCAACGACTCGTCCTCGCGCATGAACCGGTTCGCCGTGGCGAGTACCTCACCGCCCTTGGTCTCCTCGCGGCCCATGTTGAGCAGGCCGATCGAAGGCGAGCTCACCTTGCTGATCCGGCCAGCGTAGGCATTGCCCATATAGGCGAAGAACAGCAGGTCGGTCGCGCTGCACCGCACGGTCGCGCCGACGTCGAGCATGAGGGCGAAACGGTCCGGGTTTCCGCGGCGTTCCTTGGTGGGGTAGACGGCTGCAAGGGCTGCCCGTTTGACACCGTCGATCTTCGGGACCCAACGCGCCGCAGCCAAGACGATCGCGCCCGTGGATCCGGCGGAGACAAACGCCGACGCGTCTCCACTCGCGGCCGCCTGCATCGCCCGTGAGAGTGACGCATCCGGCTTGGTGTCGAGCCCCTGACGCGGCTTCTCGGTCTGGCCGATGACCTCCATCGCGGGCAGAACCTCGATGCGCTTGGGGTCGTGCTCGTGGCTGTCGAGCCCGCGCGCGATGGCGTCGGGGTCACCGACCAAGAGCAGGTCGATGGAAGTGTCCTTGGAGACCGCAGCGGCGGCCTCCATCGTGACCGCGGCTCCGTGGTCCCCTCCCATCACGTCCAGCGCGACCCGAGTTTCCGTCATCGCCCAGAGTGTACCGCTGCAGGGGGGGCTACCATTGGAGGGATGCAAGGATCGGCCGACGCCGCTCCGGTTGAGTCGGACGTGGCCCTCTGGGGTACGGCTCAACCGTCAGACGCATCCGTCGTGATCAGGTCTGACAACGCGTCGACGACCTCGGTCCCCGTTCCCTCTCGGGCGACCTGACAGACGTCGCTGAAATCGAACGACGCAAAGCCGCCGCGGACTGAGAGCACTGTCGCCCGCTGCTCAACCTTGCGCGAAGTCTCCCAATCGATCGGTTCTTCGCCCCACCTGTTGACCGCCGCGAACGCGTCGTAGAAACGGAGCCGATCGCGACGGGTCTGACATCGGAGGACCTCGAAGATCGCTCACCTTGACCTCGGTGAAGTTGCCCCCCGCTCCTTACCTCCCCTCAGAGTTCGAAAGGTGGGTTTCTTGGCGAGACAGCTGACGATGCGTACAGCGTCGTGATGCGAGCCCCCAACTTCGTTCGCGACGCCGCCGAACTCGGCAGTCACCTCTTCCGTGGCTCTGCGTGTCCGCACTGCGGGCGTCTCGACACGCTCGTCGGCCATGGCCTGCTGCACGGCTACGATCCCCTCAGCGATGAGCATGTCCTTCGGGGACGCAGGATGCTGTGCTCCAATCGGTATCGGCGTCCGGGCTGTGGGAGAACGCTGGCGGTCCTGCTCGCGAGCATGCTTCGCCGCCGCATCGCGAGCACGGCCTCGCTGAGTACCCTGTGGCGCGCGTTGGTTGAGGGGCGAGCCCCCTCGGCCCTCGGCCTGCTCCGAAGTCGGACTCACGAGACGCTCTCGTGCTCGACTCCTCGCTTCGCTCAGTGGCGCTCAGCATCGTGTTCGGACGTGGCTCCTCGCGCTCGCGCCTGTGCCGGCTTCGTGTTGACGGCCGGGCGCAATGACCATCGAAGCGACCTCCCAAACCTATCCCTGCGCCCCGCGATCGTACGACCGCTGCGGCCACCTTCCACGACCCCAAATCGGAATCCGCCCCAAATTCATACGACGTCAAACTTGAAACCGCCTACGACATCAAACCGGCCGCTAACAACCATGCGTAGGCCCAGGCAAACCTAGTACAGCCACACCGCTGCGCAGCCCGAGGGGCGCGCCACCCCCCAAGACGCCAGCCGCCCGGACAACAAAAAAATCGGGGGCTTCAGGAAACTGTGTGGGTCGCGAGTCGCGGGTGTAGGTCGAGTTTTCCGCAATGGAACAGGATCGCGTGACGGAAGCGGTCTCGGTTCCGATACCCGCACGCTCGCTTCTTGAGCGCTTGG
>Ga0316204_10003156_pt1 | contig 34169 bp, 35 predicted proteins | sample 6monrhotite_MG_2_FD_205661 | JGI IMG/M metagenome (GOLD analysis project Ga0316204, IMG submission 205661) | Microbial mat bacterial communities from mineral coupon in-situ incubated in ocean water Damariscotta River, Maine, United States -... | ecosystem: Environmental > Aquatic > Marine >... | reverse complement strand
CCGCGCGTTGCAGCACCTTTTGCAATATTAGATAGCGTAAGAAAAGCAAAAGATAAAATTTTAAGTGTAGATACTGTTGTATTTCCAGCATTAAGATTAAACTGGAGCCCTGCTAATACCTCATTATCTATCACTACTTCACACTATGATGGTACTGAAATATTTTTATTGGGTGCAGAGAATAGTGATACCGATGAGTACGATGAACATGTGATTATTCATGAATGGGGGCATTACTTCGAAGATAAATTCTCTCGTACAGATTCAATCGGTGGCTCACATTCTGGCGGTGATATTTTAGATATGCGTGTTGCTTTCGGCGAAGGTTTTGGAAATGCGTTTTCTTCTATGGTTTTAAACAATCCGAACTATATAGATACCTCAGGCTCACAACAGGCATTTGGCTTTTCTATTAATATGGAAGACAACGATTGCAGCGATGCAGGCTGGCATAGTGAGTGTTCTGTGCAGTCAGCTTTGTATGATATTTATGATGCGGATAACGAAGGTGCAGACAGATTAACTTTAGGTTTTACACCTATTTATGATGTTTTGGTTGGCCCACAAAAAGTCACACCTGCACTAACCAGTATATTTAGTTTTGCAAATGCATTCAAAATTGCTAATTCAGTTAATGCAAATGCACTTGATTCAATTTTAAGTATCCAAAATATTGACACAGTAACGGATATTTATGGCAGTGCACAGATGACATCAAATCCGGGTGATACAGATCAATTGCCAGTTTATGGCGCATATTAAAGTTTAACATTGAGAAGAAAATGAAATTTATATTACTTACTTTACTGTCGTTTTTATTAATAGCCTGTAATCAGGAGGCACAAACTAAAAGCACAGTAGCTACAGATAAGCCGCCACATAATCACTTTATTGGAAAACCACAGGCAGGTATTTCAATGCAGTATGAGTTCCTGAATTCTAAAGAAATGAATGAAGAGCTTGAGATTAAACTCCTTTTTAAAGTGTCTCGTGATACAGAGACGCTTTATGTTGACCTTAATCTTAGCCCGGGATTGAAATCGCTTGATTCTCAATCAGAATATCAATTTAATAAGATCTCTAAGGGGGCAAGTGAAGAAATAATAATACGCGTTATACCTGAAACATCAGGTGAACAGGTTATATATGTATCCGCTTCCATTGATGTTAAAGGAGTTAAGCAATCTAGAGCGTTTATCATTCCTGTAACAACGGGTTCCACAGAACAGTTTAAATCAAATCAAAATACGCCAGCTAAAGGTACTAGATATATTCCTTCTCAAAATGTCATCTCAATGCCCGCGACTCAAACTGACGAATAAGCCCTACCAATTACATATTTTCTGACATACCAGCAAGGTTTGTCAGAAAATATACTAATTCACCAAAATCATATCTATATATAGTATCTCCACTAGCCTCAAACCCCTATATAAGCTAAGCTATGGGGCTTTTATAGCTAGACTAAATTATTAATTGGAGATTTTACGGTATGTTTTCTGCAGATATGACTATTCAGGGTTATGACGACGAGTTGATGGACTCTATCAATGAAGAAACCCAGCGTCAGGAAGATCACATTGAGCTAATTGCCTCAGAAAATTATACCAGTCCCCGTGTAATGCAGGCTCAGGGTTCTTGTCTCACTAATAAGTATGCTGAAGGTTACCCGGCTAAGCGCTATTACGGCGGTTGTGAGTATGTTGATAAAGCAGAACAACTGGCCATAGACCGTGCTAAAAAACTATTTGGCGCTGATTACGCTAATGTACAGCCGCATTCTGGTTCTCAGGCTAATGCTGCGGTTTATATGGCATTATGTCAGCCAGGTGATACGGTTTTAGGTATGAGTCTGGCTCATGGTGGTCATTTAACACATGGTTCAAAAGTAAGCTTCTCAGGCAAGATGTACAATGCGGTTCAATATGGCTTAAACGAAGAAACCGGTGAAGTTGACTATGAGCAGGTTGCTGAACTTGCCCGTGAGCATAAACCAAAAATGATTATTGCAGGTTTCTCTGCTTATTCAAAAATTATGGACTGGCAAAAGTTTCGTGATATAGCTGATGAAGTAGGGGCTTACCTGTTTGTCGACATGGCCCACGTTGCAGGTTTGGTTGCAGCTGGCATTTACCCAAACCCGGTTCCTATTGCCGATGTAGTGACATCAACTACACATAAAACATTACGTGGTCCACGCGGTGGTTTGATACTCGCCAAAGCAAACGACGAAATCACTAAAAAGTTCAATTCAGCGATCTTCCCAGGTTCTCAGGGTGGTCCGCTTATGCATGTTATCGCAGCAAAAGCGGTCGCATTTAAAGAGGCAATGGAGCCTGAGTATGTTGAGTATCAAAAACAGGTTGTGAAAAATGCTCAAGCTATGGCTAAGGTATTTATGGACCGCGGTTATGATGTTGTTTCAAATGGAACTGAAAACCACTTATTCCTGGTAAGTTTTATAAAAGCCGGTTTAACAGGTAAAGACGTTGAAAATGCTTTAGGTAAAGCGCACATAACTGTGAATAAAAACTCTGTTCCTAACGACCCACAATCACCATTTGTAACATCAGGTATACGTGTGGGTACACCTGCATTAACAACCCGTGGATTCAATGAACAGCAATCAACTGAATTAGCAGGCTGGATGTGTGATGTTATCTCTAATATGGATGATGATGCTTTAATACAGGGCATACAGGATAAAGTTTCTGAAATATGTGCCAAACTACCCGTATATAAATAATATTTGATATATAAAACTATTAACTAAATGACTGAAAATAATGCATTGTCCATTTTGTAAAGCGCCCGATACGCGCGTTGTAGATTCAAGACTCGGTGGTGATGGCGATCAGGTTCGCCGTCGCCGTGAGTGCGTTGAATGTTCAGAGCGTTTTACAACTTATGAAACCGCTGAGTTAAGTTTACCTCGTATTGTTAAGCAGGATGGAACCCGCCAGTCTTATGATGAGGCTAAACTACGTTCAGGGTTTACTAAAGCATTAGAGAAACGCCCGGTCAGTGTAGAAAAAATTGAAGAAAGTATTAGCCATATAAAACATAAACTTTTGTCTCAGGGTGAGAGGGAAGTTAATGGTCGTACCATTGGTGACTGGGTAATGGAAGAGTTGCAGGGGTTAGATCACGTTGCATATATTCGTTTTGCTTCAGTTTATTTAAGCTTTGAAGATGTAGATGCATTTCGTAAAACGATTGAAAAACTTGAGCAACAATAGATACATTAAGTTTGCTTAACTCTCTATAAATTGAACTTAACTTGTTATTGCTATTAAATATTAATCTAATTAAATTCAAATCATGAGCCAGCCTTCACTCGATAATTTCTATATGTCAAAAGCTTTGCAATTGGCACGTAAAGGTTTGTATAGCACACAACCAAACCCGAGAGTAGGTTGTGTAATAGTATTAAATAATGAAATTATTGGTGAAGGTTATCATCAACATGCGGGTGGTCCGCATGCAGAAATTCATGCGCTAAATCAGGCTGGTTTAAAAGTAAAAGGCGCCACGGCCTATGTCAGTTTAGAGCCTTGCAGTCATCATGGTAAAACTCCACCCTGTGCTGATGCTTTGGTAGATGCAGGTATAAAACGGGTGGTTTGTGCCATGTTAGATCCCAACCCTTTAGTTGCTGGTAGGGGTATTGAAAAACTCAAACAGGCTGGCGTAGAAACTGAAAGTGGTTTAATGCAGTTAGAAGCCGAAGCGATAAACCCAGGCTTTATTAAACGTATGAAAACGGAATTACCTTTTGTGCGTATAAAACTGGCCATGAGTTTAGATGGTCGAACTGCTATGGCTTCAGGTGAGAGTAAATGGATAACGGGCTCACATGCTCGAGCGGATGTGCAAAAGTTTCGAGCACGAAGCTCTGTAGTGTTAACCGGCAGTGGAACCGTAATTGCTGATGATCCTTCGATGAATGTGAGAGTGTCAGCAGAAGATTTACAAATGGATGGGGGTGTAAAAAATGTACACCAGCCACTTCGTGCTATTGTTGATAGTCAGTTAAGCGTTTCATTGAATAGTAAAATATTTAAACAGTCAGGCGAAACGCTAGTTTTTAGCACTCAACAGGCTAAGCATGCTATTACCTTGGCTGAAAAGAATAATAAGATCGATTTACATGAATTATTAAAGTATCTGGCAAATGAGCATCAAGCAAATGAAGTGCATGTTGAAGCGGGCAGTGAATTGTGCGGTGCATTACTAGCTGAAAATTTAGTTGATGAAATTGTAGTGTATATGGCTCCACATATTATGGGTGATTCAGCTAAAGGGCTATTTCATTTGCCCGCTTTAGATAAAATGTCTGAAAGGTTAGGTCTTGAAATTAAAGATATTCGGTCAATCGGTAAAGATTGGCGAATTACAGCTATACCAAAGTATTAATATATAACAATTTTGTTTAAATAATCAGCACAATTGAATAAATTAAATAATAAGAGAGAGAATTATGTCCACAATAGTCGTGGTCAGAAAAAACGGTAAAGTTTGCATCGCTGCTGACAGTTTAACTACATTTGGTGATCTTAGAATGGGTGCTGCTTATGATCGTGAGTATGACAAAATTCAAGCTTATAAAGATGGTTACTTTGGCATAGTAGGTAGTGCTGCACATGCGTTAGTTATGGAGTCTATTTTATCTGATGATAAGATCGAAATAGATTTTGATTCACGTCTCGGAATTTTTGAAACTTTTCGTACGTTACACCCTGTACTAAAAGAGCACTACTTTCTGAACTCTAAAGACGAAGAAGATGACCCATATGAAGCGACACATATTGATGCGTTAATATGTAATAAAAAAGGTATTTTTGGTGTGTATTCTTTACGTGAGGTGAGTGAATACCATAAGTTCTGGGCTATCGGTTCTGGTTCAGAGTTTGCACTCGGCGCCATGCATGCATTATATGATCGCTTAGATACAGCAGAAGAGATTGCGCGTGCTGCTGTAGAAGCAGGTTGTGAATTTAATACTTCATCAGGTTTGCCTATAAGCCTGCAAGTTATGTCACTGGAAGAATAATGTTTACGGGAATTATAGAAGCCTTAGGTAAGATCGAAAGCATTGAAGATAAAGGCGGAGATGCCCGCTTCTGGATTCAAACGGGCAAAATGAATATGACCGATGTTCAGCTGGGTGATAGCATTGCCATGAACGGGGTTTGTTTAACGGCTATCGAGCTTCGACCTGATGCTTATTGTGCTGATGTTTCTGGGGAAACTTTATCACTCACATCGTTAAAGCAATTGAAAGAGGGCAGTACTGTTAATCTTGAAAAAGCATTAACCCTGCAAACACGACTTGGTGGCCACATGGTGAGTGGTCATGTCGATGGTCTGGGTATTGTTATTGATCGATATGATGATGCTCGTTCTGTCAGGTTTATTATTGAAGCACCTAAGTCGCTCGCTAAATATATCGCGATGAAAGGTTCAATTACGGTAGATGGAGTTAGCCTGACAGTAAACAAAGTTGATGGTTGTCAGTTTGAATTAAATATAGTGCCTCATACTCTGCAGGAAACTATAATGAGTGGTTACCAGTCTGCTTCTGAAGTTAATCTTGAAGTTGATCTTGTAGCGCGTTATCTTGAGCGTTTAGTAATGGGTGATGCTGCAGCGAATAGCGCTGATAATAGTCACAATGATACAGAAATTACCAAAAACCTTCTCGCTGAGAATGGTTTTTTAAAGTGAAACTACATTAAGAATATTACATATGTCATTGAATAGTATAGAAGAAATAATAGAAGATATTAAGCAAGGCAAAATGGTTGTCATTATGGATGATGAAGACCGTGAAAATGAAGGCGATCTGTTAATGTCCGCTTCAGCCTGCAGTGCAGATGACATTAACTTTATGGCCCGTTATGGTCGCGGGCTGATTTGTCTGACATTAAGCGAAGAGCGCTGTCGTCAATTACGCTTACCTCAGATGGTCGATAATACAGATGATATGCACGGTACTAACTTTACGGTTAGCATTGAAGCAGCTGAAGGTGTGACCACGGGTATCTCCGCTGCAGATAGAGCAATTACTGTACAAGCTGCAGTAGCAGAAGGCGCAACCTCTCAGGATATCGTTCAACCTGGTCATGTTTTTCCATTGAAAGCACAACCAGGTGGTGTATTAAATCGAGCTGGGCACACTGAAGCGGGTTGTGATTTGGCACGTTTAGCAGGTTTTGAGCCTGCAGCTGTTATCGTTGAGATTTTAAATGACGATGGCACCATGGCCAGGCGTCCTGATCTAGAGACTTTTGCAAAAGAACATGATCTTAAAATTGGTACAATCGAAGACTTAATACGCTATCGAATACAAAATGAAAAAACTGTAGAGCGGGTAGCGGAAAGCGACTTTCCTAATGAGTTTGGTCATTTTCGTTTATATGCATATCAGGATGCAATTGGAAATGACTTACATCTGGCGTTGGTAAAGGGTGATATCGATCCATCTAAGCCTGTGCGTGTGCGTGTTCATATGGAAAACACAATGTGTGACGTACTTGCATCAAGTAAAAAGTGCGGCTGGCCATTACGTGATGCTATGAAATCAATTGCCGCATCTGATGAGCCAGGCGTAATCGTGATCCTACGTGAACCTGAATCAGCGCGACAGATCGTTCAATGGATGTTAGATCATAAAGAAGAGTATAAAGAGACTAGTGATTCACCAGAAGAGTTAAGAACTCATGGTATAGGTGCTCAAATTCTAATGGATTTAAGCGTGCATAAAATGCGGCTTTTATCAGCGCCTAAACGTATTCACGGACTAGCAGGTTTCGGTCTGGAAGTTGTCGATTATATTACGGGTGATGAATAGCCTGTATACTTATTAAATTTAAAAAATAAATTAAGAGAAAAAAATGTCAGATATAAAAACACTAGAAGGCGAGCTGCAATATAAAGAAGGTAATTTTGTTATTGTAAGCGCACGTTTTAACAGTTTTATTGTAGATAGTCTTGAAGCAGGTGCTATAGACGCGCTTAAACGTCACGGCGTATCTGAATCAAATATTACCGTTGCGAAAGTTCCCGGTGCATATGAAATGCCTCTGGCTATTCAGCAATTAGCACAAAGTGGAAAGTATGATGCCATTATAGGATTAGGTGCTGTTATCCGTGGATCTACACCACACTTTGATTTCGTTGCAGGTGAAGCATCTAAAGGTATGGCTAATGTTTCCCTTGATCATAATATTCCCGTTATAAATGGTGTATTAACAACAAATACCATAGAGCAGGCGATTGAACGTGCTGGCACCAAAGCTGGAAATAAAGGTGCGGAGGCTGCAATCAGCGCTCTTGAAATGGTTAACCTGCTGAAGAAGATTGCTTAATGTCAGTATCTCTTGCAAAAGGTCGAAGTAATGCTCGTAAAAAAGCGACACAAGCCTTATATCAGTGGCATATGTCAGGTAATGATTTAGCTGAAATTGAAGAACAGTTTTTTCAGGAACAGAATATGGAAAAAGTTGATACCGACTATTTTCGTAAACTGTTGCATAATGTGCCATTGGAAGCTTCTGACTTAGATACGTTGATAATTAAATACAGTGAACGTAAAGAGTCTGAGCTTGACCCTATTGAGCTTACAATCTTAAGACTTTCGTGTTTTGAATTAAAGAACTCTCTAGATGTTCCCTATAAAGTTGTTATAAGTGAATCAATTACACTGGCAAAAATGTTTGGCTCTGATAAAAGTCATGCTTTTGTAAATAGCATACTTGATAAACTGGCAAAAGAACTAAGAAAAATTGAAATAGAAAAGTTATAAGTAGTAATTAGTCTGTTTTTATAGTCATGTAGATATAATCTGTATTAGTTTAAATATTATCTAACGTAATTCAATTTTATTCAGCTATGGTGCATCTCCCTCGGGGACAGGTCGCGCCTTCTGCGCCCTGTCCCCTAAACCCAGACCACTGGAGTTGACAGAGTAGAGAGCCGACCCCGTAAAACTTTTGGTGGCATCAAAACAGGGGACAGAGCGGGGAAGATGATCTTTCCCCGAGGGAGATGCATCATCGCAGAGAGAAAAATACCAGATTAGTTTTTTTACTAACTCAAACCCTATTGTTGATATTGCTGCATCTGTTGTTGCATCATTCTTTGCATCTCAGGCGTCATATTGTTCATCATTTCTTTCATTTGAGGCTGCATTTTCTGCATCGCATCATTCATTATTTTAGATGTGTTGGTTACTGTGTAGTCTGCAGGCACCATAAAAGCATCTTTTGGTAGTCGAGCTTTTTTATCAATTTTTGTGACTATAGATACAAGTCGTTTATTTCTATCAATACTTTTTAATGGAAAACCTATCTCTCTCAACCGCAAACTGGCTTTACGCTCGGCTTCGTCGCAAGGCTCAACAAAAGCATCCATACTCATTCCCGTCATGGCCGAAACTTTTGCACTCATATTTCTTTCCATATTAGAGAAAGCATGGGCAAATTTTTTCACACCCATATCTCGCATAGCTTCTACAGAAACAAAGAGGCTAGAGCAGTACTTATCATTCGCATACAAAGCATACTCTTCAGTTTCGTAACCGACTATTTTTGGGCCAAGTCCCATTGTTTTTGTATATGTGTCCACGTATTTTTTTGGCGTAGACTGTGTATTGTTTTCCTTCAGGAATTCGCTCATATCCATAATGGTGCGTTGTTTATGAATCACAGCATTCATTGTTCTTGATGCTACATCCATAACTATGTAACCTTCATTATTAGGCATATCTATACGCGCTTTGTTACCGTCAATATAAATAGTTGATATTTGGTGTTGAGCGTCTTTAGTTTGTATCATAACAGCAGCAATGAGAGAGTTTGTTATAAAGCTGGTTATTAGAAGTGTGCTTAATAAGGCCAGTTTTTTCATATCCATATTTCCTTGTTATTTTAATCTTAAAAATAACATAACTGGATAGTTATGTGGAGAGCTAAACAAAACAATAGGCTATGCGTGAGTAAAAAATTTACCCTACGCCTGTCGGTTTACACCATTAATGACTGTTTAGTGTTTTCAATGATTTCCTGATTCTCTTCAATCTCTACAACATTTACATCTGAGTCCATACCTAATTTTGCAAAAGCGGGAACAGTAGACCAGTCAATCTCCTCAGATTCATGTCCTCCCTGTAACAAAGCAATTTGTACTAAGTCGACAAGATCAGCTCCGCCTTCATGATCATACTCAAAGTTATGAGCATGTTTCACTACGTCGGTCATGGTGTCACCGAAATTCCATGTTTTGAGAATAAGCTCACCGACTGGAGAGGTTAGTTCCTCTATAACAGCACCAAGTGCATCGCTATCATTAAACAGGTCATCGTCGTCTTCGGCCATAACCAGTATGGGTAGTGAGCCTATATTGTGTATGAGTCCAGCTAAAAGTGCCTGTTCAGGATTTATACCAGGGACCGTAGTCGCTAACATCCGACATATCGCAGCAACTTCAACAGCGGTATTCCAGCTCGAACGGAAATGATCGTCTAATACATCCGATGTTGCCTGATATATTTGTTTCATTGCAAGGCTAATAACCAGATCACGAACCATACGTATACCTAATCTGGTGACCGCCATTTGCAGGTCTTCTATGGGGTTGCGGCTTCTATATAAAGGGCTGTTAGATACCTGAATTAAACGCGCAGATAATGAAGCGTCCTGGGTTAGTGTTTCCGCAATTTGTTGTGCTGATGTATTTTCACTTTCAACAGCATCTCTAATTTTTAACGCGACCTCAGGTAATGTCGGCAAGACTAACTGATCAGATTCAACGGCTGATTTGAGTTCAGTATAGAATTGTTCTGCTTTTTCTGACATGGTTTTCCCGTAATTATGATTTATTATGTTTTGAGTATAGTTTATTTAAAAATAGTCGTGGTCTCATCAAAAACGAGTTTGTTGTCTTCAATATCCAGGACATGTGAGTCAGTGTCTATATTGAGTCGGGAGAATGCCGATACTGTAGACCAGTCTTCCGGACAGTCCAGACCGGTATAAATACTTCCCTGAATTAATGCAACCTGAACCACATCAATATAGTCTGCTGGCCCGTCATGATTTCGGCGATAATGATAACATTCATTAGCAACACCTATCATATAGTCAGGGAAGTGCCAGTTTTGAAAAATATAAGCACCCACTTCTCCCTGCATTTTCTGTATTACTTTAAATAATTCACCTGGCTGGTCAAATAAATCATCATCATCTTCAGCCATTAAAATAATGGGTAAGGCACCAATATTATGTATTAACCCAGCTAACATGGCTTTTTCAGGATCCAGATGTTTTTGTCTTGTGGCTAGTAAATGTGCGATTGCCGCTGTCTTGGTGCTGGCAAGCCATAATTCATTAAAGCGTTCTGCGATAACGTCATTACTGGCCTTGTAAAGTTGTTTCATAGACAAGCTCATTATTAAATCTCTGACTAACTTTAAGCCGAGTTTTGTTATAGCCATTTGAATATTGTCTGTAGAAATTCGTGTGCGATAAAGTGAACTATTAGCAATCTGTAGTAGACGTACAGACATGGCGGGATCACTAATTATGACTTCAGCAATCTTTTGAGCAGATGAGTTTTCTTTTTCACATTCTGATTTTATTTTTAGTGCTACATCGGGTAAAGAAGGTAAAAGTAACCGTTCAGTTGCAACAGCATCTTTTACTTCAGCCAAAAAAAGATCAGTTTTTTGCTGTATTAGATTCATTTATATTTAAGCCTGCATTAAGCTTTTACGGGTATCATCAAGTTCTATTTGTAATGATTTATCTAAGTCACGCACTGACGGATCTAAGCCTAGCTTACTAATAGCTGGGACTGTTGACCAGTCACCTGGGAACCTATTTTGAGCATGTTTTGTATGTAGTATAGCGGCCTGTACAATATCGACATAATCAGCATCTGAATCATGCTCGCGTGTAAACTGATCCCAATAGCGGGTAACGTTAATAAGTGATTCAGGGAAATTCCAGAAACTGAGTATTTTCTCGCCCAGTTCACCTTGAATTTCTCTTGTTACGTCTATTATATTTTGGTTATCTGAAAATAAAGAGGGTTGCCGGTTAGCTAACTCGATTATCGGCAGGCTACCTATATTATGTATCAGTCCAGCTAACATAGCATGCTCAGCATCTATACCTGGTTGTGTTTTAGCAAGAACCCTGCAAACTGCAGCTACATCAACGCTGGTTTGCCATATTTCTTTAAGTTGAGCTTCATTGGCTTTATCATTAGATTTGAATGCCTGCTTGATAGAGAGCATAACAACCAGGTCTTTAACGATTCTTATGCCTAAACGGGTTATTGCCATCTGTAAATTATCAATTTCAGAACGGGCTCTATATAAAGGACTATTTGCTAACTGTAATAAACGTGCTGAAAGTGATGAGTCCTGGGTTAATAAATTTGCTATATCAGTTGCAGACTGATTGTCTTTTTCAACCGCCTGACGAATCTTTAAAGCGACTTCAGGTAGAGTCGGAAGTTTAATTTGATCTGTTTCAACAGCTTTAAATAACTGCTGAAGAACTTTTTGGGTTTGTTCACTCATGCTTTTTAAATAACTTTTTTATTTAACAGTGTAGTTAGAGTTTGTTCAAAAATCCAAAACTTGTTTATAAAAGATCAATACTTGTCGCAATGCACTTTTATTAGTATTTGCGACAAGTTATTCATCTATTCAACTGAATAGGGCAAGGTAAGGACTTTTATTTCCGGGCCATTTTCATCTTGTAATTGTAGCGAACCAGACTCCGCATCAGTTATATCGATTACAGCCAGCGCTACAATGCCACCGTTTGCATCAGTTTGAGCGTTAATAATTTGACCCGTTCCCTGACCAGATTTTGAGTCTTTACAGAATAACTTATCACCAGGTGAAACGAGATGACTAGTTTCTATCTGTATTTTAAACATGCGTCGCTTTAATTTACCCAAATATTGCATTCTGGCAACAACTTCCTGGCCGGTATAACAGCCTTTTTGAAAGTTGACTCCGTTAATGACATGCATATTGGTCATCTGTGGTACGAAAGCTTCAGAGGTTTCAGTGGTTATAGTAGGGATTCCAGCCATTATGTTTAATGTTTCCCAAGCGCTAGCGCCTGCAGGGGCGGCGTTAACGTCAAGTTGCCCCCATAATGTCTTAATAGCTTCCAGGTCGCCGAATATTTCATATCTTGGCAGCTCACCAGCACACCTGATGATTGTGTAACCGTTTACTTGAGTACAATCATCTGTACTTGTGGGTAAATCAGAAATGAATGCAGATAATTGTTCGTCTGCTTTAGGACCAGATACGCCTATTTTAACTAATCCATTACTATTGTCTTTAATGCTGACCTTGGACATTAAAATGAACATGCTAATACGTTTTAGTATGGGTTCAAGTAATGGCTGAGGTAGTTGCAAGTAATAACTTTCAGATCGTTTGAATAACCTGAAGTTTGCTAACATTCTGCCTTTGTGCGTGCAATAAGCGCTAAGCTGGCTGTGTGACAGACTTACATCACGAACATCATTAGTAAGCTGACCTTGCAGAAAGTCAGCAGCATCCTCTCCATCAATAGAAATAAGCCCGTGGTGACTTAAGTCGCAGATGATAAGACCTGTGTGTAACATACGTTGCTCACGCTCCAGATTACCAAAGCTTTGAACTTCATTGTTCTCAATCTCAGCACCTGCGTCTTTTAAAAAATCGAACCATTCTGGTTTCATGTGTCTACCCGTATCTTGTGTTGAAATTTACATTAAGGATGATAATCATATTATAGTGTAGTGTCAGCATACATATAATGTGGATTATTAAAATTTATCCACTACAATACAATTGAAGAATAAAAATAGATATCAAATCAATTAATCATTTAAATAGGGAAAATGAATAATGGCGGTATCAGATAACCGACCCTTCTTTCTCAATCTGGTAAAAATAAGATTACCAGTCACGGGATTTGTTTCTATCTTTCACAGAATAAGCGGTTTGCTTTTATTTCTGGCGATTCCTTTCAGTGTATACCTGTTAGATATATCTTTACAGGGAGAAGCTGGTTTTAATGAAGCTGCTGAAACCCTTAATATTCCAATCATAAAGTTAGCTTGTGTCATTCTATTGTGGTCAATATTGCACCACTTGATTGCCGGAATACGTTTTTTATTAACTGACTTTGATATTGGTCTTGAAAAACAACAGGCAACGTTATATGCCTGGATTGTATTTATTCTAGAAGCAATTCTATTTATATGGCTAACGGTGAAGGTGTTCTTATGAGTTCCCCTGGATTGCAGGGTTTAAGGCCCTGGATTATACAAAGAGTCAGTGCTGTGTTTATAGGTGTTTTTATACTTTATGTGTTCATAGTATTTCTAATCGACAACCCGTTAAATGCGTCAGACTGGAGAGAGTGGGTTTCTACACCCTATAACAATATTTTATTGGGATTGTTTCTGATCGGTGTGCTTTGGCATGCCTGGATTGGTGTTAGAGATATTATTCTTGACTATATTCCCAATGTAGTTGGTCGCTTACTGGTATTAACACTGGTTGGCTGTACTTTAATTGGAAGTGGCTTGTGGGGTTTCAAAGCACTGTTTATGGTATTTATTAAATGAATATTGAAGATATACCAAGAAGACGTTTCGATGCACTTATTATAGGTGCGGGTGGCGGGGGATTAAGAGCCGCGTTGCAGTTAGCAGAAGCAGATGCTTCTGTTGCTGTTGTATCTAAAGTCTTTCCTACAAGATCACATACCGTTGCGGCGCAAGGCGGAATGAATGCCGCTTTAGCTAATGTATTACCGGATAACTGGCACTGGCATATGTTTGATACGGTTAAAGGCAGTGATTATCTAGGTGATCAGGATGCTATTGAGTATATGTGTCGGGCAGCACCTAAAGCCGTGTATGAGATGGAGCATTTTGGTGTTCCATTTTCTCGTTTAGATAACGGCAAAATATATCAGAGGCCATTTGGTGGTCAGTCGCAAAATTTTGGCGGTGAACAGGCCGCAAGAACCTGCGCTGCAGCTGATAGAACAGGGCATGCAATACTACATAGCTTATACCAGCAAAATATCCGTGCTAAAACTCATTTTTTTGATGAATATTTCGCGGTGGATTTATTAAAAGATGAGCAGGGTAATATATTAGGTGCATATGTTTTTGATATACACAGCGGCGAAGAACTTATTATCGAAGCTAAAACCACTTTATTAGCGACAGGTGGCGCAGGCCAGTTATTTAGAACAACGACCAATGCATTAATAAATACAGGTGATGGAATGGGTATGGCGTTAAGAGCGGGCATGCCGTTACAGGACATGGAGTTTTTTCAATTCCACCCCACCGGTATTGCAGGGCGAGGCATGTTAATTACAGAAGGTGCAAGAGGAGAAGGTGGGTATCTGGTGAATGCGGAAGGTGAGCGTTTTATGGAACGTTATGCCCCAACAGCTAAAGACCTTGCATCTCGTGATGTTGTTAGTCGCTCAATTTATACTGAGGTCAAAGAAGGCAGAGGATGTGGTCCTGAAAAAGATCACGTAATGTTAAAGCTTGATCATTTACCTGAAGATGTGTTGCAGTCACGGTTACCAGGTATTCGGCAAACGTGTATAACATTTTTAGGTATTGATCCCGCAGATCAGCCTATCCCTGTTTATCCTACGGCCCATTATACTATGGGAGGTGTTCCAACCAATCGACATGGTCAGGTCGTAGTACCTGTTAAAGATACACCTGAAGAACCTGTTACAGGATTATATGCTGCCGGTGAATGTGCATGTGTTTCAGTTCATGGTGCAAACAGGTTAGGTGGTAATTCATTACTTGATATTCTTGTGTTTGGACGATCCGCTGCAAATCATATTATTCAATATTTAAAAGAGAATCGCTTTCACAAAGCACTAGATGAAAAGGTAATACAAAAAGCTTATAACAGGTTACACAGATGGGATACAAATAGTGGTGGTGAATCAGTAGATGAAATTCGTCGTGAATTACAAAAAGTAATGGAAGAAAATTGCGGTGTTTTTAGATCTCAAGATGTTTTAAATAATGGTGTTGAAGAAGTTTCTAAATTAGCTGAGCGTTTACAAAATGCCAGTATTACAGATCAATCAGAACTATTTAATACTGCGAGAGTTGAAGCATTAGAATTAGAAAATCTAATGGATGTTGCTTTAGCGACTGTTTATTCAGCAGCGGCGCGAACAGAGAGTCGTGGAGCACACTCGCGTGTAGACTTTACCGACCGTGATGATAAAAGCTGGATGAGGCATACGCTTTACACAAGTGAAGAGCGTAAGCTTGATTATAAACCGGTTAGATCTAAACCTATGTCAGTGGCGAGTTTTCCGCCTAAACCTAGAGTTTATTGAAAATGTTTTCATTATGATATGAGTGTGTCCCTGACAAATCATTATATATAAAAGGTACAGTTATGCGATTTCGCATTTACAGATATAACCCTGAAACAGATAAAGATCCGTACATGCAAGATTATCAACTTGATAATGTTTCATCAGATATGATGTTACTAGACGCCTTATTATTATTAAAAGAAAATGATCCTGGTTTAGGTTTCAGACGATCCTGCCGTGAGGGTGTTTGTGGGTCTGATGGTATGAACATAAATGGCACTAATGGGCTGGCATGTATAACACCGTTAAACAGCTTAAAAGAGCCGGTTGAACTTCGCCCCATGCCACGTTTACCGGTTATTCGTGATTTGATTGTAGATATGGAACAATTTTATAAACAATACCGCGATGTAAAACCATATTTAGATGTTAAAGACCCATTGCCTGAAGTAGAGCTTAAACAAACACCGGAAGAACGAGATCAACTTGATGGTTTATATGAATGCATTCTTTGCGGATGCTGTACGACATCCTGTCCATCATTCTGGTGGAATCCTGACAAATTTTTAGGTCCGGCGGCATTATTACAGGCTGCCAGATTTATCGGTGATACTCGAGATCAGGCAACCGATGAGAGGTTGCAGGCCCTTGATGACCCATTTAAGTTATTTCGTTGTCACACTATTATGAATTGTGTTCAAGTTTGCCCTAAAGGATTAAATCCAACAAAGGCAATCGGAGATATTAAAAAAATGATGGTTAAAAAATCATTATGATATCTGAAGCTATAATGCCAGAAATGGTTGATTCTGCTTTACGTTGGCGTTGTCGACGAGGCATGCTTGAACTTGATATTTTGCTAAATGAATTTATTGATAAAAAATACACTTCATTAAATAAAGCTGAAAAAGAGATTTTTAATCAGGTTCTTGATTATCCAGACCAGTTACTCTTTGATCTGTTTTTAGGTCATATGGAATCTTCAGACATAAAAGTTTCAGATCTTGTCCAGACAATACGCCAGTCATCTTCTGTTTGATACAACATTATCTAATCAATATTTAAGCATATTAATATTTTGCTTTGTGCTTTCCCTCGTCTCGATATTAATTCTCCAGGTTAGCTTTATTTTAAAATTTTTTAGTTTAATTTTACTGTTTTCTATTAGTTATCAATTATTGATTAATCGCACGTCTCATAAACTCCATTGGCAGGCAGACGGCAGTTGGCTGGTTTCTAAGAATAATGAATCAAATAAAGCGGTATTAACACAGGGTAGTGTTGTTACTCCGTATTTTGCTTCTCTGAATTTTGAGTTTGAGAATAAACATAAAGAGACCGTTCTTATATTTAAAGATAATATAAACCCTGAAAAATTCAGGCAACTGCGCGTAAGACTAAAAGTTGAAGGCATCAAAATATAATGACGTGTTACACTTAACTCTATGAGTCAGAAACTAAAAAAACAAATCATCGAACGCTGCAAACAGAAAACCAGTCATTATGGTTGTGAAGATGTGCTGCCTGTAGACTTTGTTAGTTTAATGGATATGTATGAAGATAATTACTTAAAACTACGTAAGCTTATCCCAGACTTACAGCATATACAGGACTCCGGCGTATCAAAGTCATCCGGTCACCTTAATTTATACTTGCAAATCATAGAGCGAAGTAAATTTACAACTACATTACGCCTTAGTTATAGCTTTACAGAAAATGGTGAATCACGTTTAGAGCCAAACCTGAAGATACGAATTTATCATGATGCCGGTTTAGCAGAAGTCATGTCGGGTAATTTACATCATGGAAAGTTAGTTCTTGATCACCTGCCTGCAGATGCCTTAAAACAGAAGTGGCAACTGAATCGTTTTTTGAGTAAATGGCTTAGGTATTGTTTACGTCAAAACCATGGTTTTTCAACTGCTAAATTAAATCATACTAATATATCAAGTGCCTAATTTTTGACCAATTCTGTTCTTTCGAAAGTTCTAAAATTCCGTGTTTTTATCGTTTTATAAAAGCATGCGCTTCAAATAATAATTTAAGCTTTTAAAACTCTAATTTTCAGTCTATTTCAATACGCTTTTATATGGGCTTCTCGTCGCATTTTTACACTCTGTACAGGACTGTATACAAGCTAAGTTAAATTACCGTTAGTCACTGATTTATGGTAGTATTTCGGGCTTTATAGCAGCGCTTGCTGCAACATTAACCAGGGCATAATAAATAACCCGATAAACTACGGAAAAGAAGCACCTTATGGCTGAATTTGCCAAAGAAGTAGTACCTGTTAATTTAGAAGATGAAATGCGTCAGTCTTACCTTGATTATGCCATGAGTGTAATTGTTGGAAGGGCTTTACCTGATGTTCGAGATGGATTAAAACCGGTTCATCGTCGTGTGCTTTATGCCATGAGCGTTTTAGGTAATGACTGGAATAAGCCCTATAAGAAATCGGCCCGTGTGGTGGGTGACGTTATAGGTAAATATCATCCGCATGGTGATACCGCTGTTTACGATACGATTGTTCGTATGGCGCAACCTTTTTCAATGCGTTATATGCTGGTTGATGGTCAGGGTAACTTTGGTTCGGTTGACGGTGACTCACCTGCAGCTATGCGTTATACCGAAGTGCGCATGGATAAAATCGCGCATCAGATACTCGCGGATCTTGATAAAGAAACTGTCGATTTCGCAGAAAACTATGATGGCTCTGAAAGTGAGCCTACTGTTATGCCGACCCGTATACCTGCTTTACTGGTTAATGGATCTGCTGGTATTGCGGTTGGTATGGCAACCAATATTCCGCCTCACAATCTTCGTGAAGTTATCGATGCTAGTATCGCATTAATCAATAACCCGGAAATCGATATTGAAGGCTTAATGGATTATATCCCGGCTCCTGATTTGCCTACTGCCGCTTTTATTAACGGTACTAAGGGCATTAAAGAAGCATACCGTACTGGACGTGGTCGAATGTTTATGCGCTCACGCACATCAATACAAACGGCGGATAACGGTAAACAAAGCATTATTGTGCATGAATTACCTTATCAGGTGAATAAGGCACGTTTGATAGAGCGTATAGCCGAGCTTGTTAAAGAGAAAAAGATCGAAGGTATCACTGAGATACGAGATGAATCTACGTCTGAAATACGTATTGTAATAGAGGTCAGGCGAGGCGATGTAGCCGAGGTTCTGCTTAATAACCTATACAAACAAACCTCCATGCAAACTGTATTTGGTATAAATATGGTTGCGCTTGTAGATGGCCAACCAAAATTATTAAATCTCAAACAAATTATAGAAGCCTTTGTCAGGCACCGTCGCGAAGTTGTAACACGCCGTACAATTTATGAATTACGCAAAGCTCGTGAACGTGCACATGTTTTAGAAGGCCTGGCTATAGCACTTGCCAATATTGATGAAGTTATCGAGCTTATTAAAAAATCTAAGAATTCTGCAGAAGCAAAAGCCGGGTTAGTTTCTCGTTCCTGGGAGCTAGGAATGGTCTCAGATATGTTAAGTCGTTCTGGTGCAGAAGCGTCAAGACCGGAGTTTTTACAAGATGAGTTTGGCATGCGTGATGGTGCTTATTATCTTTCTGAAGCTCAGGCTCAGGCTATCCTGGAATTAAGATTACATCGACTAACAGGTTTAGAGCAAGATAAAATTATCAATGAATTCAGTGAGATACTGGATATAATTAAAGCTTTAATTGAAATACTAGCAAGCCCTGAAAGGTTACTTGAAGTTATTCGTGAAGAGCTTGAACAAATCAAAGAAGACTTTGGTGATGATCGTCGATCTGAAATACTGGAAAGTCAGTTAGACCTGAGTCTGGAAGATTTAATTACAGAAGAAGATGTTCTAGTTACCTTCTCTCATGAAGGTTATGCGAAGTCTCAAATACTTTCTGAATACAGTGCTCAGAAACGTGGTGGTAAAGGTAAATCAGCCACACGTATGAAGACCGAAGATTTTATTGATAAGTTATTTATTGCAAATACGCATGACACATTATTGTGCTTCTCAAGTAGAGGTAAGGTTTACTGGATTAAGGTATATCAATTACCTCAGGCAAGTCGTGGTTCACGTGGCAAACCTCTGGTTAACTTATTACCATTAGAAAATGGTGAACGAATTAACGCAGTATTACCTATTCGTGAATATGATGAAGATCATTTTATATTTATGGCTACTAGTTCAGGTACGGTTAAGAAAACACCATTAACAGCTTTCTCTAATCAACGCGCAGGCGGCATTATCGCTCTTGATTTACGTGATGATAATTTACTGGTTGATGTTGCATTAACTGATGGCACAAAAGACATTATGCTGATGGCAAGCTCAGGTAAAGCTATTCGCTTTAATGAATCAAATGTTCGTGCGATGGGTAGAACAGCGGCAGGTGTACGCGGTATACGAATGAAGGACGGTGAAAAGTTAATCAGTCTGATAGTTGTTAATGAAAACGCATCAATTTTGACAGCAACAGAAAAAGGTTATGGAAAACGTACCGCAACAACTGAGTACGCCTGTAAAGGACGAGGCGGACAGGGTGTGATTTCTATACAAACATCAGATCGCAATGGCGCCGTTGTAGGGGCTGTTCAGGTAACTGAGTCTGACGAGTTTATGATGATCTCTGATGGAGGAACATTAATTCGGACCAGTGTCGATGAAGTAAGAGAGATGGGTAGAAATACTCAGGGTGTTCGTTTAATCAGGTTGTCTGATGAAGAAAAACTGGTTGAAATTGAGCGAATAGAAGTTTTGGATGGAGAAGAGTCAGAAACTGAAGCTCCAGAGCAAGATACAGAGTAAATAACATCATATAACACCTACCTACAATGTAGGTGGATTGATAAAAATAGTATGATTTATTGTGGTCTTATAATTAATTGATTAAGGTGAAATAGGCAATGAGCCGAGTATATAATTTTAGTGCAGGTCCTGCATGTATTCCTGAAGATGTTCTTAAGCAAGCACAAGCTGAAATGTTAGACTGGCAGGGAACAGGCATGTCAGTAATGGAAATGTCTCACCGCGGTAAAGCATATATGTCTATCGCTGAAAAAGCTGAGTCTGATCTGCGTGAAATAATGAATATACCTGACAACTATAAAGTGTTGTTTATGCAAGGCGGTGCCAGTACTCAGTTTGCAGCAGTTCCAATAAATTTAATGGGTGCTAACCGAAAAGCTGATTATATATTAACTGGTCAATGGTCTAAAAAAGCCATTGCAGAGGCTAAGCGTTATGGAGATATTAATGTTGCTGCTTCAACTGAGGATTCAAAATTTACAACTGTTACTGAACAGTCTCAATGGAATTTAAATAGTGATGCTGCTTATTTACATTACACCCCAAATGAAACCATTGTTGGTGTAGAGTTTCCTTTCCTGCCTGAAACAGACGTACCTTTAGTTGCGGACATGTCTTCGAATATATTATCCAGAGAAATTGACGTTAGTAAATTCGGTATCATTTATGCTGGTGCGCAAAAAAATATCGGCTGTGCCGGTTTAACAATTGTTATTGTTAGAGATGATTTAATTGGAAATTGCATTGATGGTATGCCAGCAATGTTAGATTACAAAATTATGGCTGATAATGATTCCATGTATAACACGCCTGCGACTTATAGCTGGTATATAGCTGGTCTTGTTTTTGATCGCATTAAGAAAAATGGTGGCGTTAAAGCATTAGAAGAAACAAACCGTCGTAAAGCGGCAAAACTGTATAGTGCTATTGATGATTCAGCTTTTTATTCAAACCCAGTAGATGTAAATTGTCGCTCATTGATGAATGTTCCTTTTATTCTGGGTGACGCTGCACTAGACGGAGCGTTCCTGGAAGGTGCAGAAAAAGTCGGACTAACAACATTAAAAGGACATAGATCAGTAGGCGGTATGCGTGCGAGTATTTACAACTCAATGCCTGAATCTGGTGTTGATGCTCTAGTTAATTATATGAATGATTTTGAGAAAAATAACGCTTAGTATTATTAAATTCATTATGCCTGTTTAAGACGTTATGGTATGAGGATTTCGCAGTAGAAATATTATTTATGATTTTAAATTGTCAGTGAATTAACTGGCAAGAAAACAGGAATATATATGTTTAATGTTAAAACCTATAATGCAATCTCTCCACTGGGTTTAGATAAACTAACCGATGAAGGTTATCAGGTAGGCGAGGATATAAGTGAGCCCGATGCCATTATGTTGCGTTCATTTAAAATGCATGATGTGCCTGTGGCTAGTTCTGTAAAAGCGGTAGGCAGAGCTGGTGCAGGCGTTAATAATATACCGGTTGATAAAATGTCAGAACGAGGCATTGTTGTATTTAATGCGCCTGGTGCAAATGCAAACGCGGTAAAAGAATTAGTAATTGCAGGCATGTTAATAGCCTGTAGAAACCTTATTCCTGCATGGAATTATACAACCGAGTTATCTGGATCTGATGAAGAAGTAACAAAAGCAGTTGAGGCAGGAAAGAAAAAATTCGCAGGTTTTGAATTGCCTGGTAAAACATTAGGTGTTATTGGTTTAGGCGCAATAGGCGCACAAGTTGCTAATGCAGCTGATACACTTGGCATGAAAGTTATAGGGTTTGATCCGGGTATTACAGTGCAGGCAGCCTGGCAGTTATCCTCTAACGTAAAACAAATGGATAATGCTGAAGAGTTGTTTCGTGAAGCAGATTTTATTTCATTTCACGTTCCGTTAATTGATGCAACACGTAATCTTTTAAATACAGAAAGCATAGCAACAATGAAAAATGGTTCTGTGATATTAAATTTTGCCCGAGAAGGTATTGTTGATGACAGTGCTGTTCTTGCTGCAATTAAAGCTGGAAAAATTCATGCCTATGTAAATGATTTTCCGTCAAATGAAGTAAAAGGTCACGAAGGTGTATTTACATTACCGCATTTAGGTGCTTCAACTGGAGAGGCTGAAGATAATTGTGCTGTCATGATAGCTGATCAGCTAAAAGATTTTCTAAATAATGGCAATATTAAAAATTCTGTTAATTTCCCTAATATTAAATTATCAAGACAAGGTGATTACAGGCTTGCAATATCTAACTCAAACAGTCCTGATATGTTAGGTAAAGTATCTCATGTTTTAGGAGGTTCTGGCGTTAATATTTTACATATGGCTAATGAATCAAGAAATGAACTGGCTTACACTTTAATCGATTTAGAATCAAAACCTGATAAAGCGACTATTGATAAAATCGCCGATATCGATGGTGTGCTGTCTGTAAGATTGATTTAACCTCATTGGTAATTTAAAACAGAATTTATAATGTTTTAACTTTGTCTTAAATTAGTATAAAAAATGATACATCTCTGTATTTTTAGAATGAACTGGTATACCGAATGAATGAACAAGATAAATTATTAGGCATACGAGATAGAATTGATGCTATTGATAAGCAAATTCAAGAATTAATTAATCAAAGAGCTACTTGTGCTCAGGAAGTGGCTGAAATAAAAATTAAGTCAGGTGAAACTGAGCACTTTTATCGTCCTGAACGTGAGGCGCAAGTATTAACTGAAATAAAGAAACGTAATAAAGGCCCTTTAGGTGATAATGCCATGGCTCATTTGTTTCGTGAAATCATGTCATCATGTCTGGCATTAGAAAAACCGATTAAAGTTGCTTTTTTAGGTCCGGCTGGTACCTATAATCATGCTGCTTGTAGTAAGCATTTCGGCGCTTCTATTGATCAGTTTCCTGTTGATAATATAGAAGAAATTTTTCGTTCTGTAGAAACGGGTGAGTCTCATTTTGGTGTTGCTCCAATTGAAAACTCAACTGAAGGTGTTATCTCACATACATTAGATTTATTGATTAACTCATCATTACAAATATGTGGTGAAGTAGATCTACGAATTCAGCATAATTTAATAAGCACCGAAAAAGACATTAGTAAGGTAACTAAAGTATATTCTCACCAACAGTCATTAGCTCAATGCAGGCGATGGTTAGACTCAAACCTTCCTGATGCAGAGCATTATGCCGTTCGTAGTAATGCCGAAGCTGTTAGAATCGCTAAAGAAGAAAAGGGAGCAGCGGCAATTGCTGGCGCTATGGCGGCTGAGATTTACGAAGTCCCAAAATTATGCACTGAAATTGAAGATGAACCAAATAATACAACTCGATTTATTGTTATCGGCAAAAATGAAGTACCTCCAAGTGGTAACGATAGAACATCGTTGTTAGTAACTACTAATAATAAAGCCGGTGCATTGCACCATTTATTAAAGCCTTTAGCTGATCGTAATATTGGTATGAGTAAAATAGAATCTCGCCCTTCACGTCAGGGTGTATGGGAATACGTGTTTTTTATCGATATAGAAGGCCATAAAGATGAAGCGGCTATGTCAGAAGCTTTATCTGAGATAGAGCACGAGTCTGCGATGGTTCGAATATTAGGCTCTTACCCAAAAGCTGTGCTTAAGTAGTCATTACATTCTTCTAATTCTTAATATTGGCTATATTATTTACTTATGGTCTATATATTTAAATATCTAAACTAGTTTTAATCAAATTTATGAATAAATTTTTAAAAAATGCAGTACCAGGCGTGCAATTATTGAGTCCTTATCAACCGGGTAAACCAGTTGAAGAGCTTGAGCGAGAGCTAGGTATAACTAACGCAATAAAGCTAGCATCGAATGAAAACCCACTAGGGCCTAGTATTAAAGCAATTGAAGCAGCTCAGACTGTAATTGGAAATGTTAATTATTATCCTGATGGTGCAGGGCACAAATTAAGTTTAGCGCTTGCAAAGAAACATGGTGTAGAACAAAACTGTATAACGCTTGGTAATGGCTCTAACGATATATTAGAGCTCATAGGTCGCGCTTTTCTTGCGCCTTGTAATTCAGCTGTATACTCAGAATACTCATTTGCTGTTTATCCTTTAGTAGTACAGGCAGTTGGTGCAGAAGCCAGAGTTGCAAAGGCGTTTTTACCTGATCACTCCGAGATGCCTTACGGTCACGATTTAAATGCAATTTATGAACAAATTACATCAACTACACGTGTTGTTTTTATAGCAAATCCAAATAACCCAACTGGCACGTGGTTAGTACTTGATGAATTGAATCACTTTTTAACAAGAGTTGCTGATGATGTATTAGTAGTCTTAGACGAAGCATATTTTGAATATATGCCAGCTGACCTTAAGCCAGATACTCAAAGTTTATTAAAGAAATATAAAAACCTATTGATTACACGTACATTTTCTAAAATATATGGTCTTGCCGGCTTACGAATCGGTTACTCAATTTCTCATCCAGATATTGCAGATATATTAAACAGGGTTAGACAGCCATTTAATACAAATATGCCAGCACAGGCAGCTGCTTTAGCAGCAATTGATGATCAGGATCACGTGAATAATAGTGCTAACTTAAATACAATCGGGTTAAAACAGTATGAGATTGCCTTTAAAGAGTTAGGGCTAAACTATATACCCAGTATTGCTAATTTTATTGCCGTTAACGTTAAAAAAGATGCTATACCAGTATATGATGCTTTATTAAAGGAAGGTGTGATTGTTCGTCCTGTAGCGAGTTACAATATGCCTGAATATTTAAGAATTACTGTAGGTAATGAGCAACAAAATAGTCGTGTTTTAAATGCATTACATAAAGTTCTTTAAGGATAGATTGAATGATTAATCATCTATGTGTAATTGGTGTTGGTTTAATTGGTGGTTCCTTATCCCTTGCTCTAAAAAAGGCTGGTTATGTTAAGCAAGTTACTGGCTTAGGTCGTAGTATTGAAAATTTAGAAAAAGCCAAACAGTTAGGTGTTATAGATAATTACGAAACTGATTATGCTAAAGCAGTATCTCATGCAGATATGATTTTTGTTGCTGTACCTATTGGTGCAATGTCTGAAGTATTTAAAAAAATAGAACCACATTTAAATAAACACACTATCATTACCGACGGAGGAAGTGCAAAACACACGATAATAAATTCCGCAACTGATGCATTAGGCCTGAAAGTGAATCAGTTTATACCTGGTCATCCCATTGCAGGAACTGAAAAATCAGGAGCAGAGGCAGCCTTTGACTCTTTATATGAAAATAGACGTGTGATTTTAACACCGCTTGAAAACAATACTGCTGATGATATATCAAAGGTAAGTAAAATGTGGAGTATCGCGGGAGCGGAAGTTGATGAAATGGGGGCCCGCCACCATGACCTGGTATTAGCTGGAACGAGCCATCTTCCTCATGTCCTAGCATTTGCCCTTGTTGATTGCCTTAATAATGTTGATGATGTTGACGAGATTTTCAAATATGCGGCTGGTGGCTTTCGAGATTTCACTCGTATTGCCTCGAGTGACCCGGTTATGTGGCGAGATATATGCGTAAATAACTCTGAAGCAATTTTAGCCATGATGCAGAGCTATCAAAATGATCTGGATGTTTTGAAAGAAGCTATTCATAACTCTGACTCAGAAGAATTGCTGAAAATTTTCAAAAATGCTAAAAAAGCACGTGATAATTTTTGTATGTAGCCAAGATAAATAAGAACAGAAATAAAGAAGAAATATATGAGGCATATGCAGCAACTATATAAAATCATATTTTTTTCATTGCTGATTGGCTTATCCTTTGCTGCTAATGCAGAGGTTTACAAATGGGTTGATAAGTCAGGACGAATTCATTTTAGTGATCAGCCTCCACTTAATCAAAAATCTGAAAATATAGAACTAGACGAAATTGTAACCTATTCGTCAGCCGTTATTGTTAAAAATGACTCTTCATTAAATGAAGAGTCTGATGGTGAGAATAGAAGTACTAAGAATTCTAGAAGGAAAAAAGTTATTATGTATAGCGCTACCTGGTGTGGTGTATGTACTACAGCTAAAAACTATTTTAATAAAAACAAAATCCCTTTTAAAGAATTTGATATAGATAAGTCCAGAAAAGGCAAAAGTGATTTCAAAAAGCTTAAAGCACGAGGTGTGCCTGTGATACTCGTCGGTAAAAAACGATTAAATGGCTTTAATATACCGAAGTTTGAATCTATTTACCGTTCTTAATGCATATATGGTTAAAAGTTCAATTATTTTTCATCTGTAACATAATCTTCATTATTCACACATAACTCCTTAATAAATCATCCTTAAGATTGTAACAATAAATTCATACGAAATTATTTGTTAACTTGAGGAAAACGATTTATGAAATCTTTCACTAAAAACGCTGCAGCACTTGCCGTAGTAACTGCCATTTCTTTACCTGGTTTAGCATTCGCTGAAGCTGAAATTTTCGGTAAAGCTCATTTATCATTTGGCACAACATCAGAAGATGATGGTGTAACTGATGTTTCATCTACAGCTGTTGCATCTCATGCTTCACGCGTTGGTATTAAAGGTTCTGTTGATACAGATGCAGACACATCTGTAATATATCGTTTTGTTTGGCAAATTGACATGGCTGATGAAGGAAAGTCTTCAAATGACCATATTAAATCTCGTGAACAGTATGTAGGTTTAAAGGGTGGTTGGGGCCAGGTTCGCATCGGTCGTGATGATTCGCCATATAAAAAAGCCGGTAAAAAAAATGTTGAACACTTAAGTGATACTTATGCCGACTATAACAATATCATTGATAAGGGTCAGGACACTCGTAATGATAACTCTCTAGGCTACTGGAATAAAGTTGGTCCTGGTAAATTAGGTATTCAATATTCGGCAGGTGATGACGATCCATCAGCAGAAAATGCCGGTCAGTCATATAGCTTTGCATATGACATGAAAATGGGTTCTATCGGTTTTGCAGTTGCATATCAGACAATTGAAAAATCAGCTACTAATGATGAGACAGGTACTAAATTGGTATTTGGTTACAAACTGGGTAGTACTAAGCTAGGTCTTATTGGTGAAACAGTTGAAGATGATGGCACATTAGACGACACAAACATGTTATTCAGTGTTAAGCATAACTTCGATAAGAAGAACGCAATAAAATTTGTATACGGAACTAAAGATCAGGGTAATACTGATGATGCCACTATGACGGCTTTAGCCTATGATCATAAAATGGGTAAAAAGGTATCAGTTTATGCATTATTGAGTGACGGTGCAGATAATGGTATGAATGATGCGAGTAAATTAGCAGGTGATAGCTCTGCTATAGCACTTGGTGTTATTGCTAAGTTCTAATTTCTAGCTGATTTACCAGCTAATAGGTGCTTCAGAGTCTTGAAGCACCTATCCTAGATAATAATAATTATGACTCCTGCAGAATGGTCTCTGCATTAGCGCTTTGTGTAAGATCAAGGCGTTTTTTTATGAGCGACTCATTTAAGTTTAGATGCCCAAATAGCAATTTTGTGCTTCATAGATTTTTGTGAAACCTGATCTTCTGGAATTGCCTGTATTACTTTATCATGTACAAGTAAGCGATATATATATTCTATTTTTTCAGATGCAGAATCTGTTGGTTCAAATTCAACGACACCTCTAGCTTCACCGTATTTAACACCTTCGATTATTGCTTTTTTCAATAACTCCTTTTCATTCTTAATTTTTTTCATACTGTTCTCATTTAAGGTTAGATTCAAATTATAAAATTTAAGTTTAATTTTTATCTTGAGCTTCCCATCCCTGTTTTAAAGCGACATCGAGTAGCAGCTCTGCAGATATACCTTCTTTAGGTATTATGTCACTTACTTTAACGGTGAAAAATTGTCGTGTGTTATCCCAGACTACTCTCTCAATTTTGCCTGAAAACCATTCGTTTTCACCTATTTCCTGACCAATTGCAGGTGGAAAAGGTAAAACGATCTGTTTTTCTAATGTTCTAAGTTGTCTTTTTTTGTCTAAATCTTTCCACAAATATTTAATGAAAGAGCAGTTATACATCATAAAAACCTTTAATATTATATAATTTGATATTCCCTGTTTTACTAGATAGCAATATATCAGTATTTGATAGATAAAAATATCTAGTAAAATACACATATAAAACATTGCAACAATATTGTCATATCTTGTAACATCCTTGTAATATTTAACCTGTATTGTACGCGTCATGAATGATCAAATGCTACAGCAAAAATACAATCAACGAGCCTTAAAAGACCGCCTGGCGCGGTATTTCGTTGCAATTGGCGGTATAAGTGTCATTGTCGCTATCTTATTGATTTTTTTCTATTTATTGCAGGTTGTAATACCTATGTTTGAATCTGCAGAGATTGCAGAGACCCATTCATACAGCGTATCAGATGAAGGTAAAGTACTGCACATAGGCATAGAAGAGCAGGGCACTATGGGTGCCAGGTTTACTGAAACTGGACAGGTTGTTTTTTTTCAGACTGATACCGGTAAAATAGTTGAGCGCCATCAGCTTAAATTAGCATCAAAAATAACCGCATTAACATCTAATAATAATCAAGTCATAATAGGCCTGGCAAATGGTCAGGTTATGGTTGTTAAGTATGTGTTCGAGTTAAGTTATGGTGAAGATAAGCGAATTTTAACACCATTACTTGAATATCCATTTGGTGAAGAGTTACTAACTCTTGATAGAACTGCTCAGCCATTAGAGCACATCGATCTACAATATAATCAGGATGGATTTGGTTTAGTTGGTACTACCTCAGACAAAAGAATCGTATTTGCTCATTACCTTCAGGAAGAGTCATTCATAACAGAAGAAATAACGACAGTTTTAGACTCACATTCCGAACATACAATTAGTGAACCTGTTCAATCACTTGTTCTTTCAACAGATTTAAAACATCTGTATATCGCACTAGAAGATGGGGTGCTGCGAGATTACCTTCTTAATGATGAAGGCTTTGATGATAATTATAATGATTATCAAATTAATAATACTATCTCTAGTCTTCGATTATTGCTAGGCGGGTCATCGTTATTAATTGGCCTGGATAATGGTGAAATTCAACAATGGATGTCTGTTAGAAAACAGCACGGTAGAGAATTAACCTTTATACGTAATTTTCATGAAACAAAACAGCCAATATCTGAAATAAAAAGCGAACAACAGCGTAAAGGTTTTGCTGTTGCGGATGATAACGGTTCTATAACGTTATATTACTCAACATCTCAACGCACACTCGCTACCATTAACACAGCTAATACAAAAATTACCAATCTCGCATGGTCTGCCAGAGCTCAGAACTTACTAGCGGTTGATGAGCTGGGTAACTTTTACTTATATGAAGTTGATAATGAGTACCCCGAAGTATCATGGGATGTTTTATGGGGAAAGATCTGGTATGAAGGTTATGATGAATCTGATTATATATGGCAATCGTCAGCATCAACAAATGAGTTTGAACCAAAATTTAGCCTAATGCCTTTAACTTTCGGCACTATAAAAGCTGCATTTTATGCCATGTTATTTGCCGTACCCATCGCTATATTAGGCGCAATGTATACTGCGCAGTTTATGGCTCCTCGTATGCGTCAAACAGTAAAACCTTCGATTGAGATAATGGAGGCGCTGCCAACGGTAATACTCGGTTTTCTTGCAGGTTTATGGTTAGCACCATATGTTGAAACACATCTATCAGGTGTCTTTGCGTTATTAATAGTCTTACCTTTTGGTTTTATTCTTTGTGCCTGGTTAATCGGTTTTGTACCTAACAATTCTAAAATAGAAGGTTGGGAAGCTGCTTTATTAATGCCCGTTGTCATATTATTAATCTGGTTATCTACCAGTATTAGTGCACCAATTGAAGCGTATTTCTTTAATGGGGATATGAGAACCTATATGAGTGATCAATGGGGTTTAAATTATGATCAGCGAAACGCTTTAGTAGTTGGTTTAATAATGGGCTTTGCGATTATTCCAACGATATTCTCAATTGCAGAAGACGCTATATTTAGTGTGCCTCAGCATTTGATTAGAGGCTCATTAGCACTCGGTGCCAGCCGTTGGCAAACTATGTTATTTGTTGTAATGCCAGCTGCAAGTCCGGCTATATTTTCAGCTGTTATGATGGGTTTTGGTAGAGCCGTTGGTGAAACTATGATTGTATTAATGGCGACAGGTAATACGCCATTAATGGATATGAGTATTTTTCAGGGTATGCGTACTCTGGCTGCTAATATAGCTGTGGAAGTCCCTGAAGCAGAAGTCGCCAGTACCCATTATCGTGTACTGTTCCTGGCAGCATTTATTCTCTTTATGTTTACATTTGTATTTAACACTGCAGCTGAAGTGATTCGTCATCGCCTGCGTAAAAAGTATAGCGGTTTATAATGAAAAATTGGTTTCACAGTGGAACACCCTGGATCTGGCTTAATGCTGGTGCTATCGCATTAGCATTAGTTGCTGTTTTTGGTTTGTTATTTCTAATATTAGTTCGTGGTATGAGTCATTTCTGGCCTGCTAATGTAGAATCATTTCACTATCAAAATGCAGAAAACTCACTAACCGTTATTGCTGAAATAATTGAATCAGAAACTGTTCCTGCTGAATCTGTGCAGGGTTACGATATCAAAGTAGGCAATTTAACACGCTATCTTGTTAAAACAGGTAATCGTGATTTGTTAGGAAGTGACTTTAGATGGTTATATGATATTGACCTGATAAAACGAGAACAAACACAAAATATAATGGTAATAGAACGTATTGAATGGGGTAACTTTTATGGTTATTTAAATTCAGTATATGAGAATGGCAATAAGGTTTCTAATAACGAGAATGCCTGGTTAGAATTTAATAATCGTTTAGAAAGAACCATTGAAATACGTGAAAGCATCCTGGCCCTTGAGCAAGGTGAAATTGGAGCTATAAATTATCAGTTAGAAAGATTAAGGCTAAAAGAGAAGCGTCTAATCATTGATAACAAGTTAACTGATTCGGCACTCAATTCAATTAATGAAAAACGTCAATCTCTTAAAGCGGAATATGAAGTTCTGCTTAAGCAGACTCAAGCGTTATATAAAGCTATAAATAGAGATTCAATACGTGCCACGGTGATGGACGGAACAGAAGTAACTATTCCATTAGAAAAAATTGTTAAAGCCTGGCAGCCTAATAAATTTAATACTCTTGACAAGTTGGGCTTTTATATTGAGTCGCTCTGGGCATTTATTTCTGAAGATCCTCGTGAAGCAAATACCGAAGGGGGTATATTCCCAGCGATATTTGGTACGGTTTTAATGGTTATACTAATGGCCATTCTTGTAACCCCATTTGGTGTAATAGCTGCTATATACTTACGAGAATACGCTAAACAGGGTTTAATTATTCGTTTGATACGTATTGCAGTAAATAACCTCGCTGGTGTGCCATCTATTGTTTATGGCGTCTTTGGTCTGGGTTTCTTTGTTTATTTTTTAGGTGGGCATATTGACGATTTGTTTTTTCCTGAATCTCAACCAGCACCTACGTTTGGTACACCTGGCCTACTATGGTCATCATTAACATTAGCGCTTCTTACGTTACCGGTTGTTATAGTTGCAACTGAAGAAGGTTTATCTCGTATACCTATCAGCCTGAGAGAGGGTAGTTTGGGTCTAGGAGCTACTAAAGTTGAAACCTTATGGCGTGTTGTTTTACCAATGGCAAGTCCTGCTATTATGACTGGACTAATTCTTGCTGTTGCAAGAGCAGCAGGTGAAGTAGCACCCCTTATGTTAGTAGGTGTAGTTAAACTGGCGCCAAGTTTACCTCTTGATGGAAACTTTCCGTTTTTACATCTTGATAGAAAATTTATGCATCTGGGTTTTCATATATATGATGTTGGCTTCCAAAGCCCTAATGTAGAAGCGGCAAGACCACTGGTTTACGCTACTTCATTTTTACTTGTTGTAGTTATTGTAGGATTGAACCTTACAGCTATTAACTTAAGAAACAAATTGCGTGAAAAATATCGCGCACTGGATAACTAAATCAAACTACATGTTTTCATGGTTTAATTAGTGCGAGTCGGATAAAGAATTATGAGCGAATCTATAGCAACAAAAATTGACACTTCATTGTTAAATAAAAGCGATACTAGTGTTGAAAGTGAAATATGTCTGGATGTAAAAAAGTTAAATCTTTTTTATGGTGAAGCTCAGGCATTAAAAGACATCAGTTTTAAGATGAAAAAAAATAAAGTCACGGCGTTTATAGGGCCCAGTGGTTGTGGTAAATCAACTTTGTTACGTTGTTTCAATAGAATGAATGATCTTGTTGATAGTGTTCGTGTAGAAGGTGAAATCAACCTTGATAACAAAAACATTTATTCACCAAATGTAGATGTGACCTCATTGCGCCAGCGTGTAGGTATGGTTTTTCAAAAACCTAATCCATTTCCAATGAGTATATTTGAAAATGTGGCATACGGCTTGCGTTTACAGGGCATTAAAAAGAGAAGAGTGTTAGAAGAAAAGGTTGAGTGGGCTTTAAAAGGTGCTGCATTATGGGATGAAGTTAAAGACAGACTTGATCAGAGTGCCCTTGGTATGTCTGGCGGGCAACAGCAGAGACTGGTTATTGCTCGCGCCATAGCTATTGAACCTGAAATTATATTATTAGATGAGCCTGCATCTGCACTTGATCCTATATCTACTTTAAAGATTGAAGAGTTAATTTACGAATTGAAATCTAAGTATACGATTTTAATAGTTACGCATAATATGCAGCAAGCCGCACGTGTTTCAGATGAAACAGCATTTATGTACATGGGTGAAATGATCGAGTTTGGAAATACAAATAAAATATTTACAAACCCTGAAAAGAAACAAACTGAAGATTATATTACTGGCCGATACGGTTAGTCTTAGAGGTTTTTATTATGGATAACAATAATTCTAGTCAACACATTTCTCATAAATTTGATCAGGAGATGGAAGGTCTCCGAAATAAAGTCTTAAAGATGGGTGGGTTGGTTGAGCAACAAATTGGCGGTGCTATTGAGTCACTTCAAAGCCTAAATGCTATTGGTGCAGAAGAAATAATTTTACGTGATCATAAAGTTAACTCACTTGAAGTATTAATAGACGAGTCATGTACTCAGATACTTGCTAGAAGACAACCAGCAGCATCAGATTTAAGAATGGTTATTGCTGTTATTAAAACGATTACTGATTTAGAAAGAATCGGCGATGAGGCAGAAAAAATTGCCAAAATGGCCTTAAGTCTAGCCGAAGATGATGCTGGTTTTAGTAGTCGTTATGCAGGTATTCGTCACCTAGGTGAACACGTTAAGAAGATGGTGCATGATGTGCTTGATGCTTACGCAAGGCAGGATGTAGACGCTGCTTTAAAAGTGGTTAAGGATGATGACCAGGCTGATGATGAGTATCAAAATTTAATGCGCTTACTTATAACATTTATGATGGAAGACCCCAGGAAAATATCTGAAGTTTTAGATGTGTTATGGGCTGCCCGTGCACTAGAAAGAATTGGTGACCATGCTAAAAACATTGGTGAATACGTTATTTATCTGGTTAAAGGTAAAGATATACGACATTTAGATATTGATGAAGTTGAAAAGGATATACTTTCTTAAATATATATAGATTATAGTTTTATAACTTTATGTTAATTAATCTTTCTGTAACATAAAAAGAATACTATTAATATTCCTGTAATCTTATTGAAATATTAAATTATGAAACATGCATCATTACTTATTGTAGAAGATGATATTGGCATTCAAGAGATGCTTGATTTTTCTTTAACACAAGAAGGGTATTCAATTCATTCAGCTTATACAGTTAAAGAAGGCTGGGAGCTGCTTGAAAATAAAGCTGTTGATCT
>Ga0316204_10003155_pt1 | contig 34173 bp, 36 predicted proteins | sample 6monrhotite_MG_2_FD_205661 | JGI IMG/M metagenome (GOLD analysis project Ga0316204, IMG submission 205661) | Microbial mat bacterial communities from mineral coupon in-situ incubated in ocean water Damariscotta River, Maine, United States -... | ecosystem: Environmental > Aquatic > Marine >... | reverse complement strand
CCCTTGCTGAGCAATCTGCTTACTGCTCCGAGTTGATAAGCCGCTAATGCCTCATGCTCGGCAGCTATCGCTGTGTTCAGAATACGTATATCCTTTTCAAGTTGTTTGCTGTTGGCAGCGCTTCCCGCACTTGCGGTATTGATTCCGCTCAGCAAGGCAACTGCTGTCCCAGACAGGGCCAGATTTCCGCTAGTCCTTAGAAAGCCTCTTCTATCCAAATAGTTGTTTTCAAGATTTTTTTCGCTCATTTCTAGCTCCCCTTCATTGATTTATTTATCCATCGTCATAATGACTGCCTATACAAGAGATGCTCGAATGCAAAAAAAGTGACAAGATACATTAAAAAAGAAAATTGGCCCGACGCTATAAAGAGTTTGGAACCCGTCAATGTTCTAAAAACAAATCATGGGATTTTTTATTCCACTTGATGAGTCCTGGGTAGAAGAAAGTGGATTGTTTTTACCATTTAATGGTGTCAAAATGAATGGGAACACTGATCAGAACTACAAACGATTGGATCAGAATCTATACAGCTACCATATAAAAGCTTAGGCGTCACAAGGAGTAGTGAAGATGCATAGACCAATACAGAAGACCCTTCTTATCTTGCTTCTCATCTATGGGGCGGCAAGCCTTATTCACTTTGTCCACAATGCCGAGTTCGTCTCGGACTATCCAAACCTACCAGCTTCGTGGACTCGTGCAGGTGTATATTTAGCCTGGATAGGACTGACAATTGTTGGAGTCGTAGGATGGATTCTTGTGACTCGCGGATATCACATTGCGGGCCTCTTGATTTTGGCTGTATATGCTGTGCTAGGTCTTGACAGCCTTGGACATTACATACTTGCCCCATTGTCAGAGCATACGGTAACAATGAATTCGACAATCCTGCTTGAAGTGGTAGCCGCAGCATTCGTTCTAATTGAAGTCATGAGGCAATTGGTACGGCAAATATCGCAGAGAGGAACCCCTAAATATGACGCCTAACAAACGACTGTGATGTCAAGCCAATTAATTTAAGTTAGAAAACCCATTCAACTTTATTCCTTAGCATTGCATTTAAAATGGTAATGAATTTTCTCATCAATGCCAGTGATACGAGTCGGACTTTTTTTGACAAGATGAGGTTCAAAGTTAGGTTGCCGTTCACGAGGCCTATGGTTCTATTTAAAGGCTTAAAAGAAAGTATTATTGCTTTTTTGCTGATTTTCGATGACTGAAACTCGCAATATCGCGGACTATTTCATTGTATGGGAATTTTGACAATGCACCATAGCGTTCAATGATCTGGTCGGTAATATCCGTGACCGCTGGTAATTCTTCATGATTCCGATTTAATACCCGGTGCATCCCCTGGATTCCACCACATTTTATTTTCATATATTGTTGGTGAGTGAGTACTTCATCGGTATCACTCACTCCCAAAATAAAGCGTGAGTTATTTTCTAATTGTGCGACCAATTGCTGGCACACCGGCAGGTGTTTTTCTGGCTGAAAACAATGCATTTTCCCAGCACAGCGATCCGAAAGTGAGGCATATTGACATCGGCACCACTTACCAATGATGGACTTGGAAAATGGGCAAAGTTGCTTGTCGTGATCAGTCATTTTTTTGTTTTTACAGTTCAATTTCATGCAATTATACTATGCAAACGCCTGCTATTTCATTATAGTTGACCAAATAACTCAACTATTTATCAGGCAAGCTGTCATGAACTCCTATCGTAATGCCCTAAGTGATGAAACCAGCCCCTATTTACAGCAACATGCTCATAATCCGGTGCAGTGGTATCCATGGAATGAAAAATCACTGGCCCTGGCCAGGAAAGAGAATAAACCCATACTCCTGTCAATTGGTTATTCTGCCTGTCATTGGTGCCATGTAATGGCCCATGAGTCGTTTGAAAACGAACAGATTGCAGAAATAATGAATAGACACTTTATCAATATAAAAGTGGATAGGGAGGAACGCCCGGATCTGGATAAAATCTATCAGACCTCGCATCAATTAATGCTTAATCGTCCCGGAGGATGGCCGTTGACGATGTTTCTGGCGCCCGAGGATCAGCTGCCGTTTTATGCCGGTACTTATTTCCCTGCCGAGGAACGTTATCAAATGCCGGCTTTTCCGGAGCTGTTACAACAATTGTCTGCTTTCTATCTTAACAATCAGGAAAAAATCAAAGACAGCAAAGCCAATCTGAAACAGGCACTGGAGGATTATGCCAGACCTCAAAAAGCGGGTCAGGGAGAGATCAGCAGCGAACCCTTTAATCTGGTTCGGGCTGAACTGGAGCAGTCATATGATTCGGTCAATGGTGGGTTTGGTCAAGCGCCTAAATTCCCGCATCTGTCCAATATTGAACGCCTGATGCATCACTATTATTTGACCTCAGAACAGGAAAATAATGATGCCAAAGGACTGGATATGGCCATGTTCAGTCTCAAGCAAATGGCTTGTGGAGGTGTTTATGACCATCTGGGTGGCGGCATGTGTCGATATTCAGTGGATGATCAGTGGATGATTCCACACTTTGAAAAAATGCTTTACGATAATGGGCCACTATTGAGTATTTATTGTGATGCCTGGCAATTATCACAGCAGTCTGGCTCAGAGCAGGTTCAAAAGCAGTACGTGCCACTATTCCAACGAGTGGTGGCAGAAACAGCCGATTGGGTGATTCGGGAAATGCAGTCTCCGGAAGGGGGATTCTATTCAACACTGGATGCTGATACTGAAGGTCAGGAAGGTAAATTTTATGTCTGGGACAGAGATGAGGTAAAGCAACTTTTAAGTGCAGATGAACAACTTTACCCGCTTTTTGCCGCTCATTTTGGCCTGGATCGAGACAGTAATTTTGAAGGCTTGTGGAATCCGCATATTTATGAAGATCGGCAGGCACTGGCAAAACGTTTCAACCTGTCGCCTGAAACCATTGACTCATTACTGGATAAGGCACGAGAACTATTGTTTAACGCCCGCGAACAGCGGGTAAAACCGGGCCGGGATGAAAAAATTCTCACTGCCTGGAACGGTTTGATGATTAAGGGGCTGGCCAGAGCAGGACGAGTATTTAATCGCCCGGAGTATATAACTGCCGCGGAAAAAGCACTGGACTTTATCATTGCTACCTTATGGGTGGATAATCAACTGCTGGCGAACTATAAAGATGGTCAGGCATGCCTGAATGCTTATCTGGATGACTATGCCTTTTTATTAGACGCGGTACTGGAATTATTACAGGCCCGCTGGCGCGCCAGCGATATGCGTTTTGCCATACAATTGGCCGATGCGCTGCTGCAGGAATTTGAAGATAGCGAGCATGGGGGCTTTTTCTTCACCGCCCATGATCATGAAAAACTGATCACTCGCAGCAAGTCCTATGCCGATGAATCCATTCCCAGCGGTAATGCCGTGGCGGCCTTTACTTTAAGCCGCCTGGGGCATATTCTGGGTAATAGCCAATATATCACTGCCAGTGAAAGAACCATTCGGGCTGCCTGGTTACAGTTGAGCAAAATGCCTTTTGCTCACGCCAGTTTATTTTTGGCCCTGGAAGACCTGCTGTTTCCGCCTAAAATAATTGTCCTGCGAGGTACCAAACAGACGGTTGCAGAATGGCAGAAAATTTGTCAAAGTCGTTATGTTCCGGATCAGTTATGTCTGGCGATTGATGATACCCAGACCGACTTACCCGAAGGTCTTTCAGAACGTCCGGTACAGGGTGACTGTGTGGCTTATATTTGCTCCGGGTTCCAGTGCAGTACGCCAATTACTTCGGTTCAGGCGCTTATTTCAAGCTTGTCACGATAAACAATTCAGGGAGTCATCAGTTGGATAAGGATAATTCTTTGCATCAATACAGTCATGTATTAGCCAATTTAGTCCGGGGAGGTAAACAGGGGGCTTTAGCGGAGTTGTATGCCGGCATTGTTGATGAATTACAACAGGCGATCATGCCTGAGCCGGACGACATATTATTGTTGCTGGAAGCAATGGGGGCTCCAGAAGTCTCTGCTAAGCAAAAGACCGATCAACAGGAAGTCATGGAATTAATAACAGCAATTATGATCCTGCTGGAACAGGATGATTTTCAACAAGGGGCCAAGTCTTATCATTTAAATTTGTTAAAACGCGCGCCAATTAATGCTCTGGAAAGAAAACTAAAAACCCGAAATTTTGTTGACGCCTTTAAGTTAATAAGCAAGTCATAAAATTTTATTTTTGGCTTAATGGGACAGGATAACCGCTAATGTCAGACTTAACATTAATTATAGGTAATAAAAATTATTCTTCATGGTCGCTCAGGCCATGGTTCTGGATGAAGCATCTCGGCATTGAGTTTAAGGAAATCAGGATCCCGCTTTTTACTGAACAGACTAACGCACAACTGGAAAAATATTATTCCAATTATAAAGTTCCGGTGTTACTGGACAAGGAATTTATTGTTTGGGATTCCCTGGCGATTTTGGAGTATTTGTCAGAAAAATTTCCACTGCTCCGGGGCTTGCCTGATGATCAGGAAGACCGGGCGATGGTACGCTCGGTTTGTGCCGAAATGCATTCCAGTTTTTCAGCGATGAGAGCTGAGTTACCCATGAACTGCAGGAAATCCTTTTCCGGCATCAGCTTATCACCTGAAGCCGAGGAAGATATTGCCCGAATTACCGCTATATGGCGATATTTTCGTCGCAGATATGAGCAAAAAGGCCCCTGGTTGTTTGGTGATTTTACCATAGCGGATGCCATGTTTGCTCCCGTGGTCATTCGATTTAAAGGCTATAATATCGCATTAAATGAAATCGAACAGGAGTATGTTGAACAAGTATTGTCTCAAAATGCGATGATAGAGTGGTGTCATGCAGGAAAGCAAGAAAGTGAAATTATTGCCATGGATGAGATCAACGAGCAATAAGTTGGTCTCTGAGCCTGTGTTTTTTTGCTAGAATTGGTTGAAAAAATAATGACATAAATCGGATTTCTTCTATACTAAGATTGAAATTATACTAATAAATAAACCAACAGAATCTGGTAATCTCTATGTTTAGCCCTAAGTTACGCATTCCCGAACAAACCGTTGTTACAGATACTTATCAGGGATTAATACCCGACGAAGTATCGGTGCAAAACTGGTTAAATGAACGTGATCTTCTGGATACAAGGGCGTTTCTGGAAACCCTGGTCGGTCTGAACCGTGTGCAGTGTGAGCCATCCGTCAGAATGGCCATTATGGCCATTATGGATGTTGAAATTGATAAAGAACTGGCTGATCTCTATAAAAAAACGGAATTCATCACCTTTCCGATTACGGAAGAATATCAGGGATTGATTGATACCCTGCAACACTTGCTGCTTGAAAGTTCATTGGCTTACCAGATAATCATACACGATATCGCCGGTAATGAAGCTTATCTCAACAAGTATCTCGGCACCCTGATTCCAGAATCATTGTATATGGCCTTATTCTACCTGTCACAACTGCTGGTGGAACGGTTTCAATTTTATTTATCTGAACCACGCTATATCTGGCAGGAGTTAAACGAATTATATTTGCTGGCAGAAAGAATTGGTGCTCAGGAGTATAGCATTGATTCGCAGACTTCAACCAAGCATAAGTATCTACAAATTACCATTCTTAAATTACTCAATCCCTATCGTTTGATGTGCAATGAAACACGAAAAATATATCAATTACTGGATAGATGGGTAGGACATTGTGAAATCATTGGTTATTCACAGCGAAATCCTGAAGACAACTTTGTGGTTAATTTACTCTCCGATACCGCTCCACATTATTATCATGAGAAAAATGATAGTAAAAATAATAATCCCAAGGATTTTGAAGGGCGTATATTAACCACGGATAAGCTGCGAATTTTTATTGATGAATATTTGTCCCGGGTAGAACAACAAAAACGGACTCATGTGTTCTCTTATCAGTCACGCATGCATAATGAAATGTTACGACGCATTGATAACGACTTGATGATGGATGAAGAACGTGCTGAAGAGCGGGTACTGGTTGGCAATGAAATAAAGCTGGTTTCCGGTTTGAGAGCTTGCCATCATTTTATCAGCCATAGAAAAAACTTCGATCCGCAAACCGAGATAAATTCCCAGCAGCAGCAAAAACTGGAGGAGTCTGAAAAACAAGATGATTCCGAAATGAATCTAATCAGTTTGCTGGAGCAAGAACGTTTATTAAATAAAAAAAACCCTATGGGCGAATTACAGAGTGTCAATCCGTTTATGGAGGAATCCGATATCGTCGGTGATGAATGGGATCATATCCATGCTAATTCGGTCATCCAGGCTCATGCAAAAAATGGTCAGGTACTGCTTAACCAAAAAATGAAAGAGGAAAGCTGGAAGCAACGCAATGAAAGTGCTCATGGCATGTTGTTAGTGGCTAAAAATGACATTGAAATGCCCATTGCTGTTGGCATGTTAGTGGCTTATCGACTGAATGTGGAAAAGGCTTATTGCCTGGCCATGGTCAAGTGGATGAGAATCAATCCCCATAAAGGCCTGGCAATTGGTCTGAAATTGATTGCCGTGCAATCAAAAGCTATTGCTGTAAAGGGTGAAGAGGGGGTTGGTTCTGGCGGACAATGGCACCGGGCTTTTTTAATTTCTGAAAATGACACTAAAGGCAAGGGGGGAAAATTGCAGCTGATTGTACCCACTGGCATTTATGATGTCGGCAGTGTTATCAAGGTCTGGCACAATAATAAGCTGAATCGTGTGCAGATCAATCAAATTTTAACGGCAACCGATTCCTTTGAACAGGTTGCTTTCAAGGTAATGGCTAAGGAAAAGTAAATTCCAGATTGTTGGCTCATAGACAACGCGTCATGCCTTTCGGGTGGCCAGTTTATGGCCCTTCTTCTTCCCGTTCAATGGCGTCCAGTTCTGCTTCCATTTCCTCATCGCTCATCGGTTTGTAGCGGGGTTCCTCATCATCTCCGGTTGATGACTCATTGGTATCTTCAGCATCACTGCTGTTATTCGCTTCTTCATTTTCCTTTTGTGCTTTTCTTGAGCCAATGATGCGGGAAAAAATAATCCCTAATTCAAACAGCAGCCAGACAGGGATGGCGAGTAAGGTCTGGGACACAATATCGGGCGGGGTCAGTAACATGCCTACAACAAAGGAACCGACAATGACATAGGGGCGTTTTTCAGCCAGTTTTTTAGCATTGGTGACACCGGTAATGGTCAAAACAATGGTGACAATCGGTACTTCAAAGGCGACACCAAAGGCAAAAAACATTTTCAAAACAAAATCGAGATATTGGCTGATGTCCGTCATCATGGCAACACCTTCCGGTGTTGTGGCGGTAAAAAAAGCAAACATCAGCGGGAAGACGATATAAAATGAGAAAACAATGCCGCTATAAAATAACACCACACTGGATGCAATCAGGGGTACTGCCAGGCGTTTTTCATGACGATAAAGCCCTGGCGCGACAAAGCCCCAGAATTGATAAAATATATAGGGAATGGCAATAAATATTGAGGTGACCAGGCTGAGTTTAAATGGTGTTAAAAACGGTGCTGCAACACCGGTGGCGATCATGGTACTGCCATCGGGTAATTGTGCCATAAGTGGCGCTGAAACTATCTGGTACAGGTCATTGGCGAAAAAGAACAACACCAGAAAAATGGCAATCACTACGACAACGATACGTAAAATTCGATCACGTAGCTCAATTAGATGAGCCATGAAGGGTTGTTCATGTTCCATTTGATCATTATTATTGGTTTGATTTTCACTCATGAATTTTCACTCATAATGGTTGTTTGCCATTAATCTAATTGGCTTTCGGGGCGCCAGGAATTTTCCGCGTTTCAATTGTTCAGGATTTCTTAGTTAAAGAATCTTCATCATTCACAGGGTCGGTATGAGCACTGGATTGCGTTGCTTTGGGTGATTTTTCTTCAGGCTCTTCAATTTCTAACAGGTCATCAAGCTTGGTGCTTTCACGCAGTGATTCCGTCTCGGAGTTGATGGTTGATTCCATAGACTGGGCAGCCTGTTTATATTCATCGGCCAGTTTTTGTTGTTCTTCAAGAATGCGCTTCAGATCTTCGTCCTTGAGTTCCTTGCTGATATCATCTTTGACATTGGCAACAAAGCGGTTGGCCCGGCCAACCCATTTACCAACGGTTCGCGCTACCGCAGGCAGGCGCTCAGGCCCTATGACCAGGAGTGCAACAATTCCAATCAGGGAAAGTTCCCAAAAGCCTACATCAAACATACTTAACTATAGCTACCTGGATTAATAAAGATTATAAGCGGCAACATGAACACTCTTTGACTGTCATCGTTAAAATTTAAAGCGTGTCTGACAGTGTCAGTTGCCAATAAAGAAAAAGCATTCCGGAAAGATGAACTAAACCTGCTCTTTGTCCTTGTTTTCAACGGTACCTTCAATGGTTGCCCCAGATTTCTCATCCAGTTTTGCCTTGGGCTGAGGTTCAGTCGATGCATCTGAGGCTTTTTCTTCCTCTTTCATCGCTGATTTAAAGTTTTTTATCGCGCCACCCAGGTCACCGCCAATATTGCGTAATTTTTTAGCCCCAAACAAGACCAGAACGATTGCCAGGATGATTAATAATTCAGTAACGCCAAATCCCATGAGTTTCTCCGTGATAAAATTTAAAAGCCAGGCAGATTTTTCCCGCCCAGTAAATGGATATGAAGGTGAAAAACTTCCTGACCGCCTTCTTTACCAGTATTAATAATAGTACGAAAACCACCGGACAATCCTTGAACGTCGGCAATCTCTACTAATTTTAACATCATATAGGCCATCAGGTCATTGTGAGATTCATCTAATTTGACCAGGCTGTCAATATGAAGCTTGGGAATCATTAACAGATGCACATCCGCCTTGGGGTTGATGTCCTTGAAAACCAGGACCTTATCATCCTGATAAACAATGTCTGCCGGGATGTCTCCGGCAATAATTTTACAAAAAAGACAATCACTCATAGCTTACTTTCCTGGTTTGCGACTTGCTTTTTCTTCAATACCCGATAAACCAAAACGACGGGCCAGCTCATTCAATACGTCATCCGGTCCCAAGTTATGATAAGACAGCATGACCATGGTATGAAACCACAAGTCAGCCGTTTCGTAAACGATTTCATCATTATTGCCACCTTTTGAGGCAATGACTGTTTCGGTGGCTTCTTCACCGATTTTTTTCAGAATCGTATCCTGACCTTTGTGGTGCAGTTTGGCAACATAGGATGACTCCGGATCAGCCTGCTTACGCTGTTCCAGTGTTTGAGCAAGTTGTTGCAGAATATCGTTGGACATCTTATTTGTATATCTCATCAGGATTTTTGATTACTGGCTCAACCGCCTGCCAGTGACTTTTGTCTTTATCACCTTCCAGCTGAAAATAAAAACAGCTCTCTCTTCCGGTATGACAGGCAATTCCGCCAATTTGTTCAATGCTGAGCAGCACCACGTCTTTGTCACAATCCACCCGAATGGATTTAATTTTCTGTACGTGACCGGATTCCTCGCCCTTGGGCCAGAGTTTTTTGCGCGAGCGTGACCAATAGACAGCACGACCCATTGCCAGCGTCATGGCCAGGGATTCACGATTCATCCATGCGAACATCACTACCTTGCCGGTTTTGTCGTCCTGGGCAATGGCCGGAATCAAACCTTTATCATCCCATTTTAGCTCATCCAGCCAGTCTGTGTTTGTTGTCTCGCTCACAAACGCACCTCAATGCCTTTTTCAGCCATATGGCGTTTGGCTTCACCGATGCTATATTCTGCGAAATGAAAAATACTGGCCGCTAATACTGCATCGGCATGACCTTGCAGAACGCCTTCCGCCAGGTGTTCCAGGTTGCCGACACCGCCGGAAGCAATGACCGGCACAGCGACATTATCACTGATGGCTCGGGTCAGAGGCAGGTCAAAACCGCTTTTCACACCGTCGTTGTCCATGCTGGTGACCAGTAATTCCCCGGCTCCGTAGGCAACCATTTTTTTCGACCATTCTATGGCATCAATACCGGTGGGTTTACGCCCCCCATGGGTAAATATTTCCCAACGGGGCTGGCCGTCAACATCGGCAACCCGCTTGGCATCAATGGCCACGACAATGCATTGATTACCGAATTTTTCTGCCGCTTCACGGACAAATTCCGGGTTGGCAACGGCAGCCGAGTTTATGGCCACTTTGTCAGCGCCGGCATTGAGCATCAAGCGCACGTCTTCAACGGTACGGATACCGCCACCGACGGTCAGAGGAATAAATATTTCACCGGCAACCTGTTCAACCACATGCACAATCGTATCCCGCCCTTCATGAGTGGCGGTAATATCGAGGAATGTCAGTTCATCAGCCCCTTCGCTATTGTAGCGCCTGGCGACTTCAACCGGGTCTCCGGCATCACGGATATCAACAAATTGCACGCCTTTTACGACGCGTCCTTTATCAACATCAAGACAGGGGATTATGCGTTTTGCCAATGCCATGTTTTTTTCCTGAGGTTTCCTAAATTAGCTAACGGATTCGGGTATTTTCAAAAACTTATCGGGCCGTTAATTTATCAGCCAATTGCTGCCCCGCAGCAAAATCCAGTGTGCCTTCATAAATAGCACGGCCTGTTATGGCACCAGAAATGCCATGATGGGCAACGTTACAAATAGCTTCCACGTCTTTCAGATCGTGGATGCCACCGGAAGCAATAACGGGAATACTGATGGCCTGTGCCAGAGCCGCGGTATTTTCAACATTGGCTCCCTGCATCATGCCATCGCGACTGATATCGGTATAAATAATGGCATCAACCCCGTCGTTTTCAAAGCGTTTGGACAAGTCAAATAAGTCGACGTCAGACACCTCTGCCCAGCCTTTAATCGCCACCTTGCCCTCTACCGCATCCAGTCCGACAATGACATTACCGGGAAACTGCTTGCATAACTGGCTGACGAAATCAGGATCTTCTACTGCTTTAGTGCCAATGATGACGTAGGCAACACCCGCATTCAGATAGGCCTCAACGGTTTCGATGCTGCGAATGCCGCCACCAATTTCAACGGGTAGATCGGGATAGGTCTTAGTGATTTCCTGAATGATTTCACCATTGACCGGCTTGCCTTCGAAGGCACCATTTAAGTCCACCAGATGCAGCCGGCGGGCTCCTGCATCATACCAGCGGCCAGCCATTTCTACCGGGTTGTCGGAAAAGACCGTGTCATCGTCCATGCGTCCCTGACGCAGGCGTACACATTGACCGTCTTTTAAATCGATAGCGGGTATTAATATCATTTTTTTCTCACTGCTTGTTATGCTTCCAGGTACATAATTTGGTTTTAACTACTAGCCACAAGAGGAACTGTCGTAGCTGCCATCCCAGTTGATAAAGTTGCTGAATAATTGTAAGCCGGCATCGGCACTTTTTTCGGGGTGAAACTGGGTGGCGAAAATGTTTTCCTGGGCGAGCGCCACACAAATGGGATGACCATAAACACTGGAGCCCGCTATGGGATCCGGAGTTTGAGGCACCACAAAATAGCTGTGGACAAAATAAAAACGCTGGTTTTGTGGAATATTCTGCCACAAAGGGTGTTTAATTTGCTGGTTGACCTGATTCCATCCCATATGGGGAATTTTCAGGCGTTCACCGCTGCTACTCACCGCATCGCGAAGATCATCGTCAAATCGTTCAACCTCTCCGGGAACAATATTCAGACAGTTAACGCCATTATTTTCAGCACTGTGGGTCATCAGGGCCTGCATGCCGATGCAGATCCCCAAAAAAGGCTTATTGGCAGCAGCTTGCTGGATGGTATCAATCAGATCCAGACGTTCCATTTCGCCCATACAGTCGCGCATGGCACCCACGCCGGGCAAAAGAACCCGGTCGGCATTGGCAATTATCTGTTTGTCAGAGGTTACTTTCACCGTTGCATGGGCATCTGCGTGTTCCAGTGCTTTAGCAACGGAATGCAGATTACCCATACCATAGTCAATCACTGCGATCATAGTCGTCATATTGGCAGTTCTTTGTTCTTAATAAAGCATTTGTAAAAAGAGGCGTTATTATAAACTACCCTTGGTAGAAGGGATAGTGCCCTGCATACGCGGATCGTGGCTAATTGCCATGCGTACTGCACGGCCAAAAGCCTTGAATACGGTTTCGGCAATATGATGGGTATTATTGCCCCGAAGGTTGTCAATGTGTAGCGTAACCAGAGCATGGTTGGCAAAGCCCTGGAAAAACTCGTGGAACAGTTCGGTATCAAAGTTACCGACTCTGTCACGTTTATAATCCACTTGATCTTCAAGACCGGGACGGCCTGAAAAGTCGATAACCACACGAGACAGGGCCTCATCCAGAGGCACATAGGCATGACCGTAACGGGTAATACCTTTTTTATCACCTAATGCCTTGGTCATGGCCATACCCAGGGTAATACCAATGTCTTCGGCGGTGTGGTGAGCATCAATGTCCAGATCACCTTCTGCTTTAACCGTGATATCAATCATTCCGTGACGGGCTATCTGATCCATCATGTGTTCTAGAAACGGTACACCCGTACTGAAAGTACCCTGGCCGCTCCCGTCAAGGTTAATATCTACTTCAATACGAGTTTCGTTAGTATCTCGTTTTACTGAGGCCTGCCTTGCAGGCATAGGTGTTGGCATGAGTTATAACTCCGGAAATTTCATCATTTAAGCAAAGGCATCTAAGCCTAGAGTTATTATAAGTGCATCTTAAATATTAGCAATAACTGAGATAGTTGTTTTTTTTTACCCCGCTTTGTTATAAAATTGACATTTATCAAGTATTTCTGTGGTATTGAGAATGAGTGATGTGGAACTAATGACACAACCTAATAAAACCCGTCAGAATAAAGTTGTTGATTTACGTGCCGCCAAAGTTGCCTGCAAGGAATGCAGCTTACATCAACTCTGTCTGCCCAGTACTATTGATGGCAGTGATCTGGACAAGCTGGATCAAATCATTGAACGTAAAAGACCACTAAAACGTAATGAACACCTGTTTCAGGTTGGCAGTACTTTTACTTCAATTTACGTTGTGCGTTCGGGGTCATTAAAAACCTATTCTCCGACCGTCGATGGTCAGGAACAGGTCACCGGCTTTCATCTGCCCGGTGAATTACTGGGACTGGACGCTATCGGTAAAGGACAGCATCCCTGTGCCGCTAAAGCTCTGGAAACCACCAGCATCTGTGAAGTCCCTTTTATAAATCTTGAGAACCTGGCCCAGGAATTACCCACCCTGCAACACCAGTTACTGCGTCTGATGAGCAAAGAAATCTTTGATGATCAGGAACTGATGCTGTTGCTGGGTAAGAAAACCGCTGAAGCCCGGCTGTCGGCTTTTTTGCTTAGTATTTCTTTGAGATTCAAACAGCGTGGTTTTTCTTCTTCCGAGTTTTATCTGAGTATGTCTCGTAATGACATTGCCAATTATCTTGGTCTGGCTGTGGAAACGGTGAGTCGTATGTTTACCCGCTTTCAGGAAGACGGCATTATTAATGCTGAGCGTAAGCATATCGTTATTATCGACCGGGAAATGATGCGTCAGATAGCGGGCATGAATGAGTGCTGTGAAGAACAAGCTGTGGACAATTCTCAAAAAACGCTGTAAAAATCAATCAAAACCCCGATTAACCATCACATCGTTTTTATCCTGTCAAAAAATTTATAGCCAGGCTTGTTTGTTGATTTTGGCATCAAGCTTACCTCGATAGAGTTTGCTGCGCATTTCTTTTAAACGGCTGACGGTACGCTGAAAAGACATTTTTAATTGCCTGCCATGATAAAGTTCATCCGGTTCAGTAACCGCGCTTATAACCACAAAACAATGATTATCATAAAGTGCATCAATGAGATGCATAAAGCGTTTTGCGACATCATCCTTCTGCTCATCCATGGGATAAATATTGGCAATCAATATATGGGTATAGCGTTTGGCGATTAGCAGGTAGTCAGAATTTGAACGTGCTGTATTGCATAGCTCATTAAACTCAAACCAGATAACACTTTCAGGATGTTTATCTGCAGGGTGGTTTACCGCTATGGTGTGAATCGAACGGTTGTTGATTTCGATCGTTAGTGGGTCAAGAGGCGCGTGATTACTGATACTGGTAAAATGTTGCAGCATCATATCCGCATTGTGTTCATTCAGTGGCGTGTGATAATAACCTTCTTTTTCAAACAGTAAACTTCGATAATCCGTACCGCTATTGAGTTCAAAAACTTTGGTATTTTGTTTTAGTAATTCAATCGCCGGTAAAAAACGTTCTCGTTGCAGTCCATTTTTATAGAGTGTATCCGGGGCGGTGTTGGATGTTGTAACCAGAATAACGCCATAAGAGAATAATGCTTCCAGAAGTCCCGCCAATAGCATGGCATCGGTTATGTCCTGAACCAGAAACTCATCAATACACAGCAATTGAAATTGTTGTGCCATTTGCCTGGCAATAATACGCAGTGGATCGGGGGTTTTAGGGAGTATGGTTAATTGTTCATGAATCTCCTGCATAAAATGATGAAAATGCAGACGTCGTTTAGCAGCAAAGGGCAGGGTGTTGAAAAAACTGTCAATTAGCCAGGTTTTTCCTTGCCCAACGCCCCCCCAGAAATATAATCCTTTAATGCTTTGCTCTGGTTTCCGGAAGGAAAATTTCCGGCGGATTGACTGACTGATGCGCTGTAGAAAATGATCGGATGGTATTGAATGGGGTCGCTTAATAAGCTCCAGATACAATTGCTGAGTGAGTTGAACGGCTTCTACCTGTTTTTTGTCGGGCTTAAAGCCCTGCTTATCAATGGCAATCTGGTAACATTGTTCCGGAGTCATTATGGTATTATAACGTCTGGTTATAGATCGGCCATAATATTTTTCAGATAAGTTTTTACCGTATCAGGCTCAAAAGGTTTGTCGCATATTCCGGATACACCGGATTGTTGCACGGCAGACAGGCGATTATCATCGTTTTCACTGGTGACCATTAAAATAGGAATGGAACTCTGGGAGCTTTTCTCCCGAACATAACGGGTGAGTTCACCGCCATCCATTTCCGGCATATTGTAATCAGTGACAATGAGATCAAAAAAATTATTTTCAATAATGGGAATGGCTTCTTTACCATTAATGGCTTCTGTAAACGAGCTGATGCCCATTTTTTCCAGTACCCGCCGGATATGTTTTCTGGCCATCATACTATCATCAACCACCAGCACATGAAAATCGCTAAAGTCCAGATTCTCTGTTTCACTGGCACTGGGATTAATATAATCCAGGGTATTATACAATGCCCTTTTCAAGTCATTAAAGTTGAATGGTTTCGGTAAAATTGCCACAACCCCAGCCTGACGAATGGGATCAAGCTGTTCAAATGAAGTTTCGCTGGATATCAGCATAAAAGGGATTTTTTCCAGACTCGCATCATTACGCATGGACAGGACCAGGTCTGTACCGGTCATATCAGGGAGGTATAAAGCGCTGACAACGAGATCGGGAGACGTTGTTAACATGAATTCTTTTGCTTGAGCACCGTTGTGGGCGATCTGAATATTGTCAACCTGGGCATCCTGAAAATGATTTTGGATGATTTTTGCCTGAACGCTCGATGGTTCGACAACCAGTATCATCAGGTCAGTAATCGATAGTGTATTTTCCATGGGTTATTAAACCATTTACCTCTTTCTATTTTGTTACCAGGCAAGATTCAATTAAATTGTAGGAGATAACAGGAAAAAATCTAGCTTTATTGCTTATGAGTACAGAATTTTTTAATGGTGTTGGATAACTGTTCCGGACTGATAGGCTTGGTAATGAAATCATTCATACCAACCGCCAGGCAGGCTTTACGGTCGTCAACCGTTGCATTCGCCGTCAGCGCTATAACCGGTATATTTCGGTCCTCTGGTTCACGTTCTCGCCAGATTTTAGTGGCTTCCAGGCCATCCATTTCCGGCATACGCATATCCATAAAAGCGATGTCATAATGATCTTGACAGAGTGCTTCCACTGCCTGGGCACCATTAACTACCCGGGTGGTAGTATGACCCGCTTCATGGAGAAAGCTGCTTAATACCATGGCATTTATATCTTCATCCTCGGCAATGAGAATGTGCAAAGACAGGGTATTGCTCTGGTCGCAATTGCTTTTCTGGATCTGGACTTTTTCCGGGCTGAGCAGTTCTATCAAGGTGTTGCCCAGTCGCTCAAAATTAATTGGTTTAGTGATATAGGCATTAAACAGAGTGCTTTCTTGTTTCTGGACTTTGGCCTGTTGGCTTAAATAACTTAGATATATTTTTTGGGGGATCGCATCATCCGCAAAACTCAGTTCATCTATCTGATGGGCGAGTTTGATCGGAATAGTCTGATTATTGTCATTGGATAAAATGATCATATCAAAATGGCCATTGGGCTGAGTGGCGTGTTGTAAACCCTCAAGTAATTCAGATTGCGAATGAAAACGTACCACGCTTAAGCCAAGATATTGACAATAGCTTTCCAGGGTTTCATAACAGGTATCATGTTCGGTAATAATTGCAATGCTTTTATTAGCAAGCTGCTGGCAGTAACGTTCTTTGATATTTCCGCTTTGTTCAACCGGTAATGGTAGGGTAAACCAGAAATGACTGCCTTTTCCCAACTTACTGTTGACTCCGATTTCACCGCCCATAAATTCAACCAGTTGTTTGGCAATGGTGGTACCAAGACCGGTACCACCGAATTTTTGGGTCTGTAAATTGTCCGCCTGGGTAAAGCTATCAAAAATTTTTGTTTGCTGCTCCAGATTGATGCCAATCCCCGTATCAAAAATATCAAAACGAATATGAATGTTTTTTTCAGATGCGGGAATCGCCTGGTCTGTGGTGACTTTAAGGAAGACTTCCCCTTTTTCAGTAAATTTAATAGCATTGCCCAACAAATTAAATAAAATTTGTCTGATGCGCTGACTATCGCCAACGACAAAGGTAGGCAGACCAGGATCGATATAGGCGACAAAGTCCAGTTCACGATATTCAGCATTAGATGCAAGTACCGCCAACACTTCGTTGATGGAATGATGTAAATCAAACGGGCAGGTCTGTAGTTCCAGTTTGTTGGCTTCTATTTTTGAGAAATCAAGAATATCGCCAATCAGTGCATGCAGTGATTTTGAAGCATCGAGCAATGCTCTGGTATATTCCATTTGTTCTTTACTTTGCGGAGTATTCTGCAGCAGGTGAGCGGTGCCGATAATTCCGCTCATTGGGGTGCGGATTTCGTGACTCATGGTGGCCAGAAAATTACTTTTGGCCCGGGTTGCCTGTTCCGCCTCTTTTTTGGCCTGACGCAATTGTTTGATCATGGAATACAGATAAAATGGCATGATAGTGAGAATAAAAATTTGTGCCGAAGAGCTGAGTAAATGCTCGGTCCAGGCATTATCTATCATCAGGACAATATTGTATTCCAGCATAACCAATATAACCGCGGTTAATAAATAGGTCAGTCCATATCGTGTGCCATAGGCAATGTACAGCCAGATATAGATCAAAATAAATTCGCTACCGACTCCGCCGGTCAGCAGGGCGGCATAGGATGTGCAGGAAACATCAAAGAACAGGGTAAAAAAACGGCGAATATCGGACTCAGGATTACGGAACAGATCAAGGCCCAGAAGGATTGTCATAGAGAAATAAAAAATGACAAAATTGTTAAAAATGGCAGGGGAAATTTCGAACTCACCGTTGCCCATTCCCAACCAGATATACATGGAAAGAAATATTCCTAAGGAAAGGCGTACCGAGGCAGAATAAAACTCTTTAGCTTGTTTAACTACTGAAAAAGGGTAAATTTTCATAACTTCTTGGGTGATATTATTATATTATCCTGTTTAGCCCTTAGACATTGTAATAGTTCTATAGGATAATCCATTTGTAGTAACATTCTTACCTAATAGTCTCTGGATGTAAAATAAAAAAGCGTTTTTACCGTTAAATACCGCTTTTTTATATAAAAGTATGAAACAAATAAAAATAACCTCAGAAAATAAGTGCAGTTTTTGTCCTGGTACTAAATGCTGCCAATATATGACCCAGCAAATCGATACTCCCCGGAAAAAAGATGACTTTCAGCTCATGCTCTGGCAAATTTCCCATGCCAATGTCGAGTTCTATAAAGACGAAGATGGCTGGTTTCTAATGTTTATATCATCTTGTGAACATTTGGAAAAAAATGGCCAATGTGGAATTTATGACCAACGTCCTGATATTTGTCGGGAATACTCCAATGATTATTGTGAGTTTGATGCCCCGGCAGAAGAAAGTTTCGACTTATATTTTAAAACCTATGATGAATTGCTGACTTATTGTCGCAAACGATTTAAAAAATGGGATAAGAAGCTAAAAAAGATGGAAAAGCCGGCTTAGCTCCAGAATTCTAGCTCTTTAGAAATTTAGTGCTTTAGAAATTTTGAATTTCGTCAAAATACTTTTTCAGGTGATTAGGACTCCAAGTGAATTTACTGCTGCTTTTTCCTGCTGATTTTATTGCTCCGGGACGTGCCCGGTTGACCGATCATCGCCTGCAACATCTACTGGCGGTAAAAAACATTCAACTAAATGACACTCTGGAAGTGGGCTTGGTTAATGATAAAGTGGGTTTCGCCCGGGTATTGTTTATTGATAAAAGCCGGGTGGATTTGCAGGTGCATCTGCACAGAGAAGCCGTTGCACCTCTGCCAGTGCATTTGATACTTGCCTTGCCGAGACCTAAAATGCTGAAACGGATATTGCAAACCATCAGTGCCATGGGTGTGAAGCAACTGACACTGATACATTCGGCAAAAGTGGAGAAAAGCTATTGGCAGACCCCCTGGCTTGAACCTGATAAATTGCAGCAGCATTTAGTGCTTGGACTGGAGCAGGCTAAAGATACCATATTGCCTGAAGTGAATTGTTTCCAGCGTTTTAAACCCTTTGTGGAAGATGTATTGCCGGAACTGGTGGTCGGAACAAAGGCTTTGGTTGCACATCCCGGCAAAGGTGATCTTTGTGCTGTGGATACCCGTCAGCCGGTGACACTTGCGATTGGACCGGAAGGTGGTTTTATTGATTATGAAATTGAAAAATTCATCCAGGCCGGGTTGATTCCCTGTCACCTCGGAGAACGGATTCTCAGAGTAGAAAATGCAATTCCAGTACTATTGGGGCGTTTAAGCTAACAAAGCAAAGTAACTAATGTAATAAAGTAACAATGTAATGATGTATGAAATAAAACTGATAATAATTCATTTTTCTCAGTGGCTGTATCCCTGGCTGGGCGAAATTGCCATGGCTATTATGGCGACAGTGTTGGTCATTTACGGTGAAAGCGTTAATCGTATGGTAAAAAGTCAAATCAGCGGTATGCATTTTGTCTTCAGGACGCTGATTTTTATTCTATTATGTGCATTTGGCTATGGTGCCTTGCTGGTGTTTGCGACGCCAGTACTGAGCCAGTGGCTGGCTTCAGTGAGTATGGTTTATCTGGGCCCTCTGATATTGGGGATTTTTATCACTCTTGGGATCATTGCCGAAAAAAAGAACCGGATTTGAACGGTTCGTTGAGCTTAATCACTATACGATGCTAAGCCATGGGCATGATTTCTTGAAAGGAATGAATGGCCTGGAATGAGCCCACATCTTTTATCCCCGCTTTGCTATCAGGCCTGTAAATCGCCAGCAAATGTTGAATACCGAATTTCTGAGCGGAAGCGAGCGCTATCAGGTTGTCATCGATTAATAGTGTGCGCTGCGGATCGTAACTTTCTAAGGCCCCTAATTTGCTCCAGAATCGTGTTTCTTCTTTAGGAATGCCGATTTGATGGGCACTGATGATATTATCCAATAATCCTGACAGCGGAGTATTCCTCATTTTCAGGTCGAGACTTTTCTGATGGGCGTTGGTAACAAGAACCCGGCGTTTGCCCGCTGAAGCCAGTGTTTCCAGAAAATCATCCACATAAGGATGGACCTGAATCAGATGCTTGACTTCTTCTTTGAGCAGCGCGATGTCCAGTTCCAGTTCCTGGGTCCAGTAATCGAGACAATACCAGTTGATAGTACCTTCTTGAGATTTAAACCGGGGTATTAAGTCATCCAGTGCTTCCTGGCGGGACAGGCCTTTTTTTTCAGCATAGCGCCTTGGTACATGCTCAAGCCAGAAATGGTTATCAAAATGGAGATCCAGTAAAGTCCCATCCATATCGAGAAAAACACTATCTATTTTACTCCAATCCAACAAAATCCTTTCCTGCAGTAGTCTGGTTCATAGCCATAAACGGGGAAAGTGCTCTTTTCGTTATACCCCGGATTTATGAATGGTAACTAGCTATTTTCTATTTTAAAAAAACTGCTATTATAGCAGTTTTTTTAAAATAGAAAATCAAGTTCATTTCAAGGCTGATACGTGTCAAAAAAAACCTTAAAAGCGCCGCAAGTTACTGATTGTAAAGTTATCGCTCAGAGCCGCCTGTTTCGTATTGAACAAATGGACATTACCTTTGGTAATGGTCAAAAAGTTGAATATGAACGTCTTAAAAGCTCCAGCCGGGGTGGCGTGCTGGTGGTGGCATTAAAAGATGAACACTCTGTGTTTATGGTCAGGGAATATGGTGCGGGTGTTGAACGTTATGAATTGATGTTTCCCAAAGGCCGGATAGAGAGTGATGAACCCATTGAAGTTGCCGCTAACCGTGAACTTCAGGAAGAAATCGGTTATGCAGCGAAAAAGCTTACCCATGTGAAATCCATAACCCTGGCGCCGGGTTATATGGGCCATCTGACCCATATTGTTCTGGCAGAAGAATTGTATCCTGCTACACTTGCAGGAGATGAACCTGAGCCGCTGGAAGTGGTATTATGGGAATTGGATAAAATTGATGAACTGGCAATGCAGGAAGATGTAACTGAGGCCCGAACCATAGCCGCAGCCTACATAGTTAAGGCATTGCTTGAACAGCGTAAGTAAGCATAAGGGTTTTCATGCAATCAACCGCTACTCAGCAGGAATTAGCGACAGAACTACAGGATTCTATCAGAACCTGGTTACCTGAGGTGATTGAACTGGCGCGCCTGGCGGGACAAACGATTCTGAAAATTTATGAAACTGATTTTCATGTCAATAATAAAAAAGACAATACGCCGGTCACTTGTGCCGATCTGGCTGCTAATGAGCTGATTGTATCCAGGCTATCCGAACTCACCCCGCAAATACCTATCTTATCAGAAGAGTCAGTTGAGATACCCTTTGAACAGCGGCGGCTCTGGGAAACCTATTGGTTGGTTGATCCTCTGGATGGTACCAGAGCATTTATTGACAGAACCGGGGAATTTAGTGTCAATATTGCACTGATTCATCGTCATCAGCCGGTTATCGGAGTGATTTATAGTCCGGTTAAACAGTGCAGTTTTTATGCCTGCAAGGATAGTGGGGCATTTTATCTCGATAAAGACAATGTCGCCCGGAATATTCGGGTGCGTTCGCAATGCCCGAAAAAAATTGTTGTGGCGGGCACGCTCAAATCAAGAAGCAATGCCTTACTGGCTTATCTGGATAATCTGGAAAAAGCATTTAATGGCGTTGATATCAGGTTCATGGGGAGTTCTTTAAAATCCTGCATGGTCGCTGAAGGTGAAGCGGATCTGTATGTGCGCCTGGGACCGACATCGGAATGGGATACCGCCGCCGCCCAGTGTATTGTGGAAGAAGCGGGTGGTCTGATCACTGACACCCGGATGAATCGACTGACTTATAATGTCAGAGAGTCTTTGCTCAACCCCAATTTATTTGTTTTTGGCGACAAGTCGATTCACTGGGATGAATTTTTGGCTGATGTTTCTGGTTCGTTTTAGAACTCAATATCTGAAAACACATTATCTCCGGCACTGCCATCACTCATGCGTATTTTCAACTGCAGATTATTATAAGAATCGGCATACTCCAGCGCCGTTTGTACATCAATTGTGCCAGATTTATACATCTTGTACAGGACGTCGTCAAAGGTTGCCATACCGTATTTGGAACCCTGCTCCATGGCTTCCGGCAATTTTTCCATTTTGCTTTGTTGTAAAATTTCGGTGACGTAAGGGGTGTTAATTAAAATTTCCACGGCCGGGTACAGGTTACCGTCCTTACCGGGTATCAGACGCTGAGAAACAATTGCTCTGAGATTACGGGATAAATCTTCTGATAACTGACGATGGGCATTTTTGGGGAAAAAGTTAAAAATTCGATCCAGAGACTGGATGGCATTACTGGCATGCAGGGTCGTCAGACACAGGTGTCCGGTATCGGCATAGGCCATGGCATGTTCCATGGTTTCGCTATCCCTGACCTCACCAATCAAGATAACATCCGGAGCCTCACGCATGGCATTTTTTAAAGCATTATGGTAACTGAGCGTGTCCAGGCCAACTTCACGCTGGTTAACGATGGACTTTTTATGGGAATGGATAAATTCAACGGGATCTTCGATGGTGAGGATGTGGCCACCAATATTCGAATTTCGATGTCCCAACATGGCTGCGAGAGTGGTTGATTTGCCTGAACCAGTGGCGCCCACCACCATAATAAGACCGTTTTTATGAGCCACCAAATCTTTCAATGTGGACGGTAAATTCATATCCTCAACCCGAGGAATCTCGGTTTTAATATGCCGAATCACCAGAGCAATATCGCCACGTTGGCGAAAGGCATTGGCGCGGAAACGTCCGACATCTTCCACGGAAATAGCAAAATTCAATTCCAGATTATCATGAAATTCCTGCCATTGTTCATCATCCACCAGTTTTTTAAGAATGGACTCTATTTGTCCCGAACTTAGGGCTTGTTTGCTGACCGGGCGTAATTTACCCATTACTTTCATTGAAATACTGGCATGTGAACTGAAGAAAATATCAGAAGCTTCTTCTGTGACCATAAGCTGTAGAAATTTGGTGATGTCCATGACTGACCTTCAAAATCCGATTGAGTTCTTGTTGATTTTTATTATAGCAACAAAGAATTGTAAAGAAAGGTAAGCCAGAAAAAGGTGTGAAGCAGTTAATGGTTATAGACTGACATAATGGATTTGAGCTCCTGAAGGACAATAATACGCTCTTCTGGTGTCAGCTCTTCAGAAATGTTGTTTGCTTGATTGTTTTCCATTGCTTCGATGGTTGCATTGACAGTATCGCAACCGCTTTGACACAGGATTTCCAGATATTCTGCTAATTTTTGATGATTCATAAAACGCCCTCAACTTAAAAAGCCCGCTAAACCAGCTTATTTCAAGCTTATTTATCTGGAGGCTTATTGCTTATATATTATACACAATTAGCATTTACTGTAAAACTTATGTATTTGATCAAAGTCATCAGAATATTTAATTGTGACTTTATTTATGTAATACTCAGTATTTATGTAATACTCAGTGTTTTGCAGCATTCCACTAGACAACTTAAAGACTTTACCAGGTGATTTATGAATAATCGTATTATTGCTCTTGCTTGTGTCCTTGCTTTTTTCGGCACTCAACCCGTTCTGGCAGAAGATAATTCAGAACATGTAATAAAGTACCGTCAATACCTGATGTCATCCATTTCCGATCACAATAAAGCTCTCAAATACCTGACGGCAGGTAAAATCACTCAACCCGAACAGTGGTTGCCGCATATTCGTGCATTGAATGACATGGCGAAAATGGTCGAAGGCGCTTTTCCTGAAGATTCTGATTTTGGAGAAACCGATGCTAAAGAAGCTATCTGGGCAAACAAAGATGACTTTAATCAGAAAGCCCAGGAACTGGTGAAAGCCAGTGATTTGATGCTTGAGCAAATACAGAAAAATGATCGAGAGGGTGTGAAAAAACAGATGTCTGCCATTGGAGATACCTGCAAGTCATGTCATAAAAAATATCGTGAAAAATAAATCCAGTAGAGCGTTTTACGGCTTTGGAAATTGGTTAGGCTAATTGCCTGACAGTGGCTGTCAGCTTATCAATCTGAGATTGAATATCCATTAACAAGTCGTCAGCCAGTGCCTGTTCATTATTTTCCAAAGCTTGCTCAAGAGCAATGGTGTTGTTCTCAATGGCTACTGCAGAAATATTACCCGCTATACCTTTTAAATTATGGATTAGCTCCTGAGCACTTGATATCTCATTGTTATCGAGATGACTCTTTATTTCCCTGACGACATTAGCTTTGCTCTCAACAAAATGGGTGAGTAGATTTTTTATTAGTTCATAATCACCTTTAAAGCGTTTTATGGCTTGTTCGTGATCAATATCAGGTATATGTCTTATCAAATCGATCGTTTGTTGGTTTGTGTGCTTGCCTTTAATTTCCGGTTTGCGAATATCCTTACTTTTATTTAGCCACTTCGTCACGGTAGTAAAAAAAATCTCAATATCAATCGGTTTGGCAAGATAATCATCCATGCCTTTTTCAAGGCACTTTTCTTTATCTCCTGACATAGCATGGGCGGTCATGGCGATAATCGGGGTATTGCGGTAAGCCGGTATGACCCTGATCTGCTCCATGGCTTTAAAACCGTCCATTTCAGGCATTTGCAGGTCCATCAATATTAATGAAAAAAAATCTTCTCTAGCCTTCTGAACCGCTTCGTAACCATTATTAGCGACAATCACTTCAGCATTGACCTCTTCAAGTAAACTTAAGGCTACCTCCTGGTTAATCTCATTATCTTCAGCTAGCAGGATTTTTGGAACAGGAGATTGTGATGGCACAGCTTTGGTATCAGTGGGCAATACGTTTTCTATCGAGTCTGCTGCCTTATCCGATAGTTTGTCCGGACTTCCCTGAATATTAATGTTAACCGACTCAGAGCGGTAGTTCACAGGTATACGTTGCAGTTGAATGGTAAAATAGAAAGTACTGCCTATATTAGGCTGGCTCTCTAGCCAGATATCCCCATGCATCAGATGAGTTAATTTCTTACAAATAGCCAGCCCAAGTCCCGTGCCACCAAATTTTCGACTCATTGAATTGTCTACCTGGGAAAATTCCTTAAATAATTTATTTATATCGTCAGATGAAATACCAATGCCCGTGTCTTTGACAGAAAATAGAAGGGTATAAGTTAATTCGTCTTCCCTGTTAAGTTGTGCATGAATATTAATGGCTCCCTGATCAGTAAATTTAATGGCATTGTTGGTCAGGTTGATCAAGATCTGACTCAAACGTAAGGGATCGCCGATCATGACATCTGGAATCCGGGGATCAATAAAAGTATTGAGCTGGAGATGTTTAAGTGTACTTTTCTCTAATAGTAGTTCGTAGATGTTTTTTATGACATCCCGGATAGAAAAATTGATTTTATCCAGTTCCAGCTTTCCAGACTCAACCTTGGAGAAATCAAGAATTTCATTTACCAGATTAAGGAGCAGGTTAGATGATGTATTGATTCTTTCTATTTGTGAACGTTGCTTATCAGTCAGTTTATCCTTTAAAAGGATCTGTCCCAGGCCAATAATGCCATTTAATGGGGTTCTGATTTCATGACTCATATTTGCCAGAAACTGGCTTTTAATCTTATTAGCTACTACAGCTTGTTCTTTAGAAATTGATAATTGTTCTTCATGCTTTTTCTGCTCAGTTATATCGTGAGCAATCCCTTCGTATTCTATGAGTTGGTCATTATCATCGTGAATAGGTATTTCAGATAATTCAATATTATGAATGGAACCATCTTTTGCTTCAATTTCTATTTCATAACTGCTTTGTTTATCATTGGATAGAGAATTTTGGTTGCTTATTTTGACCGCTTTTGTACTATGGCAATATTTGGAAAAGTTGAGCATGATATCATCAACCGAGTAGCCAATAACCTGTTCTACCGAATCACTAATATGCAAGATATTTCCTTCGATATCTTTTCTATAAGTAAAATAGTTATTAAGATTGTTGACCAGACGGTAATATTTTTTTTCATTTTTTCGTAGAGTATCTTCGATATGTATGCGTTTTTGTTCCTGCTTATTGAGTCTGACAATCAGCTTAACAGTAATAAACCAGGCAAATAACAAAAGTACCAGGACTATTATTACTTCCACAAATAATTTCTTTTGCAGATCGTTTTTCAGTTTTAGAAAGATTTCTTCATTCAGTACAAATTTAATGATGCCCATTAATTCATCATTAGTACTTGAATAGAGAGCAGTATCCACCTCTATGCAGTTTAGACAATGATTTTTTCCGCGTGAAAGATAAAGGTTTTCAGAAAGTGATTGAACAACATCATGATCCAGTTTGATTGCAACACTTTCAAATAGTCTGACTTTAGTTGTGGGTTCAGTGATCAGTATTATATGGTCCAGCTCTTCATTAAGATTTTTTTCTATCAATGATGAATTATTATTAGTAATGATTCTTTCCAGTCCATTGGTTTGTGAATGAGCTACAACCTGTGCGTGTGTATTGGCTTCTTCTATTAATCTGGGCACCAGAATCATCCACCAATAGCCAATCATAAAACTGACTAAAGTAATGCTCAGCAATAGGAAACTGATACTATAGGCAAAGATGTTTTTTGAATCTTGATGGTTATTTTTATGGTTCATAACGTTTAATAACCTTTAGAAAAAATGGTTTTAATAGAACTCCGGATTCTTTAAGCGTCTTCATATTGATAAAAGGCCTGACTTTTGCTTCCACCGAAAGCCCTCCTAATATGCCAGATTCAACGTTACCTTTAAAAGGTGAATAAGAGATAATCTGCTTTTCTATCGTCAGTTTAGTAATGCTCTGGATGACTTCCTCAGTTAAATCATCAAGCAGATAAATGCCGGCCAAAGTTGAAAATAATTCTTTGGAAATACTGGGGTTCATGAGGTCTGCTTCAGATAATAATATTATCTGGACTGGATTGTTATGGATATCGCTTAGTTTATTGTTGGTCTGGAATTGTTGCAAAAAACTTTTGGCTCTAAGCCTGTCTATAGAAGTATTACCACTATAAAGTAACCCAATGTGTAATTTTCCATTATAGATCTTTTTATCAATCTGGATATCGGCTGCTAATGTTGCTCGGAACAATTTAAAGGCAACACGTCGACGTATGTCATCCTCACCCGCTAAAACGAATGATGAATTAAACAGTAAGAAGAATAAGGTCAAAAATAAAATGATATAATGAACATAAGTTATTTTATTTAGACGCTTCATAAGCATTAGATTGAAGATGATAGCCTCATTTTAGAATTCATACTGAAATCTAGCCCACCACCAACTGCCTGAGCGTTTATAATCTCCCTCATAAGAGGGATAACTGAAACCTGTGATATCAGTAGTCATAGGCGCTGGGTAACGAACATCTTCATCAAAAAGGTTATTAACACCAATTTGAATCGAAGTTCCTTTACCAACCAGTTCAGAAAAGGTAGCCGCCATATTAACGACACCATAGGCATCCAGCTTATCTCTGGGATCATCGACTTCACGATATTTTGAACCGACATATTGATAGCTGACAGATAGATCAAGATAGTGGATGGGCTCATAATCAAGGGTCAGGTTAGACAGCCAGTTTGATGTGCCCGCAATAGAACGATGGGTCATATCATCTTCCGTATCAGTATATGACAGGTTGCCTGAAAAAGAGATTTTCTGATTGAATTTATGATCCAGTTCCAGTTCAATACCTTTTGTTGTTCCTCCCTTGCTATTTTCAAAGCCAAGAGGCAGGGATGTGACAATAATATCATCCAGTTCTGAATAAAAAAACGTGGTTTTAAACCCCGTTTTTATACCCTTATAAACATAACCAATATCAAAAGTATCAATGGTTTCCGGGTCAATATTGGGAGTATAAACCATTTCAAAAAACGTTGGCGGACGAAATGCCTGGGCATATTGAGCTTTAACAATATGTCGTTCATCCAGTTGATACACGGCAGCGAATCTTGGTGAGGCATTTTCGCCAATATCATCATAATGATCATATCGAACGCCCAAGGTAATTGCCAGGTTATCGGTCAGCTGTATTTCATCCTGTAAAGTGATACTGGTTATTTCACGATTTTGACCTTCTCCAGGCCAGTTGGCACCATCGTCTCGGTCAAACCGTTGCTGGCCATCCAATGGTATTAAGAACGGACTGACATTATTATCTTGCCAGGCATCTTTAACTTCTGTTTTGGAATATTCCAGAGCCAGAAGTAGAGATTGTTGTTCAGAGATGTTCCAGAAAATATTCGCATTGGTGTAATACTTTTCTTCTTTATAATGTCCGTCACTTAAAAAACCGTCGTTTAATGTCGTTGGGAAAGTGGGTAAATGCCATAGAGAGTAACCCGGAGGCAAAATAGTCGCATCATAGTCATTGATATATTCCATCCAGCCCACTTTTATATCGCTATTGATGTCATCTGAAAACTGGATTTTGTGCATCGCTTCCAGGGTCCTGAATTCATTTTCATAATCATCATTGCCATCAGGAGGGGGTAACACATCCAGGGTGCCAAAATGTGCCCCATTTTCATCTTTCAACCATTGTGCTTTAAAGTTGAAATCCTGGTAGTCCAGATTAAATAATAACGAATGGTATTTTCGATCTTCTGATGCTCGACCCGGAGCAAAAGAATGAGCTGACTGATTTAAATCAATGGTACCAAAAGGTGGAAAAGGGACTTGTGAACCGGCAAGATAGAGGGCGTCAGTACCTTGCTTGACGCCAGCACCATCTGTTTCAGTGGTCGCTAAATTAACATCGATATTTATTTTTCTTTCTTTGTCATTCCAGTTCCAGATACCACCAAATAAAGATGAATCGTGTTCAGCGACACCCGCAAAGACGGTTTTTTTCTGACTATTGGTGATGACATTGACGACACCGGCATAGGCAAATTCACCATGTACGGCGGAGCCAGGTCCTCTAATCACTTCAATTCGATCCACCTGTTCAATAGGCATATTCATTACCGGTTGTGATAACGCTGACAACGTGGAATTCATCGCGACATTATTGAGCATGATTTTCAAGTTACCTGAAGCAAACGTACCACCAATACCCCGGACCTTGATAATTCGGCTGCCAATTTTATCCAGTGTTGCTTCCATTCCTGGCACTCGCCCCAAAGCCTGCCAGATATTTATGACGCCCTGTTTTTTTAGTTTATCACTATGCAATACGGTGACCATACCGGGAACAAAATCGGCATTGAGCCGGGTTTTTGTCGCGATTTCGGTTTCTTCTTCTAACAAAGAAAGCAGCGCCTGTTCTTCAGAATTACTCCTGATGCTGACATTTTCTTCCTCTTTCTGTATTCCGTATACACTGGTATGGAAGAGAAAGAAGGGCAGGACAAAAAAATATTTTAAATATTTCACTATATAAATCCCATCATTTACAAGTAAATCAGGAGAGACAACGGTTACATTATTAGTGTACATAGTAATCCCCCAACTTGCCTGGGCTATTAAAAAAATACTTATCTTGAATCAAGGTGTTTTAATAAAATTTTATTGATATTAGGCCAAAAAAAGCCCGTTAGGCCTAAAGCAATAAAGACCGGAAAAACAATGATAAGCTCTGGATAAAGGTTATAAAAACCTGATAAATACAACATTATCAGGGACCAGGGAAAAAAGAAGGCTGGTACAGATAATAATTCCCATTCTATTGGATTATCTCTATTCATTGCTGGTAAATTATAAAGTAGAAATAGTAAACATGCACCCAGGAATATATTCGCAATAACCACTTCCGGGATCCAGTTCTTTGTGGTTAATATAAGATAACCGGTTAACAGGATATAAACAGAAATAAATGCCGGGATGGTTGCACCCAAAGCGACCAAAATGTCACGCCCAAATTTTTGTCCTGGAGGAAACTTCTTGTAGCCTAATTGCAGGAACACGGAAAGGCTGGCAACAATGACGACCCAACCAACATAATTTCCCCAGGGGATGCCAAACCAGGGACCTTGAGGTGTCCAGGTCCAGAAGCCAACATAAACCACGATGGGATCAACCACCAAATCGACGCAGGTGGCTAACATGGCAGCAAACATTGCCTGAACACTCCAGTGGCTTTTCAATTTTGTTGCTGTTTCGGTGACGACGTAAAATATGATTCCCCAGCCCAGTATTGCTCCAAGTGGCACCGGTCCGGGCAGTTCAATTAGAAAAAAATTATAATGATAGGGTGCAGGATCTCTTATGACAGCGCTGTATTCCACCGCAAAACCGTAGAGAATCGCAACTATTAAAGAGAAAGCCTTATAGGGTGCCTGTTTCCAGGCATGTCTCAGACATAATAACGTTAAAGAAAAATAACCAAATTCAAATAGATATAAAGACCAGAGCAGATGTTCCTGTGGCATCCTTTATCCTCCCTTACAGCCCCATACCGTTGTCAAGACTGAATAATTTATTACCAAAACCATTGAGTTCAACATAGGCGTCACCGACTGATTCACCCGCTTCAGAAATGGTGCAATCACCTTCCCAATATTCTGGTCCAATCCATATGTCATCTTCAGCACGCAGTTCCTGATCTTCAATAACGGGTTTAACAATAAATGTTCTCTGATTAAAGCTGACCTCCCATTCGATAGAGTAGAGCGTATCAGTATTGGGGCTTTCCCAGGTTTTTAATATCTTGACTGAAAATTCATGAGCTCCGAGGTGTTGCGTTTCACCATTTCGGGTGATGGAACCAAAACTTTCCTTACCCGAATATTTTTTGGTGAAATCATAGAGCATGACCGTACTGCCATCATCAAAATCCATGGCAAACCACTGCCATCCCTTAAAAATAGAATGAAATAAATCACCATATTGACGATCGAACCAGCTCACGCCTGTCACCTGATGAACTTCACCGTCTATGGTCAATGTACCCTCGGTCAGCATTTGCTCACGTGAATAATAGTAGGAATAGCCGCCATAGACATAATGGTGTGCTTTACCATCATAATGAATCACCGGCTGTTTGGATGCATCCAGCTTTAATTGCATTTTCATGCCATCGACTTCAAAATCCAGGTGATCGTTACCATCACCTCCTCTGGCATGCATCACAACCTCGCCGTCGTCTTTCATGCGCATATTAAATCGATCGGGAATCTTTCTAGGCAGGGTCATAAAATCCATATGACCCCGAAAGTGAAATTGTTTACCTTGCTGATCGGTAATCGCAGCCTGAGCCAGCACATCTTTGAACAGAATCCAGCTATCAAAACCAAAGAACACCAGTTCATAGCCAAAACGCCGTCCTTCACGGGTGGTTAAATGTCCTGTCCAGTACCACCATTGAACCTCCTGATCTCTTAGAAAAGAATCATCCTTGGGAATTCGTACGGAATGCTTGGCTCTATTGGGATAAATATTGAACCAGCGTTTTTTATTAAAAAAAGTACGGTATAAAATTGAAATTTGCTTAATCAAAGTAATTTCACCCTTCTTTATCGGTAGAAGTTTATTATTATGTGAGAAGTTAAAACATGAAACTGAACAACCGGTATTCCAATAACATCCCTGACCCTAAGGTTATGCTACAGAATAGATATGATTAACTCAAGTAATGGTCCAAAAGTTTTTTCAGATAATTTTTGAAAAAAGGTAGAAAGGAAATCGGTTCTTGATTGCAGAAATTAAGAGAACCATTAATTGCAGATAATGGTTCTCAGGTTTTACTAAAAATTCGAGAATATCAGGATGAAATTGTGTCCTGATTTAATTTAGGATAATCCGTGTAGCCATGGGCGTCACCACCGTAGAAAGTACTTTGATCGGGTTCATTCAGTGGGGCATTTTGGGCAAAACGCTCCGGTAAATCCGGATTGGCGATAAACAAGCGTCCAAATGCCACCAGATCAGCATTACCATCTATTATTGCCTGTTCTGCCAGAGCTTTATTATAGCTATTATTTGCCATATAAGGGCCTGAAAAATGCTTTCTAAGTTCAGCATAATCGACCTGTCGTTCATCATTGAGCATATCACCTTCCAACACATGCAGATAGGCCAGCTCATGTTTATTGAGCATATCAACTACTGCATTAAAGGTCGCTTGCGGTTGCGAGTCACGGATATCGTTAAACTGATTTTCGGGTGACAGGCGTACCCCAATGCGATTGGCAGGCCAGACACCTTTAACTGCAGTGACTACTTCATCCAGAAGGCGCATCCGATTTTCAACACTGCCTCCGTAAGCATCCTGCCGAATATTAGAACCATCACGTAAAAATTCATCCAGCAGATAACCATTGGCTGAATGTATCTCCACACCATCAAAGCCAGCCGCTTGGGCATTTTTTGACGCATTGACATAGTCGTTAATTATATCTGGAATTTCATCCAGCTCCAAAGCTCGGGGGGTGACGAATGGCTGCATACCGGTATATGTGACCGCTTCCCCCTCGGGACGAATTGCTGATGGTGCCACAGGTTGAGCATTATCCGGTAACAAGGACGGGTGTGATATTCGTCCCACATGCCAAAGCTGAATAAATATCAAACCACCTTCGGCATGCACGGCATCCGTTATTTTTTTCCAGCCCGCTATTTGTTCATCAGAGTGGATCCCAGGTGTGTTGGGATAGCCGATTGCATAGGCTGAAATCTGGCTGGCTTCGGTGATCTGTAATCCGGCAGAGGCTCTTTGGATATAATATTGAACATTTAAATCAGTCGGGACATTGCCAGCACCTGCTCGATTGCGGGTTAATGGCGCTAACACGAGACGATTTTTCAGTCTCAGGTCACCCATTTTCAGAGGGGAAAAAAGTTGAGATTTTATTGCTTCTGCCGTAGACATACCAGGTTCCTTTTTAAGTATTGATTCAATCCAGTTATAAATCTGAGTGACAGTATAGTAAATTTATCGATGGCCAAAAAGCTCTAAATTGGCGTAAATATGTTTCCAAAACGTAAACAATGGCTAGTGCATGGATAAGCTGAAGCTATTGCCAAATGGGAGCTTGTTTGCTCTTTGATGATAGCTATCATCATCGCACATTCACCCTAAAAAATATATTTATGCAGTCAATAATGTCCTGAATTATGCAGGAAAACAGGTTTTTATAGGAGGAAGTTTAACTATAATATGATGTGCAGAAAATATCACATCCCAGCTATAAATAAGTAAAAAATCTGATTTATATCAATTTCAATGGCTTCTAAAAAATCACTAAAGTTGTTTTTATAAGAAATTGATTATTATTTTACAAGTCTATATTTATAATAAAACAAAATAAATAGACAAGCATCACAACCTCACAATAATAATTACTGAGTTTTCCTACCTTTAAAGCTCAGTCACAACAAGAGAGGGCTTCAATTATGTATGGTTTACACCAAAAAACATCCGACACTTTTTATCATCGGTGTTATTATGCTCGTTTTATGGTACCTGGGGGATTCAGGTGCATTGAGCGGGTATTATGAACATCTCGCAGCAGGAAAAAAATATAAATACGGTGGAGAAATTGCCACTTTGCCTTTCTACTTCGGCATTGTTGCCGTTCTGATTGGCGCTCGTCGTAATATACCGAACTCCATGGGCGGTGTCCTGTCAGCCGGAATGGGGGTTTGTGGTGTTTCAGCTACCGGTATTCTCAATTCAGCACAGGTTGCCGGTGCGGCACTGGCTTTTCAGCCTGATGGTATTGAAACTCTCAAGGTTGAGTCGCCTGGGCATCTATTCAATTACCTTTCAATCCACAAGAGCTGACACAGTTCTTTTATGATGATATCGAACGACTAATACGCATTAATCCCTATCTTGAAATCAAAAGCTGGCTGCGTCTGGGAAACGATAGCTATCGTGTTAGCGGAAAAAACTCTAGTCAGGAAGAAGCCTTTGATTTTGATCTGTTATTTAGCGTGGAAAAAAAGCGCAGTGGTTTCCAGATAAATTATGAAAATGGCCTGAAGCAGAATACTGTTTTTTCCATAGAGCCTTCAGACTATGGTTCTTTATTAACCATCCGCGAAAACTATCTGCCCATATCGGAGCAGGAACTGCAAAAACATCAGGGTGAGATTGATTGCAGCCTGATAACGTGGGCAGGCGATCTGCAAAAATTTCTGGCCATGTGGAAGCAGTGGCAGTGGCTAACTCCCTGGCGTTGGTATATGAATAATGTCTGGAAGAAGCTCAAACCATCC
>Ga0316204_10003154_pt1 | contig 34195 bp, 36 predicted proteins | sample 6monrhotite_MG_2_FD_205661 | JGI IMG/M metagenome (GOLD analysis project Ga0316204, IMG submission 205661) | Microbial mat bacterial communities from mineral coupon in-situ incubated in ocean water Damariscotta River, Maine, United States -... | ecosystem: Environmental > Aquatic > Marine >... | reverse complement strand
GATTACCGGTACCCATCAGCACATGCTGGACCCAGATGACCCTTGGCCAGAGGGCTACCGCCTGAGCGATACTTGGCCTGAATTGAAAGAGCGTTGAGGGCGGCAGTTATAAGCATCCCCGATCTGATGCGGCACGAAACTGCGACAGGTCCAGCACCGCCCAGACCCAAAATCGCTGACGATTTTTCCAAACTCAGGAATCCGCTCTCGCAACGGTCTGGTTAAGAGCGCCGCGCCGCTAAAGCCGCATCATCAGCCAGCTCTTTGGTCAATAAGGTGACATAAGAAACCAGCAAACCCGGTTTTTTGCCAGGTTATGAACGCTGGCGGAGGAGGTGGGATTCGAACCCACGGTAGACTTTCACCTACGTCGGTTTTCAAGACCGGTGCATTCAACCACTCTGCCACTCCTCCGACACCGCCCTGTTAGCGGGTCATTTATGATTCGAAAAGCAGGTTCACGCTTTGGGGAAAATCCGCCGAAAGCGCGTGCGAGAGCCTTTCAAATTCCCCGCTCGGGCGCTATCGTTTTGCAAGATATTGTACGGCACGCCTGTTGCGCCGTGCGATGATGTCCATCACAAGGGCATGGAGCAGCAACAAACACGGCTGAAAACAGCTGATACCTGCGCATTTGCGGGTGCTAACAGAGGGGCAGAAGATGACAGGCTTTGTGTTTTTGAACATCAGGATGCGACCCATATCGCTGGCGCTGATCGGCACGTTGGGGTTGGCGGCGTGCACCGAGAATGGCGAATTCGCCTTTCCGTCTGGCAACAACGGGTCGGCACAGGCCGAGCGTTTGCCCGCAAATGCGCTGAACCAGCGCGTCCAGCGCGACATTGACGTTGAGCGCCCTGACATCTTTGCGATCACCGACAATGGATTATGGGATGGCCGCCCATCTCTTGGCGGTGTCTGGGTGGCATACCCCGAAGTGACCGACCCCGAACGGGTCGTGATCCGCAACACCGAAGGCGGGCAAGAGGTGATTGGCGCGCTCTTCCGCCGCGAACGTCAAATTCCCGGACCGCGCGTGCAGGTATCTTCGGATGCCGCAGAGGCGCTGGGGATCTTGCCCGGATCGCCAACGCGGCTTGAAATTGTGGTGTTGCGGCGCAAGACGGTTGAAGTTGACGAATCCGCAGGCGCAGAGGAAAACCCTGTCGTCGCAAGCCTCCAAGCACCGGTTGCAGTTGAGGAAGCGGCACTGGAGCCTGCTGCCGACGTCGACAATGGAATTGTTGCGGCGGCGGCCACCGCTGCCATTGCTGTTGAAGCCACGACAACGGCGACAGAGACAGCAACCGCCACAGCGGACGCGGTCGTCGAGGCTGCGACCGACACAAGTGAGGCAATCGACGTATCCTCGGTACTTGACGCGCCAGCGCCGCTTCCGGCGGGGTCAAATGCGCAGGTCGGGGTCTACAGCGTCGAGGCGAATGCCGCAAATGCGGTCGAGATAATCACAACTGCCGGTATTGAAGCGCATATGACCGCAGAAGAACTGGGTGGGCGCACCGTCTGGCGCGTCATCGCAGGCCCACTGAGCGATACCGGTGTTGTTGCCCGGCTCAGAGAGATGGGTTTTGTCGATGCATTTGTGATCGAAACCGCTGAATAGCAGCCATCCTGATAGGAGATACCCCCCCCGTGATGCATTTGGGTTCAATACGTCGGTTTGCGTTGATCGTCTCATGTGTGGTGGCCCCGGTCTGGGCCAATGCCCTGGAGACCAGCGCAACAGCCGCCTATATCTATGATCAGACGACCGACACGGTTCTCTTGTCCAAGAATGCCGACGTGCCTTTGCCGCCTGCATCTATGTCAAAGCTGATGACAATCTATATGGCGTTTGAAGCAGTCGCCAATGGCCGTTTGGACATTAACGAAGAGTTGTCAGTCTCGTCGAATGCGGCGAGTTATGGCGGCTCGTCGATGTTTCTCGACACCACCGACCGCGTTTCGGTAGAGGATCTGTTGCGCGGGGTCATCGTTCTTTCGGGCAATGACGCCAGTGCGGTTCTTGCCGAAGCCTTGTCACCCGACGGGACCGAAGCGGGTTTTGCCCGGTTGATGACCGACCGCGCGCGCCAGATGGGCATGATGAATTCCAATTTCGTCAATTCCAACGGCTGGCCCGCCGTAGGGCACCGCATGTCGATGGAGGATTTGGGCATTCTGGCGAACCGCCTGATCTTGGACTTTCCGACGTTCTACCCGATTTTTGCAGAGACAGAGTTTGCTTTTGACGGGCGCGTCCCGGCGAATTCGCGCAACCGCAATCCGGTCTTGACCATGGGCATTGGCGCCGATGGCCTCAAGACGGGGCGCACCGATGAAGCAGGCTTTGGTATGGTCGGCTCTGCCAAACAAGGTGATCGGCGCATCATCTTTGTGATCACCGGCATCGAGAGCCGCGAGGGGCGCGCGGAAGAAGCAGAGAAAATCATCAATTGGGCGTTTCGGCAATTTGCGCAAGAAGATGTGGCAGAGGCGGGGACGCAGATTGCGACCGCCGACGTCTGGATGGGTGACATGCCGACCGTTGGCCTGACCGTGGCCGAGGACGTCTCGCTATTGGTGCCCATTCTGAACCAGGGCCAGATTGACGCACAGGTCGTCTACAACACCCCGATAGAGGCACCAATCACGGCCGGACAGCAACTGGGCGAACTTGTGATCGCACTTGATAACCTGCCTGAAAAGCGTATCCCACTGGTCGCCGACGCCGATGTCCTAAAGGGCGGATTTGCGACACGCATGCGCACAGCCGCCTTGGTTCTGTGGAAGAAATACGGGCCAGCTATTGTCGCGGATGAAGCACCGGAAGGGGCATGAGCAAGCCTCGCTTCATTACCTTTGAAGGCATTGACGGGTCGGGCAAATCCACCCAGTCCCGCCGTTTTGCCGACCATCTGCGCGGCAAGGGCGAGGATGTCGTCCTGACGCGCGAGCCAGGTGGCAGCCCCGGGGCCGAAGAAATCCGCCAGTTGGTTCTGACAGGTGACCCACAGCGGTGGTCGCCCGAGACGGAAATCCTGCTTTTTACCGCGTCGCGTCGGGATCATTTGGAAAAGACGATTGATCCGGCGCTGGCACAAGGCAAGATCGTGATCTCCGACCGTTTTGCCGACAGCACGCGCGTGTATCAGGGGGCCACGCGCGGCGATTTGCGCGCGATGGTTGATAGTCTGCACAGATTGATGATCGGACGAGAACCCGATCTGACCTTCATCATCGATATGGATCCGGCCACCGCACTTGAACGTGGTCTGGCGCGCAAATCGGGCGAGGACCGGTTCGAGGATTTTGGTCTTGGGTTTCAAGAGACGCTGCGACATGGTTTTCTTGCCTTGGCGCATGCAAACCCCGCGCGTTGCATATTGATTGATGGCAACCGCACATCAGACCAGATCGCCAGCGAAATTGCCGCTTACGCATGAGCGACGAAGATATCCCAGAACCAGACCGGATCGCAGGCGCGCCGCACCCGCGCGAAACAGTGCGGCTCTTCGGACAGGCGCGGGCTGAGGCGGATTTTATTGATGCCTTCGGGGCAGGGCGCTTGCATTCAGGTTGGCTGATTACCGGCCCGCGCGGTGTGGGCAAGGCGACACTGGCATGGAAGATCGCAACATTCCTGTTGGCGGAGCCAGAGGTGGGGTTGTTCGGTGATCCCACGCTCGCCGTCGATCCTGCGCATCCTGATGCTCGCCTCGTCCAATCTGGTGCCCATCCGCGCTTGTCGCTGGTGCGCCGACCTTGGGACGACAAGACAAAGGCGCTGAAATCCGTGATCTCCGTTGATACGGTGCGTAGCCTCAAGAATTTTTTCCAGATGTCGGCGGCGGATGGCGGGCGGCGCGTGGTGATCGTGGACGCCGCAGACGAGCTGAACCGCAATGCTGCCAATGCAATCCTGAAAGAGTTGGAAGAACCGCCTGCAAATTGCACTCTTCTTTTGGTGGCGCATCAGCCCTCGCGCCTTTTGCCGACGATCCGGTCGCGCTGCCGCGAATTGCGCTGCGCGCGTCTGAACGCGGAGGATCTGCAAAATGCGCTGGCACAGGCCGGTCACCCGACAGAACAATCCGAAAGCCTGACCGCTTTGGCAGGGGGCTCTGCCGGTGATGCCATCCGCCTTTTGAACCATGATGGGCTGGCGCTCTATGCTGATCTGATCAAGACCTTCGACAAACTGCCCCGCATTGACCGGCCGTCGGCGCTCAGGCTTGCCGATGGCTGTGTTGGCAAGGCGGCCGAGGTGCGCTTTGGCATAACGCTTGATCTGATTGATCTTTTCCTGTCACGCGCGGCACGGGCGGGGCTGATGGGCGAGCCATCGGCCCAAGGGGCACCGGGTGAGGCGCGGCTGCTGGCGCGGATTTCGCCCGATGACCGGGCGGCCCGCAATTGGGCGCAGTTGCAGCAGGACCTGACGGACCGCTCACGGCATGGCCGCGCAGTGAACCTTGACCCAGCGGCATTGATCCTTGATATGATTTTCAAGATTGAAGAAACGGCACAAGCGACCGCCCTGAGCCTGAAAGCCGCGAAATGACCCAAGCAACCCTCGTTGACAGTCACTGCCACCTTGATTTCCCTGACTTCGATGGTGAGCGGGACGCCCTGATCGCGCGCGCAATCGCGGCCGGCGTGACACGGATGGTGACGATCTGCACCAGACTGCGACTAGAGCCGCAGGTGCGGGCCATTGCGGAGAACCATGACCCGGTTTTTTACGCCGCGGGCACCCACCCGATGAGTGCGGCGGACGAGCCGCTGGCGACGTTTGACGAATTGGTCGCTCTGGCAGACCACCCCAAGTTTGTCGGCATTGGCGAAACCGGGCTGGACTATCACTACACCGCCGAAAGTGCCGAAATTCAACAGCAATCACTGCGTGTGCACATTGCTGCGGCGCGCGCGGCGAAGCTGCCTGTCATTATTCATGCGCGTGCGGCAGACGATGATATGGCGCGGATTTTGCGCGAGGAGTTTAATAACGGCGCGTATAGCTGTGTGATGCATTGCTTTTCCAGCAGTGCGGCATTGGCAAAAACGGCGCTTGAGATGGGTTTCTACCTGTCGATGTCAGGCATTGCCGCCTTCCCCAAAAGTCAGGAATTGCGCGATATCTTCGCCGCAGCCCCTGTTGAGCGGGTGCTGGTCGAGACCGACAGCCCCTATCTTGCGCCACCGCCTTTCCGGGGCAAGCGTAATGAGCCGGCCTATACTGCGCATACCGCCAAGGTCGGGGCCGAACTGTTTGGCCTGACCTATGAAGACTTTGCCAAACAGACCACCGCGAATTTTGAGCGGCTTTTCTGGAAGGCCGCCGCATGAGCGACGCGCTGCATTTCCGGATCCTGGGGTGCGGGTCCTCTGGCGGGGTGCCGCGCCTTGGCGGGCTTTGGGGCGCTTGCGACCCGACAAACCCCAAGAACCAACGCAGCCGATGTTCGCTGCTGGTGACCCGCTCTCGCGGCGATCAGGTCACGCGCGTGCTGATCGACACCTCGCCTGACATGCGCGCGCAGTTGCTGGCGGCCCAGGTGGGCACGCTGGACGCGGTTGTCTATACCCACGGCCACGCCGATCATGTGCACGGCATTGATGACCTGCGCATGATTGGTTTCAACTTGCGTGAACGGTTGCAGGTCTGGGCCGACGGCAACACCAGCAACGACCTGCTGGGGCGGTTCGGCTATGCCTTCGTGCAACCCAAAGGGTCAACTTACCCGCCGATCTGCGAGTTGAACGCCATCACCGGCGATATCACGGTCAGTGGCGCAGGCGGCGACATCGTGCTGCGCCCCTTCGAGGTGGAGCACGGCAGGATCGAAGCGCTGGGTTTTCGCATTGGCGATGTCGCCTATCTGCCCGATGTCTCGGACATTCCCGACAAAGCGTGGCCACTGCTGGCAGGGCTGGAGTTATGGATCGTCGATGCCTTGCGGCGAAATCCACATCCGACCCATGCGCATCTGGCCAAAACGCTGGAGTGGATCGAGAAAGTGTCCCCCAAACGCGCGATCCTGACCAATATGCACAATGATCTGGACTATGCGGCTCTTGCGGCGGAAACCCCCGATCACATTGACCCCGCCTTTGACGGCCTGACCATCACGGTGCCTGCACCAAAGGGCTGACATGCCCCAATGAAGGAGCCGCAATGGCCGCGTTGATTGACGTTATCCTGCCGGTCTTTCTGGTCATGGGCTTTGGTTATCTCGCTGTCTGGAAAGGATATTTCAGTGACAGTGGCGTTGATGGGCTGATGAAATTTACGCAGGGGTTTGCCATCCCTTTTCTGCTTTTTCGCGCCATCTCGACCCTCGATCTGCAACAAAACTTTGATCTGGCCTTGCTGGGCAGTTTTTATGCGGGTGCGCTGGCGGGCTTTGCGGCGGGGCTTTTGGGCGCGCGCTATATTTTTGGGCGCGACTGGGAAGACAGCGTGGCCATCGGGTTTTGTGGCCTGTTTTCAAATTCGCTTCTGCTGGGGCTGCCGATCACCGAACGTGCCTATGGCCTATCCGCCCTCGCGGCCAACTATGCGATCATCGCGATCCATTCACCGTTTTGCTATCTGGTGGGGATCACCGCGATGGAGATCGCGCGCAATCGTGGCGGCAGCATGGCGGCACTGCCAGTCAAGGTGCTGAAAGCGATGTTCAACAACGCGCTGATCGTGGGCATCGCCTTGGGGTTTGTGGTGAATATCGGGGAAATTCCCTTGCCGGTGGTGTTCACCGATGCGCTTGACCTGATGATCCGTGCGGCATTGCCAGCGGCCCTCTTTGGTCTTGGCGGTGTGCTCTACCGCTATCGGCCCGAAGGTGATTTGCGCACGATCCTCTTTGTGGTCGCGATTTCCTTGATTTTGCACCCTGTCATTGTCTGGGGTCTTGCGCGGGCGAATGATCTGTCTGACGCGGCCCTGCGCTCTGCCATCCTGACGGCGGCAATGGCACCGGGGATCAACACCTATGTCTTTGCCAATATGTATGGCAAAGCGCGGCGGGTTGCGGCCTCTGCGGTATTGATGGGGACGGGATTGTCGATCCTGACGGTCTGGTTCTGGCTTTCCGTCTTGCCTTGAACACTGATCCGTCGGAGCGGGTCTCACGGCGGATGCGTCAATCCACCGACAATGTGTCGGATTCCGCATTGAACGGCTGACCCGCGCATGAAACCATGCGGACAATACGTGGCGCGGGGCAGCACATATGGGCGAAATCTGGGAAGGGCTGGTGGCCGGGTTCTGGCTGGTTGTGTCGCTTGACGCCAACCTGGTCGAGATCACGCTACGCTCGCTTCAGGTGACGCTGACGGCGGTTGTGATCGCCTCGGCCATTGGTCTGCCCTTCGGGGCCTGGCTGGCCATCCGGCGGTTCCGCCACCGGCGCGCCACCATTGCCTTGCTGAACGCGCTGATGGGGCTGCCGCCAGTGGTGGTGGGGCTGATCGTTTATCTGATGCTGTCGCGCGCCGGCCCCTTTGGGGTGTTCAACCTGCTGTTCACACCCATTGCCATGATCATCGCGCAGGTCATCATCATCACGCCACTGATTGCGTCCATTGCGCATCAGGCGATCCGGGATATCTGGGCGGATTACCACGATTTGCTGATCTCGCTCTCCACCACCAAGGGGCAACGGATCAGGACATTGCTGTGGGATGGGCGGCGTGCGTTGATCACGGCCTCTCTGGCTGGGTTTGGTCGCGCGATTGGTGAGGTCGGTGCGATCATGATTGTTGGTGGCAACATCGACAACGCGACGCGGGTGTTGACCACGGCGATTGCGCTGGAAACCGGCAAGGGGGATTTTGCGCTGGCGCTTGGGTTGGGCTTTGTGCTGATCGGGCTTGCGGTTGCTGTGAACCTGACCATCCACGCCGTTGGCCAGACCGAGAGCGAGGGCAAATGGTGACGCCAATTCTGCCGCTCAAAATGTCGGGTGCCTTGGTCACGCGGCGGGGAGAAACCTTGCTGGGGCCAGTTGACCTGGAGCTGTCAGCGCAGGGGTTCACCATTGTCATGGGGCCAAATGGGGCGGGCAAGACCAAGCTGTTGCGCGCGCTGCATGGGATCGAGCGGCTGGCCGCGGGCGATGTGACATGGCAGGTGCCGGTGGCCCAGGCGCAAGACAGGCAGGCTTTCGTGTTTCAGGCACCAATCATGCTGCGCCGGTCCGTGCGCGAAAATCTGGCCTATCCGCTGCGCCTGCGTGGTGTCGCCAGAAAAGAGGCGCTGGCGCGCGCCGCAGATTGGGCAGCGCGCGTCGGCTTGGGTGATGCGCTGGACCGCGCCGCGCCGCGCCTGTCGGGGGGCGAAAAGCAAAAGCTGGCACTCGCGCGTGCCTTGATCCGCGACCCCGATATTGTGTTTCTGGACGAGCCCTGCGCCAATCTGGATGGCCGCGCCACACGCGAAATCGAAGCGATCCTGAAAGCGGCGCAGGCGGCGGGCACACGTATTGTCATGGCGACGCATGACATGGGGCAGGCCAGGCGGCTGGCAGAGGATATCGTATTTCTGATGCATGGGCAGATCATCGAGAAAGGACCCGCCAAGGCCTTTTTTGCGGGTCCTCAGACGCGGCAGGCCATTGCCTTGTTGCAAGGGGATATCGTGGAATGATCCGCCTTCTTGCGCTGATATTGATGATCTGGGCCAGCCCCGGGGTGGCGCAGACGCTGCGCCTTGCGGTTACGACCTCATTTCAGAATTCCGGCCTCTCGGACGTTCTGCTGCCTGCGATTGCCGAGGACACCGGTATCACCGTCCAACTGCTGGTTGTCGGAAGCGGGCAGGCGTTGCGCTTGGGCAAGGCGGGGGATGTCGATGCGATCCTTGTGCATTCCCGCGCGGCAGAAGAGGCGTTTGTTGCCGCAGGCTTCGGCACCTACAGACGCGAGATCATGTATAATGACTTTGTCATCATCGGCCCGGCGTCCGATCAGGCAGGTGTCGCGCAGGCCGAAACGGCTGCCGATGCGCTGGTCGCTATCGCGGAGGCTGGCGCGCCTTTTGTGAGCCGCGGCGACGACAGCGGCACCTATAACAAGGAACGCGCACTTTGGGCTGCCTCGCCGGTGCGCCCGGAGGGTGCATGGTACCGCCCGGTCGGGGCGGGCATGGGGGCCGCACTCAATACTGCCTCGGCGATGGACGCCTATATTCTTGCGGATCGGGCAAGCTGGCTGAATTTCGGTAACAAACGCGACCTGACGCTATTGTTTGCAGGTGATCCGGCGCTTTTCAACCAATACGCCTATATTCCCGTGAGCCCCGCGCAGCACGCATTTGTCAAACACGAAGCGGCCCTCGCGGTCGAGGATTGGCTGACCTCAGAGCGGGCGGCGGCGCTCATCAATGGCTATCAGATCGCCGGTGAGCAGCTTTTTACCTTCAACGCGACAAGTCCGGCTGAGTAGCGCCCCGTTTTCGAAAACTCAGCGTCCCAGTGTCGCGGCAATCTGCTCTGCCAGCGTCAGCAAGGCCGCCGATTGCGCGGCAGAGATACTGCGCACTGAGGTATCGCCCATCGGTTCCGTGATCGCAAAGCTATGGGTGCTGTCTCGGAAACGGGCGGCTTCGCTGGCAACATAGAATTGGCCGTTCAACTGAAATGTGCCATCGGCGCTCGCCAACATCCGCGCGACCCGGACATCGACAGACACATCCGGCAGGCCGACAAAGGGCCAAGGATCGGGGCCTACATCGGTGTTCAGGATATCCCCAACCGTGCGTGTCAGGATCAGGGTGACCGCGCGTTCCGGCTCATCTGCCCAGAGCACGTCCTCATTGATCGCGATGCGGCCATCAGCCATTTCCAGAGCAATTTCCTCGGCGGCGGCATAGGTAGGCAATGAGACTGTGCGCACCATGGCGCTGCCGACCAGCGGTCGCAGTTCAAGGCTGGATGGCACCGGGCTGAGTGCCACCCGATCTGCCAAAGGTGTGCAGGCGACAAGTGCCGCGGACGCAAGGACCATCAGTCGTGAAAGCATGTCTTACCGTCCGATCAGCAAGGAATTGGGGTTTCGTTCAATGGTGCGCGCCAATGAGGTTATCGCATCTGACGCCTCTTGAATATCACGCAATGTCGCCAGTGTTTCCGCACTGAAACGCGACCGCTCGCTATAGCTGTTCACGACAGCTTCGGTCTGATCGACCAACTCATTGGCGCGAGCGGCAAGGGCGGGCAGGGTGCTGACGGCATCCTCAAAGGCCTTGGCCGCCTCATTGGCCGACGCAAGGGCGGCGTTGACGTTTTCTATGGCACCGCCTGCACGCACATCATCCAGCAAGGCGCGCATCGTCGAGAGGGCTGCGTTTGCCTCGGCCGGGAAGGCGACGGCATCAGCGGTGCCAAGAAAGGCGTCAATGGCGTTCAGCGATTGGGTGGCAGAGGTAACCAGCGCCTTAAGCTCCAGCTCATTTGCCCGTGTGGTCAGTGCTTCGATGTTCGCGGTGATTTGCGGCAAATTCTGCGTGGACTGCTCAATATTGGTGGCAACTCTTGAGGCCGCTGCAACCGCGGCGTCAATATCTGCGATCAGCCCGGCATCCGCGGCCTCTGCAATCAGGCTGTCCAGATCGCCAATCACATTGCGCAGATCGCTGGGGATCGCCCGAAGATCGTTGGAATTTATCAACTCTCGCGATTCGTCCAGAAGTGCGACCAAAGCGGCCGGGGTTGCGCGGGTATATTCATCGTTCGCCAGACGCTCAAAGCTGTCCATCATGTCGATGGCGCCATCCATCAACTCCTCGACCGGCAATGCGTTGATGCGCGCCAAAAGCCCCTCGGCGGTGGCCGCAACATCAGAGATTTCGGACGCCGTTGTGGGAATGACCGGAAATTCGCCGGACGTCAGGTTCATGATAGCAGGCAATGCATCTTCGATTTCGACCAGTTCCACAAAAAGCGTGCCTGCCAGAATGTTGCCGGTGACCATGCGGGCGCGCAGACCGCGCGTCACAAAATCCGACAGCAACGTCAAAGCATCGTCGACTGTGGCATCCGGGCCCATGCCCAGACGCGAGGGTTCAATCGCCAGAACGGCCTGCAACCGCACCTGGGCTTCTGTGGTGTCGCCAACGACGATGGCGTTCAGATCACTGACCTCGCCGATCCGGATCCCCTGAAAGCGCACCTCCGACCCAACGGCAAGGCCGCTCACCGATTCCTCAAACAGCACCGCAACCTCAAGCACTTCGGCGTTTGGATCGGTGAACAGACTATCGCGGGCGGCCTGTTCGCTGGGAAAAATGTCAAAGCGGTGGCCTTCGTTGATCGGCTCACCGCCTGAAACAACGGTATCAAAGGCAATGCCGCCCTCGATCAGTGAGGCGAGCGAACTAACGTCCAGCGACACACCCCCGGTGCCGAATGAGACGCTGAAACCTGATGTGTCCCAGAACCGCGTGCTGCTGGTCAGGCGCCGGTCATAAGGGCTTTCGATAAACGCGCTCACAATGACCTGCCGCCCGTTGAAGGAGAGTTCGGGTTTTTCCAGATAACCGACCTCGATCCCCTTGTGCAGGATCGGTGCACCGGCGGCGATACTGCCGCCATCATCAGCGCGCAAGACAACGCGGGTGCCACGTTGATTGGCGCGGGTCAGGTTTGGCTGTTCAAGCCCGGTAAATTGGGTTTGCGCGACATCGGCTTGGGTGTCCCAATTGCCTTCGATAAAAACGCCGGACAGCACAGTTTCCAGCCCGGTGATCCCGCGCACCGACACATCGGGTCGCACGACCCAAAACTGGGCATCGTCATCCAGAAAGGGGGCAACGGTCTTGGTCACTCTGGCGTGCACCAGCACATCCGTCAGCCCGTCGGAGAATTCGACTTCTTCGACCTCACCGACAGTTACATCCCGATATTTGATCGCTGTCTCGCCTGCCGATATTCCGGAGGCATTTTCAAAGCTGATGGTAATCAAGGTACCGCGATCTTCGTAGCTCTGCCAGGCAGCCCACAATGAAATCGCCAAAGCGGCCAGCGGCACCAGCCAAACCAGCGACAGACGCTGCCAGACCCGTTTTCTTGCGGGCCTCACATCCAGCGGCGCGGGGCCAATGTCGTCTGCATCACTCATTGCTGCGTCCTGTCTGCGTCCCATATCAAGCGGGAGTCAAAGGCCTGCGCCGATAGCATTGTAAAAATCACCGATAAAGCAAAGCTGACAGCCGCGATACCGGGGTTTATCGTAGCGATTGTATCGAGTTGCACCAGTGCAGACAGGATTGCAACGACAAAGACATCTATCATCGACCAGCGCCCGATGAACTCAACCACCTCATAGGCCTTGTGCCGCCCGTGCCGATTGACGGCCGAGCGCCGCTGAACACTGGTCGCCAGATAGACAATGGCCACAAATTTCCCCACCGGAATCAGGACGGACGCGGCAAATACAATCGCGGCTATCCCCCATGACCCATAGGCGAAAAGTTCCACCACCCCGCCGATGATCGTGCTTTCCGAGCGTTCGGTCAGTGTCGAGGTCAAGAGCATCGGATAGATATTGGCCGGTATATAGGCGATCATGCCGGCAATCAGCCATGCCCATACCTTTTGCAGGCTATCAACATCCCGGCTTTGCAAGCGCCCCTCGCACCGTTTGCAGACACGCGCCTGCAAGCGGTGCACCTGACCGCATTGCTGGCACGCAACCAAACCCGCATCGCGGGCGGTTATCAGGCCTTGGCTCTGTCCAGCGCTTCCCAAATCGAATACCTGCAAATCAGTTGGTCTTTCAGAACGGTGATGACCACCACCCCGGCAAAGGCCCAGAATGCCGGGCCGATGGTCACTGTGGCAAGGCCCGCCACCTTGATCAGTGCGACGGTCACCCCGACGATGAAAATCTCGGCCATGCTCCAGGGCCGCAGCCGTTCGGCAAGGGCAAAGGCCCTGCGTGCGCCCTGTCGTGGCCTTTGTTCGCGCACAAGCGGGCCGAGGGCGTAAATCAATGCGCTCAGCCGAACAAGAGGGATGACCACGATGAAAAAGGCAACGGCAACTGCCAGCGGAAATGCGTAGCCATCGTTAAAAGCCAGCACCGCATCAATCACAGAGGTCGCATTCCGCAACCCGCCGGCATTGAGCGTCAGGAAAGGAAAGCTGACCGCGGCAATCATCATGATGAAAGCGGTCAGCGCGAGGCTTAATACCTGCGCCATTGCCGCTGGCTGTGACGTCATCAGGACGATCCCGCATTGCTGGCAATGCGCCCTGGCGTTCACGGGCAGATCACGGGCAAGATGCAACGTGTCGCACTGCGGACAGGCAACCAGATCGTCAAGAGGGGTGGTATGCATCGTCACGCGGGTTCAGGCTCCTGCCGGTCAATTGGACTTGCCGCTATTGTTTCGCGAGGTTATCGCGTGGTTCTTGGATATGCTAGGCCCGTCCGCTGTCCTGCGACCCCCAGAGAGTGCCATGATGACATGGGTTTTCCGCCCCATCCAACTCCCGTGGTGCCAGAGCGGCGCGATTTCTGTGTGGGCCGCAACGACGCCGAACATGGCGCCGCAGTGGTCCCGGTGGACACCGGTGACGTTTTACGTGGCACAATTGGCGATTTCGCCCCCGCCCGGACCGCAAACATCTGATTGAATGTGCCTTGCGCCCCGACGCGGGATCGCGACAATGCCGCCCAAACCCATGCCTGATGGAGGATTATCATGACAATTACCCGCCGCTTCCTGCTAGGGGCTCTGGCCGCTGCGTCTGTTTCGACCGCTGTGGCGGCTCAGGAAGTGACGTTGCGCCTGCATCAGTTTCTGCCCGCGCAGGCTAATGTGCCGGCCCAGATCCTTGATGTCTGGGCCGATAGGGTCGAGGCCGATAGCGGCGGGCGGATCAAGGTTGACCGTTTTCCGTCGATGCAGCTGGGTGGCACGCCGCCGCAGTTGATCGATCAGGCCATTGATGGTGTGGCCGATATCATCTGGACGGTTGCAGGCTATACTCCAGGGCGGTTCCCGCAGTTGGAAGTCTTTGAGTTGCCCTTCCTGTCACCTGATGCCGAGGCCACTTCGCGCGCGTTCTGGCAACTGGCCGAAACGCGGATGATGGAGACTGATTTCGCGGATTTCAAACCGCTGGGCCTCTGGGTCCATGGTCCGGGTGTGATCCACAGTAACCGGCCGATCACCGATGTGGCCGACCTGCGCGGGTTGAAGCTGCGCGCGCCAACCCGGACGACAACAACGCTTTTCACCGAACTGGGGGCCACGGCTGTCGGTATGCCGGTTCCTGCGGTGCCAGAGGCGCTTTCGCGCGGTGTGATTGATGGTGCCGTGATCCCTTGGGAGGTCGTGCCGGCGCTGAAAGTGCAGGAACTGGTCAGCAATCATACCGAATTTCCCGGTGCGGCACTTTATACCACCGCCTTCATCATGGCGATGAACCAGGATGCCTATGACGCGCTGCCTGCCGATTTGCAGGCGGTGATTGACGCCAACTCCGGGCTGGAATTTTCGGCCTTCGCCGGACGCACGATGCAGGATTATGACGCGCCCGGACGCGCGCTGGCTGCCGCGCGCGGCAACAACATTATCACGTTGAATGCCGATCAGGTCGCCGCCTGGCGGGCTGCCAGTCAACCCACCATCGACAATTGGATCGCCGCTGCGGATGCGGCCGGGATTGATGGAACCGGGCTGTTTGAAGAGGCGACCGCCCTGATCGCCAAAAACAATATCGGCAACTAAGGCAAGCGCGTGCTGCACAAGGCCATCCAGACGCTTGCGCAATTCATGGCCCTGCTTGGCGGGGTGGTGCTGTGTCTTCTGGTGCTGATGGTCACCATCAGCATCAGCGGGCGCGAGCTCAGCGATCTGGCCCATTCAGGCTATCTGGGCGGGCTTGGCGAGGGGTTGATTAATCTTGGCGTTGGTCCGATCCTGGGTGATTTCGAACTGGTCGAGGCCGGTGTCGCCTTTGCGATCTTTGCCTTCCTGCCGCTGACCCAACTGAACGGCGCACATGCCAAAGTCGATGTGTTCAGCAAGGCGATGGGTCCGCGTATCAACGCCGCGCTGGGCACCTTCTGGAGCGTTGTCATGGCCGGGATCATCATTTTGATCACATGGCGGCTGTTTGTCGGGATGCAGGACAAGATACGCTATGGCGAGACCACTTACCTGATCCAATTCCCGATCTGGTGGGCCTATGCCGCCAGCCTTGTGGCCGCGATAGCGACCTGCATCGTCAGCCTGTACTGTGCCGCGATGCGTCTGATGGGTCAGCGTCTCATATGAGTGATCTGGCGCTGGGCTATCTGTCCTTTCCCTTCCTGCTTGTGCTGATCTTTCTGCGTGCCCCGATCGGGCTGGCGATGTTGCTCTGCGGGATCGGCGGGCTGTGGCTTGCGACCGACGGGACTATCGTTTTCATGGCCCGGCTGAAATCCGAAGTTTTCTCGACCTTCTCAAACTACAATCTGTCGATCATCCCGATGTTCCTGCTCATGGGCCAATTCGCGACCTATTCGGGGATGTCGCGGTCGCTGTTCAAAGCGGGCGAAGCATGGCTGGGGCATCGGAAAGGTGGCATGGCGATGGCGTCGGTCGGGGCCTGTGCGGGGTTTGGGGCCATCTGTGGCTCGTCATTGGCCACGGCGGCCACCATGGGCAAGGTGGCCTTGCCTGAGCTGCGCAAATACGGCTATTCGGGCGGGTTTTCGACCGCGACGCTGGCGGCGGGCGGCACTTTGGGTATCCTGATCCCTCCTTCCGTCATCCTCGTGATCTATGCGATCCTGACCGAACAGAACATCGCCAAGCTTTTCGCCGCGGCCTTTATCCCCGGTATCATTGCCGCGTTAGGGTATATGGTCACCATCGCGATTTACGTCCGGCTGTATCCTGATCAGGCCGGGACGCATCCGCGCATCGCTTACGCCGCGCGCTTCAAGGCGCTGGGGGCGGTCTGGCCTGTCCTGATCGTCTTTGGTCTGGTGGTGGGCGGCATCTATCAAGGCTGGTTCACCCCCACCGAAGGGGCGGCCGTGGGTGCCATGGGCACGGGCGTCATCGCCCTATTTGCAGGCTCGCTCAATTGGCAGGTTTTCCGCCAGAGCATCACCGAGACAGCAACTGGCACCGGCATGATTTTTTTCATCGTGCTGGGGGCTGCGTTTTACAACGGGTTTCTGGCGCTGACGCAGGTGCCGCAGGAATTATCGGCATGGGTCACCGAACAGGGGTTCAGCCCTTGGATGGTCATGGTGCTGATCCTGGTGTTTTACCTCATCCTTGGCTGCCTGATGGACAGCCTGTCGATGATCCTGCTGACAGTCCCGATTTTCTGGCCCGTCATTTCAGGCCTGGATTTCGGGCTGACGACCGAGGAATTGGCGATCTGGTTCGGCATCATGGTGCTGATCGTGGTCGAGGTCGGGCTGATTACGCCGCCGGTGGGGATGAACCTGTTCATCATCAACAGCATGGATAAGGAAACCCCGATGACAGAGACCTATAAGGCGGTTCTCTTCTTTGTCGGCTCGGATGTGGTGCGCGTGTTCATCCTGCTGATGTTCCCGGCGATCACGCTGGTCTTTGTCTAGGGTCAGGCGTGCCTAGTGCTTTCGGGTCGGTTCACCATTCAATTCAATATCGCAAGGCAAGGCATGGTCTAACACACGCTGGGCGTTGGGAATGTCATTGCCCTCTGCCCGGCGGGTGGCCACGGCGGATGAGTAATTGAGACTAAGCCAACGGTGGATCAGGCGCGCGCGCAGTTCCGGCATTGGCACATTCACGCGCACGGCAAGATCCCAAAGACCTGCCAGTTCGGCCCATGGGGCCTCGTCAAACATCAGATAGTTGCCTTCGACGATCACCACCCTGGCAGCAGCAGGGACCGCAACGGACCCCGCAATCGCCAGATCGCGCGTGCGGTCAAAGGAAGGCGCAAACACTTCGTCCCCGGTTTTCAACGCGCGCACCAAGCGCAGGAACCCCGGCGCATCAAATGTCTCAGGCGCGCCCTTGCGCGGGCGCAATCCGCGGGCTTCCAGTATGGTGTTATCAAGGTGAAACCCGTCCATAGGGACGACAATGGCCTTGCGCCCCTGGGCGTTGAGGCGGCGTGCCAACTCGCTTGCCAATGTCGATTTGCCGCAACCGGGCGCGCCGGTGATGGCCACCAGAGATCGGTCGCTGTCATGGGCCAGCACACGCTCTGCAAGCGTGTTGGTATGTGCGGTCAGGGTGTTCACTGCGTCTGCCTCGGGTGCGGGGTTATCCCCTGTTTTGAGAGATGCTAGCGCGTATTCAACGGTGAAGCGACCGTTTTTTATCTGCCGGCAGGGCAGCGGCCAAAGAGATCAGAGGTTTTTGCCGAGAAAAGTAGCGGTTGAAGCCGATCTGCCCTAAGTTAAAGCGCAGACAGCAAAAAAGTGGCAGGCAGCCGATGGATTGGCGACAGTGAGGCGAATTTGGCAGGTTCTGGTCGCGGTATGGAACACCGCAGGTGAAAAGCACCTTGGCTTGATTGCCGCCGGGGTGGCTTTTTTTGGCGTGTTCGGGATTTTCCCGGGGCTGGCCGCAATCATCGCAATTTTCGGATTGATTGCCGACCCGATCGTGATCGCCGAACAGCTGACCTTGATGGAGGATATCATTCCGCCCGACGCCTATAACCTGATTGCGTCTCAGGTCTTTCGTCTGGTGGCAGCCCCCACCGATGCGCTAGGATGGGCGACCGCTGTTTCGATCGCGCTGGCGCTTTGGTCGAGCCGGGCCGGGGTCGCGGCGCTGATTGGCGGGCTGAATGCGATTGCCGGACAGCGTGTGCGCAATGGCCTCTGGCAGATGGTCGTGGCCCTGCTCTTGACCTTTGCGCTGGTGACATTGGCGATCGTGGCGCTGACGGTTGTTGTTATCGTGCCGATTGGATTGGCGTTCATTCCTGTTACCAATGCCACGGCGTGGGTTTTGGAAGGTATCCGCTGGCTGATTGCCCTGGGCGTTCTGATGATCGCGCTCAGCTTGCTTTATCGCTTTGGTCCGGCCCGGATCGGCGGCCGTGGGCGCTGGATCACGGTGGGCGCGTTTGTTGTTGTGGTGCTGTGGATCGCAGCATCAGCGGGGCTGTCCTACTATCTGACCAACTTTGCCAGCTATAATGAGGTCTATGGATCTATCGGGGCGGTCATCGGTCTGCTTTTGTGGCTCTATGTCAGTGCCTATCTGATCTTGCTGGGGGCCGTGCTGAACGTGGAAATTCACGACCATGGCAGCGCTTCGCGCGTGGCAGATACGGGGTTTGTCTAGGCGTCAGGTGACGCGCGCGACCTTTTTGTATCGCGGATTATCCCATAGCTTTCTGTCCATCACATCGGCAATCACGGTAACGGCGGCATCCACATCGGCCATATCAATGAACAGTGGACAAAAGCCGAACCGCATGAGGTCTGGCGCGCGGAAATCACCAATGACATTGCGGGCGATGCAGGCCTGCATGACGGGGTAGCCCTCCGCAAAGGCAAATGACACCTGACTGCCGCGTTGATGCGGGTCGCGCGGGCTGGCAAGGGTCAGCATCGGGCACCGCGCTTCGATCTCGGCAATGAAGTGTTCGGTCAGCGCGATGGAGGCCGCGCGCAGAGCCACCATATCCACCTGATCCCAAATCGCCAGCGCGGCATCAAGGGCAGCCATTTGCAGAACCGGCGGCGTGCCGACGCGCATCCGCTCGATCCCGGTGCCGGGGCGATAGTCAAGGTCGAACGCGAAAGGGGCTTCATGCCCGAGCCATCCTGACAGCGCAGGCTGGCACCGGTCGATATGGCGGGGCGCGACGTAGATGAAAGCGGGCGCGCCGGGGCCAGCATTGAGGTATTTATAGGTACAGCCGACCGCGAAATCCGCGTTGCAGCCTTGCACATCGACCGCCATCGCCCCCGCCGTATGCGCCAGATCCCAGCAGGTGACCGCCCCCGCCGCCTGCGCCTTGGCGGTCAGCGCCTTCATGTCGTGCAAACGCCCTGTCCGGTAGTCTGCTTGCGTCAGCATCAGTACCGCCAGATCATCGTTGATGTGGTTTGCCACATCCTTTGGTGCAACAACGCGCAATTCATGCCCGCGACCGAGCGATTTGATCAGACCTTCGGCCATGTAGATGTCGGAGGGGAAGTTGCCGCTGTCCGTCAGGATCACCCTGCGATCCGGCACTAAATCAATCGCCGCCGCCAGCGCCTGATAGACTTTGATCGACAGCGTATCACCCAAGACAACATGCCCCGGCTCTGCCCCGATCAACCGCCCGATCCTGTCGCCCAACTCTGTTGGTTGCGCCATCCAGCCTGCGCGGTTCCAGCCAGTGATGACTTTTTCACCCCATTCGGCTGTAATCGCCTGTTCCACCCGCGCCGCCGCGGCTTTGGGCAAGGGCCCAAGCGAGTTGCCGTCGAGATAGATCATTCCCTTTGGCAAATGAAACATCGCCTTGGTCACGGCGAAATCGGTCATCACACCTGCCCCCCGGAAATTTCAATGGTTTGCCCGTTGACGCTGCGTGCGCCATCCGAACAGAGCCACATCAGCGCGGAAGTGGTTTCATCAAGCTCCAGCAGCTTGCGGTGACGGTTGCCTCTGGCAATCGTGTCTATGGCGCCTTGTTCATCGACGCCAAAGCGTTTCATCAGCCCGGGCAGTTGATTGCGCACGATGGCGGTGTCGACATAACCGGGGCAGAGCGCGTTGAACGTGATGGGGCGACGCATGAATTCTTCTGACAGCCCGCGGATCAGGCCAATGACGCCGTGTTTGGTGACGGTATAGGGAATGGCATTTTTCAGACCACGCACGCCAGCGATGGAACTGATTGCGATCATCCGGGCAGGGGTCGCGTCCTCCAGGGTCGCCATAGCGGCCTGAAACGTCAAAAACACACCATCGAGGTTTGTCGTCATCGTCTTGCGCCACTGGGCAAGCGTTGTTTTCGCGAAAGGGCCACCATCGGCAATGCCTGCATTGGCCACGCAAATCCGGACCGGGCCACGGGCCTCTGCGGCGGCAGCAATCCCTGCACGCACCGAAGCCTCATCATCCACGTCCATGACCAATGCGTGCAAACGCGGCGACATCGCGGCGACATCTTCCAGCTTTTCGGCCCGACGCCCGGTGATCGTGACCTCTGCCCCGGCCTCCGCCAAGGCCAGGGCGATGCCAGCCCCGATCCCTGTTCCGCCGCCTGTGATCAATGCGTGTTTGCCTGCGTGTTCCATGATCATCCTCAATTTTGCATCATATGCTAACGACAAGTTGGGCATGGACAAGGCCAAAGCGCTGCGGCAGAACATGGCTATGAAATGGATTGATATACCACCCGCCTGGTTGCTGCTGGCCATTGTGCTGACATGGGGAATTGCCGACTTGCAACCGATGTCATTGGCCTTTGGCGGACCCGTGACCGACCTGCTGGGTGGTTTGTTGGTGGGCGGTGGGATCGTGCTGATCGCGCTGGCCGCGGTCGAGATGCGCAAGCAACGCACAACGATCGTGCCCCACAGAGAGGCCGATCATCTGGTGACGACAGGTATCTTCAGGCGAAGCCGCAATCCGATCTATCTGGGCGACGCGCTGGTGCTGGCAGGGCTTGCGCTGCGCTGGGATGCGCCTGTTGCGTTGCTGCTGGTCCCGCTTTTTATGGTCACGATTACCCAGCGCTTCATCATCCCCGAAGAAGATGGCCTGCGGGTCAAATTCCGTGCAGAATTTGCGCGCTATTGCCAAAACACCCGCCGCTGGGTGTGACTATTAACGCATGACATGAAATGTCATAGCGGCCAGTCTCTTGCGAAACATTCTTTCGCGTTATAGTCCACTCTCACTGCATGTACAGATATGGGGGATGGTCCGTGAAGATCGGCACACCAAAAGAGATATTTGAAGGCGAAAACCGGGTTGCCATGACGCCCGCCTCGGCCAGGGATCTGCAAAAGCTCGGTTATGACTGCGTGATTGAAACGGGTGCCGGTGCGGGTGCCGGTTTCTCTGATCAGAGCTACAAGGATGCCGGCGTCAAGGTCGTCAAGACCGCCGCCGCCCTTTACAAGGCCGCTGATATTGTCGCCAAGGTGCGCCCGCCCTCGGACACAGAGGTCAAGCGGCTGCGCGAAGGCCAGACCCTGATCTCGTTCTTCTATCCGGCCCAGAACAAGGATCTGATGGAGGCTGCAAGCAAGACTGGCGCCTCTGTTATCGCGATGGATATGGTGCCACGTATTTCGCGCGCCCAAAAAATGGATGCGCTGTCCTCGATGGCCAATATTGCGGGCTACCGTGCGGTCATTGAGGCAGGCAACAACTTTGGCCGTTTCTTTACCGGTCAGGTCACTGCCGCCGGCAAGGTGCCCCCCGCCAAGGTGCTGGTTGTCGGAGCCGGTGTCGCCGGTCTTGCCGCCATCGGCACAGCCACATCGTTGGGTGCGATGACCTATGCCTTTGATGTACGCCCCGAAGTGGCCGAACAGGTCAATTCGATGGGGGCAGAGTTTGTCTTTCTCGACTTTGAGGAAGAACAGCAGGATGGTGCCGCCACCGGCGGCTATGCGGCTGTTTCTTCGCCGGAATTTGCGGCCGCCCAATTGGCTAAATTCCGCGAAATCGCACCCGATATGGATATTGTGATCACCACCGCGCTGATCCCGGGCCGTGACGCGCCAGAACTTTGGACCAAGGATATGGTCGAGAGCATGAAGCCCGGTTCGGTCATCATTGACCTCGCAGCCGAGCGGGGCGGTAACTGCAAACTGACCGTCATGGACGAAAAGATCGTGACTGATAATGGTGTCACGATCATTGGCTATACGGATTTCCCAAGCCGGATGGCGGCGCAATCCTCGACGCTCTATGCGACAAACATCCGGCATATGATGACCGATCTGACGCCTCAGAAAGACGGCACGCCGGATCACAATATGGAAGATGATGTGATCCGTGGGGCCACCGCGACCCATCAAGGCAAGATTACCTTCCCGCCGCCGCCACCCAAAGTTGCCGCGATTGCGGCAGCGCCCAGGAAGGAACCCCCCAAAGAACTGACGGCAGAAGAAAAGCGCGCCCAAGAGGTTGCCGCGTTCAAACAGCAAACACGCAACCAAGTGACCTTGCTGAGTGTCGGAGCGGTCTTGCTGCTGGGCGTGGGTCTGGTGGCGCCGGCCAGCTTTATGCAGAACTTCATCGTGTTCGTCCTGTCGGTCTTTGTCGGTTTCCAGATCATCTGGGGTGTCGCACACAGCCTGCACACGCCGCTGATGGCAGTGACCAACGCGATATCTTCGATCATCATCTTGGGGGCGCTGACCCAGATCGGATCAGGCTCCTGGCTGGTGATGATCCTCGCGGCGCTTTCAGTCTTTATGGCCGGGATCAACATCTTTGGCGGCTTCATGGTGACACGGCGTATGCTCGCCATGTTCCAGAAATCATAAGATAGGGCAGAACTCATGGAATTCGGATTTACCACTGCCGCTTATGTTGTTGCGGCTGTTCTTTTCATCCTCGCTTTGGGTGGGCTGAAGAACCAGGAAAGCGCCAAGCGCGCGATCTGGTACGGGATTGTGGGCATGGCGCTGGCCGTCGTGGCCACGCTTTTGGGGCCGGGTGCCGGGCTTTGGCTCTTCTCGCTCCTTTTGATTGGCGCTGGTGCCTTGATCGGCATGCAATTGTCGCAGCGGGTCCAGATGACCCAGATGCCAGAGCTTGTGGCGGCCATGCACTCTTTGGTCGGTCTTGCGGCGGTCTTTGTGGGCCTTAACGCTCATATTGAGATCGGGCGCGTTGCCGCGGCCTTTGGCGAGGCAGGTCTGCCCTTCCCGCAAGAGACCTACGGTTCACTGACAGGGTCCGCCAAAGAGGTGGCGGAACAGTTCCGTGGGTTTGCCGCCATCGTGGCCAAGAAAACCGGGGTCGAGATCAACATTCTGCGCGCCGAACTGGTTTTGGGTATCTGGATCGGTGCGGTGACCTTCACCGGCTCAGTGATCGCCTATGGCAAGCTTGCGGGGCGCGTTAGCTCTGCGGCCGAAAAGCTGCCGGGCGGGCATCTGCTGAATATTGCAGCGGCTGCGATCTCGGTCGTTTCGCTGGTCTGGTATCTGGCTTCTGGCGGGTTCCTGCCACTGCTTTTGCTCACGCTTGCAGCACTCTTTATCGGCTATCATCTGATCATGGGGATCGGTGGCGCTGACATGCCTGTCGTTGTGTCGATGCTGAACAGTTATTCCGGCTGGGCCGCGGCGGCGATTGGTTTCAGCCTCGGCAATGATCTGTTGATCGTCGTGGGCGCATTGGTGGGCTCTTCCGGTGCAATCCTGTCCTACATCATGTGCAAGGCGATGAACCGGTCGTTCATTTCGGTCATTCTGGGGGGCTTTGGCGGCCCGGTGGGCGAGCAGATGGCGGTTGAGGGTGAGCAGGTGGCAATTGATGCCGACGGCGTGGCCGCGGCATTGAACGAGGCCGATAGCGTCATCATCATACCCGGTTACGGTATGGCCGTTGCACAGGCACAAAACGCGGTCAGTGAACTGGTCAAGAAACTGCGGGCCAAGGGCAAGGACGTGCGCTTTGCGATCCACCCGGTTGCAGGGCGCCTGCCCGGGCATATGAACGTGCTTTTGGCCGAGGCGAGGGTGCCCTATGATATCGTGATGGAAATGGACGAGATCAACGAGGACTTTCCGAATACGGATGTGGCCATCGTGATCGGCTCCAACGACATTGTGAACCCCGCGGCACAGGACGATCCCAACAGCCCGATTGCTGGTATGCCAGTGTTGGAATGCTGGAAAGCCAAGCAGGTGTTTGTGTCCAAGCGCGGGCAGGGTACGGGGTATTCCGGTATCGAGAACCCGCTGTTCTTCAAGGAGAACACGCGGATGTTCTATGGCGATGCGAAGGCGTCACTGGATACGTTGCTTCCGAAAATCGACTAGGCGCGAGGTCCCTGAAGGCTGCTCTGGTGGATGTGTTCGCCGGCGGTCATCAGGGGCCTTGGGCTGAACCCGGTCACGTAGATCGCGCGCCGCCTGACCTCTATCCGCCGGTATGCGACATATGCCGGCTGACTTGCCCATCGACCTTTTGGCGCGAGTAGTCGAAATCATGGCCTTTAGGTTTTGTTGCGATCGCCGCACGAATTGCGGCCTCCAGATCGGTGTCCGCCTCTGAAGCGCGCAAGGGCGCGCGCAGGTCGGCGTGCCCCTCTTGACCCAGACAGGTGTAAATCTCGCCGGTGCAGGTAATCCGCACCCGGTTGCAGCTTTCGCAGAAATTATGGCTGAGCGGCGTGATGAAGCCGATCTTCTGGCCGGTGTTTTCCACGCGCACATAACGCGCGGGCCCGCCGGTGCGCTCGGGCAGGTCGGTCAACTCAGACCGCTCGGCCAACTGTGCGCGCAGGTCTTTGAGCGACCAGTATTGACCGAACCGGTCCTCATTGCCCAGATCACCCATCGGCATGACCTCGATAAAGGTCAGGTCCATGTCGCGCTCCGCGCACCAGTCGGTCAGCCTATCCAGTTCATCCTCGTTGAATCCCTTGAGCGCGACCGAATTGATCTTGACCCGCAGCCCGGCCTTTTGGGCGGCATCAATGCCGCGCAACACCTGGGGCAGGCGGCCCCAACGGGTGATGTCGGCAAACTTCGCTTCGTCCAGCGTATCGAGCGAGACATTCACGCGCCGGACACCGGCGGCATAAAGATCATCGGCAAAGCGGGCCAGCTGACTGCCATTCGTGGTCAGCGTCAGTTCCTGCAATGCGCCACTGTCCAGATGCCGCGACATGCTGCGGAAAAACGTCATGATCTCCCGGCGCACCAAGGGTTCCCCCCCGGTGATCCGCAGTTTGCGCACCCCCAGCCGGATAAAGGTCGAACACATGCGGTCCAGTTCTTCCAGCGTCAGGAGCTCTTTCTTGGGCAGGAAGGTCATGTTCTCGGACATGCAATAGACACAGCGGAAATCGCAGCGGTCCGTGACCGACACCCGCAGGTATTCGATGGCGCGTGCAAATGGGTCAATCAGCGGCTCTGTCATGGGGGCAACCTATGCATGGGCAAGCCCCTGCGCAAGCACCAACCACGCCATTGCAAGGCCGCAAGTCGCGGCATAGGTTTGGGGCATGAGGCTGATTTTGATCCTGCCAGTCGCGGCGCTCGCGGGCTGTTCCAGCCCTGCGTTTCAGGGCGTTTTCGGCCCAGCCCCACCTGTGCCCGACACAGTGCCCGCGCCGATGCCGCGCGCGGCACCGCCGCCGCCCGAAACGGCTGTAACGGTAGAGGAATTCGACACGACCAGCCCGGCAGATCGCGCGGCGGCCGTGGCCCCCGCTACAGCGGTCGGCGCGCGGGTGCTGGGAACGACGATTGCCGCTTTGGGGTCACCGGCGGAACCCGGGGTCTGGCTCAAGACACCGCTGGTGACGTCGCTGACACCGGGTCAGGTGGACTATCAAGGCATGACGATCAACCTTGACCTGCGCCCATCGGGAGGAGCCGCGGGATCAGGCAGCCAGATCAGCCTTGCCGCGATGCGCCTGATCGGGGCACCGCTGACATCACTGCCTGAGCTGACGGTCCGGGCAGTGCCCTAGACCGGTAACTTGCGCCCGGCTTCCTTGGCGGCAAAGGGCTTCATGTCGGCGGCATGTGCCGCCAGAAAGGCCCGCACCCGGTCCGGGTCATGCTTGGACAACTCGCGCAGCCACCACGCGACTGCCTTTTGAATGAACCAGTCGTGGTCGGTAACATAGCCTGCAGCCCAGCCCAACACCCGGTCGCGGATTGCCAGATCAGCCGGCTTGGGGTGGTTCTGCTTGGTCCACGGCAAGGTCATGACCAGGGCGGCGCGCCGGGTCCACATGTGTTGTGATGTCGTCCAGTCTGCGACGTAATCTAGTCGCGAAGGGTCTGCAACCAACCGTTTTTGCCCGGCAATACTGGCGTGATCTGCGATAGCCCAGGCGTCAAAATCGGGCACCCAGGATGCGATCAGCGCCCATGCGCGTGCATCATCGGGCCTGATCCGCGCCTGCGTCAGCAGCTTGGCTGCGGCAATGCGCCCTTCATGGGTATTTCCCTTCCAAAGACCACTGGCCAGCGCCAGCCTTGTGTCGAGATCAATCTGCCCCCGCCAAGTTTTGACCTGCTCGTCGATCACCGGGTTGGCGACACCCAGATAGGGGCGGTCAACCTTGTGATATTTGTGCATCTCGGCGGCCTTGAGCGGGTCGCCAAGCGCGCGCAATGCTGCAATCGCCGCTTTCGGGGTCATTCGACTGTCACCGATTTGGCAAGGTTGCGGGGCTGGTCGACGTCTGTCCCTTTGGCAACGGCTGTATGATAGGCCAAAAGCTGCGCCGGGATGGCATAAAGGATGGGTGCGAGGAATGGATCGACCTGTGGCATGATGATCGTCTCCCAAACCCCGGCCCCTGCCTCTTCTGCGCCCTGTTGATCGGTGATCAAAAGCACCTTTCCACCGCGCGCCATGACCTCTTGCATATTCGATACGGTCTTGTCGAACAGGCTGTCGCGGGGCGCCATGACGATGACAGGCACATGTTTGTCGACCAGCGCGATCGGCCCGTGCTTGAGCTCTCCGGATGCATAAGCTTCGGCGTGTATATAGCTGATTTCTTTTAGTTTAAGCGCGCCCTCCAGTGCCAGAGGGTACATCGCACCACGTCCAAGGAACAGGATGTCGCGCGCCTCTGACAGCCGGCGCGAAATGTCCTTGGATTTGGCCTCGATCCCAAGCGCGTGGTTCAAAAGCCCCGGCAAAGCACGCAGGCTTGCCAGTTTCGCGGCCAGATCGGCATCGTTCAATCTGCCGCGCATCCGGGCGGCGCGCAGCGCGAGGATCGCGAGGGTGGTCAACTGGCAGGTAAAGGCCTTGGTCGAGGCGACCCCAATTTCGGTTCCGGCCAATATTGGCAGAGGCACATCGCTTTCGCGCGCGATAGAGCTTTCAGCGACATTGACGACCGACACGATCCTGTCGGCTTTGCCTTTCATGTATCGCAACGCGGCGAGCGTATCTGCGGTCTCACCCGATTGGCTGACGAAAAGCGCGGTGGTGCGCGGTGTCACGGGTGGTTCGCGATAGCGGAACTCGGAGGCCACATCGACCTCGACCGGGATGCCTGCGATCTGTTCGAACCAGTATTTGGCGACAAGACAGGCATAGAAGGCGGTGCCGCAGGCGACCATCGTCATGCGTTCGACTTTGGTGAAATCAATCTGAGGTTCCGGCATGGTCACAGAGTTGCCATCGGCGCTGATGTAATGCGACAATGCGGCTTGCAGAACGACCGGTTGCTCAGCGATTTCCTTGGCCATGAAGTGCCTGAACCCGGCCTTGTCGACCCGCGCCGTGTCAATCTGGACAGTTTTGACGGCACGGTTGGCGATCGTCCCGTTCACATCGCGAATCTCAACGCTGTCGCGTCTGATCACCGCCCAATCACCTTCTTCGAGATAGCTGATCCGGTCGGTCATCGGGGCCAATGCGATGGCGTCAGAGCCCACGAACATCTCGCCTTCGCCATAGCCAATGGCGAGCGGGGACCCTTTGCGCGCCGCGATCAGCAGATCATCCTCGCCGTCAAAGAGAAAGCACAGCGCGTAGGCCCCTTGTAGGCGCGCTATCGTCTGTTCGGCCGCATCGCGCGGGCTAAGCCCCTGATCACGGTAGTAATTTGCCAGCAGCGCCACGGTTTCCGTATCTGTCTCGGTCTCAAACCTGACCCCTTGGTCAGCCAGAAAGCGGCGCAATTCGCGGAAATTCTCGATAATGCCGTTATGCACGACAGCGACACCGCCGGCACGGTGCGGGTGGGCATTGCCCGCATTCGCCGCGCCATGTGTCGCCCAGCGGGTGTGGCCGATGCCCGATTTACCGGGCAGCGGGTCATGCACCAGAACGTCCGAAAGGTTTACCAGTTTGCCAACGGCCCGCCGCCGGTCCAGCCGCAGATCGTTGATCGTGGCGATTCCGGCGCTGTCATAGCCGCGATATTCCAGCCGCTTGAGCGCTTCGACCAAAAGGGGGGCGGCCTCGTGATCGCCCAATACACCGACTATGCCACACATGGTTCAGGACCCTTTTGCTTTACGCGCCTTGAGTTTTTCAAACAGGCGTAGCGCAAAACCTGTCTTGTTTTCCTGTTTTGCCCGGCCCACCGCCAAATCGCCAGCGGGGACGTTTTTTGTCACGACAGACCCGCTGCCGGTCATCGCGGCATCGCCCACGGTTATCGGGGCAACAAGCATGGTGTTGGAGCCGATAAAGACATCCTCACCAATCGTTGTCCGATGCTTGAACACGCCATCATAGTTGCAGGTGATCGTGCCCGCGCCGATATTGCTGCGCGCACCGATAGACGCATCACCGATATAGGACAGGTGATTGACCTTGGCACCCTCGGCCACCTGCGCGTTCTTGATCTCGACGAAATTGCCGACTTTCACGTTTTCGGCCAGTTCCGCACCGGGGCGCAGGCGGGCGTAGGGGCCAACGACGGCACCGCGTGAAACATGGCAGCCTTCCAGATGGCTGAACGCGCGGATCGTCGCACCGGATTCAACCGTGACACCGGGCCCAAAGACCACATTCGGCTCAATCACCGCGTCACGACCGATCACCGTGTCATGGGCGAAAAAGACGGTCCGGGGCGCGGTAAGGGTTACCCCGTCAGCCTGTGCTGCTGTTCGCGCCCTTTCCTGAAAGAGCGCCTCGGCATCGCTGAGTTCCGCGCGCGAATTGATCCCCAGCGTTTCGCTCTCGTCGCAGACGACCACTGTGGCTGTCAATCCGCGCGTTCTAGCAATGCCGATAATATCGGTGAGGTAATATTCGCCGGCAGCATTCCCGTTGCCCACGGCTGAAATCAGGTCAAACATCACAGCGCTGTCTGTCGTGATAACGCCGCTGTTGCAAAGTGTTACAGCGCGTTCCTCATCTGTGGTATCTTTGAATTCAACAATCCGGTCAAGCTGATCATCTTTCATGATCAGCCGACCATATCGGCCCGGGTGTGCTGTTTCAAACCCCAGGACGACAACATCATGGGTCAATCGCGCCGCACGCATCGCGGCCAGGGTTTCGGGGCGAATGAAGGGCGTATCACCATAAAGCACCAATGCATCCCCTTCAAACCCGGCCAAAGCGTCACCGGCCTGGCTGACCGCATGGGCCGTTCCCAGCTGGTCCGACTGGATCGCAACGATGACATCGGGGTCATAGGCTTTGGCGGATTTTTCAACCAAGGCGGCCCCGTGCCCGGCAACGACGACGGTTTTGGCCGGCGCAAGTGCTGCACCTGACTTCATCGCATGCACCAGCATCGGTGCGCCTGCGATTTCATGCAGCACCTTGGGTAAGTCAGAATTCATGCGCGTCCCCATGCCCGCGCCCAGGATGATCAATGCGGTTGCCATTGCTGCCTCAAACCTTGTTGTTGCCCCGACTTCTACTGCCCTTTTTGATTATCACAAGGGTATGGGGGTTCACATCAGTTTACATGGCGTTACAGATGTCGGTGAAAGAGAATGCAGGCCAATGACAAAACGCACAGTGATTTTCGATCTTGACGGGACGCTGGCCGACACCAGCGGTGATCTGATCGCGGCCGCCAATAGCTGTTTTCGGGGGCTGGGCCTTGGTGATTTGCTTGATCCGGCGCGCGATGCCGCAACCGCGCTGCGTGGTGGGCGCGCGATGCTGACCTTGGGGTTTTCGCGGGTTGCGGGGTTCGGGCACTCAGAGGTCGATGTGCAATACCCGATCCTGCTGGAGGCCTATGCCGCCGATATCGACACCCATACGGTGATGTATCCCGGCGCCATGGATGCGGTCGCGCGCCTTCTGGCTGCTGATTATGCCGTTGGTATTGCCACTAACAAACCTGAAAGGCTGGCGGAAACGCTGATGACCAGCCTCGGTGTCCGCGATGCTTTTGCCTCTTTGATCGGGGCTGACACGCTGCCGGTCCGCAAACCTGATCCTGCGCATCACTACGAGGCGGTGGCCCGTGCAGGCGGCGATGCCAGACGCTCGCTCCTGGTGGGTGACACTGCCACAGATCGTGACACCTCGCGCAACGCGGGCGTGCCGTCTATTCTGGTCACCTTTGGTCCCGGACGCGACGATGTGCTGGCGCTTGACCCTGACGCGACAATCGACAGTTATGACCAGCTTTACGATGTTGTCGCGCGGCTGATCGGCTGAATTGGCCTTAACACCGGCGCTAAATTGGGCATTTGACGCCAGCGGAAAGCACCTAAAGAATGGTCCCATGACGGAAATATTCACAGGCAGTTTCACCCAGCAGGAACCGATTCCCCAAGAAGGGATCGCCGCCGCCAATGCGGTGATGCAGTCGGGGCGCTTGCACCGCTACAACACAAGCGGCGAGGAGATCGCCGAGGCGGCTTTGCTGGAAGAGGAATTCGCCGCCACGGTTGGGTCGAAATACTGCCTCGCCGTGGCCTCGGGCGGCTATGCGATGACGACAGCCTTGCGCGCCTCTGGCGTGGGGCATGGTGACAAGGTGCTGACCAATGCCTTTACCCTGGCCCCGGTCCCCGGTGCGATTGCCGCTGTGGGGGGTGTTCCGGTCTTTGTCGGCGTGACCGAGGACCTTGTGATAGACCTCGAAGATCTGGCCGAAAAGCTGGAGCAGGCGCGGGTTCTGCTGCTGAGCCATATGCGCGGCCACATCTGCGATATGGACCGGCTGATGGCGCTCTGCGATGCCGCCGGGGTCACGGTGATCGAGGATTGCGCGCATACGATGGGCGCGGCCTGGAATGGCGTGCCCAGCGGGCGATGGGGGCGGTTTGGCTGCTTTTCCACGCAGACCTACAAGCATATCAACTCGGGCGAGGGGGGGCTGTTGATCTGTGATGATGCGGAAGGCATGGCCCGTGCGATCATGCTCTCAGGCAGCTATATGCTGTTTGACAAACACCGCGCGGCACCGCCAGCCGAAACCTTTGCCAGGATCAAATACGAAACACCCAATATTTCCGGACGCATGGACAACCTGCGCGCCGCCATCCTGCGCCCGCAGTTGCGCAATCTGGCCCGGCAGGCGGCGCGCTGGAATGCGCGTTATCGGGTGTTGGAGGACGGGCTGGCCGAAACCCCGGGCCTGCGCTTGATCCCGCGTTCGGAGCAAGAACAATTCGTCGCTTCGTCCTTCCAGTTCCTGTTGCTGGATTGGTCGGGAGATGCCGTTCAAACGGTGCTTGCGCGATGTGCCGCGCGCGGGGTTGAACTGAAATGGTTCGGCGGCGCCGAGCCGAAAGGTTTCACCTCGCGTTATGACAGCTGGCGCTATGCGCCATCTGCGCCGATGCCGGCCTCTGACCGTGTGCTGGCCGGTGTGATCGACATGCGCGTGCCGCTGACATTCAGCCTTAAAGATTGCGCCTTGCTGGCGCGGATCATCCGGGCCGAGGTCTCTGCCGCTTATCAAGGGCAGGCCGCAGCACTCTGACAGCGCCCCACAAGAGAAATGACTCGACAGGGTGCATCTGCGCGTCTTATTATTGAACAAGCGTTCAATTAATACGGAGCCACCGATGTTTCATGCTTCAATGCGGTTCGATCTGGGTGAAGATGTGAATGCCTTGCGCGATATGGTGCATGATTGGGCCCAGACCCGTGTGAAACCCATGGCGGCCGAGATTGACCGCACGAATATGTTTCCCCCCGAGCTTTGGCCTGAAATGGGCGAACTGGGGCTTCTGGGCGTGACCGTGGACGAAGATTACGGCGGCGCGGGGATGACTTATCTTGCGCATACCGTCGCAATTGAGGAAATCGCGCGGGCGAGCGCCTCTGTGTCGCTGTCCTACGGGGCGCATTCCAACCTTTGCGTCAATCAGATCAAACTCAATGGCACTGCCGCGCAAAAGGCGAAATACCTGCCGCGGCTGATTTCCGGTGCGCATGTCGGGGCCCTAGCCATGTCAGAGGCGGGGGCGGGATCTGATGTTGTGTCGATGTCGCTGCGGGCCGAAAAGCGCAACGATCACTACCGGCTGAACGGCAATAAATACTGGATCACCAACGGCCCGGATGCCGACACGCTTGTGGTCTATGCCAAGACCGACCCCGATGCGGGCTCCAGGGGGATCACGGCTTTTCTGATTGAAAAGGAAATGACCGGATTTTCCACATCGCCGCATTTCGACAAACTCGGCATGCGCGGGTCCAACACCGCAGAGCTGATCTTTGATGATGTTCAGGTCCCCTTTGAGAATGTGCTGGGCGAAGAGGGCCGCGGCGTGCGGGTATTGATGTCGGGCCTTGATTACGAACGGGTCCTGCTTGCCGGTATTGGCCTGGGGATCATGGCGGCCTGTCTGGACGAGGTCATGCCCTATGTCAGCACACGCAAGCAATTTGGCGAACCGATCGGCAACTTCCAACTGATGCAAGGCAAGATCGCGGATATGTATACGGCGATGAACTCTGCGCGTGCATACGTTTATGAAGTTGCGCGCGCCTGTGATCGTGGCACGGTCACGCGCCAGGACGCCGCCGCCTGCTGCCTCTATGCCTCTGAAGAGGCGATGAAACAGGCGCACCAAGCCGTGCAAGCCTTGGGCGGGGCGGGTTTCCTGAACGATGCCCCCGTTGCGCGTCTTTTCCGCGACGCCAAGCTGATGGAGATCGGGGCAGGCACGTCCGAGGTCCGCCGGATGCTGATCGGGCGCGAGTTGATGGCGGCGATGCTGTGAAGGCGCTTGCGATCTTCCTGATGCTGCCCGGTGCGGGTTTCGCGCAAGGCTTTGGCGACCCTCCGGCGGTCGAGGTCGCGGGGCTGACGGCGCAGGCCATTGAGACGGACGCCTGCATCAATGATCAGGTGACCAAAGGCCCCGGCGGTCTTGTCACCCGAGCAGCGCGCAGTTGCATTGGGCGGTCGGCCCGGCTCTGCGCGGCAGAGCCTGCGGTCTGTTCTGGGTTGGAACAGGCCTATTGGGACTGGCGGATTGCGCAGACCTATATGGGGTTGCAGGCATGGGTGGCTGACTTGCCCGTGGATGTAGCAGGCGATGATCTGCGCGCGTCGGTGGCAAATCCGGCAACCGCAACAGCGAATGTCGCCCTGGAATGCGCTTTGCGTGTCGGGCAAAACGGTGGGACCGGTTCACCGGATCAGGACATCGCCACCTGCGAGATGCGCGAGACGGCGCTGATCGCCCTGGAGTTGGAATTCACCGTGCGGCAGGCCTGTGATGGCGCGGTGCGAGGGGCCTTTGCGGCGTTCTGCGAAGGGGACCCGGAATGAAGCGCAGCTATTTCTTCCTGCCGGTGGCCCTGTTGCTGGCCTTTGCCGCCTATCTTGGTCTGAAATCCGGACAACTGCCCGGTGAGGCAGAGATCATCAATCGCTATGCGGCAGCCTATTTGGAAATCGCACCCAGTGGTGCCAACCCATCCGACTGCGCGGCCAGCCCTCATCCTGACCCGGCGGTGCGCCTGGTGATCAACTGTGTGCATCCATTGGGCCTGAACACCACCTACTATGTCGGCCCACGAGGCGAGGCATTGCCGGAACCTATGGGGCCAGAGGCATGAGACAGCTATTCATTTCCATGATCCTCGCGCAGGGTATCGCGTTACCCGCCCACGCGGAGGATCTCGCTTATTCCGACATTCATACGGACAGCTGCCTGCAAGAAGCCGTCGGCGCGGGTGAGCAATCTGCCTGTATTGGCGCGTCGGCCACGCAATGCTTGGCTGACACGCAAGGGAGCGAAAGCACCGTTGGCATGGGCGCCTGTCTGGAGCAGGAGCGGGCCTATTGGGACGGGCGGTTGAATGCAGTCTATCAACTGGTGTTGGCGCAGCAGGGCGGTGATGCGGGGACTGCGGATGGACTGCGCACAATGCAATGCGCATGGATCGTCTATCGCGATGCGCGCTGTGATTATGAATATGCGCAATGGGGCGGCGGCACCGGAGGCGGGCCGGCGATCCTTGCCTGCCTGATGCAGACGACAGCTGAACAGGTCTTTGTTTTGGAGCGGAATGTAAGATGAAACCCCGTGATCTGCATCTCAAAGCCCTTGAGGATGTCCGCATTGCCGCCCAAGCTGCGGCACTCGGCGGTGGTGAAAAATCCCGTGCGCG
>Ga0316204_10003153_pt1 | contig 34201 bp, 44 predicted proteins | sample 6monrhotite_MG_2_FD_205661 | JGI IMG/M metagenome (GOLD analysis project Ga0316204, IMG submission 205661) | Microbial mat bacterial communities from mineral coupon in-situ incubated in ocean water Damariscotta River, Maine, United States -... | ecosystem: Environmental > Aquatic > Marine >... | reverse complement strand
CGCGCCGGTCCCCATGCCCAGGGCCACGATGTCGCGCGCCGCCAGGACGACGGCCATCTCCGCGTCCTCCTGCTCGGCCTGGGTCGTGATCCTGACCTTCGACAGGTCGCGCCCGTCGAACAGATCCTTCCGCATCGCCTCAACGGAGCCAGCCGTGGCGGCCTTCGGCTTCGCCAGCTTCTTCTGTAGCTCGGCAACATCGGCCCCCGTGCCGCCCTCGCCGCGCTTCCGCCTGGAGATACCCTTCGGCAGCGCATCGGACGATAGGTTGTCCACGTTCAGACCCTTCGCCCTAGCCTTCTCGATCAGGTCCATCAGCGTTTGGTGGCCCGCGCCGAGAAGGTGGATACCGACCCCCCCCTGGTCCTCCCAGGCCTCCATCAGCTCGAGCACGTCCTCCTGAGACCACGCCGCAGCGTTGAACGGGATGCCGAACCTGTACTTGCCCGACGTGAACGCATCGTCGTCGAACAGTTCGGTCAGAGACGCGGCCTCCGCGACGATGTTGGCCTCGCCCTCCTTCGGCTTCTGGACGTTCACCATGAAGCGAGCGTTGCTCGTCAGGATGTCGTCCCAGGTCAGGTCGATGACCGAGTTCAGCAGCTCGTAGGTCTGGTCAGGGTCGTTCACCACGTCCGGCAGGACGACGACGATGTTCTCCTGGGACTCCCACGGAACGCGGTCGAGCAGATCCTCGAACTTGTCCCGCACCGCAGCCCAGTTGGCCTGGGTGCCCTTCTTGAAGTGCGTGAACGCCCCGTTGTCCAGGAAGATGAAGTGACCCCCTCGCGCAGCCGTGTCGAGGATCCTCTTCATGTTCTCGGACCACGGCCCGTGGGCCGAGACTCCAAGATCCTGCCCGTCCGTCATCGCCTGGACGGCATCGGCGTTCGAGCGGGTGAGGCCGGACTGGTAGGTCCAGCCGTACACCTCTGCCAGCCCGTCAGGGTGGCCGCCTTTTTCCTCTGGATCTTTTGTAAGACCTCCCGGCTTGGACTTGGATTCCGACTTGGACCGCGTTGGATCGCCCTTGGACCGCGTTGGACCGTCTTGGACCGGCTTGGATTCCGACTTGGATTCCGACCTGGACCCCTCGGTCAGCCGCGGAACCTCGGGCGCAGCCGGCAGCTTCGGCTGGGGGCCGGCCTTCAGGCGCAGGGGCGGCTCTCCCGCCGCCAGGCGCGCAAGGCGCTCCGCTGCCGGCAGTTGCCTCGTCGTGGGCGTGCGGCGCTCCGTGGGCACGTCCAGGCCCGTCATGGCCTCCAGGGCCTCTCCCAGGACCACGCCGACTTGGATGCGCTCCAGGGTCGTCGGCTCGGCCTCAGCGAGCGCAGCGGCCAGGTGGACGCCAGGGTCGGCGTCCCCGCTCATCTTCATGTCCACGCCCGTAGCCTTGCCGCCCGTCCGCTCGAGGTAGGCGTCGAGCTTCGCCAGTCGGCGCTCCTGGGTCGTGCGGACGTTCGCGCCCAGACCGTTCAGGCCCCCGGCCACGAAGTCCCGCAGCTTCTCGAGCACGTTGCGGTTGTTCTGGACGATCTCGTAGAGCTGCATCCGCCCGGCCTTCGTCTCGGACAGCCAGACGAGAGGGGCCATCGCGCGGCCCCACTGGCCTACGCCCTCGACGCCCTCCTTCTCCGGGTCCAGCTCCTTCCCGCGCACCTCTTCGAAGGTCTGCATATAGGAGCCCAGGAAGGCCCCGTACCCCGCCGAGTCGCCGGCCTGGACCGTGGACTCCAGGACCGAGTGCAACTCGGGATCCTTCCGCGCCAGGTCGTGCAGCCGCTCCTCGGTGAGCAGGCGGGCCGGATCCTCAACCGCGTTCACGTCCACCAGGACGATGCCCTCCTCGACCAGGACAGCATCGAAGCCCTCGATGGGCTCGCCGTCCTCCGACTGGACCCGCACCACCTCGAGCCCCTGGCGGGCCGCCACGCGCTCGGCTGCCTCCAGCTCCGGGGACACCTCCGCGTCCGCGGGGACGCGCTGAGCTCCGCTGGCCTCGACGATGGCGTCGATCTGCTGGAAGCTGCGCGGCTCCCCCTGGGTGAAGGAGCGCGTAAGCCCCTTGTCCATGTCCTGAGTCGCATCCCTGCGGAAGGTCTCCTGGATCGCAGCGCGGCCCGCCGTGGGCACGCTGAACGCGATCAGCTCCGCAGCCTGCTGCTCGAGGGCCGGGAAGGCGTTGGCGAGCACGCCGCCCTCCTCGACGCCCGTGGCACCCCGCAGGGCACCGCCCAGGCGCTCCTCCAGGTACTCGCTGACGGGGCCGTTCCAGCCGCCCTTCTTCGCCACGCGCTCCAGGAAGTCCGTGACCGACCCGCCGTTGCGCGCGACCCACCACTCAGCCACCTGGGACTGCATCTGCGCCACCATCGCCGCGCCAGGCACCCGCTTCGCCGCCCCCTTCACGCCAGCCATCAGGGCTTCGCCCGACCGCTCGCTCAGGAACTCGATGTACTCGTTCAGGATCGCCTTGGGGAGCTGGTCCACGAACTCGCCCGTCGTCGTGTGGAACGCCAGGTGGACGTGGCCGGCCTCGTTCTCCGAGAGGGACCACTCAGGCAGCGCGCGCCGCCAGGCGTCCGCCGTGATCCTCGAGCCCCCCACGGCCTCCCCCATGCCCGTCGCAGCGCCTAGCTGGAGGGCCGTGTTGCCCATCGCGCCAGCCGCGCCCAGGGCCGCCTTGCCCACGCCCAGCTTGCCGACCTTGACCCCCGCCACTCGAGCGCCGATCTTCGACGCCGACGCCTCCAGCGCCTCGCGCAAACCCTTGCCCAGAGCGGCCTTACCACCGGCCTTCGCAAAGTTCGCTGCGCCACCAGAGGCCCCGAACTCCGCGAAGAACGTCGGCAGCTCGGCCAGGATCGCGCCGACCGTGCCCCCCATCCCGCGCTTCGCACCGGCCTCGTTCTTCGCGAGGTAGGCCAGGATCAGCGCCTCGTCCTCCCGGCTCTGCTCGCCCAACTCCGTCCGACGCGCGGCCTGCCAGAGCTGGTGCAGGTCGTCCGCCTGGAGCGCCGTGCCCGTGAACGGGATGCGCTTCTTCCACTCGCCGTCCGCGTAGGCCTCATGCAGGGCACCGGCCACGCCACCGATGAAGGTGTGCGACCCCTCGCCTCGAGCCTCCGCGATGAGCTGGGAGGCCGTTTGATCGACCGACCCCCCCACCGGGGCTGAGGCCTGGTCTTGGGCGGGAGCGGGGGCCGGCGCGGCCTCCCCGATAAGGTCGGCTGCAAGTGCGCTCAGGTCGGCCATGCTCTAGTCCTTCTTCGGTGGGGTGCGGCGTTGCGCGGCTCGGCCTTCCTCTCCGCGCTTCTTCACCTCCTCCCAGGTCTTCTTCTTCTTCTTCTTGGCCTTCTTCTTCTTGGAGACCGATGTGGCCGTGCTCTCCGGGTCGATCTCCGAGACGCCCTCCAAGCCTTCTCGAGTTGCCGGGCCGGGGCCGGGCGCGGCCTTCTTCCTGGAGCCCAGGATCAGCTCCTTCTGCTCGTCCCAGACCCCGCGCATGATCTCCTTCACCTTCGGGGTCATCGCGTCCCCCAGGGGCTTGTAGTCGTCCAGCGTGCCCACCTGCTCGACCAGGTAGTCCTTGCTGCGCCGCAGCACCTCCGAGAGCATGGCGACCTCGCGCTCGTCGGGGTCGTCGCCCAGGATCAGGTTCATCGAGTTGGTCAGCGAGGCGTGGTTCCCCTGCGCGAGCGCATCGACGGCACCGCGCACGGCCCCCACGTGCTTCTTGGCGAAGTCGCCCTTCGTGCCCGGCGTGATCCACCGCGGCGGCTTCCACCCCTTCGGCGGGGGCTGCTGGAGCACAGAGACCTCCTCGTCAGGGCTCTCCGGGGCCGGCACGTCGGGGCCAGGGGGCATCTGCGCGCCCGGTTGGGCCTGCTGCTCGCCACCCGGAAGGCCGATGGAGAGGCCATCGAGGTTCGCCTGGCCGCGCTGCATGACGGATCCCTGGGGCATCCGCGCGCCCACGGTCCCCATGAACAGGTTGCCGATTTCCTCGAGCTGGTCGGGGCTCAGGTTCAGGATGGCGAGCGCCTGGTTCTCGGTGATCTCCCCCTTCTGGTAGGCGTGCTGCCACCCGCTGTAGTACTGGGCCAGGTCGGTGTTCGTCTGCCCAAGATCGTCCGCCGTGAGCGCACCGGTGATCTTCTGGCGGAAGGCCGCGTGAACGCCCGCCTTCGCCATGCCCGTCTGCCGGGCCTGGAATAGCTCCTGGTCGATCTCGTTCAGCCGCTCGTTCGCCGCGAAGGGGTCGAGGATCCCCTTATCCACCTCCTCGAGGATCTGCTGGACCTCCTGCTGGGCCGCGAGCAGTTCCGGGGGCGGCTCGGCACCCTCTTCGACGCTTCCGTACACGCCCTCACCGGCGAGGATCGCCATGCCCTGCTCTGAGACGTGCTGCGTGACAGCTGCATGGCTCGCCTGCGCCACGGCGAAGTCAAAATCGCCCTTGATCCGCTCCTTGGTCTCGGCGTCCCCCTGGACGTACAGCTCCCACAGGTCTTGTGGCATCTGCATCGGAGCCCGCTTGACCCCGGGGACGCCGGTTTCGCCCGTGTCCTGGAACTGCGCGGCCTCGAGCGCACCCGGCCCGTAGTTCGCCAGCAGGCCCTCGGCCTGGTCGCGGAGCGCCATCTGCTCGCGCTCGCCGTCCAGCTCCATCTGGGCGGCCTCGAGCTTCATCCGGTTGGCCTTGATCTGCTGGATGCCGCGCTCGTAGGCGCTCCGCTCGTTCACCCCAGCGAGGCCGCCGCCTGCGCCAGCGCCGAACGCCTCTGCCGCCACGCCGAGAGCAACGGGGCCGTGTTCGATGATGCCGGCCATCAGAAGCTCCCGTTGGACTGGAGGGGGCCGTAGTCGCCAGGCCCGTAGCCGTTGGCCGTCTGACCCACTGAGGCTGTGCCTGTGCCGCCCGGGTTCGAGAGCCCGAAGGCCAGGAGCTTCGTCAGGTTGCCCATCATGGTCGCCATCTGGGGGCCGATGTTCGAGGAGACGTGCTGGTTCGCCATCTCCGTCCGCGCCTGCATCCCCGCGTAGCCGCCGTACATGGAGGCGAGGTTCTGATAGGCGCGTCCGAGCGTAACCCCTTGGTTCTGGAAGAGTTGCGCCTGCTGACGGCCCACCGACTCGTCAATCCCGGCGAGCCCCAGGTTCGTCTGGTCGTGGATCGCGCGGCGCTGGCCCATCGCGCGGGTCGAGCTGTAGAGCCCCCGGCTCGCCATCTGCGCGTCCGAAGTCCCCATCATCTGAGACTCGCGCTGGAGGAGCCGCGCTCGAGCGGCACCGCCCTGGCCCTGGAGAGCGCCCTGGGCCTGGCCGAAGCCCTTCTTCAGCGCCCCGATCCCCTTCATGTGTGCGCCTTCGCCCTTCGCCCACCCCTCCTGGAGCCGGATCAGGGCGCGGTTCAGCGCGTCCTGGTTCGCCGCGTTCGCGCTGTCCTGGCCCTGCTTGCCGAAGATGCCGCCGAGCACCGAACCGCCCAGGTTCATCGCCCCCAGCCCGAAGAGTGCTCCTGTTCCGATCATCGTTGCTTCCCGTCGTCAAGGGCTCCGCTCTCGCGCAGCTCGTCCACCAGTTTGTTGAAGGCCGCCGCCGTGTTCTCGGCCAGTTGTTGCGTGTCCTCGACGCCGGCCACGTCCACCTTCTCGACGCGCCGCGCGGGGGTGACGCGCAAGCGACCCCTGGAGTCCCGCTCCACACCCTTCCCAAGATTCAGGTGGGACGCCTGGGCCGCCTGCGCGTTCCGGTAGGCCCGGGGGTCCGCAGCCCCCAGGCTCTTACTCACCCGGCCCTGTCCGACCGGGACGTTTCCCTTTTTTCGGGCCATGCCTACATTCTGCGCGCTCCAGCCTCGCGCGCACGGGCAAAAAGGCTCTGGAGCGCCCACTTCTCTCCGAAGGCACCGTTCCGCAGCCGCACCCACAACTCGTTTCCGAGCGCCGTGAACGCCAGGTCGCCGCCGTAGCCGGCCCCAACGTAGTGCTCGAACACCGGGTCATCGCCCCCCTGGAAGTCGGGAGTCGCTCCGGTGTAGACCTCGAGCCAGACCCCGCCGTACCCAGGCTTGCCGACCAGGACGGGCTCGAGCGCCGTGAATAGCACCTGGCCCAGCTCCCCAGGGGTCAGCGGCCCCAGCACCACCTCGCTCTCGATCCGGTACGCGCCGTCATCGGTCGCGAGCTCGTCCTCGATCCGCAGCATCCCGTCCTCGGAGCCGATCACTACGCCCCGGTCGGTCGGCTCGTCGCCGTCCCAGACGGCAGTACAGACGGGCTGGACGGCCTCGTCCGACCAGTCATCCGGCCACCAACCCCCGGTCTTGGCGTCCCACCAGTAGCTATCCGTCTTGGCCGGCCCCTCGACCTTCGGGGTCACGTACACGTGGAGCCCCCGCTGCCGGAAGGACCAGGCCATGACGACATCGTAGGTCGCCAGGTCGATGTCCTGCATCCGGCGCTCGATCCAGCCCTCGGTGATGAGGTCCACCCCGCCGTTCGGCGCGAGCCTCCAGATCCCCGTGTTCTGGCCCTTCACGTACACCTCGCCAGACGGCCCCACGGCCCAGGCATCCCCGAAGGCCATGCCCTCGAGCTGGCTCACGTTGTCCATCTGCCCTTGGCCGCCCGGATCGCCCGTCAGCCGCGTGAACGACTGCGCGCCCCCGATGTAGAGCAGGTCGTCCCGCGCCGGGATGATGCAGTTCACCAGGTCGTGCGAGCGGAAGTGCAGGTTCCCCGTCGAGTTGCCTGAGAAGGCCGAGAGCGGCGTCAGCACCGTGGGATCCGTGTCCCAGTCGTCTGGGCTGCCCCGCCCGCTCATGTGCAGGTTGTGGGGGTCGTCGTCCGTGCGCGCGAGCACGATCCGGTCTCCGAACACGCAGGCCAGCTTCGCGCCCTGGGGGATCTTCCCCGCGCCCTCCGCTTCCCACTCCTCGACCCGGTTCGTCTTCGGATCCCAGACCACGTAGTTCAGCCCGTCGAGCCCGTAGAGCTTCTGGCGGTACACCCAGAGCTTCGTGAAGGGCGACAGCGGGTTGAACCGCCGCGCCCCCAGCTCGACCACCGAAGGAGCCCCGCCGCGCGGGGTCTGGTACAGGTGGCCCGCCGACACCGCTACGTGCGCCGTGCGGCGCGGGCTCGCGTTCTCCCCGATCACCTGCCGGCGCTTCACCTGGGCCAGCTTCTTGATCGTCGGGTCGTCCTCCGTCCCGTCCGTGAACAGGCCCACGTACACGTTCTCTGCCGTCCCCTCTCGGTCGTCGTCTTCCGGCCACAGCGGGATCACCGGATCCGTAGCCACAGCCAGCGCGCGCGCCTCCCCGAACTGCTCGTCGTAGGTCAGCGATCCGTCCTCCGCATCGCGCAGCTCGAGCCGCGCCTCCTTCTGCGCCTTCAGGGTTAGCAGCGTGGTCCCTGTGATCGTCGCGTCGGAGGGGTACTCGTCGAAGTCGATGTTCCCGATCCCCGGATTGATCGAGATGGTGGCCGCCGTGAACGCGCCCTTGCGCGTGAGCCGCACGTGAGGCACGACATCGAACGAGTACTGCGCGCTCCAGCTTTCGAGGCCGCCGCTTGGGACGCCGATGGCGAAGCTGTACTGGGCCGCCGTGCCGGTGTCGTTCACCGCAGCGACGAAGTTCAGCGCCGTTTCGATAGCCGTGGACTCGATCTGCACCGAGACCGGATCGGATCCGCTCAGCGTGTTCCTGAAGATGAAGCCACGGGTGCCGCCCTCCACAGAGAGGGCCACGATATCCGCGTTGGCGGGGTTGCTCGTGAACTGGAGCAGGACAGACTGCCGCGCGTCCTCACGCGGCCAGTACAGGTTCCCCTTCACGTCCGTCGCCAGCCCGCGCACCGGAACCCGCGCCGGGTTCGCAGCCTCCTCGATCGCCCAGGTGTCGTCGCCCGTCGCCCGGTAGCTCGAGCCCAGATCCTTCAGCCGCTTGGCGACCGTCGTGTCGCTGCCGTCGTGCCGACCCACCGTGAGCACCGAGCGATCCGGCCCAGCGAGCACGCCGAGACCGTGCCCGTTGCCGGACAGCGCCCACGCGACCTCCCCGCTCGCGTTCATCTTCGCCACAATCTCCTTCGGGGAGAGCAGCGCCACGCCGGAAGGCCCCAGCGTCACGCCGCCCGCCGCAGCTCGTCCCACCGGGGGCCGGGGGGTGTTCCACGGGGCACCGCTACCATCGACCTCGCCGTAGGCGAACGGGTGCTTCGCCTGGAACAGGTTGCCCAGGCCAAGACTGCCGGTGCCCGTAAAGACGCCCGCGCCTGTGCTCTCGTCCACGCCAGCGCCGGGCAGGATGTCGCCGCACCCGTGCTTGTACGCCAGGTAGCCCTCCATCTGCTCGACCGTGCAGGCGGCGGCTGTGTACGTCTCGCGCGTGTCCGGCGACGTGTCGTAGCTGAACCCCGTCATGTCCGTCCACTGGTGTTCCGTGAAGGGATCCGCAGGCGTGTCCGAGTCCGTCACGCCAGGCCAACGCACCTGGTTCGGGTTCGGGTCGCCGCTCGATGCGCCGCTCGTCCCGCCCACGATGCCGATGGCCTCCATCAGGTCGCCGTGCCAGGAGGACAGGTGAGTGAGGCCGGGGTGGCCGTGTTCGTCCGTCGAGCCCCCGAAGATCGCGCCCGTGTAGATCGCGTCGGCCAGGTCGCTCGTCATCTTGAGCTTGCAGACCAGCCGCCCGTTGATCCGCACCATCGAGTTGCCGTCTGACTGGAGCGTGCCCCCGCTATCGTCCACCTCGCCGGATCCGTGCTTGCCGTTGTGGACGATGGAGATCAGCGCGACCCCCCGGTCGTTCGAGAAGTCGTCCCAGTAGTCCGTCGAAGTCGTGCTGGTGTTCGCACCAGCCGGGTCTCCGTACTCCCCCGTCGCCAGGTTCACGCTGGGGATCTTGAACGCGGTCGTGTCCACGACAGCCGTGCCGGTAGTCGCTCCTGTGTAGCCCGTGGGCGTCCCGATGAGAGGCGAGCCGAAGTCACCAACGCGACCGATGAAGACGCTCAGGTGGTTCTGGTTGAGCGAGACCTGCGTGTCGTTGGATGCGTACCCGTTCAGCGTCTTGTCACCTGAGGCGTAGGTCGAGCTGCTGTGCATATTGTGCAGGATGGCGAACTCGTCCCCAGTCCTCGAACGGTGGTGGAAGATCACCTCCCCGTGCGTGGACGGGTTGCATCGCACCAAGAAGAACGCCGCCCAGGGAGTGTTCGGGCCGCCAGGGATGATCGACCCCTGGTTCTCCATCAGGCCGTCCGCGTCCGGCAGGTCGTCGCCAGACGTGTCGGACTTCTGCCCGCTGTTCGTCTTGTTCTCGCCCAGGCGCAGCTGCCCCCCGGTGAGGTTGTCCACCTTCCAGTTGTAGATGTTCTGGTTGAGGTCGGTTCCGTCCCAGAGGAAGAACACGCTGCCGTAGTCGTCGTAGCTGCGCCAGGGCGGGCGACCCTCCGGGCCGATGAAGTGGATCGTCGGGTTCGGCCCCGCGCCGGTCTGCTTGTAGATGGGGCGACGGAAGTTCGAGTAGAGGTCACCCTTCGCCGGGCGCGCGGTCAGGTCCGTGGGAGCCACGTAGGACAGGTCGCCGTCCGGCTGCGCCATCCCGTCCTTCAGCTCAGTCGGGTCGATCTGCGTGTGCAGCCAGCGCCGGTCCTTCACCCGCGTAACCGAGTCGTTGTTGACGTGCTCGTTCGCAACCGTGTCCGCGTCGATCCAGAAGTGCGCGCGCTGCGCGAACGAGTTACCCGTCGCGTCGATGCCGCCGCCGCCGTTGCTGATCTCATGCGGGGAGAACAACGTCAGCCTGGCCGTCCACCCCTCCTCTGTGATCGGGTTGCCCCCACGGTTCGCGTTGGCGTCCACGCTGAACAGGATTTCCGCCGCCTCGTTGAAGTCCACGCTCGTCACCGGGCTCGGCACCGCCGACTGCCCAGCCTCCACCGGGGCCGTCGCGTAGAGCTGCGACAGCACCGTGATGTTCTCCTCGTCGCCCTCCTCGCCCTGGCCGTAGAACCGCGCCACCGCGCAGAGCCCCGCGCGCACCGCGAAGTCACGGATGCCCCAGAGCCCCTGCCAGCGCCAGGCCAGGTCGTAGGTGTCCGTGTCGTCCTCGTTCTCCACGCGCTCGTACTTCGACAGCGTGCTCGAGAACCCGTCTCCGTTCGTCGTCGCCACGTAGACGTTGCCGTTCGAGTCCACCTGGATCCGCTCGACCACCTTCTCGAGCTGCGGCACCCAGATCGTCGTCCGGTTGCGCTCGGCCCCGTCCGGCCCGTACACGATGAACACGCCGTCGCCGTCGATGGCGTAGACGTTGCCCTCGAAGTCCACGGCCAGGCCCGGCGCGCAGTTCTGGCAAGGGGTGATCCGCTCCCACTTGACCGTGATCGTGCCCTCGCCAGGCCCCACGAACTCCGTCTTCGGGTGGTCGTAGGTCACCGTCGCCGCGGCCTCCACGCGCGCGGGCAGCGAGCACGCCAGCGCGTCCGTGTAGCCCGCTCGCTGCGCCATCTGCACGCGCCCCGTCTCCGGGTCCAGCGCGCGCACGTTCCGCGCCTTCGGGCTCGTCATGGGGAGCTGGTTCGCCTCCCCCTGGTCCTCGCTCACCCCGCGAAGGGCAGGCCGGAGCTGGAATCGCTTGTTCATGACGGGTCCGTCACGGCAGAGTCCCACCAACCGGTGTCGATCTCCGCGCGTTGGGCCGCGCCGCCTTCGCCCTCGCCTAGCTCGAGCTGGCCAGCGCCGTCCACTTCCTTGAGGCGCATCAGCCACTCCGACTGCTCGAGCGCCTGGAGCCGGTGCTCGATGTCCGACCCGTCCCGGTGGAAGTACGCCTCCGCGTAGATCCGCGTCAGCCGGCGCAGCAGGGGCTCCAGCTCGTCGATCACCTGGAGGTAGGTCGTATCCGCAGCCTGGCCCGTGCCCGGAGCCACCAGCTTCGACGTGTACCGCAGCAGGAAAGCATCGGCCTGCGCGTTCACCGGCTGGGGGTACAGGCTGATCGCCTGCACGGGCCTGCCGCCGCTCGTCGGGGTCCGGTACTCGATGGTGCCCCAGTAGCCGCCGCTGAAGTCCTGATCGTCGTCGTCCGCAGCGCGCAGCTCGGTGAGCCTCGCCGGGTCGGTCCACCTGAACCAGTTGATGATTCCCTGGTTGTAGCCGATCACCGCGCTGTCCCGGTAGTCCTCGGGGAGCGTCAGGTAGTCCTGGCCGGACACCAGGGACAGAGAGGCCTCCGCGCGCATCATCGTGCGCCAGGAGTGCATCGAGTTGAAGTACTGGAGCGCCTGCTTGACGATGGACAGGTCGGAGATTCCGGGCAGCGAGTTCTGCGCTCCGCTCGCGTGGCGCACCTCGGCCAACAGATCGGCAACGGTCAGCATGGGTCAGGCTCCAGGTTGTAGGGAGTGCCCCCCGCCGCCGATGGAACGCGACGACGGGGAGCGGGGGAGAGAGTTCTCTCGCGGATCAGCTCGCCGCGTAGGTGGAGATGCCCACCCCGTCGAAGTAGATCTGCATAGCGACCTGGCCCGGCTCGTCGATTGCCGCGAAGGCAGCCGCTCCGTCCGTGGTCAGGATGCCGCGCTGGATCGCGCCGACCCCGAACGCGGGCGGGTTGATGACGTCCAGGTACGTGTCCAGGCCAGCCTCGACCCAGAGCTTCGTGCCAGCCGTGGGCGCGGTCAGCGTCGAAGACGTGCCGACGTGAGCCATCGTGATCCCTCGGATCATCACCTTCCCGTACTCGCGAGCGGCAATCGGCACCTGGCAGATCGCCGTGATGCCGCTGCTGCGAGCGCCGCCCGTGAGCGAGTTGATGTTCGCCCAGCAGGAGTTTTGCGCTCCGACCGTGTTGGTGGTGGTCTCCGCGTCGTTGAACACGATGTCCAACATGACGTGATCCCACTGGAGGAAGTCCACAGTTCCAGGGTTGAAGACGATGGCTTCCCAGGGCTCCGGGCCGCCCCAGCCGTAGGGGGGTTCTAGTCCAACAGACATTTCAGTTTCTCCTTGTGTGAGAGGTAGGGCCTACGCGAGGGCTCCGTCAGGGTAGACGCACGCCTGACGACGGAGGTCGCGGCAGAAGTTGTTGTGCCACGAGTCGATCGGGAGGATGTTCGTCGTCGCCTGGTTGCTGGGCCGCTTGTTCGGCAGGTAGGTGAAGAAACGCTGCGAGTGGCAGACCTTGTGCAGCGTCATGAAGTCGAGCACGTGGTAGCGCGGCCCGTCGTTGTTGCCCGTGTCACCACCGGCTGAGTTGTTGGTCGTTTCCGACCAGAGCCCGTAGGTCGTCTCCGAACCGTGCGCCTGGTTCTCAGCAGTCGGGTAGATCGCCGCCGTGTCCAGCGCCTTGATCCACTCGAGCTGCGTGCCGTCGAACTGGGCTCCGTACTTCGGATCGTCCGGGCCGTGGCGATACCAGTCCTGGTTCAGGCGCAGGCTGCGCTTGAAGTTGATGATGCCCTGCTTCTGCGTGGCGACCACGAACGGATTGCTGATCGGGTCCGTGTACTCGGCACCGATGCCCGGCATCTTCTCGTACTGGACCTCCATGAACACGTCATCGAACGCCTCGAAGAGGTGGTTCGCGGCGTGAGTGCCGACCGCCTTGTAGGCCGCGCGAGCGTTGTCCCAGACGCCGTACTGCGTCTTGTCGATGCCCTGCACCGTGTCCGAACCGCCGTTGCCGCTCAGGTAGCTCGAGTACAGACCGCCATTGGTCATCTCGTTCGAGAACAGCGGAAGCGACTGGACGCCAGAGCCCGCCGTGAGCTCCATCTCGCCGTAGTCCGGCAGCGCCCACATCTCGTCTTCCATGCCGTGGATGAGAGACGTGACGCCCCTCATGTTGACCTTCTTCCTCATGTCGATGAAGGCCTGGATGCGAACGTCGTCCTTGTACTGCGGACCCGTCGCGTTGTTGAGCATGATCTCCTGGTCGGTCCAGGAGATATGGTCGAGCGAGAAGCGCCAGGGACAGCTGTAGTCCTCGGTCACCTGGGGGTTCGACCAGGTTTGCTTGTCGTTCGGCTTGTAGGTGGTGTACGTGCTGACCTCTCGGATCATCACGTCACCACGGATCGAAGAACCGCCCTGGCACATTTTGACGCCGGGGCCGCCCTGCACCATCCACTTCAGCGAGTAGCTGTTGCGGGTGATGAGGTTCTGAAGGCCCTGAGCGCCGCCGATGTCGGCAGGCCCAGTAGCCAGAATGAAGTCGGTGAACAGGTCCACGGGTTACCTCTTAGAGGCTGCGCGGCCCGACCGTGTTTTGGTGGGACCGCTGTTACAGTCCCGCAGCTCGTCTACCAGCCGCCGATGAGCCGGAAGCCATAGCAGCCTTCAAGTAGGCCGCCGAACGCTCGTCCGCAGACATGGCGTTCTCGGAGGATGGTTTGCGAGTGGGCGGCACCAGGCCACCGTTCTGCGGGGGAGATTCCGAAGGTGCGCCGCCTGTCCCTAGCTCGATCTGCGAGGCTCGACCCATCACCGCGTACACCTGGTCGAAGGCGCTTCCGCCCTCCACCTGGACACGCGGCTGGATCTCAGCCATCGCCTGCTTGACCTTGCCGTAGGCTGTGGCGTCGCGGAGCTGGGGGTACTCACCGACCAGTTCCCGCCTCACAAGCTCCTGCGTCAGCTCTTGAACCTGCGCCATCAGAGGGGCCGTCGCTTCCGCGATCCGCTCCTCCGTGTAGCCGGCCATCGCCGTCGCCGTCGCCGTAAGGGCTTCTGGGATCCCCTCGTACAGGTACTCGTCCACGGGTTGCAAAGCTTCCGACAGGTCGGGCGTCCTGGCTTTCTGCCCATCCGAAGGTTGCGCGGCATCGCTGCCGCCCTCTTCGGTGTCGTCGCTTCCCTCCGTGGAACCACCTTCGAGGTGTTCCAATCGCTTCACCAACTGGTCTCGCCAGTTCCCCTCCCGGTCCTGCTCGGCCTGAACGCCTTTCAGCGTCTCGGCCTGCTCGAGCAGAGCGTCGGGGGCCAACCCGTTGATGATGTCCTTGTGGATCTTCGCGCGGGCCAACACCGCGCGCGCGTCCTCGAGCGCCTTCTGAGCAGGCTCGACAGCCTCCTCCAGGTTGCCTTGCGGGGCTGTCTCGCCCTGCGCCTCCGCAGCCAGCGCCGTCGCGTCGAGCGCGGTCGGGCCGTCTGCCTGGGCCAGCATCCCTTGCAGCAGCTCGGCGTCAGAGGTGTCTCTCGCCTGCGAAGCCTGCTGCTCCTGGTTCGTCGGGGCCGCCTGGCCCTCGATCAGCTCTGTCTCTTCCATGTGCTCTCCCTGATTAGAGTTAGATCATCCGTCGAATTCCACGTCCATCCCCACGTCCCGCATCCTGGCCGCATAGTCCCGTGCGTGGGAGCGGCCCTGGAACATGGGTGTTCCTCGCTTGTCGCGCCCGTCCGCGTGCCTGGTGATCGGGTCTTTCCGGTCCACCTGGTAGTTCTTGAACATCCCGTCGAACTTGACGCAGACCTCATGTTGCCGGCCTCCGTCCCCGGAGGGCAGCCGCACGAGCTTCCGCCCGTTCCAGGTCGCCACCTCCCCGATGTCGTGGATCTCCTCGTCGTCGGCCAGCTCCATGAGCACCTTCTGGCCCGTCTCCTGGTCCTCGTAGCGGTAGATCCGCCGCAGTCCCGCCGTGTCCTTCGCCTTCTTCATGCCCTAGAGCCCTCCCAGGCCGGTCATCTGCCCTCCAGACGCCGCAGGCCCACCTGAGCCCGCTCCAGCGCCCGCGAACTGCCGCCCCTCGGCCATCGGACCACTCGGGGCCACCCGCTTCGGACGGCCCGCGTGCGCGCCCTCGTAGCCGCCAACGTCCCGGTCGAGCCGGGGCTGGTTCTCCGGGGCCGGACCCTCGAACGGGGCCTGTGCCATCGCCGCCTCGTTGTCCACCAGGCCGTCCAGGTCCGGCAGCCCGTACCGCTGGGCCATCATGTCGTCCAGCTTGTCCCAGCTCACGAAGGGGAACAGCTGGCGCATCTGGAGCGAGGGCATCAGGTAGCCGGCGACGGCCTGATCGACCGCGCGACCCCACTCGCCCTGGCCCATCCGCTGCATCGAGTACGCCTCGATCTCCAGCTCCAAGTCCTCGAACGTGGCATCGCTCGCGGGATCGTGCAGGCCACCGTGGAACCACGGCTCCTCCATGCCGACTTGCTCACCGGCCTCGTCCCCCAGGGGGAAGACGATGGACGTGTCGTGGTAGAGGTAGTACGCCACGATCCGAAGCACCTGGCTCATGGCGTCCCCGAACTGCTGGCGCAGGAGCGCGAGCCTCGAGGCCGTCGAGTCCGCGGCGATGGTGTGCTCGGTCGCCGTGCCCTGGCCGGTCACCTGGCCCTGCTGGGCATCGTCCATCGCGCTGACCCGCTGGAGCGTGTCCACGGCCCACATCGCGCCCTTGTACTGCGTCTCCGTCGCGCCCCCCAGCTCGGCCTGGGCGAACTTGTCCTTCTCGAAGCCCGGGATGCCGACGTAGAAGTCGTGCTGCGCCCGCTTCAGGAGCGCCGCCGTCTTCGCGTCCCGCTGGTTGTAGAGCACCACCCGCTTGTGGCGCTCGTTCGACCGCTCCACCGCTCGAGCCTGGCGGTTCGCAGCTCGGATCTGCGCCTCGACCGCGACCAGGGGCGACAGGGGCCAGAGCCGGTTCGGCAACGTGTACGCACCGAACACCACGTAGGGGCCGGTCGGCGGGCCGTAGAAGGGCTCGGGATCCTTGACCTCCTCCCACTCGTAGTTCTTCGGCCCCGATGCCGCCTTCGCCAGCGTCACCAGCGAGCCGTTGTACCCCTGCTTCCGGCCCTTCTTCTCGTCGCAGGCATAGCCAGAGACCCAGAGCGTCAGCAGCTCCACCTGTTCGGCCTCCGTGTCTCGGTCGCCCGCCTGCTTCCGCAGCGGGTCCACGTGCTCGGCCTCGCCACCGGGGGCCGCGCCACCGTCCTGGAGCCGCTTCAGCTTCTCCCGCTTCCAGCCCTTCTCAGGCTGCCCGTCCGCCTCGGCCATCAGGTCAGCGATGTTCGCGTACCACGTGTGCCCCATGTACTCCGCAGAGTCGAGCGTCAGCGCCCTCGAGTCCACCATGAACGAGGGCTGGGGCACCCGGTACACCGCAGGCCACATCGACTTCTTGATCGACGGGACCACCTTCCCCTTCTTGTCGAAGTACGTTCGCTCGTCCGTCTGGAGTTCCCAGCGGTTCGGCTCGCGCGTCACCATCGCCACCCCCCAGGAGTAGCAGAAGTCCGTGGCGAGCTGCTGGCCCACGCGCCGCAGGTTCACGTCCCGCACCCAGCGGTTCAGGCCGTGTCCGATCGCCTCGGCAACGTCCTTCTGCGTGCCCGGTCGCCTGGTCGTCACCCGCGTCCGGGGGTTGTCGTACATCAGCCGCCCCACCATCAGCGAGGTGTAGCTGTAGTAGTGGTTGAACGGCATATAGGTCGCCGTCACGCGCCGCGAGTAGTGGGGGCCGTGGCCCGCAGCGATCATCTGGTCCATCGACCAGAGGTGGTCGTCGCGGAACTCGCAGTCCTGCTTGATTCGCGCGCTCCACCGTTCGAGCTGCTTCGGGTCCGAGTAGTCCATCAGTTCACGTATCCCAGGTCGTCGATGTCCTCGTCGGGCCAATGCTCGTCGGGGGCAGTCGTGTCGTCGGTGGAGAGGAGGCGCGCGTCGTTCTCGAGCACGGTCTCATGGTCTAGCTCGGCCCCGTAGGAGCCGGGCGCGTACTTCGGCCCCCACTTCGGCGTGAGGTCCGTCCCCCACAGCCACCCCAGGAACATCTGGGCCGCGTCGATGCCGTGGTCAACACACCGGGGGTCGGGCTCCTCGCGCGCGCGCTGGCCGTCCTTGAGCTCGGCCCAGCGGAAGTCGGGGATCTCCTCCAGGATGCTCTGGGGCTTGAACTGCTCCCGGCAGACGCCGCACCGCTCCTCTAGCTGCGCGTCCTCCGCGAACAGGAGCCGACCCTGCGCCAGGTGGTCCTGCATCATCTGGAGGTTCGACTGCTTGTAGCCGGGCCTCTTCACCGCTGCACGGATCAGGTCGCCCTCGTCGCGCCCGCCCAGGGGGCCAAGCCGGTCGTTCAGGTAGTGGATCGCCGTCAGGTCCGCGCCGTCCGCCACGATGATCTGAAGGTCGTACTTGTCGATCACCCGCTCGAGCGCGCCGGCCCACCAGTCGGGCCGCATCTCGCGCCGGTACACCTCACCGATCAGCACGGCGGTCTCACCGATCATCCCGAACACTTCGAGCGCCTGGGCGTGCCGGTAGCCGAAGTCCAGGCCGGCGCCGTACCAGTCGAACTTGAGGCCCGCGCTCGGCTCCTCGGGGTCCAGGAGCCATTGATCGAGCCGCGTGTGGTGCTTCGCCGGGTCGTAGTTCGAGAGGATCTGCCCCTCGGCGCTGACCCAGAGCCCATCGCGGAGCCGCGCGCGCCGCGCGCCCGTGAGCGCATCGAGACGGGCCTGGTCGCGCTTCGTGAACACCGGGTTGTCGCAATGCCGCGCCCGGATCCGGCGCATCTTGCCGTCCAACGCCCGCTTGTTCAGCCAGTGGTTCGAGTGTGACGGGTTGCAGTCCGCGACCATCTGGTCCCAGAACAGACCCTCGCCGTCCCTGTCCACGCCCACCGGGATCTTCTTGTTGCGGATCCGCGTGCCCAGCTTCTCCCACTCGTCCTGCTCCCCCTCCGTCGCCTCGAAGTACGCCACGAAGTCGTACTCGGTGGACATGATCCGGTCGGGGTTGTCCATCCCGCCCAGGACGATGCGCGTCCCGTTGGGGAAGTCGTAGAAGTCCCGCTGCGCGCGGCTCGGCCCGCTGATACACGGGTGGTTCGCCGGCAGAACGTGCTCCTCCCACGTCACCAGCACCGATTCCGTCATCGACTTGCGCGTCTTCCGCACCCAGAGCTGCCGCATCCCCGGGAACTCGTTGGCGAGCATATAGCACTTCTCGAGCAGGGTGCGGCTCTTGCCGGTGTTGGCCGGCCCCTCGTACAGGATCTCGGGCTCGCAGGCCGTCAGCAGTTCGATGGAGGCTCCATACGCCTTGAAGACGGGGGCCGCGCTACGGGCCACCGTCGTCATCTCTTCCACGCCATCGATCTGCCGTCCGACCATCAGAGAGCGAGCCCCCTCATGGAGTCCACGGTTCGCGCCACCTGGCGAAGGCCGTGGACAAGCCGCTTCGTCACCGGCTGCACGCCGCGCACCCAGTTGGTCTCGACCCAGGGCTGGCTGACCGGGCCGTCCAGGTACGGCTCCAGCAGCTCCTTCGTGCGCTCCTCGCTCAGGTCGCGCCCGGTCGCCTTGGAGACCACCTTCTCATGCATCGTCACCGTGTTGCGGTCGGCCTTCTGCGCCTTGCCCACGGTGCGGAGGCTGATCGGCCCCTCGGGATCCTGGAGCGCCTTGCGGATGGCCGCCTGCCAGTCCTTCGCCTCCTCGCTGCTGTACGTGAACCTCATGCCGGTACCTCGGCCAGCTTCTCGGGTGCCAGCTCGCGCAGCCACGCGACTGCCTGCTCCACGCGAGCCTTGTCACGGTCGCGCTTCTCATAGCCGGACAGGGGCAGCGCGTCCTTCTCGCGCAGGAAGCGACCAGCCTCCCGCTGCTCCATCCACTTGATGCGTTCGATCTCTGACTTCAGTTGTTCGGTCATGCCGTAGCCTCCTTGGTCTCGGTCTTCTCTCCACGCTTCTTCCTGCGCCGGTCGCGCAGCTGGTCGAGCAGCACCCCACCCGCGCCGGTCACGCCAACCGCACCCAGGAGGGCCATCTCGAGCACGCGCATCGCGCGGTCCTCGGCCTCCTCCTCGATGGCGGCCAGGCGCTCGGCGTGCTGCTTGTCCCCCGCGTCCATGCGGCGGTTGTAGGCGGCGGCGAGCTCGTCGGTCGCCGCGGCCTGCACCTTCTCCCGGCCCGTCCAGCTCGCGCGCATCTTCTCCAGGTCGCCCACGGTCGCCGGCACCATCTGGCAGCTCGACGCGATGAGCACGATCAGCACGGCGATCGCAGCCACGAAGGCCAGGTCGAGCAGGTTCAGGGGCATCGGGTCGCGTCTCATCATCTCAGCTCCCGAAGTAGGCCCGCGACGTTCGCCGGGGGATGGTGTTGATCTCCAGGTCCACGCCGCACATCCCCTTGGTCTTCGTCTTCACCGTGTACTCGGCCCGGTAGGTCCGCCCTCCCTCCGTCAGCAGATCCCCCTGGATCCGGTGCGAGAAGCTGTACCCCTGCGCGTCCGCCTTCCACGTGGCGTCCACCACCAGGGCCGTGCCGATGAAGTCCTCCACCACCAGCTCCTCCTGGTGCACCGGGTCTGCTGAGTCGTCCCTGCTCTCGTCGAACAGCAGGAAGACCACGGCGAACACGTCTGTCTGAAGGACTTGCGACAGGTCTGCGGAGGTGATGCGCCCTCGCACCCACACGTCCTGGCCCTCCTTGCTCTTGTACCGCTTGGTCATGGTCGGGTCGTTCCCCTGGTCGAAGAAGTGGCGGCCCGCGAGGGTCACCTGGACGGTAGGCACCAGGCCCGTGCCCTCGGCCTCTGGCCCGAAGGGCTCGATGAGCTGCGTGTAGATCGGGCCGACCCTATCGCTCACCACCGGGGCGAGCTGGTCGTCCAGGCGCACGTGCACCGAGACCGGCACCCCCACGCGCCGGATGCGCGTCTGCGTCACCGGCATGAGCCCGGAGTCGATCGCGCTCACGCTGCTAGGCGTGCCGAGACCGTTCAGAATGAGGGTGACGAGGACCACTAGGCCGCTTCGTAGAAGTCGATGATGATGCCGAGCGGCTGCGAGTTGCCCGCCCGGTTCGTGAGCCGGATGAGGTAGGTCTCGCTGTTCTCCAGCAGCCACTCCGCGAAGCTGGCCCCCGTGCCGCCTCCAGATTGCGCCTTCGTCCCGCCAGGGATCAGCCCGCCCGCGATCTGCGTCCCGTCCAGCGTGAGCGTGGGGGAGTGAGACACCGTGGTCGAGGCCACGTTCGCGCTCGAGCGGTTCTTGTTCGTGGGCGTGATCGAAGTCCCCGCGTTCGAGAACGTGGTCCCCTCGAACAGGAACGCCTCCGAGTCCCCGCCCACCGCGACCGACATCAGCGTGTGGGCGTGCAGAGAGGCGTCGATCTGGATCAGCAGCTCGATGGATGCGTTGTCCGCGACAGCCATGTCGTGATAGCCCGCCGCGTACATCGTCCCTTGGTGGATCCGCAGGTGGATCGAGTCCTCGGTCACCACGGGCAGCCGGTTCTCTGCGGTGATGTCCGTCGCCGTGCCGTCAGCGCCCCAGGCGACCTTGACGATCTGGTACTTCTTCGCGCTCACCTCGTCGGCGGCGATCAGGTCGCCGGCCACGCCAGGGTTCAGTCGGATGTTGTCAGCCATTACTCGGAATCGGTCTCCCAGATCACCAGGCCGCCGCCCGGATCCACGGTGTAGTCCGTGCCGTCCGGCTGCGCGGCAACGTCCACGCAGATGAGCGGCACCCAGTCAGTCTCAGCCGCCGCGCCGGTCAGGTCGAGCGCGTACAGCACGTGTTCGATGTCCGGCACGTTCGCCGCGAGCAGCGAGAACGTCACCGGGTCGTGGTTCAGGTACACCTGAGACCCCGTGGTCGTCAGCGTCACGCTCGCAGCCGTCTGCTCGGTCACGGCCTTGGTGTACGAGAAGTCGGCCAGGGTCGTCGCCGTGTTCCAGAGAGCGTCCGTGATGTCGCTCGACTCCTCGATCAGGATCACCTTGAGGTCGGTAGTCAGGTCGAGCTGGGCGGCGATGCCCTGCGGGCTTGTGCGTCGGATGGATGCCATCAGAATCTCTTTCCCAGGCGGAAGTCTCGGGGGTAGTGGTGCTCGGCGCGGTAGTACGCCGCGCGAATGCGCAGTTGCAGGTGCTCCGTGATCGGCTCGTCGCGCAGGTGGAACACGTGCTTGCGGTACTCGTCCATGCGGAACTCCTCGCCCCAGCCGGGCTGCATCGAGGCTTCCACGAACTCGGTGAACTTGTCCATCAGGATCCCTCCTTGAGTGATTCGGGCACGGCCCACAGGTCGTCCTCCCACTCTTGTAGCGACTCCTTCACGCTGGCGTTGAGTCGCGCCCACGTCTCGTTGTGCGCCTTGCGCCATGCGTCCGCGCGCGGCGTCGGCACCAGGTCGTCGTCCCAGTCCTTCTCGAATCGGCTTTTCATCAGGGGATCACAAAGGGTTGGCCGAAGAAGGCCTGGTGCAGCCCAAGCAGCTCGGCAGAGGCGAGAACGTCCGCCGCCGATCCACCGCTCGCCACGTTCGTCGTCTCCTTCGGGTCGGTCGCCAGGTTGAACATCTGGTAGGTCTGCGCCGTCTCGCCGGTCTCGAAGATGCGCCGGAACTTGTAGCCCTCGGACGACACCGTGGACTCCGTGCCCACGATGCTGAAGTCGTACAGCGTGACCTCCTGGGCCACGTCATCCACGTACCCAGGCTCGAAGACGCAATGGGTCGTGAACTGCTTGCTCGGCGCGGCCAGGTTCCAGAACGACTCGTAGAAGCTCTCGCCGTCGATCTTCGCCAGCTCCGTCGCCCCCAGGGTCGCGCGCCAGCCAGGGGCCACGATGTCCAAGATGGTCGGGTAGAAGTCGCAGGCGTCCACGTACCGGGCGCAGTCCTGCCCGCGCACATCGCTGGACAGCGGCCCGCCCCAGACGATCAGCGGGGTGAGGATGCCCTCGTCCTTCGTCGTGCCCTTCGCGTCGGAGTACACGTGGTACAGCTCGCTGACGGTCGCGCTCACCTCGCCGGTCGTCGTCGGCGGGATGCAGTTGTAGTACGGCGTGCCGGGGCCGCTTGACAGGTCCGTGAACTCAGGCGTCTCGAGCGGGGTCGCCGCGCGTTGCAGCTCGCCGTTGTCGCTGTAGTGCATCCACAGCGTCCGCGCGTACTCCTGCGGGTGGTTCACCTTCACGTAGTCGTTCAGCATCCCGGCCAGCGTGTCCACCACCTCCAGCGCGGCCCGCGCGCGCCGCCACTCGACGTGCACCTGGCCGCTCGGGCCGTAGACGCCCGTGGTCGGATCGTCGTCCGGCTGCCCGAACCGGTCGTACCCGCCGTCCACCGTCTCCCCGTTGTTCCCCGCCGCGTCCGGGATCAGCTCGGCTTGCGTGTAGCAGGAGAACAGCGCCACCTCCACGCCATCGGGGTTCGCCGGGTCCACCATGAGCTGCACCGGCTCCATCGCGGGCAGCAGGTCGTGGATCAGGTTCATCTCCCAGTCGATGATCCACGGCTTGCCCGCCGCCACGCACTCGTCGATGTAGTACGTGGCCTTCTTGTACATCAACGCCGGGCTGTACACGTCTCCCTCGGGCAGCGGCAGCGCGCCAGGCGGCAGGTCGCCCTCGAAGTCGCCCGCGTAGTACACCTCATGCACGTCCGCGTCCGTGTAGCTGTACGGGAAGTTGAAGAAGCCGTAGAGCGGCTGGCCGTTGCCCAGGCGCAGGCATTCGTGTGCCACATCAAAGCCAGCCTCGTCCACGATGGCGCGCGGGTTGAGCCTGGTGCTCAGGATGCCCTCGCCCGTGACGACATCCGGCTGGTACTCGTACAGGTGGTACTTGCCGAACATCCCGGTGCCGTGGGGCGCTCCAGAGGCGCGGACCAGGCCCGGCCAGGGGTTCTGCTCGGCCACGATCCCGATGTGGAAGGGGCTGTTGGTGTCCGGCGTGTTGGCGATCACGTCTCCGACGCCCGTGCCGTCCGGGTGCAGCGTGGTCCGGTGCCCCTGCCTGCCGGTGAAGATCGCGGCCCTGGTCGGCGCGCACCTGGCGTCCACCCTTGCCTGCGTGAACCGGATGCCCTCCGTGATGAACCCGGCCAGCCGCGGCATCGAGGCGTGGGGGTACGTCCCCGGCCAGCGGTTGAAGTCGTCGTAGGACGGCATCTGGCTGCGCCCCGTGTCGTCCATCATCCACAGCACCAGGTTCAGCGGGGGCTGCGCACGGATCTGCTCGCGCCCGCCCACCTGGACGGGCTGTAGCTCCGGGCTGCCTCCTACGCTGACGGGTAGTTTCAAGGGGATGCGTCCTCGGGCGGTCGGGTCAGTGGGGCCGGGGAGGGTCACCGATCAGGTGGTGGCGGTCTTGTGCAGCTGCGCGGGGCTGGCGACCAGCTTCAGGCGGGCCGGGGCTTCCGCCGTGTGGTCGGAGTAGAGCCCGAACAGGTCCGCGTAGCAGCGCCGCTGCGTGTCCGGCGCGGTGATGAGCGTGTTCGGGAGGTCGCCCGCGTCCATCGTGAGCGCGATCCCCCGCTTGCCGGTGCCGCCAGTCAGGGGCTCGTCGGTGAAGTCGGCAGCCGCAGGCAGGTAGCCGCCCGTCGTCGTGACCGCGTTCATGTTGCCCCAGGTGCCGCCGTCGCGGGCCTCGATGACCAGCGTGTCCGTCAGCGAGCGGTACGCGACCAGCTCCTCGCAGCTCTGCGTGCCTGGGCCTGCGGACATGATGTCGCCGGGGTCGAGCGTGCCGTTGATGGCGTTGACCAGGCGGTCGATCACGGTGCCGATCCCCGCAGACCCGGAGAGCGCGCTCTCGACGCGGATCTGGTCCGCACCGGAGAGCGCGGTCGGCGGGTCGGTCGCCTCGAACGTGTACGTGCGCTGCGTGATCGTCGGCAGGTCCGGGTTCGAGAGGTTCACGTACTCGATGACCATCGTGTCCGTGTCTGCCGGGATGGTGTCGATGGTGATCTCGAGCGCCGCGCGCACCCCCCGCTGCGTGGCTGCGCCCTCGGCCAGCAGGTTGTCGCGGTCGCTGTCCCACAGCTCCCAGGTGAGGCCCAGGCCCGGCGTGGGGGTCGTGGCCGTGTCGAAGGGCCGCAGGTTGGTCGCGCCCACGTCCAGCCCGGTGTCGGGGTCAGTCCGGCGCAGGTAGAGCGGCAGCTCGTAGTTGCTCTCGCACTCCAGGGAGCGCGTGCCGGAGAGGGAGAGCACGGCCACGCCGCGTACCGTGTCAGTGATCGTCGTCGTCATGGTCTAGGACTCGGGCCTCCCTGAGCTGGGGGGCGAAGTAGGTCTTCAGCATCTCGGACAGCGAGTACGTCTCGCCCTCCTTGCCGACCAGGATGTACTCCTTGACGAAGGCGGCGGCCTGCTCGGCCTGGCCCCACCCGCTGAACTGCTGGAGCGCGGCCTGGAGGATCTTGCCATCGTGCCGGCGCAGGGTGTGCACCTCTCCGTCATGCACGTACTGGTTCTTCCCGCCGTTGAGCGCCACGTCGAGCGCGTGCTTCTCCAGCAGGTTGCCCCTCTCCTCGCTCCAGCAGCGCCTCGCGTTGACCACGGCCCGGTTGAAGTCGGGATCCTTCTTCCTCCAGGTGCGGACTGTGGCCCGGTCCACGGCGCAGGCGCGGCAGGCGTCCTGGATGTTCCCCTCGCGCTCCAGCACCACCAGGAAGGCAGGCTTCGCCACGGCAGGATCGTAGGCGTGACCCACTTCCTTGAGCCTGGGCCAGTCTGCGGAGTGGAGGGGTAGGTCGTCGCTCATGGAGTCTCAGCGTAAGCCTAGCCTTTGCAGGGGCTTACATCGCCCCCCGGTTGGGGCTCTCATTCAGGGGCGAACGAGCACCCGAACTGTCCCCGCTTGGGGTGAGTGCGGCAAGGAAAAACCGAATCGGTTGGACCGCTGCGGGACGGTGAGCCGATACTTGAGGTCTCAGGTGAGCGCATACGGCGCGAGCCACAACAGGAAGAGTAGACATGAAGAACTCCGAGAAGGACCGAAGCCCGGATCGGGCTCTGAAGCGCGCGACGGCGGACGCCCGGTGCGCGCTGCGCAAGCTGGACCTGCTGCACGAGCTGGAGAGCTATGCGGCGATGGACCCGAACGATGAGGGCTGGGACGAGCGAGACGCCATCGCAAAGGCGATTGTGGCTGGGCTCTGCCTGGTTCTGCTGGGCGAGACGGGGGTGCCCGCATGATCCAGATCAGTGTCGAGACTGTGGTGCAGGCGGCGACCCTGGTGACCGGGCTCGGGCTCGGGCTCCTGTGGGGCTGGCATTGGCGTGACGGGGGAGCCCGTCGCGAGGCGATCGAACTAGAGCGGCGCTACGCCGTGGACCTTGGAAAGCAGAGGAGGAACCAGCGATGAGCGAACCGATCAAGATGCGCGGGGACTGGACGGAGGCAGAGCACGCTGCGATGGGGGTGGCGATGACGAAGCTCCTCGCTTGTGAGCAGATCACCCGTGCGATGTGCCTGATGCCAGAGGCGAGTATCCCGAAGGGGACCGTGCTGGCGGGGTTGATCGCGCAGCAGAAGGCGGGGGCTGAGATCATCCGTTCGAGCGTGGCGGCGGCGATGGGGATCATGGCGCAGCTCTCCAGCCGGTCGATCAAGCCTGAGACCCTGGACGCCTCGATGCGGGAGTGCGTGAAGGGCTTTAGCGCTGTCACCGAGGGCGAGAAGGTGATCGGGTCTCTGGAGCGGGAGATGAAGGGGGGCGACCAGTGAGGTACATCCAGCCCCCGACCGACGAAGAGGTGCGCGACGAGCGGGCTCGCGAGCGTGCCGCTGTGCTCCTGAAGCAGCTCCCTGGCTCTGACGAGCGTGGGGAGCATGACGTGACCGAGACGGCAGGCGTGATCCATTGCGAGCCCGAAGGGGGCTGCTTTGTCCAGGCCTGGATCTGGATCCCGAACGAGGAGGGCCAGTAGGATGCGCGACCCTGAGCTGTACGAGCTGGAGCTGTGTCCTGGGTGCGGAGAGCCGGCCCACGCCACGGAGAGCGACGACGACGGCTACCACGCCGGTTGTCGCCCGGATGCGCGGGAGGCGACCCTGGAGCGGTCTGAGCAGCCCTGCTGGCTCTGTGGGGCCAAGCAGGAGCACGCCGGGATCGAGCCGGACGAGTCCTGGGACTGGTCTGAGTACGTGGCCGACGCTCCGAAGGGCGACCGGCATGGACCGAATTGCGTGCGATGCACGGAGGAGAACGAGTAATGGGCATCCGACAACAGATGGACGAGGGGGACCGGCTGACCGGGAAGGTGGTGCTGGTGCTGATGAGGCCCAGGACGACGCCCGACTGCTGGGCAGCCTGCGAGGTGATGCGGTACGGGGCCGGTCTGCGGCTCGAACTGGAGGTGCGGCCCGTGGGCGGGTCTGGCTCGATCCGGGTGCGGTCCTGGAAGGAGGAAGAGGCTTCGGACTCCCCTGAGCGGTAGGTAGCCTGTGGGGCATGAGACGCCCCATCCTGCTCGTCATGGCCCTGGTCGCTCTCGCGGCTGGGGCCTTCTTCGTTGGCTGCAAGGCTGACGGTGCCGTGGACCCGGTTGCAGTTGGTCAGCAGTTGGAACTGGCGGGCGGAACTGCGACCGATCTGGCGACCATCTACGAGGCCGAGAAGCCTGACCTGGCGGCTGAGCTCCTCGCGCTGGCCGGATGGCTGGAGGTGGCGGGGGAGGCCTTGCAGCTCTCGGAGGGGGCAGAGGCTTCGAGCGCGCTGGACGCGGCCCTGGAGCTGGCCGACGAACTGCTCCGCGAGTCCGAAGACCCAGACGTGCAGGCGGGCATGATTCTCGTCAAGTCGGTGGTCCGTCAGGTCCAGATCGGGCTCTAAGATGAGGCGGCGTCTCGGGCTCCTGGCGGTGCTCGTCGCTGCTCTGGCCCTGCTCTGGGCCTGGCACCTGGGCGGGCTCTCGACCCGCCTGGACATCCTCGACCACCTGACGAAGACCATGACGCAGCGATCCGCCCAGCCCCAGTACATCCGCATCCGCGGGGCCTACCCCGACGATCGGACCCTCCTGATCTACCGCGCGCCGGGCGAGCCCGCTGACGCCTGGATAGCTCGAGCACGCCGGAAGGCGCTGGACGGGACCGTGCTCGAGGGGGCGGGCGAGGTGGAGGAGAAGACCACCACGGTCACCTGGCAGGGGATCACGTTCGAGATCGTGACGCGCCGGGGGACGGACGAGAACGGCGACCCGGAGAGCATGGACGAGTGGTGCAAGCGGCATGAGGAAGCCGTCGAGGCCTGGCAGGAGAAGCACCAGTGACCGACCAGGAATCAACGCTCCTCCAGGCTGCGAACCGCAGGCTGCTCGCCTGGGTGGGCGGGGGCGTGAGCACCATCGTCGTGGCGACCAGCGGCGCAGCTGTCTACGCGACGAACCTCAACGCGAAGGTGGACCGCGTGGTGGTCGCAGCGGAGCGCCTGGCCGACGACATGGAGCGCAGGCCGACAGCCGCAGAGATCAACCTGATGTGGCGCACAGCGGGTGCGCTGAACCCTGACCTGAAACTCGGCCCCCTGCTGGACAACGGCACCGGGGGCCACTGACCGGAGAGACCATGAAAGCCCTACTGCTACCCTTTGCCTTCGCCTGCGCCTTCCTGCCCGGCGACGAGACCGACCTCAACACGTGCGACTACCTGTTCAGTGGTCGCACCGTGCTTGCCGCCCCGGTGGCCCGCATCATCGAGGAGGAGGTCGTGACCGGCCTCCTTGAGTCGGACACCGACGTGCCCATCGACTTCGACCAGTTCGACCCGGCCAACGGCACGCTGACCAGCGTGGAGGTTGGGCTGAAGATCACCCGGACCAACAGCTTCGACCTGGGGAACACCAGCTCGTCCACGAACTCCATCGGGATCGGCGTGGCGAACGGCACCGGGAGCTTCCCGTTCGGCTTCGACATTTGGGACGCCGGCCACACCCAGGGATCGAACTACCAGCGGGTCGTGATGAGCAGAGACGGGGAGTTCAGCTTCGCCCACTCGAACTATCACCCCCTGCTCCTGCAACGGATCGCGGGTGGGGACAGCCTGCTGATCGAGCAGACCGATGCCGAGTCCGACTACACCTGGAGCGGGACGATCACCGATTCGAGTGTGCTCTCGGCGCTGACGGGCACCGGCACCGTGGAGGTCGAGTTCGACTCGAACTACGTGAACGGGTACTTGTCCTCGGGAAGCGGGTTCTCCCTGAGCACCACCTACGAGCTGACCGTCGAAGCGGCGATCCGCTACAACTACTGAGACGGAGGGGGGAGAAGGTGGGGGGGGGCTTCCCAGAGCCGCTTCCAACTCAACCCCCCGCCCACCGCCCGGCCCACGTTGGGCCGGTGCTCTCACTCCCAGAGCGCGTTCCACCAGTGGGCGAGGCGCTCCCGCCTGGTCGGCGGCTTCGGGGGCTCCTCGAACGTGAGGACGATGGCCTTCCAGGCTTCCATGTCGCGGCGTATCTGGGCCACGTAGCTGTTGTGCCAGAAGTCGATCGCGATCACGCGCGGCTCCTCGGGCTCCTCCTGGTCGCTCACGGCTTCGCCTCCAGGGCTTCGAGGAGGGCGTCGGCAAGGGCCACGGCGCGGTCAGCCACGACGGCGTTGCACGCACCTTTGGCGTAGGCGGAAGGCTCGCCATTCAGCAGGCCGACCATCCCACCTACCATCCCCTGCATCGCCAGCCCCGCGTAGTGCTCGCGGAGGGTCATGCCCTGGCTCGCCTGGCTGGTCAGCCACCGCTCCACCTGGTAGTCCCAGGTTTCTACCGCTGCGGTCGGGAACGCCGGTCGGTCTCCTTGCGCGCTCACGGCATGAACCTCATCTCGGTCGTGTCGCCCGTGCCGTCCACGGTGCGATGCCACCCCTGGTAGAAGGTGCCGCTCGGGGGCAGCACGGGGAAGGCGTTGCCCTCGGCGTCGAACATCGAGACCGACGTGCGGCCCGCGCCGGGCACGAAGGGCTGGACGCACAGCTCGCCCCCGGTGAACGGGACGCCAGGCATCGAGCTGGGCGAGTAGACGAGGAGCGCGGCGCGGCCCTCCAGCGCGGGCGTGCCCTGCATGATGATCCCGTTGAAGGCGGGGAGCAGGGTGACGCCGCTCGAGCTGGTCGAGCAGTCGGAGGCGCGGCCCCAGGCGGCGAGCGCGGCGAGGGCGACGGACAGGGACAGGATGCGGGCGGTTCGGTTCTTCATGGTGATGGGGTGGGGTTGGGGTGTTCGATGATCTCCCAGGCCTCGACCTCGGAGGCGGGGTATCGGCTGAGGGCCTCGAAGCCGAAGCCATTGTGGCGCAGGACGTAGACCAAGCGCCCGTCGCATTGCGCGTCCGTGGCCGACAGCCAGTGGCCTGAGATGTGATTCGACCGCCGCACGGTCCACCTCCTGCCTCTGCTGTCCCGCAGCACCGTACCGGGTTCGAGGGGGTGCTTCACGACGGAGCCCCCTGCCAGTAGCGGCATCCGCGCTCAGCCCGCCTGTTCTCCTCCACGTACCGCTGGAGCAGTCGGGCGTTGGTGGCAGCAAGCGGCGGCAGGCAGTTCGCCATCGCGTCGGCCATGTGTTGCTTCGCGGGGTCGTGCGCCCGGACGCGGAACGCAGGCTGCGAGCGGTCGGGCGGGTTGTCGTAGTTGAACAGCTTGAACGGCTTGAACTTGCTCATACGCCGAACCTCCTCGGCGGCCTTCCGGTGGTCGGGTCGAGCAGCCACTCGACGCGGTATCCGATGCGTCGGCCAATCTCGACGTGCGGCGTGTCGTGAACGTCATCCTCGCGTGCCCAGACTGCGCCGTCCTTGTCGATGAAGAAGTCGTAGTGATCGAGTTGCTCGACTCCCTCGGCATCCACTACGCGGAACAGGGGCTCGCCCTTGACGGGCGGATCCTCGTAGGAGAGCCGCTTTCCGGGGACCGACACCGCGCCGGTCTCGCTTGCGTAGGTGACTGGGCCGGGCGTTCGAGTTGGCGGCTCCGGGGACGCGGCCCAGGACTCTCGCACCGCAGCATCGCGGTCGGCCTCCAGCTCCGCCACGCGGGCCTCCAGGGTGGCGATGCGCCGCTGCCCAGCCAACACTTGCCGGTAGTACTTGTCGGCGCGAATCGCCTCGGCCACGCGGACCTTCTCTTCATCACTTGCCATCGGTCTCCTCCTTGGTGGGGGTGAGGGCGGCGAGGGCGTAGCCTGCACGCTCCGCGTAGGTGTCGGGGCATCCAAAGGGCAACCCATCGCCGTTGGCAAGCATCCCACGCACCGCTTCGCGCTCGACCTGCAATCGCCCGTTGAAGTCGGAGAGGTAATCGGCTCGGGCCTTCTGATTACGCGCCTCCACCTCCAGTTCCGCCACGCGGGCCTCGGCCTGCACCCGAAGCCGCACCTCGTCAACGTGAGTCACCAGTTCCGCTCGTACGCCCTCCAGTAGTCGGGCAGAGTCCGATGCGTGCTTCTCAACGGCGACCAGCTTGCTCTCCAGTTCGGCCACGCGGGCCTCGGCCTTCTCCAGGGCCGGTGTCGTCCAGCCCTCGATCTTGGCGACCATCGCCTCTTCCAGCTCCGCTACGCGGGCGCGGAGGCGGGCAGTCTCGCCTCGGCCCAGGATCTCGCCCTCGGGGTAGAACGGATCCTTGGGTTCGTAGCTCGATGGACAGAGGCCGCGCAGGCGGGCTGCGGCGTACCAGCCGCCGACCAGGCTCTCCAGCTCCGCCACGCGAGCCTCCAGCCCCGGCCCCGGACTCACGGACCAGGCGGCGAGGAGGAGCTTGCGCTGTGGCTTGTACCTTGGGCACCAGGGATGCCTTGGGCCGTAGGGAATGAGCCCGCGCGCTACGATGAACGCCCGCACCTCTTCGTCAGTCGGTTCCCAGGGCATCAGTCCCACCCCTGCGGCAGCGCGTTCGCCGCGTTGTCGGCCATCCAGGAGAGGCGACCCTGCTCGGTCGCCACCTTGTCCGCCGTCCGCTGGCCCATCAGCCAGGAGTACCAGTTCGGGCCGTCAGGGTCCGACCAATCGGGATGCCCCAGGGCGCGCAGATGCGAGCGCAGCTCGTCGTTCTTGAGCCCGCGCTTCAGCTCTGACGCCAGGTGGTGCGCCTTGGCCCCCAGCTCGAACTGCCCCTTCTCTCTCAGGTGGGCCGCGCACGACATGGCGCGCAGGATGATCCAGGACTCGAACTGCACCTCGAGCATCGGCGTTGCCCCCTCGGGGATGCGCTCGTCGTACTGGGCCAGCTTCGTGTCGTAGGCCGTGACCTCGTGGCCGAAGAGGGGGCACCGCCGCGGGATGGCGAAGATCGCGTGCCGGTCCTTGTCCAGGACGTGCTCGCCCAGGTCCAGCATGGTGTCCAGGTCGTCCTCGTAGGGCAGCCCGCGCTCCACAGCCTTGGCGAGGGTCCAGAGCGCGTGCCCGTAGGCTCGTCCCGTCCAGTAGCAACCCACCTCGCTGGGGTAGTGCTCGATGATGCCGTGCGCCGTCAGGTACAGGCTCTTCTCAGCCGAAGGGGTCTCGTCCACGGCGTTCCACCAGGTCCAGCCGAGCCGAACGTCACCGGCCAGGAACATCAGGTGGACCAGAGCCTCCTCGTACCCCTGCTGCGCGCACCAGTGAGCCATGTGCGTAGCGCGGCCCAGGTGTTCGTGGTCGAGCTGGTCGTACTTCTGGCCGTCCTTGCCCACCACCTTCGGACAGCTCTTGCCGAAGGCTGCGCTCGTCCAGCCCCCGGGGGCCTCGTTCCTGGAGCGATCCAACCCGTACCAGGTGCCGCGACCCGGCGTCCACGGTGTCACGCGCCCCTGCTCCCACTCCTCCTGATCCACCCGCCAGTAGGCGTTGCGGTTCGCCCAGCCGAGCTGCTGTTCGAGGGCCTGCTCCAGTCCCAACTGCGTCCCAGCGGCCCACGCGATGTTGTCGTAGATCCCAGCGCCGCCTCCATCGTTCGCGCGAGGGGTGCCGGCCACCCAGGACCGCGTGGCCTGAAGCTCCTCCACACTGGAGTACCACCTCTTGGCGTTCGCCAGACCCTCGGGGGTGCCGAGACCCGGATCGACGGACTCGCCATGAGCAACCACGTAGGTCGCGCAGTACCCAGGCTCGAGCACCACGTCCCCGTAGCTTTGCCCGGCGATGCGCAGGGCGGCGTAGATGCGCCGGTCGGTGAAGGCGATGCAGTTCAGGACGCGCACGACGATGCGACCACCAGGGCCGAAGTGGGCCATGAGCTGCCCCACATTCACGTTGTTCGAGCTGATCCAGGTGTCGTGCAGGTTCTCAGCCTTGCGCCAGTGAACCAGCTTCCCGTTGAACGTCACGTCGGTGAACGTCACGTCGGGCATATTCGCCGGCTTGTACCGGGTCGCTGGCGCGGGGCGGGTCGGCCACTCAGGCTTGGGCACGGGCTCGGGCTCGGGCACGGGCGGCGGCTCGTAGCCCGCCTCCTCCCGACGCATGACGATGGCCCTCTCAATCGAACGCTGCGCGCCCTTCATCGCTCGCAGCATGGGGTCGTGGCTCTCTTTGTCGTACACGGTGTCCTCCTAAACGGTGGTGATGGTGATGGGGTACAGGTCTTCGACCTGCCTCTTCTTGAGCCGGAACATCTCAGTCTCTCGGCCCTTCACGTCCACGAACAGCACAGCGCCGTCCGAGTGGAACTCCACGAAGTCCACCACGTACCGGGTGTTGCCCGGGAGGTGGAACGGAACCTGGCGCAGGAACATCACAACGTCCCCCGCCTTCTCGCGCAGCTTGAGCTCGCGGTAGTACCGCGCCTCCTTCTGCGAGTCGAAGCGGAACCCGTCCACCTCGGTCGCCTTCGCGCCGTACTTGTTCGGGCGGCGCAGCTTGTGGAAGGGGCGGTTCACCCCTCGTCCTCCTTCGCAGTAGGTTCGACTCTGGCGTAGTAGGGCTTCCGTGATGCGTGCGAGGAGGGGTCTCGAGGAGCCCGGTGCCCCTGGTAGTCCAGGAGGCCGCTGCGGACGACGGCGCTGATCGCACCCCCCCAAGCGTTCGGATGGTGGGGGACGATCCCCCGCTTCAGGCACTCCTTGCGGATGTCCTCGCCCATCAGCTCCGTGCCCAGAGGGAAGGACTCGGTGACGCCGATCACCAGGTCCGCGAAGGAGTCCATGATGTGCTCGTCGGCGTTCTCAAGGGCCAGCGCCATCCCCTCGTCTCGACGGCGGCGCGGCTCTGCGAAGAGGTCTTCCTGGTTCACTCCTCGACCCCCGGTGTGTCAGGGGCCGGCGCGACCGGCTCGGCCTTCTCCCCGCCTGTCAGCTCGATGGCCTTCTTCTTCGTCGCCTTCTTGCGCGCGGCCTTCTTCTTCGGCTCCTCCTTGGGCAGCTCGAGCATCCCGTGGAACATCTCGAGGTCGAAGGGGAACGGCAGGAGAGTCCCCGCGTCGGAGAGGTACAGGCCGCCCAGGCCGTCTTCTACCAGGGACTCAGGCTGGTGCATCCGCTTCACCAGGAGCGGGCCGACGTTCTTGCCGACCGGCCTCGCGTACCCGTAGGCCGGGGGCCATGCGGTCGGGGAGCCGTAGCGTTGCTCGCCGCTGTTCTTGGCCGTGAGGAAGAAGGCGTGAACTACCTCCACCGGGGCCTGCGGCCCCTCGCGGTAGACGTACCAGCCCTCTTGAGTCGGTTGCTTTGCGGTCCAGGTGAGTTTCATCAGGTCGTCTCCTTGTTGTGACGCTCGAAATGCGCGCTCGCCTCGGCCTGGCCGGCCTCGAATTCAGCGAGCACGTGGGGGTCCAGCTTGAGCCCGGTGGCGTCGAACTTGTAGAACGGGGGCTTCCCCTGGTCGCGCCACGCCTTGTCCAGGACGAGCTGCGCCTCCCGGAACGGGTCGGGGTTCTGCGGGTCCGCCTTGCGGAGCGCGCGGCCCAGGGGGAGGCAGAGCGAGAACGGGGGCGAGGTGTCGCCGTACTGGTCGTCCACGCGCTCGCGGTTCTCCTGCTGCTTCTGCCGGTAGCTGGGGTCCGCCGAGTGGCCCTCGGGGTCCACGCGCTTCGGGGCGGTGGGCATCTCCTTCGGGGAGCCCTTCTCGATCTCCTTCACGTAGACCGCTGCCGGCGACTTCACAGAGGGGTTCGAGGCCACTCGCTTCGCCAGCCAGAGCGCCCAGGCGCTCACCTGCTCGAAGCGCCACTCGAGGTCGTAGAGCGCCGCGCAGACGCCGGTTAGGCGTTGCACCGTGGGCTCGTCCAGCGCGATCACGGGCCTGACCTTCGCGCGCAGGAATGCGCCGATGTCGTAGGTCCAAGCCGGGCGTTGTTCGTCTTCCATCAGAGAGAGAGAGAGAGAGAGGATTTGATTTGGAGGAGGACCAGACAGTGATGCCTGACGCCTCAGCAGTCGAAGCCGCCGTCAGGAGGGGTTCCCCTGTCTGGACGATCCTGCCGCCGTCCCCACGGTATGTGGCTTTTTCCCGAATGCAATAGCTGGA
>Ga0316204_10003152_pt1 | contig 34216 bp, 30 predicted proteins | sample 6monrhotite_MG_2_FD_205661 | JGI IMG/M metagenome (GOLD analysis project Ga0316204, IMG submission 205661) | Microbial mat bacterial communities from mineral coupon in-situ incubated in ocean water Damariscotta River, Maine, United States -... | ecosystem: Environmental > Aquatic > Marine >... | reverse complement strand
GCGGCAGAAGTGATTGCAGAGACGGCCCTCCAAACCAAGGGCGACCGGTAACCCGCCATTACCAGAACCGGGACAATGAGTACCGCCAGGGCCGAAAACCCCTTGAGGTTCGTACCAATAGGTTGCGACACCCATCCCTTTAGTCTGAGTGCCCAATATAATTCCGGCAGAGCTGTCATTGAAACCAGTGCAAACGTGACGCTCACCCCCGCCATAACCGTAAAGGCGCGTAGCGAGACTTTAACAAGGCGCTGATCTGTACTGAGACAGGAATAAAAAGCAGCCGCGACACCAACGAATATCAGAGTTCTCGATACCGCCACAAAAGAACGCAACGGAAAATTGGAATTGAAAACGTTCGGTAGCCAAGCGGCAAAGGTCAGCAGAATAAGTATGCCCACGGGCGTTTGACACTGGGTCCAGAGATCACGAATTATGTCGCGCAAGGGCCGGGAGAAAAACAGCGCGATCAACGCAAGCCCCACGATCACAGCAAACACCACCCGGCTGAAAGCCACTGCAGGAATGGCTATACCGAGCAAAATGGCAAATGTTCTGGGGGCCGGGGAGGCTGTGGGCGTAATTGTCGTCATCTTAACCATTCGGCTCTTTGTAATATGTCGCCGCTAATTCTGCGCCCTTTCTAGGGTGTTGTGTATTAAGTTGCCACCATATTCGCATCAACTTCTTGGCTTTTTTAACCTTCATTTTGATGAGTGAATTGACATTCCGGGCCTTGATACGGAAAGTGTCGCGAAATTCCTAACCTTCGGATTTAAAATGATTTCTAATTCTCTGAAAGATCCAAAAATCGCCGTCATCGGTCTTGGTTACGTCGGCCTCCCCCTAGCCGTGCGACTGGCCAAGCACTTTCCGGTACTGGGATTTGATGTGAACACCCAGCGACTCGATGAGCTCAGGAACAGGCAGGACCGGACGGGCGAATGTGATACGGAAACGCTTGAGAACGCCCAATATCAACTCAGCTCTGATATGGCCGAGCTCAAAGATTGCAACGTCTATATCGTTACTGTGCCGACGCCGGTTCAGCAAAACAACGCACCTGACCTCGCCGCCGTGCTTGCCGCCTCCGCCGGTATCGGCACGGTGCTGACCAAAGGAGACGTGATCGTTTACGAAAGCACGGTTTATCCCGGCGTCACCGAAGATATTTGTGGCCCGGCCCTTGAGCAGGCCTCCGGGCTCATCTGTGGTCAGGATTTCTTTCTTGGATACTCCCCCGAGCGCATTAACCCGGGAGATCGCAAACATACGCTGGACAGAATCACCAAAGTTGTCGCCGGACAGACACCCGAGATTACGGATCTTCTTGGCAGTATCTACGGCTCAATCACCAGCGGTGGCGTGTTCAAGGCAACAAACATAAAAACCGCCGAGGCCGCCAAAGTCATCGAAAATGCCCAACGCGATATCAACATTGCTTTCATCAACGAAGTTGCCATGATCTTCAATAAAATGGGCATTCAGACTCATGACGTTCTGGAGGCCGCAGGCACTAAATGGAATTTTCTTGATTTTAAGCCGGGCCTTGTCGGCGGACACTGCATCGGTGTTGATCCGTTTTACCTGGCCCATGCCGCTCGCCAAGCTGGGCATGACCCGGAAATTATCCTCGCGGGGCGGCGGATCAATGATGGGTTCGCGAATTTTGTTGCAACACAGATTCATGACGCACTCGCCAATCAGGAGCCCGCGCGCATTCTCGTGCTTGGCCTGACGTTCAAGGAAAATGTGCCGGACCTCCGAAATTCGAAAGTTGCTGATCTGGTTTCCGCCTTACGCCAGAAGGGGCATACGGTCGAGGTTCATGATGCCTTTGCCGACAAGGATGAGGCCCGTTCGGAGTATGCCATCGATCTGCTGACCGACCTTGAAACTTGCGGCGACTTTGACTGCGTTATCGGTGCCGTCGCCCATGAGCAGTACCTGAGCCTTGACGTCGACAGATTATCGGCGCTGCTCAAACCAAAGGGGCTGCTGGCCGACCTGAAGGGCATGTGGCGTAACGTTCACCTTGGCGCAGACTACACGCGCTGGGAACTTTAGCCATTCTCACTTTTCTCTATGAAAGCGCCATTTCAAAACTGTAGACGCGGCGCCGTGCTCGAACGGGACGACAATCTGCCGGCACTGGCGGCGTGGACCCTCTCCAAAATAGACGCTGTCCTCAAGACGGACACCGTTTTCCGACACCTGAAACCGCCAGCCCTGGGTCTTGCCAATACGCAACAGCACCGACCTGCCGCCCTCGACCAGAGACGCGCCGACATCCGGATGCAGGTGAAACCTGAGAACGCCCTTTGCCAACCGATTTCCGCTTAGGGTATCCTCCCCGCGGAGGTCAAGGCCATCTGCTGACAGATAAAGTGCCCGCCTGTGGCTGAGGCCAAACAGGGGCACATAACCATCATGTTCCGATTCAATCAGGATGTTTTTATCAACTTCATGCCGCGTACTGCCCGTTCGGCGCGCCCGGCGCTCGCCCATGGCGGAGATGCCCAGCAGTTCCGAGGAGTTGGTGCCCTCAAGGATTAAGGTGGAATGAGCAGCCGAGCTACGGCAGACCTCACGAAGCGGGGTGGGGGCCAAAACGGGTGTTCCACAGTTAACGATGATCCGCCGCCGCCCGGTACTGAATTCAAACGCCAGCGTCCCGGCGCTTTCACCCGCACCAGTCGGTTCCACCACACCGGTATCCAGTATGACGACCGCCTGGCCCGCTGTCAGTCGCTGAAACCCGCTATGAGACGCGTTGGCGACGGCACGGCCTTTGGCATCAGCCATGTGAAGCGCCCGCTCCACCTCTTCACGGGTCGCCGGCCCCGAACCATTAAACAGGCACAGCCCGCCATCGCCATGACGAAACGTTCGCAACACAGGGGCCATACGGTCAACCGCTGTCTGCAACCAGACCGGAACGCCCTGCCCAGACATCGCCAGGGCCGCACGGATTGCTATAAGATTGCGAAGTGCCGCTAGGTGGCGGGATGGGTTCCGTGAGCGATGGCCGCCATCGGCCAAGACCTCCCCTTCAATCCGCCCCGCAAGCCTGCCCAGACTGGCGTCCAGTTGACGGGTCTGCCGCCCAAACATCAGGACATAGAATATTTCAGCCCTGGCCTCGATAAATCCATCCCCGGGAGGTCTGCCAATCCCGCCGACCCTGTGAAGATGTTGGGCCTGACGATGAAGCGACGCCAGAAACCCATCGCGGAAAATTTCATCGCTTCCGTCGAGCAGGAAGGGGGCATAAAGGAGCCAGTTGCCAAGTCTCTCAGCCAGAATATTGGTTGCCCAGGACGCTGCGTTCCATCTGGCGTGTTCATCGACCCACAACGCAGTCAGCTCACGGGCAACCGTTGCCGATGTCTCTAGACCGCTGGCCTCAAGATCGGCGAGCCAGCTAAATCGCTGGGCGTGAGCCAGGGGGCCGAAGTCTAACCTGCCCCCGCCCGCAGGTTGTTCCATGGCCTTCAGTGTTTTAATCAGATCGCCCACCCTGAGTGCACGGCCGCGTTCGGCATCCCCCGAGAAGACAATGGGCAGGATGCTGTCCGGCATAACCGGTCGGGCCCGAAGCGTCAGGTTGTAGAGCGCAGACCGAAACAGCTGATCATAAAACCTGCCGATCAGGGAGGGTGTGGTCATCTGCGGATAAATCGAGCGGCGAAGAAACCGTCCCGGCCGCCCTGCCCAGCCATATCCGACGGCAGACTGCGGAATGTGCCGGACGCGTTCTCTTTTGCAAAAATCTCAACGCCCTCAATTCGGTCCAGTTGGAAATCCGGATGACGCTTGAGAAAACCATCCACCTGCTCAGGCCCCTCTTCGGGCTGCAGCGAGCAGGTGCAGAACAGGATCATTCCCGAAGGGATCACCATTTTTGCCGCCGCGTCGAGCAGCCTCGACTGCAGGACCGCGAGTTTCTCCACATCCTGGGGTGACTTTAAGTGGGCCACATCGGGGTGACGGCGAAGCGTACCTGTAGCGGAACAGGGGGCGTCCAGCAGGATGACATCAGCCGGGTTTGTGGGGCGCCAAGTCAGTGCATCAGCAGCGACAACCTCGGCGTTCAAACCCAGTCGTTGCAGGTTTTCGTGCACCCGCTTCAGTCGGTTTTCCGATCGGTCGACCGCCGTAACCCGTGCCCCCTCACTCGCAAGATAGAGCGTTTTGCCGCCGGGCGCGGCGCATAAATCCACAACCCGTTTCCCGGAGATATCGCCAAGTAACGTTACGGCCATCCGCGCCGCAGCATCCTGTATCCACCAGGCCCCGTCTTCAAATCCGGGCAGATCTCGGATGTTGCCGCCGGTCGCTCGTCGCACTGTGCCCCAGGGTAAAAGTTCGCCCTCCAGCTTTTCCGACCAGATTTCAGGATCGCTCTTGCATGATATATCGAGGGACGGCTCCTGCATATTGGCTTCGGCGATGCCACGGGTCACAACCTCTCCATAGGCCTGAATCCAAGAGCCCCACAACCAGTCAGGCGTGTTCAGCTTGGCCTCATCCTGCTGACTGATGAGGCTGGCTCCTTCGCGCTGAAGGCGACGTAGAATCGCGTTAATCAGTTTTTTATATGGCCCCTGATTCTGGCTTTGCGCCAAATCAACTGTTGTTGAAATGGCAGCGTGTTCCGCTGTCCGCTGGAACAGGAGCTGACAGACCCCGATCCGCAGCAGCATTTCCGCCTGTCTGGCCTTTTTGCCTAAAGGTTTTTCCAGGCAGTGGGCAATCAGCGCGTCAATCTGACCTAACCGGCGGAGCGTTGTTGCCACCAGGTTTCGGGTAAACGCCCGCTCTCGCACGTCAAGGTTTGCGATCTGCTGTGAAGAATCGAACGTCTCATCAAGAGCCCGCCTCTGATTGAGAACGGCGCCCAAAATTTCCAAGGCGGCGATGCGTGCTTCCATACCGATTTTTTTCATGGACCCGTCTTGCCCGAGTGAGGTTGTGAGCGCAAGGCTTTTGCGCAATGCCGGCAATGCCTATAATTAATAAAGTGTGAGGTTGGTTTTATCTTTGGTATTCGCTCTTCAGAGTTTATCTATTATGCTCGTTCTTCTGAGCACACAGTTCATTTGGGGGATAACGACTATTTCCGGCCACAACCAAAATCAGAAACCGACAATGACGCAGCGCCTCAGTCGCAGTCGCCAGCTATTGGTGAACGAGCCGTCTGCCAAACCCAACGGCGCAACGGTTTCTGTGAAGACGCAACCCTCAGCAGACGAGGCCAAAGAAACTGGCGGCCCCTCCGGTCCCGAGCCGACCCGATACGGTGACTGGGAACGCAAGGGTCGCTGCATCGATTTTTAAAGGGCCTGCTATAAAAAGAGATCGACAGGGATAGGACAGCACTCGGCATATTATGTTTCAATCCATTATAGGTCTTATATTTCCAACCAGTGGTGCCCACCGGTCGCGCAAGCGTAAAAAGCGCAAAACGAAGGGGGCCGAGCGCGTTTCGGCGTCAACATTTGCACCACGCGGACTGGATGGACATTCGGGCATTCCCAGCATCCTCATCGCCGACTTTGACAAAGACTCCGGCACGCAGATGACGGCACGCGTGGCAGAGTTTCTAAGTCAGTCTGAAGGGTTCGAGGTTTTTCGAGCCAAAAAAACCTTAAAACTCGGCAAAAAAGGGGCTCTGGTTGATCAGCTTTACGCTGCATTCGAGGAGGGCCGTGCATGGCTCGGACAAGAAGGCGCCGACCTTCTCCTGTGGGGCGAAACAGAGGGCACCACCACCACAGTCCGGTTTATTCCGGCTGTGCCGGTTTCTGATAGCCAGCCGGGATCCTTCGGTATGGGCGATGTCTTATACTTGCCGTCATCCCTGGAAGGCGGTCTGAGCTCGGCGTTGATTGTCTCGGTCCTTGCTGCGATTGGCACCGGATTTCGAGGCGGGCGCGCCAGACTCGGCGAAGCCCTCAACACTCACCTGCAGAGCGTCAAACAATTTATCCAGGAAAAGCCTGGTGGCATGAACGATGAGCACTACGCTGCCCTGCTGACCTCCATCGGCAACGGCTTTGCCGCTCATTCCACGTTGGGCGGCAGCACCAAACGTCTGGGCCACGCTGCCGCGGCCTACAAGGTCGCCATAAAGCAGGTTAAGCCAGACGACTCTCCAGTTATCTGGGCGCTGGCCCAGAGCCACCTGGCCGCGACTCTTCGCGCCAAGGGCGACAAGGAGAAGGATCAGGACACTCTGAAAGAGGCCGCGTCCGCTTATGGTCGAATTACAGAATCACTTAGTCGAATTGACCAACCGTTTGATTGGGCGTTGGCACAGGTGAACAAGGGGCTGGTTCTATATCGCATCGGAGCCCTGACCGGCCGGGCCGCTTATTATCAGGACTCCTCAAAAAGTTTTGAGGAATCACTCGGAATCTATACCAAGGAACTAATGCCCGGAAAGTGGGCCGAAGTCACCAATCAATACGGTGTCGTGCTGATGACCCTTGGCGAATTGGTGACTGGCAATGTAACACTGGAACTGGCCGTAAAACGTTTTCGCATGGCGCTGGAGGTTCGAAAGCGTGATCGTGTGCCGTTGTTATGGGCACAGACAGCGAACAATCTGGGGGCGGCCTGTTTTGCCCTGGCTAAACGCAACTCTGAAGTTGCCCTGCTCCGGGAAGCCGTATCGTGCTTCGAGGGGGCCGTTGAGATCTACAGGGGGTCCGGGGAGATGAAAAAGGTCGAAATTATCTCCAATAACCTGTCCCGAGTCCGGCGGCTGTTAACCACCCGGGGAGGGTAGTTTGCTGCAAACAACCCTCTGATTACCCGACTTTCGTTAAACACTTATCAACCTTCGTAGCTTAAACCCTATGCTATGGCACAGGTATTACGATTTTTTGGCGAGTCTTCGGGGGCAACTGGTGGCACGTCGGGGGCAGCGGGGGCACTATTACCGGCTGGTGCAAGGTCCTTTTTAAGACGGCGCGCACAAGAGCTGGTAGGCGGCACTATGGTTGTCGCCTCGGCCTTAATGATGATTGCCATATTCAGCTATTCACCGGCGGATTCGTCGTTGAATGCAGCAGGGTTACCGGCGCCCCAGAATATTCTGGGTCGTCCCGGGGCCATCATATCCGACTTGTGGCTTCAGACGTTGGGTTTTGCCTGTTTTGTTCCATTGCTGACCATGCTTGTCTGGGGGGCTCGTCTGGTCGGGAAAACGCCGCTCAAGCGCTGGGCATTACGGCTCCTGGCACTGCTTGGGGCGGCGGAGTTTTATGCCATAGGTCTAAGCGCCCTGCCGGTTACGGAGAACTGGCCGTTAATGACCCGCATGGGTGGATTTTCGGGAGCCCTGGCTTTAGATTTTCTCGTCAGTTCGGTACCCGCATCCAGTCTGCATCTGGGCCCAAGCCTGATCGGCCTGGCCTCTGGCTTGATTGGTGTTGTGCTTTGGGTTACTGCCCTCGGGCTATCACTGGCAGAGTGGCGAAATGTTGGCATCAACATAAGGGCCGCGCTCAGGGCGCTCCGCAGCGGTGCCCAATCCGGCCACAACGCAATTGGAGTCGCTGTCGCCTGGCGCCAGAAATTCAAAGATGCCCGGGAAGACGCCACCACGCCTGAGGCCCGGATTATTCGAGAGGATCCGGATGACGGGGTCTCGGTCCGCATATCCGTTGGCGATACCACCAGCCCTGAGCCAGACCCCACTCCCAGCGACCAAGAACGGTCCGGTTTGGTTGAGGCCAAGGCGCTGAAACCAAAGCCCGGTCAAAAGGCCAAGGCGAAAAGTCAGGGGCGACTCAATCTGGGTGACGGTGTATACTGCGCCCCGCCGGTCGAGCTTCTGGCCACTCCCGTTACCAATCCGGCGGCAGATGCCCTTAACAAGGACGCCCTGCAACAAAACGCCAAGTTCCTGGCCAGCGTCCTTGAGGACTTTGGCGTTAAGGGCGAGATCGTCAAGGTTCGGCCAGGGCCCGTGGTTACCCTGTATGAGTTGGAACCGGCACCGGGCACCAAGACGTCGCGTGTTATCGGCCTGTCAGATGATATTGCCCGCTCGATGAGCGCCGTTTCCGTCCGTGTCGCGGTTGTTACCGGGCGAAACGCGATTGGTATTGAGCTGCCCAACATGTCTCGTGAAATGGTTTATCTGCGCGAACTCCTGGCGTCGCGTGATTTCGAAAAATCCGGCGCCAACCTGCCACTGGCACTGGGTAAGGATATCGGCGGCACACCGGTGACTGTAGACCTGGCACGCATGCCGCACCTGTTGATCGCAGGAACCACAGGGTCGGGCAAATCCGTCGCCATGAATACGATGATCTTGTCGTTGCTTTATCAGTGCTCTCCGGCGCAATGCAGATTTATCATGATCGATCCGAAAATGCTGGAGCTCTCCGTCTATGAAGGCATTCCGCACCTGCTGACGCCGGTTGTCACCGACCCGTCCAAGGCGGTTGTTGCCCTGAAATGGACCGTGCGGGAAATGGAGGACCGCTATAAAGCCATGTCGCAGTTGGGTGTCCGAAATATTGCCGGGTATAATACCCGCATCAAAGATGCCCGGAAAAAAGGTGAGGTTCTGACCCGTCGCGTCCAAACGGGCTTTAACGATGACGGCAAGCCGATCTATGAAGAACAGCCTCTGCCGACTGACCCCCTACCATTTATTGTGGTGGTGGTCGATGAAATGGCCGACTTGATGCTGGTTGCCGGCAAAGATGTGGAGGCCGCCATTCAGCGTCTGGCACAGATGGCCCGCGCCGCAGGCATTCACCTGGTCATGGCGACCCAGCGGCCTTCCGTCGACGTGATCACCGGAACAATCAAAGCCAACTTTCCAACCCGCATCAGCTTTCAGGTCACATCCAAGATCGATAGCCGCACGATCCTTGGTGAACAGGGAGCAGAACAGCTTCTCGGCCAGGGCGACATGCTCCATATGGCGGGAGGAGGACGCATTTCACGGGTCCACGGCCCTTTTGTTTCCGACGAAGAGGTCGAGGAGATCGTTAACCACCTTAAGGCCCAGGGTGAGCCTGAATACATTGAAGACGTCACCACGGAAGACGACCAGGAATTTGGGGCGTCCGGTGGCAGCAGCTCCAGCGACGCCCTATATGACGAGGCCGTTGCACTTGTCGCTCGCGAAGGCAAGGCCTCTACCAGCTTCATCCAGCGTCATCTGCAAATTGGCTATAACCGGGCCGCCCGGATTATCGAGACCATGGAAAAAGAAGGCGTCGTCAGCGCCGCCAGCCGGGTCGGCAAACGTGAGGTTTTGGTCGGTAGCCACTAAGGTGTGGGCGTGCCACGGACCGTCGGACGCCGCAACGCTTTCTTAAAGGCCGCTCTCGATCACAATTCTGACACAGTCGTGTGGGAGCTTTACCTGAACGATCCACTTGGCTAGAAGTTAGTCACTATGCAAATTATTAAGTTTTTCACCTGCTGGCTGGCAATCAGCGTCGGCATTTTTGTTTCGGCCCCCGCCGATGCAATCATTTCCGACTCGTTGAAACTCAGCAAACAAGATACCACCGATCTGATGCGCATGCAGCAGCACCTGAATTCTGCGAAAACCATTCAGGCCCGGTTTCTTCAGGTCTCTTCCAGTGGTGACTATGCGGAAGGCGAGTTTTCCCTGCAGCGGCCAGGGAAGCTGAACCTAACCTATGATGACCCCAATCCACTCAAGATAGTCGCTGACGGCACCTATATTTCCTATATCGACCGCGAGTTGGACCAGGCAACGACACTGCCAATCAGCTTCACCCGGGCCGAGCTTCTGCTTCGCGAATCTTTTTCTTTTTTTGGCAAAGATCTACTGGTAACCGGGTTCGAGCGCTCTCCCGGCGTCCTGCGTGTCAGCCTAGGCAAGGCCGACAGCCCGCTGGAAGGCAAACTCACGCTCATTTTCAGTGATCGTCCCCTGGAAATTCGTAAATGGGTGGTGACGGATGATCAGGGGGTGACCACGACCGTCTCGCTGTTGGGGCCATCTTTCAACGTTCCACTGGACAAACAGCTCTTTTTCTATATGCCGCCAACGGAATATATCGACAAAAACTAAAGTCATTTCAATTAGTTAGCCATTTGTATCGACTTTAGACTGGAAGAATTCCCCCGATCAACCCATATCTTTAGTAACAACCACTTTCGTATTAAGTGAGTGGTTTTCCAGGGATGGTGTCCCCAACCATCCCCAGGCTCCAATTCGATGGGAGCCCCCTGCGCCCGGTGGTCCCCATCACCGGGCGCATTGCTTTTCTGACGAGCTGTAGCTAAAGCAAGTCGTCAAAGAGTAACCTTCTTCTTAACGATAACTTTGCGGCTACGGGCAATGCCATGAACTTCTCCATCACAACCTGGAACGTCAACTCTGTTCGCAAGCGCCTGGATGGGGTTGCCGCTCTGATTGAAGAAGAGTCTCCGGACGTTATCTGCCTGCAGGAAACCAAGGTGCAGGACCATCTGTTTCCTGGTGATGCTTTCGTCGAATGGGGTTACTGCCACCAAGCGGTCCTTGGCATGAAGGGATACAACGGCGTTGCCATTCTTTCCAAAACACCGCTCAACCGCCCCGAACCCCTGCACTGGTGTGGACGGGAGGATTGCCGACATCTGTTTGCGGGGGTCGATGCCGGTGGGTCGCTGGGTGAAATAGAAATTCACTGCCTTTATGTTCCGGCGGGAGGTGACGTGCCCGACCCCCTGAAAAATCCCAAATTTGCTCACAAACTAGAGTTTCTTGATGCTCAGGCTCACTGGTGGGCGGCCCGCGGTGATAGTGGCCCGCCGCGGGTTCTGGTTGGAGATTTCAACGTCGCCCCGTTAACCACGGACGTCTGGTCGCATGAGCGCCTGAAAAACGTGATCACTCATACAGAAACCGAAATCCGAGCGCTGGAAACCCTGCAAAAGGCCGGGCGCTGGACAGACGCGGTCCGCCGACTGATCCCGGAAACTACTCCTGCCTATACCTGGTGGAGCTACCGGGCGGCTGACTGGGAGGTCGCCAACAAGGGCCGCAGACTTGACCATATCTGGGTATCGGAAACCCTGACCGAGGCCCTGGTGGAGGTTTCCATTCTCAAAGATGCACGTGACTGGCAGCCGCCATCAGATCACGTGCCGGTCACGCTCCGCCTGAAAACCTGACTTATGGCACCAGCCGGTAACCACCCGGCTCCGTGACCAGAATTGTGGCGTTTGATGGGTCAGGTTCGATTTTCTGACGCAGTCGGTAGACATGGGTTTCCAGAGTATGGGTTGTTACGCTTGCGTTATAACCCCACACCTCATCGAGCAAAACGTCCCGACTGACGATTTTGTCCCCAGTCCGGTAAAGATATTTAAGGATTGCCGTTTCCTTGTCTGTCAGGCGCACCTTGCGACCGTCCTCATCTCTGAGCAGCAGCTTGTTGGCTGGCTGAAAGGTATAAGGCCCAATGGTAAACACGGCATCGTCCGAACGTTCGTGCTGGCGAATATGAGCGCGAAGGCGCGCCAGCAGCACACCGATACGAAAGGGTTTGGTGATATAGTCGTTGGCGCCTGCGTCCAGCCCCAGAATGGTGTCGGCATCAGTGTCGGCACCCGTCAGCATAATGATCGGAGAGGTCACCCCATTCCGACGCATCAGCCGACAGACATCGCGACCATCCATATCCGGCAGGCCAACGTCCAGAATGATCACATCAAAATAATCCGTTTTTGCCAGCTCCAGGGATTGTGCCCCATTAGCAGCTTCGGTTGGCGCGAACTCTTCGTGTAGCTGCAATTGTTCACTTAGCATTTCACGCAGCGTATCGTCGTCGTCAACGATCAGGATCTGTCTTCCCGATGTCATGTTTGCATTCCCCCTAGTTTCACCGCACAGTCTGCCCTGAAGTCACTTCCCACAAACAATTTATTGCGCGCTGCGTCTGGCAACAACAAGAATAAATATATAGATGTTTTATCCCGGAATGTAGAGCTAACCGGCAGATTATGTAATAAGTTGCGTTTCATGCGCTCGAAAAGGTTAATCAATGGCAGATCATCGCCAAAAATTTGACGTCATCTCTATGCCGGCAACGCGTGAACCCGTGTCGCTGCTAACTGTCGATCGCGCCGTTTCTGAATTGCGACGCGGTCGGATGGTGGCCATTCAGGGCGGTGATGGCAACGCGCTTTTGGCCCAAGCGGCGGAAGGGGTGACCGACCAGGGGCTTCGTGATCTTGAACAACTCAGTGCCAGCGCACCAATCTTGGCCCTGACAGCCCGTCGCGCCATGGTTCTCGGGTTTGCCCAACCCACCGGCAAAATCGTCACCATCAATACAAACCCTCCGATCACAGCGGCTCGCGTACAAGAATTATGTGACCCATTGGCCGAATGCGATGTCTCCAACCTTGATATCAGTACCAGTGAAACCTCCAGCTATGACAGCGCTCGTGCGGCCGTGACCCTTGCTAAACTCGCCCGCCTTCTTCCCGCAGTCGCCTGCGCAGTCATTGCCACCGACGAGGCCAAAGACCTGGCACAGTGGTGCGTGCGCCACAACATGCTGATGGTCGATGCAGGAGATATTTTTCAGTATGAAAATGTTGCAGCGCGAACCCTGACGCCCGTTAGCGAAGCCCAGGTTCCCCTGGAAGGGGCTGAAAACTGCCGAATAATTGCCTTCAGGCCATCGGATGGTGGGCTGGAACATCTGGCCATTGTCATTGGTGAGCCCGACAACCACATACCGGTTTTTGTCCGGCTTCACTCAGAATGCTTCACGGGCGATCTTCTCGGCAGCTTACGGTGTGATTGTGGTGATCAATTGCGTGGCGCTATTTCAGAGATATCCTCGAAAGGCGCCGGCGTGCTGCTGTATCTCGCCCAAGAGGGTCGCGGCATTGGCCTTGTCAACAAACTTCGCGCCTATGCGCTGCAGGATCAGGGTTTTGATACACTGGATGCTAACGAGCAGCTCGGCTTTGATGCCGATGAGCGGATTTATCTGCCCGCGGCCCGCATGCTCAACCTGCTGGGCTTCAACCAGGTGCGGCTGATGACGAACAACCCCATTAAAGTTGATGCGCTCAGCAAGTGTGGCGTCGATGTGGTAGAGCGGGTTCAGCACAGCTTTCCCTCTAACAAACACAACGAATTCTATCTTGAGACCAAAAAGGCCAAAAGCGGACATCTGTTATAGACTTGGCCCACGGCAACATTTTGGCCCGGCAGAACTTTCCCAGGGTAGAATTCAGGCCATTGAGCACCTGTCCAACCCATTGAATTACATAGGAAATGTGTTGGCACACCCCTTGCGTAGCTTCCCGTAACGATAAAACGGGAAACATAGCGATGCAGATTAATACTGGTTCCGAAACAGCGGTTTTGCAAAAACCGGTGCCTGTACAGCAGCTTGCCCTGACGCCTCCAGAAACCCAACCAGGTGATGAAGAGGCCGGGTTTCAGCCGTTTGGTGAGGACGGTCTGGGGTTCTTTGATTTCCTCGATATCATCAATCCCCTTCAACACCTGCCCTTTGTCGGGCCCATGTACCGGGAGTTGACCGGAGATGAGCTGGCCGCGGCACCGCGAATGATGGGCAGCACGCTCTATTTTGGCCCGATTGGCCTTGTTGGATCGGCGATCGATGTTGTGCTGGAAGAACTTACCGGAAACGACCTGGGCGGCAATATCATGGCGGTGCTGGGTGAGGGAGACAATACTGGCGATGATGACACGGCCACTACGGGTGCTGAAATTGTCGAAACACCTACGGAAACCGTGAGCATTCAAGCCGGCGAGCCCACAGCAGTCGGCACTGATGCCGCAGACCCGGTAACAGCGTGGGCCATGGCAGAACTAAATTACCGTCAGGCACAGGCCGAACAGTTGGGGCTCAGCGTTCCGGCCAAACCTTATTCTCGACTCCTTTCCGAAAACCTCGTCCCAACTGCCCTACCTGACGCTCCCGCGACGCCGGAACTACAGGCACATTTTACCGCCAACCGCGCTCAAATAAGCTCCATCCAGCCCGATAACATCCGGCGCGCCAACGCCGCCTATCGGGCCGCCGGCCTAAGCTTGCAGCGGCCTGACACCGAACAAGCTACCCAAACTGCACGCCCATCGGGCTCGATTGCAGACAATGGTGGATGGTTCGCCACCGCCATGCTGGATGCTCTCGCCAAATCCCCGCCCCAGCCAATCGCACAGCCCGAGGCGTCACGTTCCCCAAACAAATACTCTTCCCTAAACTGAGGCTTTTCGGGAGTATTTGTTAATGAACATTATCGTACGCGACCCCGGCGAAATCCTCTATGATGATAAGGTGTTGCGGTGCGCCCTTGGCCGGGGGGGGATCGGCCCCAAAACCGGTGAGGGCGATGGCTTGACACCGGTAGGGATATACCCCCTGCGCTCCGTGTTTTATCGACCCGATCGACTGGACAGACCGAAAACGGGCCTGCTGACGATCCCCTTATTACACACGGATGGATGGTGCGACGACCCGGGGCATATCGACTACAACCGCCAGGTCCGGACACCCTTTGAGGCCAGCCATGAAAAAATGTGGCGCAAAGATGCGCTTTATGACGTGGTTGTCGTTTTAGGCTTTAATGATGATCCGGTCAGACCGGGGCTGGGTAGCGCCATTTTCATGCACGTGGCTAGGCCAGAATACGAATCCACTGAGGGCTGTGTTGCACTCACCCTGAAAGACCTGCTGAGTGTTCTGGAGGGATGTACGACAGATAGCCAGATTGAAATTATGCCCCCGGCTCCCTGAGGGAGGGTCGGGAACCAAAAATCGCTGTTCCGACGCGCACACTGCTCGCCCCAAACCGAACGGCGGCTTCAAAATCACCACTCATTCCCATGCTCAGTTTGGCCAAACCATTGCGTTCGGCAATCTTTGCCAGAAGGGCAAAATGCATGAATGGCTCTTCCCCGGCAGGCGGAATGCACATCAGTCCGACAATCGGTAGGCCCAGCTCGTCCCTGCATTGACAAACAAAATCATCTGCATCGCCCGGCAACACCCCGGCCTTCTGAGGCTCTTCACCGGTGTTAACTTGAATATAACAATCAGGCCGCCGGTTTTGTTCTTCCATCTCTCGAGCAACTGCGCGGGCCAGCTTGAGGCGGTCAATGGTTTCAATTGCATCAAACAGCTGGACACTACGCTTCGCTTTGTTGCGCTGTAGTGGGCCAATGAGATGAAGTTTCGCGTCGGGAAACGCCTCTTTTAGCTGTGGCCATTTTTCCTCTGCTTCCTGAACTCTGTTTTCACCAAAGACCCGGTGTCCCGCCTCCAGCGCCAGGCGAATGCGGTCGGCGTCATGGGTTTTGCTGACCGCTACCAGCGTGATGTCCCCCGGGTCCCGCCCAGCGACCGCAGCAACTTCGTCAATCCGGGCGCGAGTGTTAATTAGGTTCTGGGCAACATCAGTGTCTAGGGTCATGATGGGTTCCGGTTGAAAGTGGGAAATTATGACTGCTGGTGTACAAACAGTATCAAACGTCGGACGCATGCTCAATTTTGCAATTGCCCGAGGGTCACTAATTTTCATCGCCATGACGGATGAAGGTAGAGGTGGTGATCCACTCAATATGATCCGGCTGCTGCCGAAAAACAGTATCCTGATCTTTCGCCATTATACAGACCCGTCGCGCGAACAACTTGCCCACAAGATCGTCCGGGCCTGCAAAAGGGCCGGCGTACGGTGCCTGATCGCCGGGGATGTCGGTCTGGCCCGCAAGTGCAAATCCGATGGTGTGCATTTCCCAGAATACCAACTGGGTCGACTGTCAGTCCGGCGCTTTATGCCAACACACTGGATCACCACAGGGGCCGCCCATACTCAAAAAAGCGTACGACGGATCGGGGCCCTGGGACTAGCTGCCGCGCTGCTATCACCTGTGTTTGCAAGCAAGAGTCACCCCGAGGCAAGGGCGCTTGGTATCTGGCAGTTCGCGGCCATAAGCCATCGCACCAGGGTTCCCGTAATCGCCCTTGGTGGGGTCAGCGTTGACCGTCTCCGTCGTCTACGGCTGGCCGGTGCCCACGGAATTGCCGGAATCAGTTTGTTTTCAGAGTAATGAAACTAACCCGGACTCTAGAAACTGTCTGGCGTTTGGTATATGAAATGGACTTGCCAGTGTTTTTTGGTAATTTTTGGCGGGTAGTCCAGCCTGCCTTTTCGAGTCTGGGAAAGATTAAATGAAGAATATTCGCTTTTTAACGGTCTTTATTGTTATGGCAGCGCTGTCTTTGGGTGCCTGCGAACAGTGGCAGGCCATTGACGCGCGCACCGAGGATCAGATCGACACGGACCCCCTGGCCGATCACTCCAAACGAAAGACAATATTTGGCGACGGCGGCGTGAGTTTCTTTGGCGAAGACAAGCAGCCGGAGGGCGGGGCGCTGGGCGTCAACAGCTACCTCTGGCGTGCGTCGTTGGATACCATTTCTTTTATGCCGGTAAATTCCGCCGACCCCTTTGGTGGTGTCATCATTACCGACTGGCACACGCCCGCAGATTCTCCACGGGAACGCTTCAAGCTTAATATCTACATCCTCGGTCGAACTCTAAGGGCGGACGGCATCCGCGTCGCGGTTTTCCGTCAGGTGCTGGGGCAAAACTCGGCCTGGGCTGATGCTGCTGTGCCGGAAGAGACCAAAACCAAAATCGAAGACGCAATTCTGACCCGTGCCCGACAAATTCGGAATATCGATATCGTACAGCAAAAAGAATAACCCTGATCGTCCGCTCAAGGCTGCGCGGGCCAAACACGAGCTTGCACAAGGCTGCGTCAACGGGTAACTCAAAGCAAATTTAATTTCGAGAGCTTCAAATCAATGCCGTCGGATATATCGCGCTATAACTTCAAGGAAACTGAGGCCCGTTGGCAAAAAATTTGGGACGAACACGCCTGTTTTGCTGTTCATGAAGATTCCGACAGGCCCAAGTATTATGTGCTGGAGATGTTTCCTTATCCGTCTGGACGCATTCACATGGGCCATGTGCGAAATTACACGCTGGGCGATCTGGTTGCGCGCTATAAAAAGGCGCGTGGGTTTAATGTGCTCCACCCCATGGGCTGGGACGCCTTTGGCCTTCCCGCAGAAAATGCGGCGATTGAAAACAACGTCCATCCGGCGAAATGGACCCGAGAAAATATCGCCACCATGCGGGATCAGCTCAAAACCATGGGCCTGTCCTATGACTGGTCGCGCGAAATTGCCACCTGCGAGCCAGAGTACTATCGCCACGAACAAAAGATGTTTCTTGATTTTCTTAAAGAGGGGTTGGTGTACAGGAAGGAGTCTTGGGTTAACTGGGACCCGGAGGAAAACACTGTACTCGCCAATGAACAAGTCATCGATGGCAAAGGCTGGCGATCCGGCGTAGAGGTTGAAAAACGCCAGCTTTCTCAGTGGTTTTTGAAGATTACGGCGTTTGCCCAAGACCTTCTGGAAGAAATTACCAATCTTGACCGTTGGCCGGACCGGGTTCGGCTGATGCAGGAAAATTGGATCGGGCGCTCAGAAGGAGCGCATATCTATTTTGATGTCTCCGATCAGGACGAAAAGCTGGAGGTGTACACAACCCGGCCCGATACCATATTCGGGGCATCTTTTTGTGCGCTTGCCGCCAACCACCCTCTGGCTCTTAAAATTGCTGAAAAGAGCCCTGAGCTTAGGGCCTTCGTTGCTGAGTGCAACCGCATGGGAACCAGTGAGGCGGCGATTGAAACGGCTGAGAAGCTCGGGTTTGACACTGGCCTTACCTGCGCCCATCCCTTCGTTGAGGGGAGGTCAATGCCGCTTTATGTCGCCAATTTCGTGCTGATGGATTATGGTTCCGGCGCCATATTTGGCTGCCCCGCCCATGATCAACGTGACCTTGATTTTGCCCGCAAATATGGACTGGATGTTATTCCGGTCGTTGCGCCAAAAGACACCGATCCTGCGGAATTTTCGGTTGGTACAGAGGCATTTGTCGAGGACGGCCTGCTGATCAATTCGGACTTCCTGGACGGAATGGATGTGCCGAGCGCCAAATCCTGCGTCATCGACCGCTTTGAAAAGCAGAAAGCGGGCAAGCGGGCTATCAACTATCGCCTGCGCGATTGGGGTGTCTCCCGCCAACGCTATTGGGGTTGCCCCATTCCAGTCGTTCACTGTGAAGACTGTGGCATTCTGCCGGTTCCGGAAGACCAGTTGCCGGTTGTGCTTCCTGAGGACGTTGATCTTGGCGGCTCAGGCAACCCGCTTGATCGGCACCCGACCTGGAAACATACTACCTGCCCAAACTGCAACAAGGCAGCGGTTAGGGAGACGGATACCTTTGATACTTTTTTTGAATCCTCGTGGTACTTCGCCCGTTTCTGCGATCCAAAAAACCAGGATATCGGGTTTTCTAAGAAATCCGTAAATTACTGGCTTCCCGTCGACCAGTATATCGGTGGCGTTGAACATGCGGTGCTGCATTTGTTGTACTCACGCTTTTTCATGCGCGCTCTTCGACAATGTGGCTACGTTGATGAAAAAGAGCCCTTCGCTGGTTTGATGACTCAAGGCATGATCTGCCATGCGACCTTCCGCGATGAAGCGGGAGCCTGGGTATTGCCGGTTGATGTTGAGGATCAGAGTGACGGCAGTCTCGTTCTGAAGGGTACTGGTGAGTCGGTATCTGCGGGACGGTCAGAGAAAATGAGCAAATCGAAAAAGAATGTTGTCGATCCCGAGGCCATTATTGAGGCCTACGGCGCAGATACGGCACGTTTGTTTATGCTGTCCGATAGCCCGCCTGACCGTGATCTCGACTGGACCGATTCAGGAATTGAAGGGGCGTGGAGATACATTAATCGGCTGTGGCGTATGGTAAGCAGCCCGGCATTCCCGCCCGCGCCAGCCGGCGCGGATCAGCCGCCAGCGCTGGGGGGGGTCGCTACGGGAGTGCATCGGATGACGCACAAGACCATTCATGCAGTATCAACCGACCTTGACAAGTTTCACTTCAATAAGGCCGTCGCCCGCATTCGTGAACTGACCAATGAGGTCGACAAACTAAAAGCTGACGAGCCCGGGGCCGATTGGGTATTGCGCAAGGGACTTGAGGCCATTGTTCGGCTGATTGGGCCGATGATGCCCCATCTTGCTGAGGAGCTATGGAAAACACTGGGTCACGACACCATTCTTGTTGAGATACCGTGGCCCGCTGTAGACGAGAGCCTGCTTGAAGACGATACTGTTATCATTGCCGTCCAGGTTAATGGTAAGCTTCGTGGAACACTTGAGCTCGTCAGGGACTGCGATAAGTCTGAGGCGGAAACTCAGGCGCTTCAACTGGAGACGGTGGCTTCCGCCATGGACGGCAAGCCCGCAAGAAAGGTCATCGTGATTCCCAACCGGATTGTGAACATTGTGGTTTAATCATACCCTTGTCGGAATAATCTGCCTGACGCTCGCTGCCTGCGGGTTTCAGCCCCTGTATGGAACCGGGTCCGACAGCCGGGTGATCGCTGATTTTTCCAGGGTACAGGTGGCCCCAATGAAGGACCGGGTTGGTCAGCAGCTTCACAACGAACTGGAGCGCCTGCTTCATCCTGGGGGTACGGCACCAAGATACACCTACCGTCTTCAGGCGGAACTAAAAGAAAACACAAGCTCTCTGGCGGTGAAAAAAAGTGCCTTCGCAACACGCGGAAACCTTACAGTGACAGCCAAGTATACCTTACTAGAGACCTCAACCGGGCAGTCATTGCTGAGTACATCAAACGCCATTACGGTGAGTTACAACATTTTCAGCTCCGAATTCGAGACTCTGGTGGCCGAGAAAGATGCGCGCAAGCGTGCCGTACGGGAGTTGGCTCAAGAAATTCGTATCCGGCTTGGGATTTATCTTCGTGATCCTCCTAAAATTCCGTTGAGGGCATCGTGAAGCTGGCGGGGCGAACTCTTGACGAGTTCCTGCGGACGCCTCGCCCATCAAAAAATCTTGTCCTGATATATGGTCCGGACCAGGGGCTGGTTCACGAACGTGGCAAGTTGCTGGCTGGCAAGTGCGTCGATGACCTGAAAGACCCCTTTTCGGTTTGCGAATTTACCGGTGCCCAGGTTAAGGGTGATCCGGCCAGCCTATCCGATGCTTCCATGGCGCTGTCGTTGACTGGTGAAGATCGGGTCATTTGGGTGCGTGACGGCAGCGACTCGTTGACTGACTCGCTGAAATCAATCGATACCAGCAATACCCGGGCCTGGCCGATCATTGTTGAGGCTGGCGAACTTACGCCTCGCTCCAGCCTTCGTAAGTTTTTCGAAACCAGCAAAAATGCCGCGGCGATCGCGTGTTATGCCGATGAGGGGCGTGGGCTGGAGCGAGTAATTGCAGAAACCCTTTCCGGGGAGGGGTTACGGGCCAGCCCCGAGGCGATTGGCTATCTTGGAGATGTGCTCGGGGGAGACCGACTGGTCATCAGGGGCGAGCTGGAAAAACTGGCGCTTTATGTCAAGGGCAAGGACGGAGGGGCAACTGTCGTTACCGGCGAGGACGTTCAGGTCTGTATTGGTGACTCATCGAGTGCACCTCTCGATAATCTTGTTTACGCCATCGGAAATGGCGAACAAGCCGCCATTGATACGGCATTAAGCAGAGCCTTTGCCGAAGGGCTTAACGCCATCACCATCGTTCGTGCCGTACAGCGGCACTTTCACCGGCTCCACCTTGTGAAGGGGCAGGCGGAACAAGGGGTCACCCTCGACACTGCCATATCCGGTCTTAGGCCGCCGGTTTTCTTTAAGTGGAAGGATGCCTTCCAGCGTCAGGCCCGAATCTGGTCACTAGAGCGGATCGCCACAGTTCTCGAGTTGGCGACGGAATGCGAAATGCAGTGCAAGTCAACCGGCATGCCCGCCGAAATCCTGTGCAACCGCACCCTCATGCGGATCGCGCAAGGGGCACGCAGCCGTTAGCTTATTGCCCGTCTCCACCGTGCTCCAGACGACGAAGCACATCTTCCAGCTGATCAAGAGTTTGGTATTTCAGGGTCAGCGATCCACTCTGCCCTCTGGGTGAAATCGATACATTCAATCCCAGAATATTGGTCAGGTTTCGCTCCAGGGCAACGGTATCTGCGTCTTTCACGGGTGGCGATGAGGGTTTTCGTGGAGCCCCGGTTTTGACCAGTTTTTCTGTTTCCCGTACGTTCAGGCCTAAAGACACGACGTGACGCGCCAGAGCCGATACATCATCGGCGCCAATCAGCGCTCGGGCATGGCCTGCCGAAAGCTTACCTTCATCAATTAAGAGCTTTACATCATCCGGTAGGGTAAGCAGGCGAACCATGTTAGCAACATGGCTGCGACTTTTAGCGATACCCTTGGCCAACACTTCTTGGGTATGTCCAAACTCGTCCATCAACCGCTGATAACCTTCTGCCTCTTCCAAAGGTGACAGATCCTGGCGCTGTAGGTTTTCAATTAACGCAACTTCCAGGGTTTCCAGATCATTGAAATCCTTCACAATAATCGGGACCTCATGAAGTTGCGCAACCTGGGCGGCCCGCCAGCGACGCTCACCGGCAATAATCTCATAAGCCTGGGGTTCGTCGGGATGGCGGCGTACGATAATCGGCTGAATTATCCCTTTGTCCCTGATGGATTCCGCCAGTTCTTCAATGTGGTCAGCATCCATGATCCGCCGCGGTTGATATTTTCCAGGACGCAGAAACTCAACGGGTACGGGTTTGGCCGTCCGAATCTGATCCAGTTCCGGAAGGTCTTTTTCGGGATCACCTAAAAGAGCCGCCAGTCCGCGACCCAGTTGTTTTGCTTTTTGTGCAGTCATCTAAGCGCTCAATTGTCTTTCTCGGTGGATCACTTCCCCGGCCAGATTCAGATAGGCTTTCGATCCGGGGCAGTTAATATCATAAAGCAGGACCGGGCGCCCGTGTGACGGCGCCTCGGAAACCCGTACGTTCCGAGGAATTACGGTTTCATACACCTTATCGCCGAAATACTCGCGGACATCATTAGCGACCAAATCGGACAGGTTGTTGCGTTTGTCGTGCATGGTCAGGACAATGCCCTGGATTTCCAACCTCGGATTAAAAGCGGCCTTGACCCGCTCGATGGTCTTGGTCAGCTGGCTGATGCCCTCGAGAGCATAAAATTCACATTGTAGCGGCACCAATACTGCCTGTGCGGCAACAAGCGCATTAATCGTCAGAAACCCAAGCGCCGGCGGGCAGTCGATCAAGATATAATCATACGCACCGATACATTGGGTAAGAGCTTCACGCAGACGGTATTCACGCCGCGTCGCCTGAACCAGCTCAACTTCGGCGCCGTAGAGATCCGGTGCTGAGGGCACAATATCGAGGCCGGGGATTTCTGTCTCACTCGTGGCATCCAGAATACCGGCCTCGCCCATCAATAGTTTATAAGAATTAATTTGACGTTCGTTACGCGGGATTCCCAGGCCGGTACTGGCGTTTCCCTGCGGGTCCAAGTCAATAATCAACACTTTTTGCTTCACTGCTGCAAGGGCCGTACCCAGATTAATGGTGGTCGTCGTCTTGCCGACACCGCCTTTCTGGTTCGCCACAGCAAGGACTCGCGTTCCCCGCCCCATGTTTATCGGTTTGGTTGAATTAATCAACGCGTGATACTTCCCTAAGTTTAAGAATACGGGCCAGATCGTGAGTGACGCTGGTTGTCTCGCTAACTTTCATTGTCCAATGTTTCCGGGCAATGGTCAATTCACGAGAGGCATTTTCACCCTTCAAAAACAGACACGTCGTTTCTGGGCCCATAAATCGCTCGGCCTGATTGAGGAGGCGGTCAAGGGGCGCCAGGGCGCGTGCGGTAATGACATCGCCTTTTAGGTCGGCTATCGACTCGATACGCCTTGAATGCACGGTCACTCTGGCCTCCAGAATTCGATTCGCTTCCGCAAGAAATGCCGCTTTGCGGCTGTCGGCCTCAACAAGGTGGACATCCGGCCCGCCGCGTTCAGAAATCAACAGGGCCACGACAAGACCGGGAAATCCGGCGCCACTGCCTAAATCGACAAGGGTTTTAGCGGACTTTGGGATCAAAGGAAACAATTGTGCAGAGTCCAAAAAATGACGCCGCCACAGATCAGGCAGGGTGGACCGGCTTACTAAATTGATCCGTTGTTGCCATTTTACCAACAGGTCCTGATACGCAGAAAACCGGTCCAGCAGGTCGCCGGATATGTCCACCTGTTTGGCGAAGTTTTCCTTTGTTAAAGGGCCTGGAGCATTAGGGTTAACCATATGATGCTGATTTACTCATAAAAACCCGCCTATGCAGACAGGCGTGACCGGTTGCGCTTAACGTATGCCAAAAGGATCGTGAGGGCCGCGGGGGTTACGCCTGATATACGAGATGCGGCACCTAGTGTTTCGGGACGAACTTCCGCCAACTTTGCCCGCACCTCATTGGAAAATCCCTGCACGTCGCCATAATTAAGGTCATTTGGAAGAGTCAATGATTCATCGCGACGAAAAGCCTTCACATCGGCATCCTGGCGCTCCAGATAGGCCGCATAAAGAGACTCGATCTCAAGCTGTTGGCGGATATCTACCGGTACGGCCTCAAGTTCCGGCCAGACCGTCATAACTTGGCTGAAGGTTACGCCCGGATAAGCCAGCAATTCACAGGGGTTGCGGCGAACGCCGTCTTGATTGACGGCGAAACCCGCTTTTTTCAGTGCATTCGGCGTCTCAGACAGGCTTTCCATTCGCTGTCGCCACCCGCTCAGGCACGCCTTCTTTTCAGAAAAGACGTTCATTCGCTCTGAACCTACAGCCCCTGCACGAAACCCCTTTTCGGTCAGGCGCTGATCGGCATTATCGGCGCGCAATCGCAACCGATATTCAGCCCGTGATGTAAACATCCGATAGGGCTCTTTGGTCCCGAGCGTAACAAGGTCATCGATCATCACCCCGATATAGGCGTCGGCGCGGTCAATAATGAAGGGCTCTGAGCCACTTACCCGTCGGGCCGCATTAATACCCGCAACCAGACCTTGCGCCGCAGCCTCCTCATAACCCGTCGTCCCGTTAATCTGTCCGGCCAAAAACAGGCCGGGCGCACGTTGCGCCTCCAGCGTTGGCGACAGCTCTCTGGGGTCTACGTAGTCATACTCGATGGCATATCCGGCCCGTATCATGTCCGCCGCCTCGAGGCCCGGAATCGTTTTTAGAATCTCGAGCTGTATGGATTTTGGCAAAGAAGTGGAAATCCCGTTGGGATAGACAGTTGGGTCTTCCAGTCCCTCCGGCTCCAGAAAAATCTGGTGACGGTCGCGATCAGGAAAACGAACGACCTTATCTTCAATCGCCGGGCAGTACCTTGGACCCGCGCTCTCAATTTGCCCCGAATACATCGCTGACAAATGCAGGTTTTTCTCAATCAATTTATGAGTTTCGGGCGTTGTGTAGGTAATCCGACAACCGATCTGCGGCGTCGTGATGGCACTGGTCATATAAGAGAAGGGAACTGGCGGAGTATCGCCGTCCTGAACGTCCAGCCCGTCCCAGTCGATGGTGCGTCGATCAAGGCGCGGCGGCGTGCCCGTCTTGAGGCGGCCTAACCGAAACCCCAGCCGCTTGAACGTATAGGACAGGCCAACCGCCCGTGTTTCCCCAAACCGACCCGCCGGAATTCGGTCAGGACCGACGTGAATCAGTCCGCGCAGGAACGTGCCGGTCGTCACAATAACTGCCCCGGCGCCAATCTCTTTACCGGATTCCGTTTTCACCCCGGCAACCTGGCCGGACGGGTCGAACATCAGGTCGTCTACAGGATCAGCCCGGATGTGGAGGTTTGCCTGCTCATTTAACAGGGTCTGGATTGCCGTTTTGTACAAACCCCGGTCGGCCTGGGCACGCGGGCCCCATACGGCAGGACCCTTGGATCGGTTGAGCATACGAAACTGAATGCCGCCGCTGTCGATCGCCTTACCCATTATGCCGTCAAGGGCATCAATTTCACGCACCAACTGTCCCTTGGCCAGTCCACCGATGGCCGGGTTGCAAGACATTACGCCAATAGTGTCAAGCCGGTGTGTCAGCAGCAGGGTCTTCGCCCCCATGCGGGCGGATGCCGCCGCAGCTTCGCTGCCCGCATGGCCGCCACCGATGACGATTACATCATATTTTTTCTGATCGGGCATGGCGGGAATGTAGGTAGGGCAGGGGTCGGAGTCAATTAGATCTGGCAATTGTTTCACGTGAAACATCGGGAAGCCCGTTACGCGAAATCGTCAAAGCCAGGCGCACAGATGTTTCACGTGAAACATTCGACTATTTTCCAATGCAAAAGTCCGAGAAAATCTTATCCAGTAAATCCTCGACTCCAACCCGGCCCGTGATGCGCCCCAGTGCCTGGCCGGCCAGACGAAGGTCTTCTGCAACTAGTTCCGGCTCTCGGGCCGACCCACCCCCTGGCCACGCTCGCATCAATGCCTCAACACAGTCCTCAAGGGCTTCACGGTGGCGGGCCCGCGTCAACAACGCCGTCTCTGTCACGGCAAACCGGGCCCTAACCTCGGCCCCCAATCGAGTTAAAAACTGCTCAATCCCCTCACCGGTTTTAGCCGACACCCCCATTACGCCGATGCCATTAACCGACAGGCCTGAACTCATCGGTGTGAGATCAATCTTGTTGAGTACAGGCAGCGCACCATCGTCCACCAGGCCCTTGATCTCAGTATCTGGGCGCTCGCCATCCAATAGAACGACCTTAAGGTCCGCCCCTGCGGCCCGGTCAAGGGCGCGGCGCACACCTTCTTGCTCGACCGCGTCACGCGTTTCCCGAATACCTGCCGTATCCGCGATCACCACCGGATACCCCTCAAGGTCCAACTGGACCTCAATCACGTCCCGGGTCGTTCCCGCCGTTTCCGACACTATGGCTGCCTCACGTTGGGCCAAAACATTAAGCAGGCTGGATTTTCCAGCATTTGGCGCCCCGAGAATCGCAATATGTACTCCCTCACGAAGACGCTCACCGCGCCGCCCGTCTGCAAGGTGATTTTTTATATCCGCCAACAAAATAAGAGAATCTCGATGAGTCTGTTCCATCAGGTCGTCGGGAATATCTTCTTCTGAAAAATCGATGCTGGCCTCAAAATAACCCAGTATCTGAATCAGACGATTTCTCCAGCCTTCGTATAACTCGCCAAGGGCGCCACCCATCTGGCGCAGCGCTTGCCGCCGCTGGGCTGCCGTCTCCGCGTCGATCAGGTCGGCGAGGCCCTCGGCCTCGGTTAAATCCATCTTGCCGTTTTCAAACGCCCGACGGGTAAATTCACCTGGCTCAGCCAGCCGACAGCCCTCAAGATCACCAAGGGCGCCCATAACCCCCTCAACGACTGAGCGGCCGCCGTGCAGATGCAGCTCGACCACGTCTTCGCCGGTAAAACTGTTCGGGCCGGGAAACCAGATCGCCAAACCCTCATCCAGCCCCTCACCAGACACCGGGTCTTTTAAGGCGACCCGCGTCGCCTGACGGGCCGCAGGCACTTTTCCGCATAAAGCGTTCAACACCCGCGCCGCTGCCTCTCCCGACACCCTAATCACCGCAATTCCGGCCCGCCCTACGGCAGTCGCTGGAGCAAATATGGTTCCTGTTTTCATTGGCTTTTTGAAACGTTTAATTGTTTACATGGTGCTGTGGGCAACGATTTATATACCCACTACATATAGCCAGGCCTGGCCGACCCGTAAGCCATTGAATCGATTCTCTGATTCCACCTCGATTCGGCTCCGGTCTATTCCCGCCCATCGATTCGGACTCGATCCAAGCCCCACATCAGTCCTGGTTGTCTTCTGATCCCTGTCCCGCAGCTTTGCCCATTTGAGAAAAGAACATCTGCTGCATCTGCTCGAACCCCTGAATGCTGGCGGGTAGCCAGGTCTTAAACAGACTCTCCGGGTCCATTGCTGTGAGATTGGCCCGCATGCGCTCCTCAACCTCACGCATCATCGCGTCTTGCATGGGCTTCACGTCGGGCAGCCCTAAAAAGGCCCTGGCCTCTTCGGGTGTGCAGTCGATATCGAAGTTTATCTTCATTTTCGCAATTCCTTGGGCAAATACTGAGAATAGGTATTGTGTTCCTACATGATCATTCCAAACTAAGTAAAGAGCCCGTCCTTTGGAACGATCCTTCCTATCCTAACCCATGAGCATCAAATGACCCACAACCGTCTCACCGAAGAGACCAGCCCCTACCTCCTGCAGCACCGCGACAACCCGGTTCACTGGTATGCCTGGGGCGCGGAGGCCACGGAAGCCGCAAAAGCCGCCAACAAACCGATTTTGCTGTCCATCGGGTACGCTGCTTGCCACTGGTGCCACGTTATGGCTCACGAAAGTTTTGAAGACCCGGAGATCGCCGCACAGATGAACGAGCAGTTCATTAACATCAAGGTTGATCGAGAAGAGCGGCCGGACATCGATCATGTCTACCAGTCTGCTGCACAGATGATGGGCGAGCAGGGGGGCTGGCCACTGACCATGTTCCTGACGCCGGACGGTGAGCCGTTCTGGGGTGGAACCTATTTTCCCTCGACTCCCAAATATGGTCGTCCCGGGTTTCCACAAATTCTCGACCAGCTGTCCCGCTCATTCCACGAAGACAGTGGCCGGGTGGCTCAAAATGTTGCCTCTCTGCGAGAGGGCCTAAAGTCCATCAGCGACCCCAATGGTGGTGGCACCCTCAGTGACGAGATGTTTGATCAGACCGCAATCGCCCTGCAACGCATGATCGACCCCTACACAGGCGGAACGCAGGGTGCCCCCAAGTTCCCTCAGCCCGCCCTGTTCGGGTTTCTGTGGCGGGCCTACAAACGTTCCGGGTCACCCGAGTTTCGCGATGCCGTAACCCTCACCCTCGATCACATCTGTCAGGGCGGTATTTATGATCACCTGGCAGGCGGCTTTTCACGCTATTCAACCGACGAGGTCTGGCTGGCCCCGCATTTCGAAAAAATGCTTTATGACAACGCCCTGTTGATTGAGTTGATGGCAGAAGTTCACAAGGATACCGGGTCGACACTTTATGAAACCCGTATTCGCGAAACCATTGCCTGGATCTTAAGAGACATGCTGAACGGCGAGGCCCAGGGCGGGGCTCAGGCGTTTGCCAGTGCCTACGATGCGGACAGCGAAGGAGAGGAGGGCAAGTACTACGTCTGGTCGGAAACGGAGGTCAATGACCTGCTGGGCCCGGCGGCAGAGAAGTTTAAGGCTGTCTATGATGTTGGGCCTTACGGAAACTGGGAAGGCAAAACCATCCTCAACCGCTCCAGCGACCTGAGCCTCCTGGATGAAGCAGAGGAAACCATCCTTCGAAACGCCCGCCTTAATCTGCTGTCCGTCCGTGAAAAACGTATCTGGCCACAACGTGACGACAAGGTGCTGACCGACTGGAACGGCATGATGATCTCGGCCCTTGTTCAGGCTTCGCATCGGTTTGATGAGCCTGAATGGCTAACCGTCGCCCTGACGGCTTACGAATTTATCCGGGCGCAGGTCAGCCAGAATGACGACCCGAACAATCGTCTTCTGCATTCTTGGTGCGCAGGGGCTGCGCGTCACCCGGCAACTCTCGATGATTATGCCAACATGGCCCGTGCCGCACTGTTTATTCATCAGGCAACAGGCGAGCCGTGTTATCTCGACCATGCCCGGGGCTGGGTGGATGTTCTAGATAAGCACTATTGGGACGCCGACAAAGGCGGCTATTTCCTGAGCGCCGATGACACGGTTGATGTCATTGCCCGACCGAAGACCTGCCAGGACAACGCCGTGCCCCCCGGCAATGGTATCATGCTGGATGTTTTGGCTCGCCTGTTCTTCCTGACCGGGGAGGCGGCCTACGAAACCCGGGCCGAAAATCTGATCCGGGCAATGACACCAGCGGACGCCAAAGCCTCGTTCTACAGCCTGACCCTGCTATCGGGGTATGATCTGCTAACCCGTGCTGTGCAGGTCGTCATCGTCAGGTCTAACGACCCTGACATGGCCGCCTCTATGCGTCAGGCCGCGCTCCACTCAGTCGCACGGAATCTGGTTTTGAGCACAATCGATAACCCTGACGACCTGCCCGCCAGCCATCCGGCCAACGGCAAGTCCGCCGTAGATGGCCGCTGCACGGCGTACGTCTGTGTTGGCACGACCTGTGGTTTGCCGCTAATCTCTGCCGACGACCTGACAGCCGCCCTGAACAAGACAGCCTAAACCCGATGTCCTTCTTTGCCCTCAGCCTGCCAAGCCCCGTTGGTTCCCTGACTCTATTCGCAAATGATGATGCGCTGAATGTCGTCGAGTGGGGGCGGGGGGCCGAGGCCCCATCTTCACCTTTGCTGGATGAAGCGGCAGCGCAGCTAAACGCCTACTTTGATGGCAAGCTCGAAACCTTTGATCTGCCACTTGACCCTTGCGGAACGGAATTTCAGCGCGCCGTCTGGCGTGAGATGTCCCGCATCCCCTATGGCCAGGTCAGAACCTACGGGGACCTGTCCGCCACCCTGTCATCGAGCCCGCGGGCCGTCGGTGGGGCCTGTGGTGCCAACCCGATTCCCATCATTGTGCCGTGTCATCGTGTGGTCGGGGCCAGTGGCAAGATGACCGGCTTTTCAGGCGGCACCGGGGTGGAGACCAAAATACAGCTCCTGACCCTCGAGGGGGCACCTCTACCTGCACCACAACTGCCTGAACCCGACCTTTTCGACTGACCCGTCCGCAAATTCATCGCTCCTGTTCCGTAGAGGGTCTTGCGCCTCTATCTCGAAATCACCACTATGTCCGACAATCAAATTTCCATATGAGAGACGGGAGATCATCATGAGCATGGCTATTCGCATTCACCAAACCGGAGGCCCCGAGGTCCTCAAGTGGGAAGACCGTGATGTCGGCAGCCCAGCCGCGGGTGAGGTAAAAATCCGCCATGCCGCCGTAGGCCTCAACTTTATCGACATCTATATGCGCACCGGCCTTTACCCCGTTACGGACTTTCCCTTCACCCTTGGCATGGAGGGCAGTGGCGTTATTGAGGCTATCGGCGACGGCGTTGAGGGATTCAGCGTTGGCGAGCGTGTCGCTTACCCGATGAATCCAGGGGCCTATGGCGAAGAGCGGCTTATCCCAGCCGCCCGCATTGTCAAAACCCCGGACGGCATTTCCGACAACGAAGCCGCGGCCATGATGCTCAAGGGTATGACGGCCCAGTATTTACTGCGCCGGACCTACCGGGTTCAGCCGGGCGATAACATTCTTGTCTATGCGGCGGCCGGTGGCGTCGGGCTCATCCTCTGCCAATGGGCCAAACATCTTGGTGCGACGGTTATCGGCTGCGTCGGTTCACCGGAAAAGGCCGAGCTTGCCAGGGCCAATGGCTGCGATCACACGATCCTTTATCGCGACGAAAACGTTCCCGATCGGGTCAAGGAAATTACCGGTGGGGAAGGCGTCGCTGTCTCCTATGATGCCATTGGTCAGGCGACCCTGGAAAGCTCGCTGGATTCCCTGAAACCCTTCGGCACCCTCGTCAGCTACGGCAATGCGTCAGGCCCGATCACGAACTTCAATCCCGGCGTCCTGGCCGCAAAGGGCTCGCTCTATCTCACCCGCCCGACCCTGGCGACCCATACGTCGACCCGCGACTTGCTCGAGGACAGCGCCAATGAGCTGTTTGGCGTGGTGACCAGTGGCCATGTTAAAATCAATATCGGCCAGACCTATGCACTTTCCGATACGGCAAAAGCCCATGAGGCCCTGGAGGGTCGCAAAACGACCGGCTCAACGGTGCTGCTGCCTTAAGCGGCTTTGCACGAATCGAATAAGAAAAGGGCGGGGAAATTCCCCCGCCCTATTTTTTTTGTGATTTCAGAAAATTTAGCTGTTCATTGAATCGAAGAAATCATCGTTGTTCTTTGAGTGCTTGAGCTTATCCAGCAGGAAGTCCATGGCGTCGGTGACACCCATTGGCATGAGAATACGGCGCAGCACCCACATCTTCGAAAGCGTGCCCTTATCGACCAGCAGCTCCTCTTTGCGGGTTCCGGATTTAGTAATATCAATGCCCGGCCACGTCCGCTTATCGGTGAGTTTACGATCAAGGATGATTTCCGAGTTACCGGTACCCTTGAATTCTTCGAAAATCACCTCATCCATACGTGACCCGGTGTCGATCAGCGCCGTCGAGATGATGGTCAGTGACCCGCCTTCTTCGACATTACGGGCGGCCCCGAAAAAGCGTTTCGGGCGCTGTAGGGCATTGGCATCGACACCACCCGTCAGAACCTTGCCTGATGAGGGCACCACGGTGTTGTAGGCGCGTGCCAGACGGGTGATCGAATCCAGCAGGATGACAACATCACGTTTATGTTCGACCAGACGTTTGGCTTTCTGGATCACCATTTCAGTGACCTGAACGTGGCGGGTTGCTGGCTCATCGAAAGTTGAGCTGATCACCTCGCCCCTAACCGAGCGCGACATGTCAGTGACCTCTTCCGGGCGCTCGTCAATCAGCAGCACAATCAGATAACATTCCGGATGGTTGGTGGCGATGGACTGGGCGATGTTCTGCAGCATCACCGTTTTACCGGTCCGTGGCGGCGCGACAATCAGCGCCCGCTGGCCTTTACCGATCGGCGTAATCAGATCGACCACCCGAGATGTCGGATCTTTCATTTCCGGGTCTTGGATTTCCATTGTCAGCCGCTCATCAGGATACAGCGGTGTCAGGTTATCGAAATTAATGCGATGGCGGACATCGCCCGGGTCAGCAAAGTTGACTAGGTTAATTTTCAATAACGCAAAATACCGCTCACCTTCCTTCGGTGATCTGATCTGCCCCTCAACCGTATCGCCGGTGCGCAGACCAAAGCGCCTGATCTGGCTGGGTGATACATAAATATCATCCGGACCTGGCAGATAATTGGCCTCCGGGCTTCTCAGGAATCCAAAACCATCCTGCAGAACCTCCAGCACGCCCTCCCCGAAAATTGCAACATCGTCTTCGGCGAGGTGTTTGAGAATGGCAAACATCATGTCTTGTTTGCGAAGCGTACTGGCATTTTCAATGCCCAGCTCTTCTGCATAAGACAAAAGGTCTGGCGGCGTTTTCTTTTTAAGGTCTTTGAGATTCATGTCTGATTTTCCGGTTTGGCAGGGTGCCGTTCAGGCGATGATAAAAACGGGGAGAACAGTGCATCGAAGGAGATGTTAATTTGCGGTATGGCTCAGGATCGAGGCCCGAAATTCACTGTTGATAGAAAGGGAGCGCGTTCAACGACGCTGAAATTGAATTGCTAAACCAGAGGATTACTCAAACCTTCACCACCTGTCAAATGAAGAATTCAGTTTTTAAACGTCCTCTGATCAAAACGGCTGCATAATGACCATGAATACAATGACAATCATTAGAACAGTTGGTACCTCATTCATGATACGGAAAAACTTTTCGCTCCGGGTATTACTGTCGGCTTCGAAATCCTTTCGCCATTTTGCCATCTGCATGTGGATGACAGTCAGCCCAATAACGCAAAGCATTTTCACCTGCATCCAGGCCAGCTCAAAAATTTCACTTCCCAGTTCCCAGAACATCAGGCCGGCAAATACATAGGATGATATCATCGCCGGGTTCATAATGGCCCTGAGCAAGCGGCGCTCCATAACCTTGAAGGTTTCCGATTTGTCGGACCCTGGTTCCGCCGAACAATGATAAACAAACAGTCTGGGCAAATAGAGCAGTCCCGCCATCCAGGCAATAATACTGATCACATGAAGTGATTTAAAAACCAGATAAGCATTTTCCACGATAAGGTCCCGGTTCAGCTGTTCAGCACACACTTGGAAAACATCGGGTCACATATCCGTTTTCCACTGAGCGCACCGGAACATATCGGCTTTTGCTGAGCAAGTGTTTTTCTTATCAACTGGGCAAGCCCGGCAATAAACTCTTCATGAGTTCCAACAGCCGGTACCCGATGATAGGCAGAAATACCAAGATCTTCCGCAAGTTCACGGTACTCGATATCCAGTTCAACCAACGTTTCCGAATGTTCAGAGACAAAAGCGATGGGTACTACTAATATTTGCATATCATCTTTAGATGCTCTCTCTAGCTCATCTTCCGTTGACGGCCCAATCCATTCCAGTCGTCCGACGCGGCTTTGGTAACAGATCACCCAGTCTACATCTGGCCCCAGTTGCCCGACAATTGCATCCACCGTTTTTTCAACCTGATACTGATAAGGATCACCACCATCAATAATTTTTTTTGGTAATCCGTGGGCGGAAAATAGAATTCTGGTTTTGCTACCCGGGTTCATATCCTCCAGTGAAATCTTGATTAAATCGACCTGGGCAGAAATCCAGCCTGGCTCATCAGGATAGCAACAGATCGCCTTTTCCTGTGATGACAATCCAACGACTGAAGCCGCCCGTGCCCATTCTTTCAAAGACGACCCCGTCGTCGTCGTTGAAAATTGCGGATATAAGGGAAGTAAGACAATTTCATCGGGAACAAAATTACGAACCCGCTCGGCCGCCTCCATAACCATCGGATGCCAATAGCGCATGGCAATAAAACACTTAACTTCTCCAAGATCCGTCAGAACATTTTCGAGCGCTGTCGCCTGATCTTGAGTCAAATCCAATAAAGGAGATTTTCCACCCAGGTGTTTGTAAATTTCCTTTGCGACCGGCGCACGGCGTGCCGAAATAAACCGCGCCAACAACCAACGCAGCGGGCTTGGCATTTGAATGATTGCCGGATCGTTAAACAGGTTAAACAAAAACGGTTGAATGGCCTCGGGGTTATCTGGCCCGCCCAGGTTAAATAGAACCACCGCTATTCGTTTGGTCATCACTGCTCTCGAATCAAGGGTTCCAGCTACGAATGATCTCCGCAACCTTTTCAACATTTTCCGGCGGTGTGGAAGGGAGAATACCGTGACCCAGGTTAAAGATAAACGGGCCATCAGCAAACATCGTCAACAGTTCTTTAACACCGTCCTCCATGACCTTTCCACCGGCGATCAAAAGATGATTAACAAGATTTCCCTGGACCGTACACAGCGGTTGAAGCTGTTCTTTAGCCCAAGCTAGTGACACTGTATGGTCAAGACTGACGCCATCAACACCTGTCTGTTCGACAAAATCCCGATAGAGCTCACCAG
>Ga0316204_10003151_pt1 | contig 34218 bp, 30 predicted proteins | sample 6monrhotite_MG_2_FD_205661 | JGI IMG/M metagenome (GOLD analysis project Ga0316204, IMG submission 205661) | Microbial mat bacterial communities from mineral coupon in-situ incubated in ocean water Damariscotta River, Maine, United States -... | ecosystem: Environmental > Aquatic > Marine >... | reverse complement strand
TATGCAGACTTTGATTGATGGAAAACAAATCTGGATGGATAAATTTGTAGACCAAATTTAACCTGACAGTCACTAGCTGAGAAATCGGTAACTGTCAGATAGAGTCTGAACTATTACAAATTAATAGGCGAATTGTGTACCAAGGTTGCAATTTTTGAACTGAAAAAGCGCGCACTCCATAGTGTCAGGCTTTCAAGCTCTACAGGTGGCAAGAAACGTTGGACATCTTCTTTGGCATCATCCCAGTTAATTTGACTGACCTTTTCCAAGAGCACAGTTTCCAACCAGCCAATATCCACAGATAATTGATCATTGCCTGACCAAGGCCCAAATTGCTTCAAAGCACTTTCTAAATGCTCAAGGTTTGGAAAAATATTTTGCTTGATATACCAATTAAAATCATACCAGTCTCGGCCTTTCAAGAACCCCCGACAGAGAATTGCGTGAATCTTTAGGGCAAAATTACTTGGCAAATCTTGATGACAAACTTCATAATCCAACGGAAAATCCAAAAATGAATATTGATAGACCGAATATTTTGGTGGCTCTACATCAATCTTCAATTTTATTTTGAGTTTCCGCCGGCGATCGCCTAGCCCCATTGATAAGTCCAATTGGTTGGCAATTGAATTATCCTTAATCACCGCCTGCCTAATACGCTTATCCATTTTCCCTCTAGGGTAAATTTCAGAATATAAGCCAAATTCTTCAAATGTAGTTTGCAGCGAACTTAGATAGGGAGACCAGTTAAAATTCACATCAGTTTCTTTGAGCATAAAATCCAGGTCTTCGGAAAAGCGGGGAAGCTTATGAAGTATCCTCAGGTTTGTCCCCCCCTGAAAAGCCGCTATTTCAAAAAACTTGCTCCGCCATAATCCATATAATGCAACCTCTTGCATTATTTCTTTGATAGCCTGTTCTTCTTCTATTGTATTTCTAGCGTTATAACGTTTTAACCTTTCCTGGATTATAGAGATCATCCCCGCGCGCCCTCCTTTATGGCTTGTTCCGAGCGTAACGCTTCCTGCAAGCATGTCATAAACTTCTTAACCCTCTGGTGTTTATAGACAGACTTTAAAATCTCAAAATCTTGTGGAGAAATATTTGATAATTGTTCATACTCAATTCTCAGACCTGTCACAATCCATGCCAAATTTTGCCATTCAACTTTCCGATAACAAACCAAATCCATCATCGCCCGTAACGGAGAGGCAACAAGCATTGTTTGACCTTCAATATGAACACGTTCAACCAATTCCAAAAAACCAATCGGATGAACTGCCAGCGGATGAAAGGTAAACTGCCCCAACTCAGAATGATTATATTCTTTAGATTTACGTGAGGGGATAATGCTACTGGTCGTAAAAACAGTTTCAGGAATCCAGCCATGATAAGCAAGAGCCGTTTCTAAAGATACATAACTTCCAGGATGGAGAGCTTGAGCAAGCGCAAAGGGATGTGCGGCATGTTTACGAAATTTCTCAGACAAAATATACAGCCCTCTGCGGATCCGCATAATCTCTCCAGCTTTAAGCGCCCGATTGACCAAACCATAACGTCTCTGATCACTCCCGCCTAATATTCTGGCAAGCTGTGTTTCAGTAAAAACACGATCTGTAAATTCGTGATCATTAATATCTTTTACAAGAACATTCATATAATACCATAAGCTTCTATATTTTAGAAGTATTTAGAATTATATGTCGTTCATGGCCAATAAGCAAGTTAGATTTGACACATTAACTTTTCTAACGCTGTGTGCTATTAGATTCTGATAAAAACATATCATACCATCGTCATCGGTTTTGCTGCTCCGCGCTGGCCCTTCGGGTCATCCAGCCATCATTAAACAAGCCATTTGGCTCAATTTTCGATTTACCATGAGTTATCGGGACGTGTGTTCATGATACAACCAACAGGCTGAACTGTGGTCCCAGAAAATCGGACAGTGTGTGAAATTACAGATTTTGACCTAGGAGGGATCATTTATATGAGTAAACCACGCACGTCATCCGCATCCCAGTTGCCCCGGCCAAAAATGGCCCGTTGACGCCATGCTTACCGCTGAGAGAAAAATGATATAAATGCGCATGGAAAGAGGCCGCATAATCAAAAGAATTCATATCAAGACCCGTACCCACAAACTGGTCGCTGAACGTTCTATCAGGTCAGGATAACATACCCTCACCCTGCTAGCCAAGTTTGTCTGCCGTTTTGGAGGGCAGATCACCTTCCCCTAACAACCGCCCCACAAGAAATACGCCGCTACAGTGCCTTAAACAGTATTTGCGACGCTTTGTATCTTTATCATTTGGTACCTATATACTCTTTGCTATGATATTTTTCCTTTTGAGATGTTACCGCACCGCTATTACATTCTCAGCTACAATATGGCCTAAGGCCGGGTTTCAAGAGAGGTTAGGGTGGTTACTTTGACTGTGGCCCTTCAAGGGCATAGCCTTCGCTTCTTACGGTGCGAAAAAGATCCGGTTTATTGCCGGCATTAAGCGCGGTGCGCAGGCGGCGTATGGCAACGTCAACCGTGCGGTCCTCGACATAAACATCTTGCCCCCAAGCTAAATTTAACAGTTCATCACGGCTATAGACCTTGCCGGGCCGAGATAGAAAAACGCGGAGCAGGCGAAACTCTGTCGGCCCTAATTTGATAGGATCGCCGCCGCGCGTGACTTTTTTACGCTCTAGGTCCAAGATAATATTTTCATATGTTAACAGCTCCCCTTCCAGCTCCGGCCGCGCCCGGCGCAGCACCGCATGAATGCGCGCGATCAATTCACTGGGCAGGTAGGGTTTCACAACATAATCATCCACACCGACCTCAAAGCTATGTAGTTTATCATCTTCCTCGCCCCGTGCCGTCAGCATGATAACGGGCAACGCTTTGGTGCCATCATTAGCGCGCAGCCACCGCATGATCTTGATACCGGACATTTCCGGCATCATCCAGTCCAGGATAAGCAAATCGGGGGTTTTCTCTTCAATCATATCGCGGGCCTGCACCCCATTATGCGCCAGCATCACACTAAACCCCGCTTCCTCAAGATTATACTTAAGAATTTCCGCTTGGTTGCGTTCATCTTCCGCAAGGAGTATGTGAGGCTTCGTCTGCATGGGATGCCTGATCCTTTATTTGTCTGCTACGACTGAACTTGAATGATCGAGATTGAGATGACCTTCATCATATTGCCTGCCTTCAACAATATAATATACCTGTTCTGCAATATTGGTAGCATGATCACCCACACGTTCAATGTTTTTTGCAATGAACAGGAAATGCGTGCAGGCGGTTATATTTCTCGGGTCTTCCATCATATAGGTCAGAATTTCCCTGAACATGGATGTATGCAGCAGGTCCACATCTTCATCCTGCTTAATAACCAAGAGAGCCTTGGTCACATTTCTCTCAAAATAGGCGTTCAAAACAAGCCGTATCATCTCGGCCACCATCTTGCTCATACGCTCTATCGACCGGCCAGTGGACGAGAGCAGAGGCACCTTTGTCAGCGTTTTCACCCGCTTAGAAATATTCTTAGCATAATCACCCATACGCTCAAGATCATTTGATATTTTAAGCGAGGCGATGATCATACGCAAATCGGCGGCCATCGGTTGCCTTAAGGCCAGCAACCTCGTTGCCTGTGCATCAATGGCGATTTCTAGCGCATCGACTTTTTTATCGCCAGAGATGACTTTTTCTGCAAGCTCTGCATCATATTGGATGAGACTCGTCACAGCACTGGAAAGCAATGTCTCAACCTGCCCGCCCATTTCCGCGATAAGCCGGTCAAGATGTTTAAGTTCTGTGTCATAAGCTTTTACAATATGTTCTTGTGGCATGTGCCGAGGTCCTTTTCTTTACCCAATGCGCCCGGTGATATAAGCTTCTGTTCGATTATCCTGCGGGTTTGTAAATACTGTTTCAGTATCGCCCTTCTCGACTAAATCACCAAGATGAAAAAAGGCGGTATAATCAGAAACCCGGGCGGCTTGCTGCATCGAATGTGTCACGATAACGATTGTGTATTTTTTCTTAAGCTCATGAAGAAGCTCTTCAATTCGGGCTGTCGCGATTGGGTCAAGTGCCGAGCATGGCTCGTCCATTAAAATGACATCCGGTTCGATCGCAATGGCTCTGGCGATGCATAACCGTTGCTGTTGCCCGCCGGAGAGACTTGTACCGGACGACTCAAGTCGATCTACTACCTCATCCCACAGACCCGCGCGGCGCAAGCTTTTTTCAACTTTTTGGTCTAGCTCTTCTTTACGGCTTGCCAGGCCATGCAGTTTAATGCCGTAAGCCACATTGTCATAAATTGATTTCGGAAAGGGATTAGGTTTTTGAAAAACCATGCCGATGCGCCGGCGTAAAACTTCGACATCGACCTTTTTGTCATAAATATTTGCGCTATCAAGGGTGATTTCCCCAGTTATTTTACAACTGGATATTAAGTCATTCATGCGGTTAATGCAGCGTAGAAAAGTGGATTTTCCGCAGCCAGAAGGGCCAATAAGTGCCGTTATCCGGCGCGGGGGAATATCAAGATCGATATTATGCAGTACTTCATGATCGCCGTAAGAAACGCAGACGGATGAGGCGCTGATTTTCGGCTTTTCATCAGAGAGCGCCGAGGCTTGTATATTTTGTTGTATCGTCATAGAACTCACCATTTTTTTTCAAGTTTTTTACGAAGGATGATAGCCGTTAGATTCATCAACACTAAAAAGAAAATCAGGACTAATATGGCGCCGGCTGTTTTTTCAGCAAAGGCCCGCTCGGGACTATCGGCCCAAAGATATACCTGCACCGGCAGGGCTGTTGCAGGATCGGTAAAATTGCCCGGCGCATCAGCGATAAAAGCCACCATGCCGATCATCATCAAGGGCGCCGTCTCCCCAAGGGCGCGGGCCATCCCCAAGATGGTGCCTGTCAGCATCCCCGGCATGGCAAGCGGCAGCATATGATGAAAGACAGCCTGAATTTTAGATGTGCCAATAGCCAGGGCGGCCTCCTTGATAGAGGGCGGCACCGCTTGCAGAGATACCCGGCTCGCTATGATGATCGTCGGCAGCGTCATTAGCGAAAGTACCATCCCACCAGCAAGCGAAGAGGAGCGCGGCAAGCCAAAATAATTGAGAAAAACAGCAAGGCCTAACAGACCAAAAATAATCGAAGGCACGGTGGCAAGATTATTGATATTAACCTCTAAAAAAGTGGTCAGCTTGTTTTTTGGCGCAAATTCTTCTAAATAGATCGCGGCAAATATACCAATTGTGAAAGATAAGGTAAGGCAGACGAACAATGTGAATAGAGAGCCGATAAAAGCACCGCCAATACCGGCCCGTTCAGGGTCACGGCTATCACCATTGACCAAAAACCCTGTATTGAAGGTTTTTTTCAAGCGGCCGTCATCCGATAATTTTTGTAGCCATTGCGCCGCTTGAGGACTGCCGCGCGCGAGCGTCTCTTGTGTCAATTCTGCCTTATTCGCCATATCAACATCGTCAGAAGCGGGCAGCCAAAGATCAAAAGTTGCCGGCATTTCACTGATCTCAAGCGCAACATCAATCAGGGCCTCAGCCAAGGCTTCCTCAGCCCCCACCGCGATCATGTTATAGGCTTCTTTGCGCCCTAAACGTCCTTGAGCATCTGAAAAATTATGTAAAATCACTTTCCGAAGAAGTGTGAAATCATCCCCTGCATACGTGGTGACAAGCTCTTTTGTAACCTCTAGTCGTATCTCCGTTTTAACAAAAGCGCCGGCACCTTTAATGGCAATAGCCCCAATTAAGAAAGTCAGAAACGCAAGGCTGAAAATAACCGCTATTTTCCCATATCTTTCAAAACGGCGTTCTGCGGCATAACGTGCCGCAAGCCCCGGCAAAGCACCGCGTGACAGCGGGTGATTATTGGTATCAGTCATAGGCCTCCCGATATCGGTTGACAACCCAATTCCCGGCAAAATTAAGCATTAAAGTTATAATAAAAAGTGCTAGCCCAAGGGCAAAAGCCGCCAGTGTTTTGGTACTGTCAAATTCCTGGTCGCCGGTCAGCAACATCACAATTTGCACGGTGACCGTTGTCACAGCCTCCAGTGGATTGAAGGTAAGATTGGCGGCAAGCCCCGCTGCCATAACCACAATCATCGTCTCGCCCAAGGCGCGCGAGGTGGCCAACATCACGCCGCCGGCAATACCCGGCAGGGCGGCTGGCAGAACAACTTTGCGAATGGTTTCAGACTTTGTCGCCCCAAGCCCAATCGACCCTTCACGCAGGGCCATCGGTACCGCATTGATCACATCATCAGAAATGGATGAAATAAGCGGAATAATCATCACCCCCATGACAAGACCCGCGGCAAGCGCCGACTCTGAAGCAATATCAATCCCGATAGAAGCCCCAGCAGAACGCAGGGCGGGCGCGATCACAATGGCAGCAAAAAAACCATAAACCACTGTCGGCACACCCGCGATAATCTCAAGAATAGGTTTAATGAGCGCCCGGCGTTTGCTACTCGCATATTCTGATAAATAAATAGCGGAATAAATGCCAAGAGGGCAGGCGACGCTAAGCGCCAACAGACTGATAAGAAAAGTGCCTAAAAATAAAGGCACCGCCCCAAATGATCCCAGTGAGGCGACCTGATCAGACCGCATCGCAATTTGCGGATTCCAATCCAAACCAAACATGAAGTCAATCACATTCACTGCGGAAAAGAAACGCAGACTTTCAACGATCAGTGAAAAGATAATACCGACGGTTATTAGAACCGCAATAGCGGTTGAGGCCACAAGCAAAAGCTTGATGGCTCCTTCCGTTATTCGTTTCTTCATAAACCCACGATGATCTATGGTAAGAGAAACCGTCATTGAGAGCGGATCCTCATTTCAATTTAGCGGTTATCGCCGCCTGATAAGCACGGCGTTCTACTGCCCCCATTGGGATTAACCCACGATCCGACAAATAACCATCTTCACCGCTTGCCTCATCGCTGATAAAAGCTTCAATAAATGGCTTAAGGCTTGGTACATTGCTAAGATGCTCCCCCTTGACATAAAAGAGCAGAGGGCGTGAAATAGGGTAGCTGCCATCTGAAATAGCCTCAAAACTAACGTCCGTGCCATTGATCTTTGAGGCTTGCACTTTATCACTATTCTGATCAAGGAAGCTAAAGCCAAAAATACCGAGAGCATTCGTGTTGGCCACCAGCTTTTGCACGACCAAATTATCATTCTCTCCGACTTCGATAAATAGGCCATCTTCACGGATCGTGTGACAGATTTCTTTATACTGATTTTTATCACTCTTCTTCAGTGCACCAATCCAGTCAAAAGTTTTACAGCCAGATTCCATGGCCAGCTCGACAAAAGCGTCCCGTGTGCCGGATGTCGGCGGCGGGCCTAGAACTTCGATTTCTGCATTTGGCAGAGAGGGATTCACATCGGACCATATAACCGCGCCATTAGCAACAAGCTGTCCATTTGCGTCCGGCACATTTTTAGCCAGCGCCAAAAAAAGATCGCGGGTTGTTAAGTTAAATTTATTCGCGCCCTTTGCATTGGCGATAACAATGCCGTCGTAACCAATTTTCACTTCAATAATATTGTTAACGCCATTGCGCGCACATAAGTCAACCTCAGAGCTTTTAATCGCCCGGGAGGCATTGGATACATCAACCGTATCCGCCCCGACCCCGGCACAAAGAAGCTTGAAACCGCCGCCTGTGCCGGTGCTTTCAACAATTGGTGTTTTATAAGGCGTCGTGCGGCCAAAGCGTTCGGCAACGACGGTTGAGAAGGGATATACCGTTGATGAGCCAACAATCCGCACTTGATCTTTTGCAGAGGCTTGGGACGTCATACAGCCCACTGTGACAATCCCGGTCATGACCATGGTTTTTAGCATATTTCTATTGATATAAAGCATAATTCTTTCCTATGATATCTTCTGACTTTTCATCAGCCTTATTCATCATAAATAGATTCTGACAATGACATCGGCGTGACAGTTTTATGACAATCCTGTTACAAAGCCATCGTTGGCTATAACGCTGAGCGAGAGGTCTTGTGAAAAATAGGCGCAGGGCTTAGCCTGCGCCTATGATGAGAAAATATTACCAATCAACTTGAAAGCGAACGCCAAGGGCATCAACACTGTTCTTGCCGTCGGCACCATTCGCGGCAACATCAAATGCTGCATCAATTTTGGCATGGCTATAGTTTGCCATAATGCGTGTATGACGGTTCAGATACCAATTGACACCGAGTATCCATAAGTTCTGTTCGCCGCCTTCAAGGCCGTCATTGGTCAGGTCAATTCTGTCAAAGCGGGCGTTTATTGCAATCGCCCCCATACCGCCCTCATGAACAGGACGGCTGACTTTTGGACGATCCCATGCGCCTTTATCAAGCTTAAGCGGACGACTTTCGCCCGTCAGGAAATAGCCAACCTCAACATAACCGCCGCTGAGGCTGGCCTTATCGCCGTTAAGGCCAGCTTCTTCGACGTTCAGGAAGCCGTATTCTGCGGCACCGTGAAGGCTGCCAAGTTGAAAGCCGGCTTCCGCGCCATAGAAGAAATCATCACCATTGCCAATATTGCCGGTATTGACGAAACGGTCTGACAAATGCACATGGGGACGCTGGCGATACCGCATGGGTGAGTCCGTATCCCGGCTGCGCATTGAAGCCCCGACAATCCATTTGCCCTTGCTCATTTGGCCGCCGTAAGTCGCCCGCGCGGCCAGGGTCAGGGAACCATCGCCGTCATCGCCATTAGCCCCTTTAAATACGCCGGCATTGGCTGTCCAGTTTGACCCACCCTTACCCCATCCAATACCCATCTGACGGGCGAACCCAAAAGCATCGGTAAATGAGCCGCGCTCCATAAAGGAAATATGACGCCCTGACGTTTGCTCATCAAGCGAGTTTGGCGTTTTAAATTGGCCAACCTTGATGTTACCTGCGCCCGTGCTGATCTGCATGTAAGCATCTTTCACCTCGACCTCATTATCTGCAAAGTCAGCTTCAAACTTATATTTCACATTTTTCCAGGCTTTGCCCTCAATACCTAGGCGAACGGTGCGTATTTCTGTGCCGCTTCTGTCCATGGTATTTTTATCGTCTGAAGCTTTAACGTAATCTGCAAACAACCGGCCCCGAATATTGAATTCAAATAGCCCGTCGCTGGTGCCAAGGGCAAAAGCCGGTTCAGCCTTTTTTACAACAGGGCCTTTATTCTGTTTAGCCTTTAATTGATCCAACTCCTTTTGCAGTTCAGACATTTTCTTCTGAATGTCATCAATCGACTGCGCTGATGCGGGCGCCATAACCAAACTGGCGAGTGCTGTTGAGGTTAAAATAATGGTGATCCATTTTCTTGTCATATTATTGTTTCCTGTTTCCTCTATTGAATAATCAATTTGAACAGAGTGATGCCAACCACCGCCGGCCTTTACTCTTTTCATGGAAGGGAGGCTAACTTGGGAATATGACAGCCATATGAGAATTCTGTTTCAGAAATATGACAATTAGGCTCAGGCCCCATTATGACAGGCTAGGGTGACAGAAAATATTGTGCCCTCACTTTCATTACTTGTAATGTCAAGTTTGGTACGATGACGACTTAAAATATATTTCACTATGGCAAGGCCTAATCCTGTCCCGCCCAAATGACGCAACCGGCTTTCTTCAACCCGGTAAAAGCGTTCTGTCAATCGCGGAATATGCTTTGCACTGATGACATCGCCAAAGTTCTTCACCGCAACCGTTTGCCGCATCGCATCCGGTGACGCGGTAAGACTGATCGTGATGACACTTTCTATATCGCCGTAATTTATCGCGTTATCCAGCAGATTTTGGAAAACTTTAATCAGCGCATCACGATCTCCCGTAATTGTTGGAAGATCAGCCGCCAAATTTAACGATACGGTCATATTCTTTTCAGCCAGCCTCTCTGATGATGTTTGCACGATATTCTCTAACACTGATTTTAGGTCTAGATTATTATTGGGCCGGATATGCTGGCGTGCTTCGGTGGCAGACAGGACCAGAAGCTCGTCAATGATGCGGTGCATACGGCCTGCTTCTGTTGCGATCATCTCCAGAAAACGCGCGCGCGTGGCGGCATCTTCCCCTGCACGGCCTTTCAGTGTTTCTAACGTGGCTATCATTGTCGTCAGCGGCGAGCGTAATTCGTGACTGACGTCCGCAACGAAGGTTGACCGCATACGTTCAGCTTTAAATGCTTTGGTCGTTTCCATCAGGTGAATGATAAATAGCCCCTCATGGTCACTCAGGGCTTTCAACCAGACTGTGAAATAATGATTATTTTGGCCTTTTATACTAATCTCACATTCGCTGGCCTGCCTATTTTCAATAACCGTATCAAGACAGTTTAAAAATTCAGGATTCCGAATAACCACAGCAGCATCACTGCCGCTTTCTGCTGAAGGAAATAATTTTTGAAATTCCGCGTTACCGGCAATAAGCTGCCTATCACGACCGACCAAAAAGGTGGGCAGAGGCATCCATTGAAGATTAGGATATGCCTTCTTTGGTTTCTCACTCATACCCCTTCCTTACAATATTTGCGTGGATTGGCAAACCAGAAAATATTTGATTATACCACTTCAGGTATTTTGATGTCTGATGTCGGCACTGTCAAAGTAAACTATTGATTTTTCGTGCCCTACAAATTAATCTCGCTGAATGAGTTATCAATATCGTTATTTTAAGAATTCCCCTGCAATCATCCACCTCGCGATCTTAATGTACGTCAAATTTCCACTTTCGTTACGGCATGTGGAGGACTTATTATTTGAACGTGGCATCGACATCTGTCACGAGACTGTTCGTCTCTGGTGGAACCGCTTTGGCCCTCTACTAGCAGCCAGAATTAGAAAGAAACGCACATCTTACCCAAAGCAACATTCAAATTGGCGGTGGCACATTGATGAAGTATTCGTCAAAATAGGAGGCAAAACCCACTATCTATGGCGCGCCGTCGATCATGAAGGTGAAGTCCTTGACGTTGTTGTAACAAAGCGACGTGATAAAAAAATCCGCGCTGAAAGTGTTGAAATCTCTCATAAAGCGCTATGGACGGCCGATCGCTATCGTCACAGATAAGCTCAGGTCTTATAAAGCTGCCATGAAAGAACTGGGGTGCCAAAACAAGCAAGAAGCCGGAGGTCGATTAAACAATCGGGCTGAAAATAGCCATCTGCCTTTCCGACGACGTGAATATGCCATGCAAGGCTTTCGAAAAGAAGAAACCCTACAAAAATTCACTTCAGTTCACGCCCAACTATACAATCATTTTAACGGAGAGCGGCACCTCGTAAACAGACAGACATTTAAGGAATTTCGTTCAGAAACTATGACTGAATGGCGCTCTCTCACGGCATAAATAATTTGTGATTAAATGCCTCTTTACCCAACGTCAGTTTACTTTGACAAAGCCTGTTTGATCCCTACCCCCATAGAAACTGCTTCGCGCTGAAAAAGTTAATGTGTCAAAGCCGTTCAATATTATTTCTTTCCAGCATACGCTCAAAGGGGCGCACCGCCCCCGGCATGCTTTTACAATATGCGTTTGATGATTTGCAGGCTTTTGCGCACGCTCAATTTTGAATGGATACACACCCTATGGCAGCTAAAAAGAGCTCCAATCCAAATCTCTGGAGCAAAGTAAATGGGGGTCGTGGGCAAACGCTTACACTATTTTTACCTTACGATAAATATATAAATCGCTCTATCAATTACCTACGTTCCGACTACACCTTCAAGTTGGCTGAAGTTTGCTTTCAGATGTTGCCCAATTGGTGCCCAGCGTTGGTTTTGATGGGTTGATGTTGGAAACGGCAAAGGCAGTAACCTGTTGTGGTTACTGCCTTTTAATTTGGTTGCGGGGGTCAGATTTGAACTGACGACCTTCAGGTTATGAGACGAAAGGATGTAACACTAACCTATTGAAAATATTTATAAAAATATAATACTAAATGTGTATGTGTAAGAAAATGTGTAAGTTAACAATAGACTAGGGCTCATATTAAGACACGAAAAAACACTGACGTGCCCCCATATTAAGTGATCCAGCACCCGCTAACTGTGCAGATTACTCAAAGCAGGAGGAGCAAATGAACAAAGCATTTATAAAAACACCAACATCACTTTCTATCAAGCATTACTGGCTTTGATTGAACCTAAATCCAAATAGGCTGTCTTTAGGGTCTTTATCGCTTAGAGTAAGACAGACGAAATCATATATATTAAAGCCCTCGCTAAAATCTTCGAGTGGGAGCATGTCTGAATTAAAAGCACATATGTACTGGAACCCGTTCCCAAGAGCTTTGCTATTTGCATGTTCAAGTGCATGTGCACGCTGTCTGGAATCAACTGCATCAAACATCGCACTGTCGTGTATTAAAAAATTGATTCCGTCACGTTGCGCAAACAAATTCACCAGCATAAGGTCATAGCAAAATATCTTCATTTTGCTAACACCCTCACTATTACTTCGTGGAATTTGAACAGAAAATTTATAAGCATTTTCTTTAACAATTCCTTTTTCGGAGATGTTAATAATCAAGTCTCCGGACTCATTGTAAAGGGCAAGTGAATTCTCATTAAAATCTGTGACAGCTGGCTCCCATCGATTGCGAGACTCTTCAAAATCTCTTTGAATTTTTAGATCAAGCTCCACCCGTTCGGATTTAATCTCTTTCTTCTTACTGGAAATATTTTTGATCTCTTCCAGCTTATGCTGGATTACTTCAAATTTTGATTTTTTCTCTGAAAGATTTTCCTGTAGTTTTGTGATTTCTTCGAGTGCCCCATGGGTTTCCAACAAGCTAAGCAGCTCCGCCCTTTCGTTAGAGAGCCGCTCTATTTCTAAATCATTGTTTTCAATTTGCCCTTGGATGTTTTTCAACTCAGCCTTTAGGAAATGTTCTCTATTCTTAACAATTATTGCATGAAATTCTTTTGTTTCATCCATAGTTTTCTTTAGGGAGTCACTAAAAACAACACCGGCATCTTTGTAAAATTTTGAAACATCTAACTGTTGAGCAGGAGCTTCAGATGCGATGGAATCTGTATATCGAGCCAATTTTTTCTTCAACCCAAAATTTAAATTAGCCAACCTATGCAAAAACTGGGTTAATTCATTTGCCTGATCCTGAATATCCTCATATTTAGGGTGTACCTTAAAGGAAGCTATTATTTTCTTGTCCTTATCAAGACTTGACTTGAGTCGAAGGCGCTCAGCTTCTAACTCCCCCTTTGATGAGGTAATACCCAGAGCTAGCGCATCGTTTAAAGAGGATATTACTGTATTTTTGTCTTTTAATTTTTGAACCTGGGTGGCATGTTCCCACTTTAAGCCAAGCATAAACGCATTCGCTATTTGACTTTGCCATGCTTTTTGATTTCGCAAATAACTGAAAGGCTCACTGTAAGAGTCTTTTCCACTTCTAATAAAATATGAAATCAAGTCACGAAATGAAGGCTTATATTTGTCTCTGGCCACATTCGGAATCTCAAATAAGCACTGCCCAAGAACTTCATTCCAAGTTGCCACCTTGTAAAACCTGAAACCGCTCTCTTCGTCAATTTCTGGAGAAATTGGCAAGCTCAAAATATTACCTTCAATGTAAACAAATCCAGGCTGATCAATACTTCTTGAAACTTTAAAAGTTTCCCCCAGAAGGTCCAACTCCAAGTAGAACGTCCAATCCCTAATCTTTTCTACCGGCAACAACTTTTTCTGAAGATTACCGCCAAAACAGAAATGCAAGACATTGAGTAATGAGGTTTTACCAAGACCATTACGTGAATCTTTATCAGTAGATGTGTGTTGCCGTTCAGCTAAAATGACGTTTAGACCAGGTTTAAACTTTACAGACTTGAAACGTGCATCGCTCGCGTAAATATTGTGAATCATTGAGCAACCTTACATATTTTTCCATTATCAGCTTCCACCAGACCTAGGACAAACAATAAGTCCAGTGACAAGACAAATCTCTCGAAGTTATCTACAGTGGGCATACTCTTAACCCTGTCCCAAAATGTCGAAATATCTTCATTATCTGACAGTTCTTTCAAGAGTAGTGCTCCCACACCCAACAGAGCTTCATTTTCTGGGACGTATTTGTTTGGCAAAATCATTTTTCGAATACCTCACAGATATGAAACAGATGGCTGAGTATGGCTAAGCTAGCTGCTTGATGCTTGGTTTCAATTTGTCCACTTTGAGCGAAGTTCAGAAGCGACATGAATAACTGATCACCAGAGAAGTTATGCTTTAGTTCAACATATTTTTCTTTAAAACCATTACTCAAACGTTCAGGGAAATCGGGATCGAGTTGGGCGACTTTGCACAGATAGCCAGATACTTCATTGCTGCGACTTAAGCCCATTGCTATTAACCCTGAAACCTCATTGGATAGTTCATTCTTTGCAATTTTTTCTTCGGGAGGAATTACTGTGAACCCCTCCCCAACTGAATGCTGTCCTGTCGCAATTGCCTTAGCTGCAACATCCAACTCGGCAAAAGTTATTTCAGACATTTGCTCATCCAGTTGAGCGATGACCCAATTTTCATGATTGCTTTTGATCTTGAAAAGTTGATCAGCAGGATAATCTTCTTCCTGTTTATCAATCTTAGTGTGGCACGTTGGACAAAGATAAATTAGATTATCTAGATGGTTTCTTTCTTCATCAGTCATATCTGCCTTGTACCTAGCGGAAGCTTTTTTTGTTTTTGTACCAGCATTTTCACCATAAATATGAGCGGCTTCACCAATGATCGCAGGCTTGGCCTCTTTTCCATCGGAAACAAGGTTTTTTCGGCACTCCACTAGAGCACATTTGTTTCCACTCTTCATGGCAAGCATGATTTTTGTAGGATAAGATGCGCTCATGATCGAGCCCCCAATTTGGCGTTCATCACATCATACTCATAGTCGCCAATCGTCCCGTCTTTGATTTTCTCAACCATCTCATCAATCACGAAAAGCGGCACAAGGAACCACTCCCGAGGGGTAACGGGTTGCCCGAAGCGATCTTTGATCTGGACATCAAGCTGGGCACGCTCAAAGAAACGATGAATAAGCTTCTCAAGCTTGGTGCGGTTGATGTTGAAAAGCTCATAAGTCGCAACAATTTCAACATCGGCCATCAAAAATGTCGGGTCTTTTGATGCATGTACAATGCGTTTTTTAACGCTACCACCAGTGACCCCGATCTTATGCAAAACGTTGCGGTGCTCTTTTACCTGCGGATGTTCGGACTTACTTCTGAGCACATAAATTGTGCCACTTGCAAGATCTTCTTCGTTCTGAATACCTGAAAATAATGGTCCCATTGAGGGGTCGGCAATAATACGGCTCGCTTCATCCTTATACAAAGCACGCTGCAATGAACGGAGCAGCAAGTCGCTCTCTGTGCCATTCGAATAGATAACACGCAACCGTGCATCAGTATCACCGTTCGGGGCTTTGATAAGTTCTCCAACATCGGCTACATAGGCTACCTGGCCGCCAAGGATGAAAAACTGTCCTTTTGTGATGTTTGTTTTTGAAAACCCTGCTTCTTTCCGGATTTTGATCGTGTTCCGAACACCTGTATCAATATCCTTCTGTACAGCATCGAATAGAGGTTTGAAAGTTTCAAAGTCCTCACATTTTGTACGATTAGCAATCTCTTCTGCGGCGCGGATTTCGGCACGGGTCTTCACATGGCGCAAGTTGCGCACATCGTTTTCGGCAGAAACCTCAACACCAAGTTCCGCAAGCAGATCATCATCGCTCAGATCATCTGCCTGACTCTCAATCTCTAGAGCGCCGCCATCAAGCAAGCTTTGATGATCCAACTCAACCACTAACTCTCTACATTCCTCTTGGCGACGAATTTGATCCAGCCGTGTCGCATAGATGCGTTCAAAAATATCCTGACCTTCCCCATGCTGAGGAAGTTGGCCATGCGCCTCGACAAAATGCTGGATTTCTTCAAAACCGGCAATGATACGTTCCTCACGCGGGGTGCGTGTTTCTTGTCTTTTTACCTCTACCTCAACGCCCAATTCGGCCAGTAGTGCATCATCTTCCTGAGTGAAATTTGATTTAGCCATTGGCCGCCTCTGCTTTCATTCGGGCGAGGCAAGCGACGCCTTCAGCCATTCGTTTCTCCCAGGCATCGGCAGAATCTAGTGCCGGCAATCGCCCACGCTCCTGTTTAAATTTCAGGGCACGCTTGGCTAAATCCCGTGCCTCCTCTGATGTCAGGTTCACACGTTTGGCTGCGATAACCGCCGCAACCTGTTTTAGACTGTTTTCAGACATTGCTTTTGCTAGAATGGCATAGGCTTCACCAAACGGATTGATACGATCAATGAGATCAATATCGAGCTCTCGCACATCCATGGCAAATTTGCGTACGCCATCGATCAGTGCGGTGTTGCCGCCCAATTCTTTGTCATCACCCGAGTTAGCAAATTCCTTCGCCTTCTGGGTCAGATTAAGGGCTGCGATAGCGTGCTGGCGAATAGCTTCCTGATCTTCTTCATCCAGCTCTGGGTATTTATCTTTCACGATTTTACCCATGCGTATCTGGGTCAGCTCTTCCGGCACCATTTCTTCGTCAAACAGGCCGTGCTCTAGTGCTGTTTTATCCTGCACAAAAGCGGTAATCACCTCGTTCAGGTCTTCTTGCACAATACGCTGAGCATCTTGGCTCTTGGGCTCAGCCAAGCCTTTAATCTCAATCTGGAACTGGCCGGTTTCTTCATTAAAGCCAACATTCTCTTTGTTTGGATCATAGCCACCTTCGCCATAGTCAAACCCCTCGACAGGACCATTTGCACCATTTTTAGGAGTGAAGTTAAATTTTGGAGCCAGAACCTGCTCCATCAAAAGGCTGGCTGCAATAGCCTTCAGAGTATCATTCACCGCATCCGTAACAAGCTCTTCAGACGCGTCAGGCTCGGCAATTAAGTTCGTGAAGCGGGTATAAGTTTTGCCCTCAGCATCACGCGTTGCTCGTCCGATAATCTGAATGATTTCTGTCAGGCTAGAACGATAACCAATGGTCAGGGCATGCTCGCACCAAATCCAGTCAAAACCTTCTTTGGCCATACCCAGAGCGATAATGATATCTACATGATCACGATTGTTCTTTTCTCTTGGTCGCTTCAAAGCTGCCGTAACCTTATCCCGCTTGGCAGGGTCATCATCAACAAGGTCGGCAATACGGAGAAGCTTGCCTTCTTCGCGTTCCACAAGGTGGAAGCCTGTATCGGGGTCAATGCCCTGCCAATCGCCTAACTCATGAATGATATGCTCAACTTCCTTGTGTTTATCCTTTGTGCTTTCCCGGCTATTAACATTCGGGATATGGATGATGGTTTTCTCATTAGGGTCAAGCACTTGCAATATGCTATCAGCATAGGAGCCTGCGTAGAAATAATAGCCGATATCCAATCGCTTTAGGTATTCATAACCATTCAGCTGCTCATAATAGGTATAAGTCACCGTATCAAAATTGGCTTCATCTTCGGGGTTTAGCACAGCCACCGCATCACCACGGAAATATGATCCCGTCATCGCAAGCAAATGCACCTTATTGCGAGAAATAAGCTGCCCTATGTGATTGCCCAGTTTACTATCAGGGTCAGCACTCACATGATGAAATTCATCAATAGCGATGAGGCAATTATCAAATCCTTCAATACCAAATTTCTCAATAGTATTACGGAATGTGGCATGAGGGCAAACAAGAATGGTATCTTCACTTTCAAGAAATGCCTTAACCGAGTTGGCCTTGCCACCGTGTTCACCCGGAGTGTTGCACAGATTCCATTTTGGGTTAACAACCCAGTCAGCCCAAAAACCAAAATCACTTAAGGGTTCATCAGCAAAGCTGGAACCAATGGATTTCTCCGGCACTGTGATAATGGCTTTTTTCACGCCCTGATTTTGCAGCTTATCCAGCGCGATAAACATTAAGGCACGGCTTTTGCCAGAAGCTGGCGGTGATTTAATCAGCAGATATTGCTCCCCGCGCTTCTCATATGCGCGTTCCTGCATCACCCGCATGCCCAGCTCGTTGGATTTCTTGGCACTGCCATTGGCGGCGTAATTCACCGAAACGGATGGGATGGTTCTGATGTCAGTCATGCGGCGTATCTTTCTCTTTTTGTCCTTCAACCAAATAAACATCATCGGATGTTTTCTTAATGGACTTCGTAAAATCCATGTCATTGAGTGTTTTCAGTTGCCATTCAGCGAGTTCTTGTAATTTTAGAAAACGCGTTTTCTTATCCAATCCTTCGCGGATCATTTCCGCATTCTTACTTTCCGCATTTGCGACCACATTTAACTCATTAATGCTGGCAGAATCTCTTAAATTTTCACCTGCTTTATATCTGCCTGGATTTGCGGTGCGCCACTCTTTAGCCGTGCAGCCAAATACAGCTGCATTTAGAAAGTCAGCTTCTTCAGCATATTCTAATTCTTTTCGCCACTTTCCTGAAACGGGTATCAAGTGGTGCTTGATGGCATCCGTATGCAGTTGATAATTCGTTTTGCTGAGTGTACGCTTTACATTCCATTCAAGATTATGCTGATTGCTCTCCATTTCCTTAAGACGCTGATAATCTTTGATAAGGTAAAGTTTGAAGGCAGGACTAATCCATGTGCCGAATTCGAAGGCGATATCTTTATGAGCATAAGTGCCGCCGTTACGGCCAGATTTAGAGATAATGCCTATTGCACCCGTGGCCTCAACCCATTTTTTGGGCGTCAGGGTAAAGCTATTTAAACCGGCTTCTTTTCTAAAGGTGTCGAATTCGACACCTTTAAAATCCTGATTATTCATAGACTCCCATAAACCAAGAAATTCAACGGTATTACGGTTTCTCATCCAGTTTTTAATATGGTCTACACCCTCTTCACCCCGTACCATATCTGTGAGGCAAATGTAATCTTCACCATCAATATCATGCACGTTGATCGTTTTTTCTTGAACAGTGAGCTGTTTTTTCTTTCTAAAAAACATAATTACCTCCTATGCTTATTTTTATTGTCGGTCATTTTGGTGTAGAGATCAAACAGCTTTTCCAACCGCTCGGTATCGTTTTTAAATTTGCGGCCAATGTAAATGCGTTCTAGAACTTCATCATTCATTTCATGGGTGTGTACTGGGTTTTTGATCGTAATTATAACAACCTCATGCTTACTCACTTTCGCTTGCCTCCTCTAAGAACCCATTGAAAAAAACTTGAAAGAGAAGATACATAAACATGATATTAATTGTGGCTAGACCTAAAGTCATTGAAGTTAGCAACTGATCCCAACATATGGATAGCTTCCACAAAGACATACACTCAGTAACAACCTTGTTCTGGCTATCTACTGTCAATCCCATGAGACTTATTAGAAGAAGTAAAATTATGGAGGACAATGACGTGAACGAACTGAAATTAAAGTACGCTTTTAATGTATGAAGTTTGGTCTGCGTTTTCTTTCGTGCATCCTCTTCCATCCGCAATCTCTTGCTGAAGTTTGAGCCAAATAATATAGACAACCCCGTCAGGTAAAAACCAAATACGATAGAAAAAAAGGTAATTAGGTGACCGACAAAATTAGCCGTCAATCGCAAGTCCGTTTTATATGAAACGCCAACAACTATAGCAAAAAGCATCAAAGCTAGGATTTTATGATGTAGATACATTTGCCATCTCCCTTAGCTTTATAATTATCTGTGTCCTTACGTCTTCTGATGGAAAAAGAAGCTGATTATCTTTCTGGAGGGGTATGCTAATTTTATTTATAAAATTGTTGGCATTAAAAACAGCTTCAAACCCTCTCTCATCTTTCCCAATACAAACCATGGTTTTAATGTCACCGGCACTTTGATATCCAGCAAGACGAAGAATTTCACGTTTCAGTGCATCCTTCATAGGTGTTCGATATTTTGCCTCAATTGAGAATTCTTCTGGCTCTCCGTAACCAAATATATCTCTAATGCTAGAAAAGAGATCACCCTCACGATTGAACAGATCACGTGAACCCGTAAACTTTATAGTTTCTAAAGTTTTTATTACATCAATAAAATCACTGATGTTTTTGTAAATATTTTTGATGATTACTTCTTCGTCAGTGAATTGAGACAGAAATTCTTTCAAAAAACCTTTCTTCATCAAATTTGAAATAAAAAAAAGTGACGTAGAACTATCATATATGGCAAATAATTGGTCGTTTGGCTCCACTTGCTGAGTGGTTCTAGGGTTTTCCAGTTCCGCTCCAGATGGAATATCAATAACAATATCACGGTGTGGCATTGCCTTGCCAAAGTTTGAATAGAACCAGTAAAACCTGTCCTCAATTACTTCACACTCTATTTGATGGATAAATTCCTCATGTATCATACTCTTTTTGTTTGAAGAGAAAGCCTTGTTGAGGAATGTTGCATTTGGCAATGCTCCATTTACACTAAGCTCAAATGATGAAAATGAGACGGAGTCAGTCATCTTATACTGCCTCCTTTTTACTTATCATTTTTGTGTATAGATCAAATAATTTTTCCAGCCGTTCGGTGTCGTTTTTGAAGCGGCGGCCTATGTATATGCGCTCCAGCACCTCATCATTCATTTCATGGGCGTGCGCTAAATTTTCGGGCATGGCATCTGGCTTATAGAGATCGGCAATGGTGGCGGGAAAATGTGCCTCGCGGGCGAGTAAGATGTTTTCGGCGCAGGCGGTCAGGTCGGCTTTGTTTTTTGTGGTGAGTTTTGGCACGGGAAAAGTGTTCCAGCCGAGGGTATTGGAATAGGAGAAATCCGTTCTCATACGAACACAAACCGTTCCGATCCATACCCAGTGCAGACGCGAAGCAATTAGAGCCATGTTCCACAGCGGGGCGTCATAGAGGGCGAACGCTTTCTCTTGCACAATTGATTCTGGGGGTAAAATTCCAACTGGCAAGAATGAGCGATTTTCCGAACTAACACGCGGAACTACCATAGCGTAAACTTTCGCCGTCACCTGCTCGCGAAACCTGTAAGGAAATTTGATAAGTTTCTGTGCGGTTTTGTCCTTTTTAGCTTTTACACGAGCTACGCTAACTGCTTCAATTCTTGAAGCTATTATTGGGATATCTTGTGCCTTTTTTACTTCTTCACTTTCAATCCAGAAGCACGCGCGTGGTGCAGCGGAGATAAATTCTTTCGAGCCGTAAAACGGTCGAATAAAATGCGCCGCCGCAGGAGCGTGCTTAATCATCTGCCTTGCTTCTTCATTAGAAAAAATCAAAGCAGCCCCATAGTAAGGATGGTTACCAAACTGCATTATTACAAGATCACCAAATGGTTTTGATCTCGGGTGAATTTCGATATTTGCACTTGCAACCAGATAAGCATTTATATTATCGGCACCTTTCACCACCAGCTTGCCATCCTCTGCGATGGAAAACAGTCGTCGTACCTTGCCTGCATGATTGGAAATCCCAACAATCACCACAGTGACACCGGCATTATGGCTGGCCAAGTTGGCCCATTTGAAACTGGTATGGGCAAAGAAAATTTCGTGGCCTGTACCAAATATCAGTGGCCAGAGGATGGGCACTTGCTGTCCCTGATTGATGGAATTGGTGGACACAAAGGCACTGGCCGCATTGGTATGGGTGCCATAATCGGCGGCCTTCATGAACCAGCCCGCCACATAATCCAGCGATTTCCAGCTTTTCACGCGCCCGTCAAAAATACGTTTCAGGTCTTCTTTTTGCTCTTTGGATTGCCATTTACTGCCCAGATAGGGTGGATTGCCGCAAATATAGGTTTCGCCGCCTTCATTTTCGAAATCAATCTCGGCCTGATCCAGCGGCGTACTGAATAAATCATCGCCTTGCAGTTTCACGGCTTTGCCGGTTGGTCGGCAAACGGTCAGCCAATTGAGCCGCAGGGCGTTGCCCTGGGTGATCCAGTTTTCAGCATCCAGCGGCAGGAACTCTGCCAAGGCCAGTTTTTGTCCGCAGTAAAGCACGTCACATTGATATTCGGCGATGATGAGGGCAAGACGGGCAATTTCCGCCGAAAAATCCCTGAGCTCAATACCGCGAAAGTTGGTTAGCGGAATATCGCTTAAGCGAGTTCCTTCACCGCGCCTTCTGTTAATTTCAGCCTCAATCTCCCGCATCTGCTTATAGCCAATCACCAGAAAATTTCCTGACCCACAGGCCGGGTCAAACACCCGTATTTTCGTCATGCGCTTGCGCAAATTTAACAGCTTACGTTCGTTATTTCCGGCCTGTTCCAACCCGGTGCGCAAATCATCCAGAAACAGCGGATTTAGCACTTTTAATATGTTCGGCACGGATGTGTAATGCATACCCAGTGCGCCACGTTCTTCATCATCGGCCACGGCCTGAATCATGGAACCAAAAATATCAGGGTTAATTTTCTGCCAATCCAGATTGCCGATATGAAGCAGGTAAGAGCGGGCGATTTTGGTAAATTTCGGCACTTCGGTACTGCCAGAGAACAAGCCACCATTCACATAGGGGAAGCCATCAGCCCAACGGGGCAGTTTAGTGCTGACGCGATCTTCGATCTTAGTATTCATCGCGCGGAAAACTTCGCTAATCACCTCATGGGTATTTGATGAATTCCGATCACTCATTTGCTCCACAGTTGCGGTGAACAGGTCGTTGCCATTGAAGATGTCTGTATCCTCGGCAAAGAAGCAAAAAATCAGCCGTGCCATAAAATGATTCATTTCATGGCGGCGGTCAGATGTTCCCCACTCTGGATTATCTTTCAAAAGTTGCACATAAAGCCGGTTAAGGCGGCTTGTTGCCCGAATATCAAAGGTACTTTCGCGGATTTGCTTGACCGTTGAAATACCGGCAAGCCCCAGGAAAAACCCAAAATGATCTGGGAAATCTTTATATTCACAGGCAACTGTCTCGCCAGAAGTCAGGTCTTCCGCCTCAAATGTAAGACCATCTGTTGCCAGAAGGAATTTGGCTTTTGCCTTTGTGGTGGTAGGGCTATCTTTAAGGGCAGATAGGGTTTTAGTAACGTCACCCTCAGCGCATACCGCCATATGGATGTTGTTGCGCTGCAAAACTCCGCCTTGCACGTCAGACGCATTGGACGTACCCGCCTTAACGCTTTTCAGGCGTTTGATGGTGGTCGCCTTATTGCCAAAGGCTTCTAAAAAAGCAAACGGGAAGTTTTCAGGGTCAAAATCCTGTTCCGCCAAAAGGCTTATCGCTTCTTCTATCTCAACAGCGTTCATAAACCTATTGCGCCTTTTTCTCTTCTATCCACAATTCAATATCTTCACGCTTGAAGCGCCAGCTGCCACCAACCTTAAAGCCGGGAATTTTACCGCTTGCAACCAAACTATAGGCGGTTTTTTCCTTAAGCCGAAGGTAGTCTGAGACTTCCTTAATCGTCCAGATTTCAGGTTCCATGATTTTCCCCGTATTAGAAAGACTCTTTAGAAAATACGGAAAAATACGGCAATAAGCAAGAAAAGCTTATACTTTACATAACTATTTTCTACATGAATTTCACCAGAATAAACTGTAAAAGCACCATCATATCGTCTAAGCGTTACGGGTTTTCTTTAAGCTCCAAATAGAGAAAGCCCCGCACTGTGGGGGACAGCACGAGGCTTTCATTACGGCGGCGCGAACGCCACCGTAAATGGGTTATGTTCTACGGCGTCTTATAACACCGATGCCAACTAATCCCAAGCCAAGAAGCAACAAGGGCGTTGGCTCTGGCACGGTTGATGGATCGACTGTTGAGAGATGCGTTAAGCTGGTGACTTCGCCGAGCAAGGACGATATTTGAAACGTCTGCTGATCCTGAAAATTCAGAGAAAGCACCCGACCATTTAACGTTGAATTGGCCAACGTTTGCGAAATATCCGGCGGCGTTAAAAGCAAGCTATTATCCAAAAATGTTCCCAACGGAAAAGCAAACGTAAATTGCATGCCAGTTAACTTATCACCATTCAGAAATTCATCTGGCCCCGAAGAGGGGTTCAACTGCACCAGATATTGCTGTTGCGTGGGGAATGATAAAATCCCCAAGCCCCCAAAAGTACCAGAACCACTTATAAACGGCGATGTGTAGTCAAAGGCAACAATATTGGGATAAATGCCCCCTTGATCTGGAATCGTCGTATCAAAGGAAAATTGACCTGTCAGGACATCGGTATTATTCACCCCCGTGAAGGGAATAAAGTTGACCTGCTCACCTCACAACCAAAGATAAATGCCATTATAATGTTCCTTAAACGGGTTTTTATGCGATAAATGACATCATAATGTTCTTTAAGTGTTGATTTGAGAAACCAAGCGAGAAAACGCTGCCAATGCTGATTTAAAGCCAATCCGTTCATCATCCGGTGCATAAGACATGGCGTCAACAAATTGCCCGTACTCTTCTTGATATATTGGATCGGTCTTTAACTTGTTCAAAGCTTCGGTTGCCGCATCCGGCAGAGCAACGTCAACCTGTCCACCGCGCCCCCTATCATCACTATGAGCTTGCTGAACGGCATTGATAAAATTATCGTCACCTAAGGCCAGTTTTTCTAATGCACATAAGTCATGTAAATGACGAATGATAGTTGGGTCATTATCCCTTGAACCTTGCGCCTGAGCACGGTCTTTGGTGCGCACACGCCATATCAAGGCGCTGAACTTATCTGCCGCCGTCTCAATAGGCGATACACACTCAATCGCACATTCTGGCAAGTCTTCTTTGAATTGCGTCACGAATGAAAAAATATTCCTTCTTTCTGTCGGAAGTGGGACATTTTGAAATTTCATTTCAAGCTTCAGGTTAGGGCGCAATGATTGGTCAAGGCCATGTGTTTGTGGATAGGTAATATCAAGTCCAAAAAAGCTGCCACCATCATGAGACACCATATCATCCACCTTCAAGCCATCCACCCCATCAATAAGGTCGATAATTTTTTGCCGAAATCGACGGCGTTCAGCACGAGACGGCATAACATCAGACTTGATTTTAAAATCTATGTCCTCTGAAAACCTTTGAATAAGGCCATAACCTTTGGACAAACTCGTACCGCCAGAAAAAACAGGCGCAAAACCAGCCTCAGAAATAGATGAGATGAGGGTTAATACTTGAACGGCGTACCAATCTTTTTCGATAAAAGAGGGGGCAACGCCAAGCTCTAAGGCTATTTCAGTGATTTCTTCTTTGTTCGGCAGCTTTCTCAAACGTAATAGACCTCCCGTTATAGCTGATCTTACGAGAAATCCGGCCTTTAACGCCAATCACACGCCCTGTCGGCACCTGCGTTGTTTGCCCTGAGTTATAAGCCAACTCATAACGGGAAGGTGCAACTTCAACACCAAGTTTTGAAAGAGCCTCTATAGCAAGATCACGCAAGGATTTTTCTGGTACGGGTTGACCCGTTAAAGAAGATATTTTTGCACGGGCATATATACCTTGCCCGATCTTAACAAGTAAACCAGCCTGAACAAGGCTCCTAAAAACTCTGCCAATCTGATCACTATCTGAGAGATCGGTAAAATCACCAGGAACATACACGAACGCTTTACCGCGCTTAATGCGGTAACTCATTCTGCTCTCTAATGTTTGTTTTATAGTCATTTCAACTTCTTTCAAATTTACGACATAAGTATAATACAAATTTACGACATCATCAAGTAATATAAAGATGATAAAATTCATATACCTTAACGCCTTATGTAGTTCTATACAAATAGTCAAAAATCAATACTGACACATCATGAAGTTAAATATACAAAGAGAAAGCCCCGCACCTCTGGGGGGATGGTGCGAGGCTTTCATTACGGGGACGTGAACGCCACCGCAAAACTTAAAAACTATACGTTACCGCTAAGGCAATAACAGGATAGAACTTAAACACCTTAATGTCATCAGAAACACTATCAGCCTCAGATTGAAGGTCTGCCAGAAGTATGGGATGATCCGACAATATACCGCCTGATGACACTAAATTCACACGGGGAGAGCCTGTAAAAACAACGCCAAAGTCTGCAATAAAACCCCAGCCGCTCTCCTTGGAAACGGTGCGCCCAAAACCAATGCCCGCGTAAGGAGAAATATCCCGAAAATCAACCTGACCTGTGAGTATTCCGACCTGATCTTGGGTATAATCACGGCTGCCAATGGAATAATTGTCACTGGCAAGGGCCGTGCCTGTCAGCTTGTTCATATCCCAAACACCGCCGCCAGTAATGCGAAAACCACTCTCAAACGGATACCAGTCCACCAGAAAATTGACGCTTTTTAATGTTAAGTCAGCATCATAGGTAATGTCATCGGAGTCAAACTCTCGGCCATAATCAAAATAATTGAAGCCCACACGAACGGAAATACCATCATACGCGCTGCCCGATAATTCAACGCCAAGGCCTTGGGTACTGACTTTCGTGAGGACAGACCCATTTGCTTCTTCAGCTTGCACCGTAGAAACAACGCAGCAACTCGCCAGCCCCACAAGGCCGGACATTATTCGTTTATACAACATAAAATTCTCCTAAAGTATGCCTGAAATTGACCGGACAAGCCCCTGAACAAGCAAAGGCGACGCCTCCGTAAATTTAAGGTTAGCCTTATTCGCTGTGCTCATGATGCGGGTTTGGTAGCGCTTCCACTCTGTTTCCTCATTGGACGTCACAGTCTTTCCACCGCTTGTGCCTTGTTTTAAGCTGGCACGATTGGTTTCATGAACCACAACGCCTTCGCGGGCGCGTTCAGAAATTTGAATGTCCGTAATAATGGAGAACATCACATCCTTCACAGCGGCATTGGCAATCGTCCCCAAAATACCACCAACAAGACCAACGGCCATATTGGTTTGATAGCCGCCGCCAAGGGTATCTGCCGCCAAAGCACCTACAACAAACCCTTCCGCCGCACCACCATAGCCCCCGGCATAGGCCTTATCTGCAGCTGAGGGATCAGCTTTCCCCACCTGAAGCACATTGGCCTGAAGAAGATAATTTGCTTCATCAGGATTTTCTGTCAGACGATAACCTTTTGACACAACAGCACCACGAATGGCCGCCTCCACATCAAAATCCGGCTTGTCAGATGTGTTGCGCACCTGCACCAGAACCACGCGTTTTTCTGGAGAAACCGGGTCCAGAAAAATAGTGGCTGACATTTTAGTTTGAACATCCAAATGACGTTTGGAAATCATGGTATTGGTCGCGGCACAGCCCGATAACAGGCAAACCGCAAAAACAAGGCAGATAAGCAAAAACTGCGTACGGCCTTTGTGTACAGGCCTTATACCCTGTACGTGTACTTGATTGAAATTCATAACGATCCTCTTAATCCAAGAAAAAGAGGGCACACCAATATAGACGAGAAAGCCTGCCCGCAGAACGCAAGGCAGCAGTTTAAAAACACTGCCTCTGGGGCAGCCATTATTATTTTCTCGTTACAGGGTTTACGACGCCCTCATTCGCCAACATGACGAACCCACACTGCATAACAGGCAATGATTGCAAAATCAAGAACCCAAAATATTTTCAGTAAAATTAATAATGAGAACCACGGCTCACGTGGGCCGGATGGTCGTAAACCTCACGAGAAGTAAGGCTCAACTGCCTTTAGAGAGACAAATCCATTGTAAAATACAATGGTTTACTCCTCCTGGACATAACAGTCGACATCCGGCCACGTCAACCGTGGCCACCTTCCTCGTTAAGGGGTTACGACACCCCGCCTGCCTGAATCAGCAGATTTCCTTTTTATATACCACAAGACCCCCACTTCACAACGGGAGCTTTACATTAAATCAAAGCAGTTTGTTTGATATGAACAGGGTGGTATCATGAGCAAAATCAAACAAAAGGACATGGGGGTATGCCAACAATAGAATTTGAAATGACACCAGAAGACCGACAAGTGATTGACAGACTTATGGCAAGCGGCAATTACAAATCGGAAGAAGAGCTTATCATTCTAGCCCTTGAAGCGGTCATAGCCGCAGAAAAAACAAAGACGCTTAGTCTTTGTCTTCAATCTTAACAAAGTCCTCACGTAAGCGAACAGGTACATCCGCCCGTTCATGCAACAAACTCATGATCCCAATTTTATCACCTGAAAGTTCCCGAAAGAAGATGTAATGATGTTCGTATCGGCTGAAATAGGCCTGCACATCCAAATCAGCTGGCACGACCAAACTCTCTGGCAAAGTCCGCCAGAAGAGTATTTTATCAGCCAGTCCCTGGATATGCTCATGTAGCCCCATGATATATTTTTCGGCCTGTTCCTGTCCCCATTTTTCATGGGTATAGTGCCAGATACCGTCCTGAGCTTTATCCGCAGCCGGAAAAAATAAATAATTGGCCACGTTTATGTACTTTTATTGCGATTGATAACGTCTTGCGCAGATACAGATACAAAAGCACTTTCATCCGCTCTCATAGCCGGTTCAAGTTCTTCTTTTAACCATTTCCATGCACCTTTACGGTCCTGCAAATCCTGCCGGATAAGCGCGCGCACATACTCGCTGGCATTTTCATAAAGGCCATGTTCACCAATCTGCTGCCTCAAATGGGTTTGTAAATCACCTTTAACCCGTACATTAATACTTTCAGACGCCATAATATTTCACCTCACTTTTATTTATCCTTACATACTATTATGGATCTGTACAGAAATAATTCAATATATTTTACATTTAGATTTTTTTATGCCGATTTACGCACATTAATGGCGGCAGCATTCAACTGCGTTGAAATATGCGTTGCATAATATGTTTCTATCATTTCGACACTCGTTCGGCAGTTCTTGGCCACCTGATAAATATCTGCCCCCTCCATCAAACGAAAACAGATATAGGTATGACGCAGGCTGTATGCTGTCCGAGGATTGCCATCTCTATCAAATTTAAGATCTAACTCATCTAGGATTGTATTAAGTAGCGTTGTTTGGCGTTTAAGAAAAATAACATCGGATGGTTTGGCAGCATTGCGCTCCCTCAATCGCGCAAAAGGTCGCACCGCATTCGGGGTGCTTTTGCAATATCCAATACCCCGCTTACCCCGTACTTCTATTAGCAAAATGGTTTCTCCAGAATCCTTATCTTCAATGACAGATACATCCCTATATTGCAGACGATAAGCCTCATCCGGCCTAAGCCCTGTATTTGCCATAAACAACACAAAGTCGTGGAAATTAGCATAATCCTTCTTGTATCGCCTTTGGCGTGGGTTTTTCACTCTTTCCCGCGTTGCTTCATAAAACAATTTATACTCCTTCCGAGAAAACCACGCCCGATGTGAGATCTTTTCTGAAGTTTTGTAAGGCGCAGATAAATCCGGCAAATGCCCAAGCCAGCCATGTCGAAGGGCTGTCTTTAGAACTTGTCTCAGCGTCACAATTTCCTGATGCAATGTATTTCTGGCTGGACGTGTCGTCGGGACAGCCTTGTGCCGATACCGTTTAACGGAGTTGGTTTGTCTAAAGATACGATATTCTTGAATCAAACCAGCTGTAATTTTGGATATCCCTTTCTCTCCGAAAAAGGGGATTAGATAATTCTCAAGACGTCGCCTGTTCCCGCGTACATAAATTGGATTACGACTTCCCTCCGTAATCGTCTCATATTCACGTAAATATTGTTTTGCAGCTTCCTTGAAGTTTTTTTCAGCCACAAGCTCACCTGAATTGGCTTTTTCTCTGAGCCCGAAATACCAGTTTTCTGCAAACTTCTCGGCGAGCAGCCTGTTACTTTCTTTCGTGCTCATACGGCGATTTTTTCCCGCAACATATGCCGCACAATACCAAGACGGTGCATCAGGGCGTTTAAATAAATAAGCCCTGCCGCCTAAAATGTCATATTTTTCGATTATCAGATTCCCCCTATTTTAAGCTTCCCCGATTTTGGGTAAAATGGGTAAGCTTTGGGTAAGTATAAAACGGGGGCAAAAAAGGGTCAAGGAAAAGGGTTAAAGTGTTAGTGAGAGTGGTGCCCATGGCCAGAGTCGAACTGGCACTGGAAGGATTTTAAGTCCTCATTGTTTTATAATAACTTATTGTTTTATATAAATAAAATATTTGTAAATTGTGGACTGGGGAACGATTGGGTAAGTCTAAATTCAGAATACTCTGCTCAAAAACTGATCAATAATTGGTGCCCCACCTGAGATAATAAAGTCTTTAATAATAGGAGAAATCATATTATGTTTATTATTGAGACAGCAATGCAACTTTAAATGCTTATTGACACCCCGGGTGCATTAAACTAAATAAGTCATAAGTCATTCGACGGATGATACTGTCTCGCTTCTCAGCTTTTAACTCCGTGACAAAAAGGCAATTTAAATAACCTCCATATTTGCCTACCTATTGAGGAGTATATATCAATATTTTGTTAGACTATGTACATGTAATATAAAGTAAATATAGGTGATATTCTTGCCAAATGACCAAAGTATAGAACCCGAATTTATAGGCCGGTCTGGCATACTCAAAACAGTCATAAATCGATGGCACAATTGCCTAAATGGAGAGCCTCAATTTTTGCTTATTGAAGGCCATCCTGGCCGGGGAAAAACTCGTCTTATTCAAAAATTTTATCAATACCTTACAGAAGAATACGATCTGGAAAATTATTGGAAACCACTACCTAAAGACAGCCACAAAGCCATGGCAATTACTCCTTTATTAAGAAGAGAAAAATTTGACTCTTTACCCTCTCTTCCATTTTTATGGGCCGCCAGTAGATGCGTTGATAATATTTATAAAAATGAAAAAACACTTTATAGTAATTCCGCATATGAAATTAAGCGACAGATCGAAGTCCATCTTTTTCTTGAAATTTTGAAAAAATCTAAAAAAGATAAAAATAAAAAACTATTCAAAAGTAGCGCTTCACTGTTAACGAGTATAGCGATACCAGGTAGCGGGGCCGTATTCGAAATTTTAAATCAAGTATTAGACGGAACAGGATTAGCTCTTAGCATTAGTGACTTTTTAGGAGAAACATCTCGATTTAAAGACAATATAACAAATTCAACAACCACACAGGAAGATATTTTCAACAATGATATCAGAGACTTCTCCAAACAACTTTTCGACCTTCTCCAGCTATCTTATAAAAAAGTAGATGTCCCAATAATTATAATCGTAGATGACCTTCATTGGGTTGATGATACAACCATAAAAATTCTTTCTGATTTATGGAGGCTCGCTCAAGAAAATAAATTTAAAATTATGATATGGGCATCATCATGGCCATTAGACTTTAAGCTTGATACAGATTTTTTTAAAAGTCCCCTTCTCCCAAAATTTTATCAATCCTTAAAAGCCTCTGGTGGTGAAATATTCCGTCTTCAACGTCTTCAAAAAAAACAATTATTTAAAATAATTGAAGAAAGAATTCCAAAAGCCAGCATAAAACAAAAGATATTAATAGTAGGTAGGTCTGATGGAGATATTGACCTCTTAAACGATTTTATTGATGAAATATTAGCTACACCAGGATGGGTAGATGAATCTGGGGTCTTATTAGCTGATGAACTCGATATTACTTCATTACCTTCAAAGGCAGCTGATATGTCGAGGCGTAAAATTCGAAGATTATCCCAAGACCTTAGGCTCCTTCTTTCTTGGTCTTCTGCTCAAGGAATAACCTTTGAATATAGTGTTCTAGAAGCAATCGCTAAAAGCAAAAAATTTTCTAGTAAAATTACTGAGCAACTCTCCTCTGCCGATCATACGCACGGTATTATTCAAGTAGGAAATTCTCCAGAATTTAGCCTAAACGAGTTTAGAAAAGTATCCTATTTTGAGGCCTCACGGGAAATGTTATCGCGGTTTTTTGATGGGCAGGATATCATGAAATTAATCATAGCTAGCTATGAGGAAGGTTTACTTCAGACCCAAGGTGATATCTTTAATGATGATATTTTTGAACGCCGAGCAATTAACTATACGTCCATTGTTACATATTTTTCTAAAATATTCGAGAAAAATGATGTATTCTTTGGGCAGTTAGCGTGTCTTTGTCTAACAAACTTAAGTCGAGGGGTACTCACCCACGCCCAAGAATTTGCCGAAGACATAATTAAATACAAATCTAATAATAGAGACCATATGAGCCTTGCTTACAGAACTCTTTCAAGAATCTTCTACCTTCGTGGAGAAAATGAACACGAAAATACAAACTTAGAATTATGGGAAACTTATGATAAGGAAGATAACCCCGAACGCATGCTCTTAAAGGCAGATTATTTATGCAGAAAGTCAGAATGCAAGACCTCACTTCAAATACTAGATCGCGTAATAAGTAACCAACAAGAACCGCTATGGAAGTTTAAAGCAACTATACAAAAAGCCTACACTCTGTGGTTCACAGGCCGTCCTGAGCATGCCTTGACAGCTCTACGTAATGCAGAAGAAATATATGAAGCAAATCACCCCCTACTCAGCTTAAAGAAGGTTCAACTCGATCATACGGCATGCCTTATTTTGCATGACATGGAGAAAAGTAATCAAGTCGCGGTTAGATCACAAAGATGTATCAAACATTATGATGGCGAACAAAAAAAATATGAAACCTTAATTGCACAAGTCAATTTCGCAGATGCATTGTGGGCAGCTGGCAAAACAAAACAAGCAGACAGACTATTACTGAGAGTTTATAACAGTTCTATTGAGTTAGAGCTTCCACACGTGGAAGATATATCAGCTATTTGTTATGCAAATGTATTATCAAGCAGAGGGGAAACAGAGAAAGCACTAGAATTCTACCAAAGTGGAGTCGAACTGGCACAGAAAATTTCCCATGTTTGGGATTATCTTTATGGATCAATCTATATGGCATTGTGTCGGTTCGAAATTGGCCATACTGATTTTGCAGAATTTTTAAAAGAATTAAATATTGAAGAAATTTCCCAATATCAATATTTATCCGCATTAAGAGCATCTTGCATTAAAATTGCGGAAATAATAAAAAATGAAAAACATGAAATTCACAATGATAGCTACGATTGGTTATCATACGACAACGCTCAATTTCCAATATTAGAACTCTACAAAAATGCAAATGAATTATCCCTTTTGCCCAAAAACTCTCCCCCAAAGTATGAGACGTTAACCGGATTTACAACGGCACTTTCGAAATGTGAAGGCGTAAAAATTAGGCCACTGTTAATTTTTGAAGTTTTGGAAAGGGTTTTAAAAACTCATGCTTCATATTTAGATGATAATCAGTTGGAGTTTCTTTTACGTTGGCAACAAAGATACTTTCCAATTTCTAACAACATGGACGTTCAAAAGTTGCCGAAAAAATTTTCTAGCTGTGACTTTACAAAGTGTGAAGCACGATGTTGCTATGATGGCGTTTATTTGCAAGAAGGAGAGGAGCATAAAATCAATGAACTCGTTAAGAACAATCCATCCTATTTTATACATCTATCCCCAGATTTTATTGTTGATGGACATTGGGGAGGGAAATTTAAAGGCCGAAAAACTGCTGTCCGGCCTTTTGAATATAAAAGCCCTGACTTTCCAACACACTATAATAAAAGTAGATGTGTTTTTTGCACAGAGATAGGAGCATGTTCTCTAGAGTCTTATTCAAGAGAACATACAGATTGGAAGTGGACATATAAACCAATAACGTGTCGCATCCACCCTGTTGCTCTTTCAAAAGATCACAACGCGGCGCCCCCTCCTACAAATATTGATGAAGATGAATGTGACACAGGATTAAATTATCCCGGTTACACCATTTTTTCACCGTGCGGGCAATCAAGAAATAAAGGGACCCAGTGGGAAGAGCTATTTGAAGATGAAATAAAAGAAGTTCAGAAACTTATAGCACCTAAAAAACACAAATAATTTCCGCGAGTGGCCTGTTTCAAACACTGATCATCCATAGCAAAACCTTTAACAAGGTACTCTTTCAGAATCGTATTGGCCCATTTACGGAATTGTACAGCACGTGGAGATCGCACACGGAAACCAACAGCCAAAATCATATCGAGGTTATAGTGGGTAACATGATAATTTTTGCCATCAGCTGTAATAGTTCAGACTCTATCTGACAGTTACCGATTTCTCAGCTAGTGACTGTCAGGTTAAATTTGGTCTACAAATTTATCCATCCAGATTTGTTTTCCATCAATCAAAGTCTGCATAGGGGTTCT
>Ga0316204_10003150_pt1 | contig 34224 bp, 28 predicted proteins | sample 6monrhotite_MG_2_FD_205661 | JGI IMG/M metagenome (GOLD analysis project Ga0316204, IMG submission 205661) | Microbial mat bacterial communities from mineral coupon in-situ incubated in ocean water Damariscotta River, Maine, United States -... | ecosystem: Environmental > Aquatic > Marine >... | reverse complement strand
TCTTTTATTCCGTGAAATGCTTCGATAAGATCCATTTTGCACTCCTTGCAATTAATTTGAGTGCATTTTCTACTAAACTGACTTAGCTTTGTCTAATATATCGCTGATTTATATGCGATTGCCCTGGCTTGAAAGCTCATACCCCCAAAGAGGAATCTAAGTACAGAGTGAAGCAGAAGTGGTCAATTTTGATTTTATTGCTTACTATACAGCCAGGGTTGGCTGCATATAAGAGATTGGAACATTCTGCTCATCTTCAAAAGTAACCAATTCCCAGCTATCTTCATTCGCTAACAATTCACAAAGCAGCATATTGTTCAACGCATGGCCTGATTTATGTGCACGGAATTCGCCGATCAAACTATGACCAAGCAAATATAAGTCACCAATTGCATCTAATACTTTGTGTTTTACAAATTCGTCTTCATAACGTAATCCATCAGCATTTAATACGCGGTAATCGTCTATAAAAACAGCGTTTTCCATTCGACCACCCTGAGCAAGATTATTCTCGCGCAACATTTCTATGTCTCTAGTGAAACCAAATGTTCTTGCTCGGCTAACTTCCCTTACAAAAGAGGTGGTAGAAAAATCAATTTCTGTATGTTGATTCATTCCGTTAAAAACAGGATGATCGAAATCTATGCTAAAAGAAACTTTAAAACCATTGAATGGGAGAAATCTTGCGAATTTATCTCCGTCTTTAGCCTCAATAGGCTTTTTAATGCGAATATATTTTTTTGCGACGTTTTGTTCTTCAATACCAGCCGATTGAACAAGAAACACAAATGGTCCCGCACTCCCATCCATAATAGGCACTTCTGGAGCACTTAAATCGATGTAAGCGTTGTCTATTCCTAAACCAGCAAGCGCAGACAAAAGATGCTCAACAGTGGAAACTTTCACCCCATCTTTTATTAATGTCGTCGATAATCGAGTATCTCCAACATTTTCGGGTTTTGCTTCAATCAACGCAGGCTCATCCAGATCCACTCGACGAAAAACGATACCAGTGTCTGGTGCAGCAGGGCGCATAGTCAAATAGACTTTTTCGCCTGTATGCAGTCCGACACCAGTCGCACGGATAGTGTTTTTTAGAGTTCGTTGTTTCGTCATTAAGCGTTCCTATACCAATAATATAGCACTGGATGAAATTGGAGCAGATATTATCACACTGATCCTATTGTTCATAGAACCACATCACAATTCGAATGCTATTGACGATTTAATCAGCTTGCTTTCGCAAGAACGCTGGTATGTCTAAATAGTCCATATCTTTTGCTTCGACTTGTTGTGCTGCTGAATAATCTTGCGCCAAAACCTGATTACGAATGACTGTTGGTCGTTCCAGCTGATCATAATCTACCTGGCCATCATTCTTTTTAACAATTTTCATAGGCTTTGGAACAACCTGCGCTTGAGGTATTTCGTTTCCGATACCAGTTGCTACAACTGTGACACGTAAATCACCGCTCATTTCTGGATCGATAACAGTACCGACAACAACTGTCGCATTTTCAGACGCAAACTCTTTTACTGTATTACCAACTTCCTCAAACTCGCCAATTGACATATCGAGACCTGCGGTAACATTAACCAAAATGCCTTTTGCCCCTGATAGGTTCACATCCTCAAGTAACGGACTTGCGATTGCAGTTTCAGCGGCTTCACGCGCACGATCATCACCTTGCGCACTTCCTGAGCCCATCATTGCCATGCCCATTTCAGACATAACAGTTTTAACATCGGCAAAGTCGACATTGATTAAACCAGGACGTGTAATTAACTCAGCAATACCTTGGACAGCATTTAGCAATACATTGTTCGCAGATTTAAACGCATCCAACAAGCTAATGTGTTTGCCCAAAACTGATAGCAGCTTTTCGTTTGGTATAGTAATTAATGAATCAACATATTGAGCCAACTCTTCCATACCGGCATTGGCTATCTCCATTCGCTTTTTACCTTCAAACGGAAAAGGCTTAGTAACAACTGCAACAGTTAAAATCCCCAACTCTTTTGCAGCTTTAGCAACAATTGGTGCACCACCAGTACCCGTTCCACCACCCATACCTGCGGTAATGAAAATCATATCAGCACCAGCAAGAATTTCTTTGATCCGCTCTTCGTCTTCAATCGCTGCCTGACGGCCAATTTCAGGATTCGCACCAGCACCCAAACCACGAGTAACATCAGCACCCAATTGCAAAACGGTATTTGCGGTAGAGTTTTTTAGCGCTTGCGCATCTGTATTGGCACAAACAAAATCTACACCATCAATATTTCCCGTCATCATATGTTCAACGGCATTACCACCACCGCCACCAACACCGATTACCTTGATCACAGCATTCTGTGCATAGGTATCCATAATTTCAAACATTGCCCATCTCCTTACGCCTTAGAAAATTACAACTCAATGCCGTTTATAAACTTTATTGCATTCAACCCACATTAATTTGGTACTACATATTGTTCTTAAACCACGACTTCATTTTTGCCAACACCCCACCACCAGTCTCTTCCACTTTTGTAGACACTTCATCCTGATGTTGATGGCCATACAACAACAAGCCAACACCGGTAGAAAAAATTGGATTTTGAATCACATCAGACAAACCACTGACATACTGTGGTGCGCCCAACCGCACAGGCATGTGAAAAACCTCTTCTGCCAGCTCTACTACGCCTTCCATTTTGGCACTACCACCGGTAAGAACGATGCCGGCAGCAATTATTTCTTCCATACCACTTCGTCGAAGTTCCGCTTGAATCAAATTAAACAGTTCTTCATATCTTGGTTCGATTACTTCAGCCAATGTTTGTCGCGCTAAACGTCTAGGAGGTCTATCTCCGACACTTGGTACTTCAATACTGTCATCGGGGCTGGCAATTTGTGTTAATGCGCAACCATATTTTGTTTTTATTTCTTCTGCATGTTGTGTTGGTGTTCGTAGTGCAACGGCTATATCACTTGTTACCTGATCCCCCGCAATCGGGATTACCGCTGTATGTCTAATTGAACCATCAGTAAACACGGCGATATCTGTGGTACCACCTCCGATATCAACGATGCAAGCACCTAACTCTTTTTCGTCATCCGATAAAACTGAATAACTTGATGCCAGCTGCTCCAAAATAATGTCATCTACATCCAGACCACAACGCTTAATACATTTAACAATATTCTGCGCAGCACTCTCTGCCCCTGTCACCATATGAACTTTTGCTTCAAGACGAACACCAGACATACCAATAGGATCTCGAATGCAATCTTGATTATCGATGACAAATTCCTGAGGAATAACATGCAAAATCTTTTGATCAGCAGGAATTGCAACAGCACGTGCTGCATCAATGACTCTTGCAACATCCGTAGAACTCACTTCTTTCTCACTAATCGCCACAATCCCGTGAGAATTCAAACTACGAATATGGCTGCCAGCTATTCCTGTATAAACAGAATGAATTTGGCAACCAGCCATTAACTCCGCCTCTTCAACCGCGCGTTTAATCGATTGAACTGTCGATTCAATATTGACAACAACCCCTTTCTTTAACCCTTTTGAGGGATGAATACCAATGCCTACGATTTCGATAGAACCGTCAACGTTAACATCACAGACAATAGCAGCCACTTTAGATGTTCCAATATCTAATCCGACAATCATATTTTTTTCTGAATTATTTGTCATATGTATCTGTTCGCTGCTTTCGATCAAGTGTCACTTCCAGGCTACGGAAAAACCGTTGCTATATCGTAAATCAATGCGGCTAATTCTTTGTTCTTCACGATATAAATTACTTTTGAAAACCTTTAAGAAGCGAGTCAATCTTTGTGCCGTTTCTTCACTTCCTAAATCAAGTTTTATATTGTTTGATAAATACAAAGATTGATTCTTTCTCTCATCAAGCTCAAATTTTTTTATTTTCAAGTCAAAGTCATTCAATGTCTTTTGATATTGAGTGTTCCAGCGGATAATTTCTTGTTTATAGCGCTCATCAACAACAAATTCAGGCAGATGACCTTTGAATCCTGAAACATCATCAGTAAACAATTTACCCTTTGCGTTTATTAACCCATTACCACTCCAAATTGCCACGGGTTTTTGCTCTAAAATATTAATCTTTATTTTATCTGGCCAAACGCGATGAATCCAAACTTGTTCAGCCCAAGGCATCGCCAAAAGCTTCCCATAAAGCTTTGCTACACTTAAAGTGAAAAAATTGCCTTCAACACCATCTTCAATCAAAACTTGCAATTCATCTATTGCTATATGTTCAAATTGACCATTTATTGCTATCTCTGTTACGGGTAAAACGTCTTCTCGTGTAATTTGGTAATAAATAAACGCACATACAAGCGAAATAGCCAACAGCCAAGCCGTTCGTGTCGCGATTTTTAGCCACACTTCTGTTTTGTCGAGCTGTTCTGTCTGTTCAACTTTTGCTTCTGTCATCTTGTTAACTCATACTGCTTTCAAGAATGTTTAACACCAAATCATCAAACTCAACACCTTCAGCTTTTGCTGCCATAGGAACTAAACTATGGCTTGTCATCCCCGGTAAAGTATTTATTTCAATTAGGTAAGGTTCACCGTTGTCATCAACCATGATATCGATGCGTCCCCAACCTTTTGCGCCAATCAAGTTAAATGCATTTAACGCCAATATCTGTAACTCTGATTCCTGTTTTTTCTCCAAACCACATGGGCAATGGTATTGCGTCTCGTTAGAAATATACTTTGCTTCATAGTCATAAAACTGATTGGAAGTTTCCAAACGAATTGGAGGCAAAGCTTTATCACCTAAAATCGTAACCGTATATTCGCAACCAACAACCCACTTCTCTGCCAAAACTTTGTCATCAAATTTCATCGCCGCAACAATAGCGTCAGGTAATTCACTTTCCCCTGAAACTTTTGACATACCAATGCTGGAACCTTCATTCAAAGGTTTCACAATAATTGGCAATCCAAGTTGCTCTATAACCGAATCCAAGTCTGTGCTTTTATCAACAACGCAAAAGCGAGGCGTGGGAATATTATTAGCAATCCAAATCTCTTTGGTTTTTAACTTATCCATACCTAATGCTGATGCCATCACACCGCTACCGGTATAGGGTATATCAAGTAATTCAAGTGCCCCTTGCATTACACCATCTTCGCCATCACGGCCGTGCAAAATGATAAATGCGCGATCAAAACTCCCACCTTGCAATTGAGTAATAACGCTATCTTTCGCGTCTACTTTATGGGCATCTACCCCTTTACGCTGCAGCGCCTCGTAAACCGCTTGGCCACTCATCAGAGAAACATCACGCTCGGCAGACTTACCACCGAGTAACACGGCAACTTTTCCGTATTCAGAAGGATCTCTAAGCGTCATATTTATCACCAATGATATGAGCTTCGCGAATAAGCTGAATCCCTTTCTGTCGTTCCACAGTTTCTGATACGTACTCTATTAAAGATTCAATATCTGTGGCTGTTGCATTATCTGCATTAATAATAAAGTTTGCGTGTTTTTCTGACACCTCAGCACCACCAATTCGATACCGCTTTAAACCGCAGGCTTCAATTAATCTCGCCGCATAGTCATTTTCAGGATTACGAAAAACTGAACCACAACTCGGTTGATTAGCCGGTTGCGTTGCATTACGTTTATCCAATAACTCTTTCATACGTTTTAGTGAAGCTTCTCCATCACCTTTTTCAAACTTAAATTTTGCGGCAACAAACCATTCGTTCTCTGGCCCGCTAACATTTCGATAAGTAATTTCATATTCACTGGGAAATCGTTCATGAACATTCCCATCTCTATCCAATGTTTCCACTGAAATCACTTTTTCCCAAGTTTCACCACCGAATGCACCGGCATTCATCGCCAATGCACCGCCGATTGTTCCAGGAATACCAGCAAAAAACTCAGCCCCTTCAAATCCGTTCTTAGCAACAAATTTTGCGACTTTCGGGCAAGCAAGCCCCGCTTCAGCACGTATTACATCATCATCCATTAACAACAAACCATTCAGCAACCCGTTCGTCATTATCACTGTGCCGCGAATTCCACCATCTCTCACTAACAAATTGCTACCTAGCCCAACCCAATAAATAGGATCGTCGTTCTCAAGCGTTGCCAGAAATGTCGCTAAATCACGAATATCCGCTGGCTTGAAATAACAATCTGCCGGACCACCTACTCGCCATGACGTATGTTTCGACATTGGCTCATCATGGATAAGTTCCCCGCGAATATTCGCTGAAAAATCCTTCACCATGTTTATACAAGCTGCCATTTATCGAGCAATATTGAAGGTAACGTTCCTACATCACCTGCACCGAGAGTTAAAACAACATCACCATCAGCCAAAATATTTTCTAGCGTTTCCGGCACTACATCGACTGATTCTACAAACAACGGCTCACCACCATGCAAACGAATTGTGCGCGTTAGTGTTCTTCCATCGGCACCAGCAATTGGGCTTTCACCAGCTGCATATACCTCTGTTAATACCAGTAGGTCTGGTGTTGCCAGAACAGAGGCGAAATCTTCAAACAAATCTCTGGTTCTTGAATATCGATGTGGTTGAAACACTAACACCAAACGACGTTCAGGCCATCCGTTACGGATAGTATTTATAACACTTTCCACTTCTTTAGGATGATGCCCATAATCATCAATTAACAAAGCTTTACCATTGCTGTGCTGAAATTCACCATGAATTTGAAATCTACGACCGATGCCTTCAAATTTCCTGAGCGCTTCAGCAATTGCTTCGTCAGCAACGTTTAATTCACTCGCAACAACAATTGCAGCCAAAGCATTTTGCACATTATGATTGCCGGGCATATTCAAACAGACAGCGAGATTTTTTTTATCGCCTGGCCTAACAACTTCAAATTCAGTCACCGAATGTTTTTGTACGACATTAATTGCGCGATAATCTGCCAACTCAGAGAGACCATATGTTTTAACTGGTCGGGATACCTCATCCAACACTTCAACAACTACATCATCATCAACACACATCACCGCTAAACCGTAAAATGGTAAGTGTTGTAAGAATTCAATAAAGGCTTTTTTCAATACAGAAAAATCACCTTGGTATGTAGTCATGTGATCAGCATCAATGTTGGTCACAATGGCCATCATTGGTTGCAAAAATAGAAATGACGCATCACTCTCATCCGCTTCTGCAACTAAGTAGCGACTTTCACCCAATTTTGCATTGCTGCCAGAGCTGTTAAGTTTTCCACCAATCACGTAAGTAGGGTCTAATCCGCCTTCGGCTAATACACTAGTCACTAAACTGGTTGTTGTAGTTTTACCATGAGTTCCTGCGACTGCAATTCCATAACGAAACCGCATTAGCTCTGCCAGCATAGCAGCACGCGGAACAATCGGAATACGACTCTCCTTTGCTGCGACAACTTCGGGATTGTCATTCTGCACAGCAGTAGAAACCACAATGCAATCAGCGCCCTTGACGTTACTTGCTTCGTGACCAATAAAAATCGAAGCACCCAACGATTTTAAGCGCTTAACTGCCGCATTATTGCTTAAATCCGAACCGGATATTTCAAAACCGAGATTTAACAACACTTCTGCAATGCCATTCATTCCCGAACCGCCGATGCCGACAAAATGAATATGTTTGCTTCGCTCCATATCACTTAGGTTTCGTTTGTTAGCAAATAGACGATCAAACATAAGCAACCTCATAACACTGTTTGACAACAACATCTGTTGCATCAACTTTTCTAACTGAATAAGCAGCGTCGGCCATTTGAATAACTTTCTCTCGTTGTTCTGCCAAACCAGCTAATATCGACACTAACTTTTCTTCGGTTAAATCTTGTTGTTGAATTAAAACTGCCGCGCCAGAATCTACTAAGAACTGTCCATTTTTTGTCTGATGATCATCAACAGCATGTGGGAACGGAACCAAGATAGAACCGACGCCAACTGCTGCTATTTCAGATACCGTTAATGCTCCTGAACGGCAAATAACAATATCAGCCCAGCTGTAAGCCTCCACCATATCATCGATAAATGGTGTTACTTCCGCTTCCACATTAGCTTCTTTATAAAGGTCCAAAGTTTTATCGTAATGTCTTTTTCCTGTCTGATGTCGTATATCAACATCAACGAGTTGAGAAATTTCTGCTGCCACTTTCGGCAGAATATTATTCAGCGCTAAAGCGCCTAAACTCCCCCCAACAACTAACACTCTAAACTTATCGTTTTTTCGCAAAGCGAACCTTTTGGACGGCGGTGTTACATTAATAAATTTCTCTCGAATCGGGTTACCTATCGTTAATGCATTTTTTGTTACTTCAAATGCACCAGGAAAAGCCTGTAACACGCGTTTGGCAAACATACTCAATAAACGATTTGTCATACCTGGAATCGCATTTTGCTCATGTATGATTAATGGAACCCCGCTTAACCAAGCCACAACTCCACCAGGCCCTGCGACAAAACCACCCATTCCCAAGACAAAATCAGGTTTGCGTTTTTGCATTACTTTTTTAGCTTGTGACATAGCGACTAAAAGTTTGTACGGCGCTAATACCCAACCAGCAATTCCATTGCCCCGCAATCCGTTAATAGAAATCCAATCGATTTCAATTCCGGCTTTAGGGATAACATCTGCCTCCAAGCCTCGCTTGGTTCCCAACCACGTCACTTTCACATCTTGAGCTAGTAACATTTGCGCAACGGCCAGCGCAGGAAAGACATGCCCACCTGTTCCACCCGCCATAATTAGCGCAGTTCTGCTCATTTTGCTCTGCGCTCCAACGGTTCTTCGTTGTATTGAAATCGCAATTCATAATCCGCACGTAACAACAATGCGATGGCGATACACGACATCACCATACTACTTCCACCGTAACTCATTAACGGTAAAGTCAATCCTTTGGTAGGCAATACACCCATATTTACTCCGATATTTACGTAGGCTTGAAATATTAGTCCTGCACCTAATCCGTAACAGAGGTAGCCACCAAAATAGTCCTGTTTTTGCAATAGCCTGCGACCAATACTAAACGCACGCCAGGCTATTAGCGCGAATAAAAAGATAACTACAATAGCACCAACAACACCTAACTCTTCAGCTAGCACAGCAAAAACAAAATCAGTATGCGCTTCTGGTAAATATCCTAATTTCTGAACACTTTCACCAAGACCAACACCGAACCATTCACCACGACCAAATGCGATCAACGAATTGCTCAATTGAAAACCACTATCCCACTTATCCTTCCAAGGATCTAAAAACGATGTTAAACGCTCAACTCGATAGTCCTTAGAGAATGCGATAAACGCTAGCGCGACACCTAACAAAACCGATATCAACGCAAAAAATCTGAGCTTTAATCCTGCAAACCAAAGCATCGATAAAACAGTAATCGCGATAACAACCGTTGCCCCAAAGTCTGGTTGTGCAAGTAAAAGTAATGAGACAATAAATAGCAAAACCATTGGTACAAAAACCGGTTTGATGGAATCCGCTAGAGACTCCTGATGTTTTTTGAGGAAACCAGCCAGATAGATCACCATAAAAACTTTGATCACTTCAGAAATTTGAAAACCAAATCCACCGATATTTATCCAACGCGTACTCCCGTTTACCGAATGACCAACACCAGGAATTAGCAGCGCCACTAACAATAACAAACCAGCCACTAAAAATATGGAACGACTCAGATCCCAGACTTGCAATGGAATTTTCCAAACAACAAACCCAACAACTAATCCAACAAAGGCGAATATAATTTGACGATTAAAATAATAGAAAGGATCGCCAAAAACTTTATCCGCAACCGAAATTGAAGCCGACATCATCATCACCAAACCAATCACTAGCAAACTAAAACTACATATCAACAATATAGGATCAATCAACAAACGCTCGCCACTTCTGCGTTCGCGAAATTTATTAAACCCAATTTGTATTGATGATTTAGCCGTCATTATTTTTTAATTCACTCGCCACTAGTTCCACCGCTTGCATAAATGCTTCGCCACGCTGCTCATAGTTGCCATACATATCAAAACTTGCACACGCTGGCGACAACAAAACATAATCACCTTTTTTAGCTACATCTGCTGAAAGCCAAACAGCCTCTTCCATGCTCTGAGCGTGAACAACAGGCACTACGCCTTCGATCGCTTTTTCAATTAATCTTGCGTCTTTACCGATCAATATAACGTAACTGACTTTATCTTTAACAACACTCTTCAGTTCTGAAAAATCAGCACCTTTACCAACACCACCGGCAATTAAAACAACCGGGGCATCCAAACCATTTACAGCAGCAACTGTAGCCCCGACATTCGTCCCTTTTGAGTCGTTGATATAACTAACGCCCTTGATTTTTTCGACAAACTGCGTTCGATGTTTTAAGCCTTTAAATTTTTTCAGTGCTTTACACATACCTTCACGCGAAATACGGCAAAGATCACCCAATGCAATTGCAGCCAACGCATTTGCGACCTGATGTCTGCCTTTAATTTTGAGCTTTTTAGTCTTGAGAATTTTCTCATCCCCAAAAACAATCCATTCTTCATTATCAATAACTCTCAGCCCATATTCTCCCACTTGAGGCTCTTGTGTAGTAAAACACGTATAGTTATTACTGCTATCTACGTTCGTTCGCAACCATTGATCTTCAGAGTTGATCACTCGATTCTCTGCATTTTCATAAATGACTAACTTACTTTTGCCATATTCATCCAAACTGGTGTAACGATCCATATGGTCTTCAGAAATATTCAACACCACAGCCGCCTTAGCTTTGAGTTGAGATGTAGTATCAAGCTGAAAACTCGACAACTCCAGCACATAATAATCTGGTATTTCTGCCCCTTCCGTTAAAAGATCTAAAACCGGCACGCCAATATTGCCGCCAATTTCTACCCGCTTACCATCCGCTTTTATCATGTCAGCCAGAAGCGTTGTTGTAGTGCTCTTTCCATTAGAGCCTGTTATGGCAATAATTGGTGCTTTTGCCAAACTAGAGAAAATCTCAACATCTCCAACAATTTCAATGTTTCTCTGCTTTGCTGCGGTTAACAATGGGCAATGCAAACTAATCCCAGGACTACTGATTATCTGATCAACATCATCCAGAATATCTTCAGTGATATCCCCTAAATAAACCTCAACATCGGGATAGTCTCGCTTAACAACTTGCAATCCTGGCGCTGTCTTTCTTGTATCAAACGCAATTACGTCGTAACCTTGTTTTTTTAAGTAACGCACGCAAGATAAACCTGTCAGCCCTAAGCCAACGACAAACTTTTTCTGCATTTTTTCTTCTATTTTATTTGCAGCATTCTCTGTCATTTTCCATTGACACCTTTATTGTTAACGAATTTTTAACGTCGCCAATCCAAATAAAACTAAAATCAATGTAATAATCCAAAACCTCACAATAATCTTTGGCTCTGCCCAGCCTTTCAACTCGAAATGATGATGAATAGGAGCCATACGAAACACACGCTTACCGGTTAATTTGTATGAAACAACCTGCACAATGACTGATAGTGTTTCCACAACAAACACGCCGCCCATAATAAACAGCACCAACTCTTGTCTCACTACAACCGCAACAACGCCAAGTGCTGCACCAAGCGCTAATGCACCTACATCACCCATAAAAACTTGCGCTGGATAAGTGTTGAACCATAAAAAACCCAAACCTGCACCAACTAACGCACCGCAAAAAATAGCAACTTCACCTGCACCTGTAATCTTTGGTATTGACAAATACTCTGCAAATTCTGCATGCCCTGCAGCATAGGCAAACAGCCCTAATGCGCCTCCAACTAATACGGTTGGCATGATTGCCAGGCCATCTAACCCATCAGTTAAGTTAACTGCGTTACTAGTGCCGACAATGACCAAATAAGTAAATAAAATAAACCAAATCCCAAGATCAATTGTTAGATCTTTAAAAAACGGTATTAAAAGCTCTGTCTCTGCTGGTGCGGTTGCTGTCGCATAAAGCATAATTGCAGCAAATAACCCAGCAATACTCTGATACGCGTATTTCTCTTTTGCCGGCAAACCTTTTGGATCATTTTTTATTAATTTTTTATAATCATCTAAAAAACCAATAGCCCCAAAGGCCGCAGTTGTGATTAATACAATCCATACGTAGCCATTTGTTAGATCCGACCACAATAGAGTACTGACAATTAGCGCGGTGAGAATCAGCGCACCACCCATTGTAGGAGTGCCGGCTTTTAACAAGTGCGATTGCGGACCATCTTCCCGAATAGGTTGCTGATATTTGCTCAACGCCCGGATCATTCTTGGTCCAATAACAAAAGCAATAATAAGTGCGGTTAACACGCCCAGAATGATACGCAGGGTCAAGTACTTAAATACTTTGAACCCTGGATCGAACTGCGACAAATACTCTGTCAAAAAAAGTAGCACTTATCTATGCTCCACCTATTAGCTTCTCAACAACTTCTTCCATGCGCATACCCCGAGAACCTTTAATCAAAATAGCTATGTTCTCATCTAACTTTTGTTGTAGTTGTTGAGTTAACTGATCTTTATCTAAAAAATGTTTCCCTTCACCATTTAATGCGTTATTAGATGCATTAAATGCATCCGTTGCATTCTTACTTAACTCACCAAGCCCATAAAACTCATCAATGCCTTTTTCATGAGCGTAAACTCCGATTTCAGCATGAAGCTCATTAGCGTTTTCACCTGATTCAAACAGATCACCCAAAACTGCGATTTTTCGTCTAGATTCTTTTGCAAGCACATCAATTGCTGCTTTCATAGAATCCCGATTGGCATTGTAGGTATCATCAATCACTAAACAGCCATTACGTCCAGCAATAAAATTCAAACGGCCTTTTACTGGCAGTAGAGACTGCAATCCTATTTTCACCTTATCGAGATCAACATTTAACGCGTAGGCAATAGATGTGGCAGCTAATGCATTTTGCACATTATGTTCACCAGGGAAATTCAAACTAACTTCACACTCACCATTTGGTGTTTTTATGGTGAAATGATTAATTCCATCTATTTCACGAATATTCGATGCTGTAATGAGTGCCTCTTTATTTTCTAAAGCAAACCCGATAATTTCATATGCTGTTACTATGCTTTCCCAGTAACCACTATATTTATCATCTAGATTAACAATCGCTTTACCATTTTTTGTTAAGCCCGAATAAATTTCACCCTTAGCTCTTGCGACACCTTCAATACTCCCAAAGCCTTCAAGATGTGCAGCGCCAGCATTGGTAATCAACGCTACGTCAGGTTTAGTGGTATCTGTTAAAAATGCTATCTCTCCAGGGTGGTTTGCCCCCATCTCAATTACTGCAAATGCTTCATCACCCTCCAACTCAAGCAGTGTCAAAGGTACGCCTATGTCGTTATTGAGGTTACCTTTTGTTGCGAGAACTTTCCCTGATTCCCGCAAAATTGCGGCAATCATTTCTTTCACCGTCGTTTTTCCATTACTGCCCGTTAAACCGACAACCTTACCCTTGAATGCAGCTCTTCTTGCTTTTGCCAGTTGAGCCAATGCTAACCGAGTGTCTTTTACTTCAAGCTGAGCAAATTCAATATCTTGTTTTGTGCTAACAACGGCTCCAACTGCTCCTTTGTGTTGTGCTTGCTCAACATGATCATGACCATCAAAATTTGGCCCTTTTAGCGCAACAAAAAGATCTCCCGCTTGCAGCGTTCGACTATCAGTTCGCACACGTTGAAATACGGCATCGTCGGCACATGAAACCCCGAGTACTGCGGCAGCATTTTTTAAGGTATAAGTATCCAACGTTTCGTTCATCATGCGGCGACACCAATTATTTCAGCAACAATTTCTCTATCGCTAAAATCATAATTAATCATCCCAATAACTTGATAATCTTCATGACCTTTGCCAGCGATTAGCACAACATCATCTTGTGATGCGGCATTGATTATGGACTTAATCGCTTTTGCCCTATCCAATTCAACTACCACATTTTCTTCATCTGCGACACCAAGCAAAATATCTCGAACAATTTGACTAGGATCTTCTGTGCGAGGATTATCATTTGTAATCCAAACCACATCAGCATGTTGTTTCGCTGCTCGCCCCATCTCTGCGCGTTTACCGCGATCTCTGTCACCACCACAACCAAATAACAATAATAATTGTCCTTTAGTATGGTGTTTTAATGTAATCAATGCTTTTTCTAACGCATCTGGCGTATGAGCATAATCCACAACCACGAGTGGTGATTGCGCGTTAAAAAAAGTCTCTAAACGGCCATTAGGTGCTTTTGCAGACTCCAAGGCATTTAGTGCTTTTTTAAGCGGTACATCTAGTAGCAATAGCGTTGCGAGCACGTTGAGCAAGTTGCTCATATTAAAATCACCTAACAAAGAACTACGGAATTCTCCCCACCCTTGTTCACACTCTACTTTTACCACCGTACCTGTTCGATCGGCTTTAACGATCTGACCACGTAGTAAACTGAGAGCAGATGTTGGGTTATTAGCAGTTAATGCTGTTCCAATAACTTTTACATCATTAGGCAAATTATTAATAATCTGCGAAGCAAAATCGTCATCTAAATTGACTACAACTTTTTGGACAGCATAGTCCGTGAACAGTTTTAACTTAGATGCACCGTATGTAGCCATATCACCATGATAATCGAGATGATCTCTACTCAAGTTGGTAAAAACAGCGATATCGAAATGACAGCCTGCCACTCGATGCTGCTCAAGCCCATGAGAAGAAACTTCCATGGAAATTACTTTTGCATTTTCATTACGTAATTCTGAAAAGAGCTTTTGCAGCTCAACCGCACCTGGCGTGGTATTTTGCAATGCGGATAATCGCCCCCACACACCCGCTCCCAACGTACCAATAACACCACAACAAATACCTAACTCATTTAGACATTGCGCAAGAATATGAGAACATGAAGTTTTACCGTTTGTACCCGTGATACCAACAACATGCAGGTGCTCTGTTGGTTTTCCATAATAGCGTGAAGCAATATCACCGAGCTTTTGACTGAGATTTCTCACTGCACAGACAGGTACAGCATAATCGCTATTTGCTATGTCTATTGATGATGCATCGACAACCACGGCCGCCGCACCGGCATCAATTGCACGCTGAATATATTGCGTACCATCGACATTAACACCTCGGCATGCAAAAAAAAGATCTCCACTTTTCACTATGCGACTATCAACAGCCAAACCAGTAATCATTGGGTTTTTGTCCACGCGAGACAAAACAAAGCCCTGCAAAAGCTCGTCAAGTTTTATGCGCGGCGAGGCATTCAATGAATATTCCCCTCTGCTTGCGCCATCCTCAATGGCTGCTCATGAATATCATCCGGTGGGATATCCATTAAACGCAACGCTTCTGAAACAACACGCGAAAAAACCGGTGCTGCAACCACTCCACCGTAATAACCAAGCTCAACATCGGGATCATCAATCATCACGACAGCCGCGAGTTGCGGGTTACTTACTGGAGCAACACCAGCAAACAACGCAAGATAATTTTTTTCCGTATAACCTCTTTTACCCAACTTTTTTACGGTACCTGTTTTGCCAGCAACGCGATAACCAGGAATTCTTGCTTTAATTGCTGTTCCATCTTGAGAGACAACACTTTCCATCATCATCAAAATTTCGCGGCTCACTGCTTCACTTAAAATTCGTTTACCTTCCGGTTCAGACTCACGTTTTAACATACTTGCAGGTTTTAAATAGCCACCATTTGCCAGCATGGCATAGGCTTGCGTTAACTGTAACGAAGTAACTGAAACACCGTAACCAAATGAGAGTGTCGCTTGTTCAAAATCATCCCACTCACCAAAGAAAGGCAGCACACCTTTCTGCTCGCCGGGAAACTCAGCACCTGTTAATTCACCAAAGCCAAAATCAGAAAGTGATTCCCACAACATTTCTTTAGGAAGTTGCAACGCGACCATGCTAATACCGATATTGCTCGATTTTTTAATAACACCAGCCAAATCCAAATTCAAATCACTGTAATTATGCGTATCAGTAACCGTATATTTACCTACTCGCATGGTTCGCCCGGCAATTTCGATCGGTGTTTTTGCGCTAAATTGACCGCTCTTTAAAGCAGCTGCTGCAATAAACGGCTTAATTGTGGACCCAGGTTCAATTAAATCAGTAGCGACTCGATTGCGGAAGTTAGGGCGATCTGCTTTTGAAATACCATTAGGATTGTAAGAAGGCTCGTTAACCATCGCCAACACTTCGCCGGTATGTACATTCATCAACACTAAACTACCTGACGTTGCTTTATGTGCTTGTACCTGTTTTTTCAATTCTCGATAAGCAATATATTGCAAACGCTTATCAATGCTTAACGCGATATCTTTCCCTGGCTCTGGTGTTTTGATTAAATCGATAGAATCAATAATTCGTCCTCTACGATCTTTAACAACTCTATCCTCACCCGGCTTACCTTTTAATAATTCGTTTAGTTGATATTCAATGCCTTCGATACCTTGATCGTCAATATCAGTAAACCCAACTAATTGCGATGTAACTTCTGATGCCGGGTAGTAACGCTTAAATTCCCTAACAACCGATATCCCAGGAATTTCTAAAGCTCGCACTTGCGCCTCAACAATAGGGCTTAAATGACGCCGCAAATAAACAAACTCTCTTTTCTGCTTATTTTTGATAAGCTGGCCAATATCCCGCGCGGGTAATTTAATAATTTCAGAAAGTTTACTGTAAGCGGAGCTCTCTTTAGGTGCCGCTTGTGGATTAGCCCAAACAGAAACAACAGGACTACTCACTGCCAACACTTCGCCATTGCGATCACTGATTAACCCACGATTTGCCGGCAATGAAATCGTTCTTAGGTGGCGAGCATCACCTTCGTTTTTTAAGAAATCGTTTTCTAGAACTTGAATATTCAATGCACGATAAGAAAGAAAAACAGCCACACACAGCATTGCCGCTATTACAGTGTAATAACGCCATCCAGAATCACTCACAGGCACATCTTTTTCGTTTGCTGTTGTCATGGTCTAACTATAATCACTTCATTAAGAGGTGGTTGTTTCATTTTTAGTTTTTCACGAGCGGCTTTTTCAATTTCACTGCTCGTTGCAAAGGTACTCATCTCTAGTTGTAACTGACCCCATTCGATATTAATTTCGTCACGTTGTTTTTCGAGTTTTTGTAGCTCGGTATAATATTTCCTATTCAAATGTTTCGTGTAAACAACACCTATTGCTGACATGGCCACACAAAGTATTAATAGAATAAGCAACACAAACTTACCATTGGTTTTTTCCAATAGTGGCTTCACACCAACAACTCTGCCACACGCAATTTGGCACTACGCGCACGCGGGTTATCATTAATCTCCTGATCGCTAGGTATAATTAATTTACCGACTTTTTTTAGTTTTTGTTTTAGTGCGGAATTCATTACGGGTAGATCAAGTGGAAACTCATCACCCTTTACATTCTGTTGAATAAATCGTTTTACTATTCGATCTTCTAACGAGTGAAAACTAATTACAGACAAACGCCCACCTTTGCTGAGCACTTCTAGCGATTGCTGCAAACAATCCTCAATATCACTTAACTCTTTATTGATATAAATTCTAATCGCCTGAAACGCTCGTGTTGCGGGATGCTTATGCTTCTCCCACGCTGGGTGTGCTTCAGCAACAATGTTTGCCAACTGCTTGGTGGTGCTAATTTCTGCCTCATCCCTTGCTTTTACAATTGCTCTTGCGATTCGTTTTGCAAAACGCTCTTCACCATATACTTTTAAAACACGAACGATTTCTGCTTCTTTTTCTGTTGCTAGCCAATCTGCAGCACTTAGCCCAGCATCCGGGTTCATACGCATATCTAATGGCCCATCACGTAAAAAACTAAATCCTCGTGATGCATCATCAAGCTGTGGAGAAGAGACACCTAAATCCAACAGTAAACCATCAACCTTTTTGGCAACGCCCCAAAGCTCGGCATGATGTTTTAAATTTCCGAATGAGTCTTGCACAATCACAAACCTCTCTTCGTTGGCAAAAATCTCTTCACTATGACGAATCGCATCTGGGTCTTTATCAAAGGCGTATAAACGCCCATGTTCACCCAATCTATTCAATATCTCTTGCGAGTGGCCTCCTCGCCCAAATGTACCGTCTATATAGATACCATCAGGTTTAATATTCAGAGCCTCAATAGACTCTTCAAACAGTACTGATTTGTGCATTTACTACCCGCCGCTAAAAAGTGAGCGATCCAAGATCGCCGATCAATTCGTCTTTGTCCGCTTCTTCCTCCATCCACTCTTGAGTGGATTGCTTCCATTTCACCTCATCCCAAACTTCAAACTTGCTTCCTTGGCCAATCAGTACTATTTGTTTATCTAAACCAGCAAATTCTCGAAGAGGGGGGGGGACCAGCAATCGTCCATTTTTGTCCATATTTACATCAGTGGCATAGCCAATCAGTAAACGCTTTAAAATACGCGCCTGTTTGTTAAGAGAAGGTAATATGGCGATTTTTTTCTCGATCTCCAACCACTCCTGCATCGGGTAGAGAAGCAAGCAAGGATCAATGTGATCAACCGTCATGATCAGATTGCCTTCGCAACTGTCTAGTAATTCATCACGATAACGAGCAGGCACGGAAAGTCGCCCCTTCGCATCAAGATTTAAATGACTAGCACCTCTGAAAAGCCCTTGCACCGATATAACCCACTATTACCCACAATATACCACTATGCTCCACTATAGGCAGCAAATCCTATACCGTCAAGAAATCAGCTCGAATATTGAAATCAATTTGGGATGAAGCACTCAGCACGAGGGATTACACTTTAAATACAATAGGTTGCAGAACACAGTTAAAGGATGAACAATCTAACGTGTTTAAAGTGAAATATTAAGACATAGTATAAACAATAGCTTAGATACTTGTATAGAAATGAATTTTCGGGAAGCATTAATCAACGACATGCAAAACACCTTGTTTTGTTAGTTACCACTAACTCACAAGGCATTGAGAAGGGATATATAAAAAAGCGAGTCGGCCTGTAAGCCGGGTTCTGTCGAGAACAGTCATTCATCTGGGATAAGCGTCACCACTTACCTCAAGCAACCTACCCAGGTGTTGCGCGGGTCACGCATGTGGTGAATAACCACTAACACCTCTATTTGGTCTTGCTCCGAGTGGGGTTTACCCTGCCACCGAGTGTTGCCACCAGCGCGGTGAGCTCTTACCTCACCTTTTCACCCTTACCTGAGAAAACCCAGGCGGTATATTTTCTGCGGCACTTTCCGTAGGCTTTCGCCCCCCAGGCGTTACCTGGCACTTTACCCTATGGAGCCCGGACTTTCCTCCACCATGAATCGTTAAAACGAAACATGACAGCGACTGCTCAGCCGACTCGCCGCAAGTATAACAGAGAAACGAGACATATTTCGAGGCCTTATACTCTAAGTACTTCCTTATACTTAAAGTACTTCAATGAAAGTGGATACTCACTCGTCTTTTATTTGCAGCGCCATTTGATAGAGTTGATTTCGATGGGCACCGGTAATTTTTACCGCGAGCGCTACTGCTTGTTTAACCGGAAGCTCTGCCAACAAAACCCGAAGTAACTCTTCACTTTCAATAGAGTCTGTATCACTTTCTTCAACAATCACTCCTTCCAGCAGTAGCACACACTCACCTTTTCGCTGATTCTCGTCCGCTTGCACAAATTCGAGAAGTTCTCCCAATGGCAAATTACGTACGGTTTCAAATAACTTGGTCAATTCACGGGCAAGTACTGCGCGGCGTTCATGGCCGTAGATTTCCACCATATCTTGCAATGTATCTAACAAACGCCTGGGAGCCTCGTAAAAAACTATTGTTCTTGGTTCTTTTACCAACGCTTTTAATATTTTTTGGCGGGCTACTCTTTTCGCTGGAAGAAAGCCTTCAAAACTAAATCGATCAGTGGCTAAACCAGAAACTGATAACGCACTTATTAGTGCACACGCACCAGGAATAGATACAACAGGAATATGATATTGATGAGCAAGACGAACCAACGGAAACCCCGGATCACTAATCAGCGGCACGCCAGCATCAGATATAAGCGCTAGGGATTCCCCAGCCAATACACGTTGACACAACTGTTCTGAAATTTCACGTTCATTGTGCTCATGGAATGCCTGGCACTTTGTTTGAATCTGAAACTGCTGTAAGAACGGAATACTGTGCCTAGTATCTTCTGCAAGAATCAAATCGACGCCCTGTAATGTTTCAACTGCACGAGGAGACATATCACCAAGATTACCAATTGGCGTTGCTACAACAAAAATTTGTCCGCTATTCGAAGAAGATTGATTGGACACATTGACTCCATAATTTAAGCAAGCTCCCCTAAAGCACATAGTGTTATGAGGAAATAAGGAACAGCATTATCGCATTTTATGCGACTCGCCCAAGACAAACGTAGTAAAATCACTGCAAAATAGGCACATAGTAATTGCCAACGCACACTTTAAATAGGATCACGCATTGAACAAGCAAACTTTCCGGCAAATTTACATAGCGACTCTGGCTATAATTTTGGCCAGTTGTGCCTCGGTAGACCACAAAGTCACGACAGATCAAGCAACTCAAACAGATGAAACACCTTCCGAGTTCGGTGATTTAGCAACCGATGATCCATCTCGCTTAATTGCCGAAGGTAAACTCACCGAAGCTGCAATGGTCTATCTCTCCTTGGCTAACAGGAAAGAAGCGCCGGAAAAACAACAAGTCAAACTCAAAGCCGCCAACTTATTATTAGATGCGGAACACTTTGAAATCGCGCAAAACGTTCTAAACGAAACAGGCACAGGAGAATTAACGGAACAACAACTCACGTTTTTCGCCTATTTGAGTGCCAGAATAGAGATCCACAATCGCAACGCCGAATTGAGCCTACAGTGGCTCGATTTAGTGAATAGCCAAGATTATTTATCATTTACAAATGATGCGGCCATTTTAAGGCTTCATGTTAGCGCCCACAATCTTAACAACGATACACTCGCCGCAACACTGGAAAGAATTAAACTCGACAATTTACTGACAGAAGAAGATCCGCAGGCACACCTCGCCAATCAACAAGCAATTATTCGTGGTTTTTTAACCTACAGCTCAGATCAACTAAAAGAGCTATCCAACAATAGCTCCGAAATTGAAAAAAAATGGATGAATTTAAGCCTACTCATTAAAAATTCAAAAAATCCATTTCGTTTGGGCAATATGTTGAAGTCGTGGAAAACACTCCATCCCGATCACCCGGTTAGCGAACTTTTATTATCCATATTAGCGCCGCAAGATGAAGACGAGCCAACGACGATAGAAAATATTGCGCTATTACTTCCGCTGAGCGGTAACTACCGCCCTGCAGCACAAGCAATACGAGACGGATTTCTTGCCAGTTATTACGAACCCAGTGAAAATTCGGAGATAAAACCCACCGTCAGAATTTATGACACCGGAGGAGATGTAACCAACATCTTAGCCATACAGCAACAAGCGAAAGACGATGGCGCAAACGTTATTATTGGTCCATTACGTAAAGAAGCCGTTGAGATGTTGGCGCATGGAACAAATCACAATATTCCCACTTTGGCTCTCAACCAAATTGAAGACAAAGATTTTTACGCTAATAACTTCTACCAGTTTCCACTCTCACCCGAAGAAGAAGCTAAGCAGATTGCGAGAAGATCTTGGCAGGATGGCCATAATCGTGCAGCAATCATATCCCCTGATAGCAAATGGGGGAAACGTGTTACTGAAGCATTTCAAACAGAATGGGAAATACTTGGCGGCGAAACTGTATCTACCATCAGTTACAACGCAAAAAAGAATGATTTTTCAACGCCCATTAAAGAATTGCTCGCAATTGATGAAAGCAATGCTAGAAAAAAAGCGCTTTCCAGGCTCTTAGGTACCCCACTAACATTTGAACCAAGAAGACGACAAGATATAGATTTTATATTTATGGCTTCATTTCCTCGCCAAGCTCATCTTATTCCACCGCAGTTGAGTTTTTTCCATGCAACTGAACTTCCCATCTACACGACATCGCATAGCTTTTCCGGCAATATTGATCAAAAAAAGGATCGTGATTTAAACCGCGTTATTATTGGCGATATGCCGTGGACCATAGACACACTACAGAACAACCCCGTTAAACAACAAACTCAACAAATTTGGCCCAACGAGACGAAAAAACTGAATCGCCTCTATGCATTAGGCAGCGATTCATACAACATACTTTTTTACCTCAATTGGTTGAGATCAAATAGCAATTCCCGAATTCAAGGGGCCACCGGCGAGCTAAGCATGAGCGAAACCAACCAAATAATACGCCAATTGAGCTGGGCAAAGTTTAAAAAAGGAAAACCCGTTTTACTCCCAAGCACTGAGCATATAACTAGTAACTAGTAACTTAACAACACAGACATGAAACTTTTCCAAAGGACTTCAAAAAGCATTGGAGATAGTGCGGAAGAAAAAGCTAGGAACTATTTAATCAAACAAGGCATCCAAATCCTAGATACCAACTACAGATGCAAGCTTGGTGAAATCGATATCATTGCGAAACAGGACAACACCTTGTTATTTGTGGAAGTGAAATTTCGAAAAAACAGCAAGTTCGGCTCACCATCGGAAATGGTAACACCACAGAAGCAAAAACGAATTGTTAAATCTACACAACATTATCTACAAGCACATTCGAATCTCGCTAACAAAGCATGTCGGTTTGATGTAATATCCATTCAACAAAATGATATTGAGTGGATAAAAAATGCGTTTGATGCTTTTTAGTCCCGACTTAACTAATATAATTAGCACTATGATGAATAAATTACTCTACGTCACTCTAAGCATTGTTTTACTAATATCCGCTAGCGCATGTACTACACCGCTTGTCATTGTCGGCACTGCAGCCGGTGTGGGAACAGCAGTCGCTGTAACCGATAGACGAGCAGCAAGTAAATTAGTTGAAGACCAATCCGTTGAAACACAAATTACTGACTTCATCTATGGCCACGAAGAGATCGGCAAAAAAATCCATGTACAAGTAACCAGCTTTAATGGAACAGTACTCTTAACAGGAGAAGTTCCCGATGAAGCAAGTAAAAACATTATTTTAGAAAAGGCTAACAAACTTAGATATGTTGATAAAGTTATAGACGCGATGGAAATAAAAGCCCCAATCTCGTTCATGGATAGAAACAACGACACATGGTTAACAGCAAAAGCTAAAAGCTCGCTCATGATCAACAAAAGCATTATCACCAACGCAAAAGTCGTCAGCTCAGATAAAAAAATCTATTTGTTTGGTATAGTTAATAATGAGGAAGCGCAAAAAATTGTCGACATCACCAGTAAAATAGAAGGCGCGAAAGAGATCATCCCTCTATTTAATGCCAAGGCAGAACCGCTGAGCAACAACCTGACTGCGGCTTCTTTCAAAGCAGACGAGAAAAAACAAGTACGTGAAAAGGAATTAGAAGAAAAGCTTGAAGCTGAAGAGGAGTTTGAAGTTAAACAATACGTGCTCCCATCCTCCGTGCAACTAACAACAGATGAACAATAACTTGCCTCCAGATTCCCCTATTCAGCAACTGACTCAAATATTCGGCTCCAACGGTTTATTAACTGATCCTGCGGAATGTTGGTCTTATGGCTATGACAATAGTAAAAAACATGCACAACCTGATGCCGTTGTCTTTGCAACCGAACATGATCAAGTATTGCAACTAATAGAGCTTTGCAACAAAAACAACATTGCGCTCGTTGCCCGAGGAAGAGGCTCAGGCACAACCGGGGCGACTGTTCCCTTAAAAAAAGGCATCGTACTCTCGTTGGAGAGAATGAATAAAATTATCAATATCGATCCCGATAACCGAGTTGTCACAGCTCAACCGGGAGTGACAAATCAGGAGTTGCAACAAGCAGTTGCCGAACACGGTTTTTTCTGGCCACCCGACCCCACGAGTGCAGCATTTTGCACAATAGGTGGCAACCTCGCTTATAATTCAGCGGGGCCACGCGCGGTAAAATACGGTACACCTCGCGAAAACATACTTGGCCTCAAAGCAATTACAGGCAAAGGTGATGAGCTCATTACCGGCACATACACGACAAAAGGCGTTGTCGGTTACGATCTAACGAGACTAATTGTTGGCTCAGAAGGCACTCTTGCCGTCATAACTGAAGCTACTTTAAAGTTAACACCACTGCCTGAAGATAAACGCGTTTTACGTGCAATCTATGACGATATGCATAGTGCTGCCAAAGCTGTCTCAGCAATTATGGCCCAACCTTTTACGCCCTGCGCATTAGAGTTTATTGATGGCACGGCAATCAACATGGTACGAGACTTTTCCAAAGCAGATTTACCGCAAAACGCGGGAGCCATGCTGATGATTGAGATCGACGGACCAACATCCTCACTTGCTGATGGCGTTAAAAAAATTGAAGCGGCTGCAACAAACTCAGGCTTACTTAGTTTTATCCAACCAAAAACAAAAGACGAAATTGCCGAATTATGGGCAACACGTAAAGCGCTATCCCCAGCGTTACGCAATGTAGCTCCAAAGAAAATCAATGAAGATGTTGTGGTGCCTGTTTCAGAAATACCTACACTCATTGATAGCTTAGAGCAATTAAGTCAAAAATATGAAATTAAAATCGTGAATTTTGGTCATGCAGGTAATGGCAACATCCATGTCAATCTTCTCGTCGACCCAGATGACCCTGTTCAAGCGGAAAATGCAGATAAATGCCTTGATGAGGTATTCACAACCGTTATCGAACTCAACGGTACTATCTCGGGCGAACATGGTGTCGGCATAGCCAAGCGAGACTTTGTGGATCGGGAAATCCCCGCCAATGCACTTAACTACATGTATGACATAAAAAAAATATTCGACCCCAATGGTATTCTCAATGCGGACAAAACGCTGCCTCTGCGAAAGCTATAACACAGCCTAAAAGCCCCTATAATCTACGAATTATCGCATCACCGCCATAATCAAAACACCTGCAATCACTGAGTTTAACTAACCTAGATCATTATAAAAGAGTGTGTGGGTAATAGACCGCATAGAATAGAACGGGGATTACTCATCCAAGAAAACCAATTTTTGACCGCAAAACGAATAAATAAAGCCTATTTAATCTTCACGCTGCATATTTAATTGGCTGCTTATGAGAATGCTGACAAACTCGATAATTTAACGATATACTGCTCACCAAGCACAACAACAACATTCTAATAAAAAGACCTTGATATGAAAAAAATCACATATAAATCACCCATTACCCGTGGGATTTCCTTAGTCTTATGTAGCTGCCTTTTATCCGCGTGTATCACAAAAAATAGCGATGACGGCACAGAACTACCTAATAATAAAACCTTAGAAGCGCCTGTAGTCACTAACCTGGTTAGCGGCGCTTTGCATAACAATAGTACACTCGCAATCAGCGGAACGGCGTTAGTAGGCGTTTTCATTGAAATTGTTGACGAGAACGAGAACCAACTTGGGGATTTTATTGCTGATGCAAATGGGGATTGGAAAATAGAACTCAGCAAACTTGATGACGGTGAACATCAATTTAGGGTCATTGCAACAGATCGAGACACAGGTGCTACCGTTAAATCTGAACTTTACACGATAACTGTAGACCTCTCCTCTCCTGAAGCGCCAAAAATAATAACAGATGTTGCTAGCCTTAAAGGTCAGCAACTACCAACTATCGAAGGTACTGCCGAAGCAAACGGTAGCGTTGAAATTTTCCTCGATAATCAATCACAAGGTATTGAACAAAGATCCGTCGGCACAATATCTGTCGACAGTAATGGTAAATGGGTATTCCAATTAGATTCAAGGCTACCCGATGGCAACAACAAACTTTCAGTTGTAGTAAAAGATGCCGCTGGAAATATTAGCAGCACTAACGAACTAGTTGTTATTGATATCGATACGACACCACCAAATGCACCTATTTTTACCGCCGATCAAAAAACTATTTTCAATTCCAAGTCACTCTCTATAACAGGTACTGCAGAAGCCAACTCAACAGTTAATTTATTTAGAGGCGACACAAGCGTTGGGACAGATACAGCCGATGAAAATGGAGACTGGAAAATTGACTTTTCAGAAGAAACTGATGGAACATTCACCTACACTTCAAAAGCAACAGACCCAGCGAATAACACAAGTGCTAGCTCATCCGAGTTTGTGGCAAATGTTGATACTACACCACCAAATACACCAGAAATTGACTCGCCTGTCGCTGGAAACACAAATGACAACAAACCTGCTATTTCTGGTACAGCTGAAGGTGACTCAACGATTGAAGTTTTTAGTGGCAGTAATTCGTTAGGTTCAACAACTGCGGCAGCAACGGGAGGATGGACACTAAATCTTTCAGAGGCACTCACAGAAGGTGCGCATCAGTTAACAGCAAAATCAACAGACAGCGCTGACAACTCGACTACGAGTTCTGTGGTTTCAATAATAGTAGACACAATACCACCAAACATACCAATAATTGACTCCCCTTCAACAGGAAACACAAATGACAATATGCCTACAATTTCAGGTACAGCTGAAGGTGACTCAACGATTGAAGTTTTTAGTGGCAGTAATTTGCTAGGTTCAACAATTGCGGCAGCAACGGGAGGATGGACACTAAATCTTTCAGAAGCACTCACAGAAGGTGCGCATCAGTTAACAGCAAAATCAACAGACAGTGCAAACAACTCTTCGAGCAGCTTACCACTTGCTATTCTTGTAGACATAACACCACCACAAAAGCCAACTAAGCCAAGTCTCATAGCAGATGCTGATTCATCTACGCCAGGTGATAAATTGAGAGTTAATTGGGATGCTGATGTAACAGATATCAGCGGAATAGATTATTACAATATTCAAATAGTAGATGCCGCAAACCCAGAGATTTCTGTTTTCAATTCCAATATTGGCAATGTCCTTGAATATGTTTATGTTTCAGATGAGATTGAACGCCAATTTGCAGCAAGGATTCAAGCAGTAGACAAGCTGGGATATAAAAGCGAATGGTCAGATATTTCTAATGCTGGCGTGATCGCAAAGCTGTCATTAACTCACATCAAAACATTAATGGGTGATTATCCGCAAGAAGGCCAATGGAACTCCCCATTAACGGTAACTTCAACAAAAACGGATTCTCAAGGAAATATCTTTGTTGCTGGTCACTTTTCTGGGAAATTAACACTTGACCCAAGCGGGGAGACACCACCTGTAGATGCCAGCGTGTCTGAAGATGGATTTGTAGTAAAACTTGATCCACAAGGTAATTACATCAAAGCGTGGATCGCGCAAAGTAACGGCACAAACCCTCAATTCTTTGTTCACATTAAAGATATAGTATTGGATGCTGACGGAAATGTCTTTGCTGTAGGCCATTTTAGCGGTGCCGCCAGACTAGACAGTTTAGATATTGAGCGCGAAGAAAACAGATGGGGCTTTAAAAATATAATTGCAGTAAAACTGAACTCAGATTTAACGTGGCAGTGGACTGAACAGTTAGTCGGGAATGGTTACGATACAGCACACGGAGTAGATGTTGACGAGAACGGTAATATTTACTTTGTCGGCAGTATGTCTTCCACAAACATTGAAGTGTCTAAAGAAGGTATTGATGACGGGTTCCCCGTTACAAGAAAAAGTGGATCAAATCTCAGCGAAGGAAGTGATATCCTAGTTGCCAAATTTAATACAACCAGTAACAAATACTCATGGATTGAAACTTTTGGTTTTTATGTTTCTGCAGAAGCGAATGAATGGAAACCAAACGTTGAACAAAAGTCGACAGCAGTAGGACACGACATAATTTATAACACAAGTGAGCACGGCTCTACTGTCACTCTGACAGGCTCATTCAGAGACACCATTCTATTTAATGGTAACTGGTGCAACAACCCAAGCTGTTTCTATTCAAGCAATGAACTTGGAGAACCGAAAGACAGCATAATTGTTGCTCAACTAGATTCGACAAATGGAGATTATAGCTGGGGTCGTCGTATTGATGCCTGGGGTACCGGGGATGGCTTTGCAGGTGGAGCATGGGGTAACATCGATGGGAGAGCCTTAAGTTGGCTGGCAATGGACAATAGTGACGGTATTTATGTTACTAGTTCGTATGCTGGCTCCGCAGCATTTGAAATAGAACGAGACCAATTTAACGATATATTTGATGACTTCAGGTCATCAAACAATGATAGCAACGACATCTTCGTAACCAGACTTTTTCACACCGGCCTATACCATTGGACAAAAACCATTGGAGGTTCTGGCGATGATAGAAGCGAGGGAATCATTTATGATTCAAATCGCGATGACCACAGTGATGGTCATATTCATCTAACTGGAAGCTTTACGGGGACTATTGATTTTGATCCATCAAATGCTGAAGATAACAGAACAGCTTCAGGCTCAAACGATGCCTTTATCCTAAGCTTGAATCATGGTGATGCAGCCTATAACTGGGTAAACATCATTAGTAGCACATCATCTGAAGCAGTTTCAGGTCGCGCCTTAACTGCTGTCGGCAATAGATTAATCGCTGTAGGCAATTTAAAAGGCACTGCAGACTTTAATCCAAACAGTGATGTTAACAATGCAGGAAATGCAGGTGCATATAGCATTTTCGTCTCTGACTTCAAGCAAATAACTCAACCACCGAGAGTTGACGATTAAATTTCGCCAATCAAAAAAGCCTGTGAATTATTCACAGGCTTTTTTGATTCTAATAGCGCTACTTTCTAATTAGGGCCATTCACCTTCTCAGGTTCTTCCCACAAAGCAGACCAAACTTTTGCATTATCAACATAGTGCAGTGCATCATCTACGATCAAACTTCTCGGCTCACTAGAGTAGCGATACTTATTTTCACTCGAAGATTCTGCTGCTTTCATCACTCCCGCATTACTCATCGAAGCAACAGTAGATTGGGAACCATCATCAACCTCTAACAGCTGCAAACCGGTATAACTCCAGTCGTAATAGGTGAACGAGTCGTGTTCATAAACTTTTGTCACTTCTCTATCATACACTGTCACCGGCAACGCTACACGATGAATACCTGTTTCGTAATCTGAAAGAATAGTAAACGCGTGGTGATCATTGCTAGCAGCTGTATCGCTACTACGTTTACCTAATGTCATACTTTTAATCGTCACAGGGTTGCTTTTATCAGTTACATCAAACAACGCCATTTTAACGCCTAACAGTCGCCCCTCTTCTGTCGCCTCTCTTCCTACGCCAAATAATAAATTGTCATTAATTGGGTGAAGATAATCAGAATAACCGGGTATGGTTAACTCACCTTCTATGAATGGATCTTCTGGGCTTTTCAAATTAATTGCATATAGTGGATCGGTATTTCGAAAGGTTACGATGTAAGCGTAGCCACCAAAATAACGAACTGCGTATACATCCTCACCCGGCTTACCTATCGCTTTTGGTCTATCTTTATTTGGTAATTGACTAAGAATTGACAACTTATCGTTGTTAGTAACATCTTCTCTAAGAACAAATAGTCGATGAACTGGACGTTGCTCAAAAATTATTGTTGTTTCAACCGCAATATTTTCAATTGGCACTAACTCAACACTTCTATCAGGATCATCTTCACTATCACCATTAGACGGCACTGATTGATTCGTCATAACAGCAACGTCACCATCACTACCAGAACCATCACTCTCATCTTTAGATTCTTCAATTTCAAATGCAGGTTCAGGTACGCCAGCATCACTAAATGTTGCACCACGAACAACCTCAGTGCGCACCGACTCATAATCCGTCACAACAATTCGAAGGTCTCCTTTCAATTCGTTCATACGAAAAGAGCGACTGCGCCATCCTGTCCAACCAGGTATTCGTATAGAGCTTTTATACGCAACGCTATCATCCGTAAATGCAAGCTTATGTATTACCGTATAGTGTTTACTCGGAATTGATTCATCCCTCGAATAAACATATTCCCCTTTCGTAAAATAGATCGCGTTAGTAGACACATACACTTCAGTACTACTTTCAACAGTACATAGTGCTTTTGTTTCATCAGGAGAATTTACAGGAATGGTATAAACCGTCAGCAGGCTTGCACTAAATAGCGTTTCATCAACTTTATTTTTGGGGACCATGCAGTTATTAGCTTTTACTATTTCGGCTTTCTCACCATTTACCCAGCTCGCGGGTAAAATATCTTCGATTTGAATATCACTAATCAATGATTTATAGTTATCTACTCCGCTAATGAGCTTCCCATCTTCTGTCACCTCATTTGCGCGGATGTAATTCCAAAAACGTTTGGAGGAAATTAAATAGAGTTTACCATTCATGCTTCTACTCGCATGATGATTTCCTTCCACTTCAAAGTCCCATAATTTTTCTGGCTTTGCAGGATTGCTTACATCGAAGGAGATAACTTGAGTATTGTCCAGCCTGTAGTAAGTATCATCTTTTCTACTCGTCCCACTTGCTACTACCGTAATCTGCTTTGCTTTACCGGCTGCGGTTTTCTCAGAAATATATAGACCAAGAATATGACTCACTCTTTCAGGAAGAGATATTACCGATGTTTCTGATGCGGAAGGCGTATCGTTATCCAGCGCCATAATTCTTATGCTTGCAGGTTCTGCTTTAAACTCTTCAGTGGGTGAAAAATCGACAACCCTGCCATCAACAGTATCAATAGCAACAGACGCTTCATCGACAGCTATCTCAATGCCCCCCTGATCGTAATAGATAAACTTATTTGACCCTTGGCGACCAATAAATAGATGAAGACCATCGGACTTAACAATATCAGCTTCATCCACTCCCTGATCAACCAGATTCGTTTCACTGAGACTTGCGGGAACCGCTGCATCGGCAACAGCACTTCCATCATCAAACGAAGTATTAACAGCTTGTTCAGCACCGACCGCCGAAATTATCAGTGGTTCCGAAATTTCCGCCCTATCACCAGTACTGGAATTTTCCGTTTCAACCATGCTGATTAAATAATTTTTTACGTCGTTTTCAAACTCAGAACCGGACTCAGCAATACGTAATTGCACATCGGAATTTTCATCAAATGCCTGTTTTTCATCCTGATTATCTTCTTTATTACATCCATTCACCAGCAACATCATTGTGATGGCCAGCAGACTAATATATGTCACACAGAGATCTGCTTTTGTTTTCATAATCGCTCCGCCCACTATAAAAGGGAATTGTTCCCACCTACCCAAACTATAAGTGGGATTTTTTCCCATGTCAATATTATAATAATCGACCGCTTCTCAGATATACTTAATACTTAAAATTCGATGCTCATAAAAGATGCTTTCAATGTTCAGATATTTCAGCCTTGCTCTCTTATTCTCTGCTTTTATTACACCAGCTAGCGGTAAAGAAAGCAGTTTGAAAACAAGCTTAGGTATCGGTTATTTTTACAGCGAAGGCGAACATCAAGAGGGACAACACTTAAATCTGGCTAGCATTCCTGTCACTCTTAAATTTCAACAAAATTTAACCACATTCAAAATTTCCAGTAACTATTTTCGCTACTACCGGGCAGGAGACTCAAACAACAAGCCTAAAAAGCTTGAAGGACCTGGAAGTATCTACATAAGTGCTAAACAGTTATTTAAGACTGCACATATCGTTGATTACCTGGATCTGGAAGGAAAAATAAAAACGCCATCAAACCATTCATATGCTGAGCTAGATAGCTCAGGATTTGATTTTATCCTATCGACTTCTGTGTATTATCGCTTAGCCAAAAACTGGTTTACCGCTAAACTAGCCTATCGATGGCGGGGGGATACTGATTTAAACAACACACTATCCACCTCGATTGGTGTTTCCCGCAAATTATCAAATAAAATCGGTGCGGGACTAATTATAGAACATGAAGAAGCGCTACAAGAAAGTAGTGATAACGCACTTGAAAGCACTATCTATTTATCCTGGAAAGCCTCGCAAAAATTGAAGTACTCCTGGTATTTCATCAAAGGCTTTAAAGATAAAAAGCTTGATACAGCAAGCGGCTTACAAGCGACAGTTCGTTGGTAAGCAACGTATTCACTACTTCTCCGCATCGGCTGGCGTAGCAACATCTTCTGAAGAAAACTCAAAGGCAGCATCATCTTGCACCCCATCTAACTCAGGAATATCATGTTCAATTGCTTCAGGAATATCGATAATATCTGGGATATCAGGCCGATCAAAAATTTCATCATTTGGCTTGGGTTTACTAATGCCCGTACCACCAATCCCCCCTTCATCTGGCTCGACGGCAAATGCTGGTATACTGAGAAACATGACAATTACCAGAGACAATCGACCATAGAGGGCTAAGTTAGTCATCTTTCTCCCCACTGTTTTTATTCGCTTCCTGGGATTTGAAATAAAAATAAGAGCCAAATCTAAATCGTTGATCAGCTCCTTTTTTACCGCTATCTTTACGCTGCAGAGCGCGCGCTTTACGATTGATCTCTTTGATAGATTTCATTGCTTGTTGTTCGGATAGACTTTGTAGTTCTTTGATCGATTCTGGTTTCAAATTATTATAATAGACCCCGCGATCAAAATAAGGTGGCTTATTGCCTATCAAGTTGTGAGCGCTCGCGGCAATATGATCGTGAACATTGTGCCCGAAAAAATATGCTTTTTCATCAAACTCATCTGACGGCAGAAAAGCTTCTACTTCTAAGTGAACAAAATCGTCGTCATCAAGGCTAACAAATTTTTTACGCTGCCACTCATCCAATAGCGACCGTGAGCGAAGATCCTGCTTGCTCACTTCTTCAACCAAAGATTCAAAACTTGGCTCACCATTGGCCGCTAAGCGATGCAGCGGTTTCGCCTCTCCGTTTTCATCACAGTATTCTGGTAGGCTCAACCAAGAAGCAATAACTTGCGCACTTATTGATCCTGGTTTTGATTCAGTCGTTGCTGTAATGGGATCTTCCTCATAACGCAGTTTTCGAACATCTTTACGATGAACACCAGTAAGCAATGAGAGACGAGAATCTGTTAAGCGTTTTCCTTCAACAGGAAAAGACTCTGAAGCAACCTGTAAGTAGATAGACTTGAGAAGCTGAGATACATAAGGATGAGTAATCTGAAAATGGATAAGCAATTGCACCACAGGCTTCAACAGCTTTGTTAAAGCTGAGATTAATGCTTGAGAAGGCGCTGCATTATCGAATTCGGACATAGGACTCTTTGTAAAAATATGGGAATATTTCCCTTATATTAGCACAAATCAATCCGGTTCACACAAAAAAGCCGTGATACAGATCAATTTTTGAATGGCAAAAGGAGTTATGTTTGCCCTAGCAACCCTGCCACAACGACATAGACTATTCAATCATTGTACGTGCGTAAACTGTTTACTACCTATTGCATATCCAGAAGAGATTAATTCTTGCAATACCGTTCCCGTTCCCAACAACTTCCAAAAATCGCTGTGATCTTTAATCCCATCAAGAGAAATCGCATTGATGCTGGCATTAAAACCATAACCCCCCTTGCTAAACAACGACTCATAGAAATCAGCCATCTCCCAGCGGGAGAAAGTCACAGGTAACCAAATTCGCCATGTCACATACTCTTTTCCGAAATCAACATCATCGCTGCTAAGAAAAATAGCAACCATCTCTTTACTTGCGGTTCCTGTATAAGCCCATTCAAATAACCCTGCATTTCGATGAAATAACACTGATTCAAACTGGAAATCATGAGCTTTCAGATTGATCAGCTCAGGCAGTGATTGCATGTAATTCCTTGACCGAACCCTGGTTGATGATTGATTTATTCCGAATGTACTAAGTACTGAATATCGATCTACCGGGAATTCGACAGGAAAACTAATAACAAAATTAGAAGGTTTATTAAACATATTATAGGAAAAATCGTAGCTCTGATCTTTACGGATAGCCTTGATTGAAAATTTAGTTAGATCAGCATTATTACTAATTAAAGTAATACTTGCAGCACCTCCCGCTAACATTTAAAAACCTAGCAATGATGGATTATTCCAACAATTGGTCGAAAGCTTATTCTTTGGGACGTAAAAAACCATCCAATCGAGTCGGTTTTTTCGGCTTTTAGCACT
>Ga0316204_10003149_pt1 | contig 34237 bp, 40 predicted proteins | sample 6monrhotite_MG_2_FD_205661 | JGI IMG/M metagenome (GOLD analysis project Ga0316204, IMG submission 205661) | Microbial mat bacterial communities from mineral coupon in-situ incubated in ocean water Damariscotta River, Maine, United States -... | ecosystem: Environmental > Aquatic > Marine >... | reverse complement strand
GGCTGAGTGGCAAAACCTTATCGCCTGATCGAGAACGCGGGTGGGGACCATTCTGCTAGGCGGAGACGAGTTAGCGTTAGACTGACAGCACCGGTGATCCGGTCAGCTCCAGAGTGCTGGTTCATGGCATGGCGGACGAGCCGCCAACGACAGGAGGCTACCATGTGCTACACCACCGAAACATTCGAAGCTGACACCGCCACGATCCGCCAGATCGACACCGACATCATCGCACTGGACGAGAAAACTCTCGAAGCGGAACGGCGCTCTTACCACACCTTCTTCGACGTCCATGTCGTCAAGACAAACGACGGCTACATCCTCATCGAGGAGGGCGATTACGGCGAACTTCCGATGCATCTCATCGACGACATCGTCTATACCGCGAGCGGCAAGATGGACGACGAATATTGATAACTCAGGGTCTGGCCGAATAGGTCAGACCCGCCCAAGGAGATTCCAGATGCACTCACATTCAACGAACATACCATGCCTCTTCAACGACGATGGAGAGGACATCAATCCCGTTTGGATATTCGTCGATCCTACCCTGGACCCTGTCACGGAAGAAGGGCGAGCCAATGAAGCTCACGCACAAGAACTATGTGCTAATCTGCGCGAAGCCTTTCAAGATTATCCCCCGTTCGCACAGCCAACAATAGAAGAGCGGAAACTCCTCGTGCGACTCTGGCAACCCGCCCTCGCACAATGTGAGACATCCCTACCACCCCAATGGACCATCGATCTATCGGATCTCCTCCGCTCACTAGTGTTACACGCTCCACTCGAACTCGACGCCGCCGCCACCGAACTGGAGCGAATCGCATCCGAATTACGGAGCATGTGAACGCCAACAGCAGGACCTGCATCCGACCCGCAATCATCAAGCTTACGCCGCTTTCCTGACCTCGCGCGGCTACCGCGAAACCGCACCGGGCTTCTGGCAAACGACCTGACATCCGTCAGGGGTTTGCTGCGCCGCCCTGCGCTCCCGTGGCAACCTTCTCGAGCGCTTCGATCGCAGCCTTCGGCTTCACCTCGACCGCCAGTTCAAGAAGCCTGATGGACCTCTCCTGACCGACCTTTTTCGTGAGCTTGGACAGCTCTTTTTCGGCTTCCTCTTTCTTCAATTCTGCAAGCCGCTTTTTGCGTTCAGCGAGATCGTTCTCCGCTGCTGCAATGGCTGCTTGTTCGCGCTCCACTTTCGTCACCATTTTGACCGTCTCCTTTGGCCGATTTTGAACCGCCTTTACTGGACCAAATCGCGGCCAATTTCGAGCAGTTTTTTTGCCAGATGCTATTGCGTTTGTTGCTGATGTTGGCGCTGGTGTCTGGGCCATCCTTCGCGAGCTGCGCCGCTCGGACCGCGCTCTATTCCGCTAGGTTCCTTGCGGTCCTGGCTTCGCTAGGGCCCGCTGCGTCACCAAGCTTCACCGAGCCTGCGAAGGCTGATGGACAGCCTTCTTGTCTCGGCCCATTCGGGTAACGATCGACGTGACGCTTTCAGCGTCACTCTTGTCCACGCAGGGAAGGAGCATTCGCTCCGTTCCTGCCTCCTGCTTTCCAGCTCGTGCGGCCTTTGGCCGGCACTTTGCCCGGGAAAGCCCCTACCTCCAACGACTCTCCCAAGACATCTATCCAGGAACATAGCCGCCAAGTCCCTGATTTAGCACACCCTACACGGCTGCGCCGTAATCTGTTTCGGCCAAAAATGCGGGCAATAACAAGGGGGTAGTTACCACGCAGCGCCATTTTTGCGCACCGAAACATGTTTCGGGATTTTCGTGACGACGCGAAATACCTTTTGCAACAACAGCTTAGCACCGAAATATGTTTCGGCGCAAAACCGTTTTGATTTTGGTTTCGGCTGAGCTATAAGGGCAGGGCGATAGTCAAACCATGCAGCACCTTTGAAAGGTGCCCATGGGTAAAAATATAAAAGGTATTGGCGTCGGCCTCTCGCATGAGGCAATCAGCCAGCTCGACGCTTTCGCCGAAGCAAAAGGCGTCTCGCGCGCAGAAGCCATACGAGCTTCGGTCGCCGTTGGCCTCCCTCTACTGCAGCTAGGCGTTGCTCTCAATGCGGAGCGCGCCCTCACGATCCTCGAGCATACCCAGCTCGCGCTTTCCCTTCTGGTTGAGCGGCAATATCCCGAGGACGTCAACGAACTCATCGATATGGCAATGCGCAACGTGCGTGAATACCATGCGTGAGGATATTCGCTTCAGCAAAAAAGCCGCCACTCTGACGCACGATTCCGCGCGCGGAAAAGTGAAGCGCAACGCAACGAATTTCACGCGCGGATCACAGCTCTTTCACCATGAAGTTCTGATGACCTGGGCGGGCATTCGCCTGCCACTCTATACGTGGATCGGAACGACCCTTTTGCTGCTCTTCGTTCTGGGCTTTTTCACCTTCAAGAACCACGAGGTTCACCTTGTCCTCCAGCGATCGCTTTCGGTAGTTTGGGGATGGATGTCACTCGATCCCATGAAGGCGATCAACCTGACCCTGCCGAGCGGCCAGATCGTGCAGGGAACAATGGGCATGGTACCCTACCACCCGGCTGTCGAAGCAGCATGGGGCAGGGCGATTCAGGTAACCGTCTCATCCATGCTTGGAGCGGCTTTTATCTGCGTTCCGCTCAGCCTCTGGTTCGTCGATTTCTCGCGCCGCCGTGGTGCGGAAATTCTGACCGAGAGACACGAGCGCGGATCAGTCCTCGTCGACCGCAAGATTCTCGCGGATGCTATCGCCCGGCACAACTGGGAAGAGCATAGCAAGGAGTGCCTTTCGCGCGAGCCCAAGGAGGACCCGGAAGCGGTCCTCAAGGAAAGTCTGAAAAGCCGCACGAGACGCGGACTCCACCACCCTTACAAGATGGCAGGACTGCCCGTTCCGTGGAGGCTCGAACAGAGCCATGCCATGCTCGTTGGTACTACCGGTGCAGGTAAGACCACCGAGCTCAAAAAGATCGTCACGCAAGCACGCGCGCGCGGCCATCGATGCGTCATCTTCGATCTTACCGGAAGCTTCGTCGAAAGCTTCTTCGACGAACGAACTGACGTCATCCTGAACCCAATGGACAAGCGGTGCCAGCCCTGGTCGATTTTTAACGACTGCGACAACTACGCTGAGTTCATGAGCGCCGCTGCAGCGCTGGTTCCAAGCGGCCATAATGCCGAAGATGATTTCTGGCAAAAAGCGGCCCGCACGCTCTTCGTCGAAATGTGCATGAAGATGTCCAAGATGGGCGTCAAAACAAATGGCGGCCTTGCATACTTCCTGATGCAATCGGACCTCAAGACGATCCATCGGCAGTTGGAAGGAACTCTTGCAGGCCCGCTCATGTCGCCATCGGCCGCCAAGATGGCGGAATCGATCCGCGCGACCTTCAACGCGAACGCCAATGTCTTCCGCTTTCTGCCCGAACCGGCGAAGGGCCATGACGGCTTCTCGATCAACAAGTGGATGACCGAAGACATCAAGGAAGGTTCGATCCTCTTCATCACTTCGAGCCATCCCGATCTTGTTCTCAACAGACCCCTGCTGACCCTATGGATGGACATCGCGGTGAACGCACTTTTCCGCATGGGACGCACGCGCAATCTTCGCACCTGGTTCCTCATCGACGAAGTCCACGCGCTCCACCGGCTTCCGGCAATCGAGCATGGCCTCCAGACGGCCCGTGCGGTTGGCGGTGCCTTCGTCCTTGGAATGCACTCTTTCGGCGCCTTGAAGGACACCTATGGCGAGAACGGCGCTACGCACCTGACCTCGCTCGCAGGCTCCAAGCTCATCCTGAAACTTGCAGATCACGAAACGGCCGAACAATGCACCGAGTTCATCGGTCGGCGCGAAGTGCGCCAGATGGATGAAGCCTATTCCTACGGGTACAATAACAGCCGAGATGCATCGACGATCACGCCGCGCAAGCAGATCGAAGAGCTCGTCATGGCCGAGGACATCAAGGACCTCCCGAGCCTGCACGGTTTCGTCAAGTTTCCGGACGGTTTTCCCGCAGCCCGGATCAAGCTGGAATGGCAGGACTATCCCCACCGCGCCGAGGGCTTCGAACGCGTCACGACCATGCGCGCTGCAGATTACGTGCCCACGGAAGAAGAAGCCGCGGAAATGGGGGTCGATGGTCGGGAAGGGGATGGTCCGGACAGCAAGCCGAAGAAGGTGTTGGAGGCGGATGTCGAGCGGAGCGAAGCCGAGCTCGAGGCGGAGCAGCTCCGCGAGGAGGTCGAGCGCTCGCTGGGTCACAAGGTCGATGAGACCGAGAGGACCCTGGAAGAGCGGCAACCACGTCGCGAAACGACCGAGCCGCCCAAGGAGGAGCAGGATGCGCGCAGCCAGTTCCGTTTCCAAAAGACTAATGGCGAAAAGGATTATCGGGAGCGCCAGAAGCAGGTTCAGCGCGACACAGAAGAGCGCGAGAGCGGCAAGAATATCCAGCAGCAGCAACGCGATCAGCGCAGCCGGGACGATGGCCAGGAGAGCGAGCTTCTGAAGGAGAACCAGCGCGGGTTCGGCGAGGAGCGCCGGGAATACGAAGAGCACGCGATCGACGACGAGCAGGAGATAGGCCGGTGAACCTGTCTCAGCCCACATCGGACTATTCCGCCGAATTCCGCGCAGGCGTCGGGCGACGAATGAAATGCGTGCGCGTCGCAATAGGCAAGACACAGGATGAGCTGGCCGACAAGGTAGGCATAGCCCGGCAAACCCTCGCGAGTTACGAGAATGGGCATAGCGAACCGCTGAGCAGCATCCTGTGCAGGCTGTGCGATGATTACGGGGTCGATGCCGCATGGCTTCTGACCGGCGATCTATCGCAGCCGATGTTCCGATGCGACATGGCGGAGGCATCGTAACATGCTCGTTGATTTCGGCCTGCGCCTGAAGATGGTGCGCGTTCAAGCGAAGATGAATCAGCACCAAATGGCCACGGCCCTCGGAATTTCCGATCGCTCACTCAACAATTATGAAAACGGACATCGCGACCCCCCGACGTCTCTCACGGCGAAAGTTTCGACAGATTTCGGCATCGACCCGAAATGGCTGCTTCTAGGCGACGATGAGACCGAACTACCTCCTTTCGTCCCGCGGAAAGGAGCATAACGTGCTCTCGGTTGCATCCGTCGGGTCCGCAGGTGGCGCCGCGAACTATTTCGCCAAGGACGATTATTACATCGGCGACGGGCCGGCCGAACTCAGCGAATGGGGCGGCAAGGGGGCTGAAGCCCTCGGTCTGTCAGGACCAGTCTCCAAGGAAGATTTCGAGAAGGTGCTGGACGGAAAACTACCTGACGGCACCGTCGTCAACGGCAATGAGAACAGGCGCGCCGGTATCGATCTCACCTTCTCAATGCCGAAGTCAGCAAGCCTGATGGCGCAGCTCGGCGGCGACAAGCGGGTACTCGACGCGCAGCAAGCCGCGGTCAAATCGGTCATGGGTTTCCTCCAAAAGAACTACGCCGAGGCGAGGGACTACAGCCGCAATTCGAACGGAGAGGGGGTAAAAACCGGCAACCTGGTCTATGCCCTGTTCCAGCACGACACGAGCCGCAAACTCGACCCGCAAAACCATACACACGCCGTCATCGCAGCCATGACGCAGGACAAGGACGGCAATTGGAAAGCGCTGTGGAACGGAGAGATCTGGAGGAACAATTCAGTACTCGGATCGATCTACAATGCCGCGTTGCGCTCGAATCTCGAGAAGCTGGGGTACCAGACCGAGATCACCGGAAAGCACGGACAGTTCGAGATCAAGGGTGTCTCCCGCGAAGTCGTCGAAGCATTCAGCCAGCGCAGCCAGGAGATCGACGCCAAGGCTAAGGAACTTGGCATCAGCACGCCGCAGGGGCGCGACGCTGTCGTGGTCAACACCCGCGATCCAAAGCTAAACGCCGGCGACAAGCAGGCGCTGAAAGCGGAATGGGAAAAGCGCGCGGAAGGACTCGGGTTCGACGCCAAGACACTCGTCGAACAAGCCAAGGCGCGCACCGTAGGTAACGACGATCGCCCGCTCGGAACCGTCGAAATGGTCCGGAGCGCTCTCAAGAACATCCACGAAACGGCGAAGATCTACACGCGGCCTGCCGACGAGCTCACCACGAACGGACTCTCCAGAACGCTCCTGACGCCGACCCAACTGCGCACAGAGATGGCAACCGCCTCGGCGATCCGCGTGATCGGTGAACGCGAGACGTCATGGACCAAGGGCGAGCTGGTCAAGACAGCGCTCGATATCGGGCTTAAGAACGTCACGGCCGAAGGCGTGGAAGCCCGAATGAACGCCCTCATCGAGAAGGGACAAATGCTCGAGGGCAAGAGTGAGCGGCTCGACAAGTCAGTCGAGAAATATACCACACCGGAACATGCAGCGATCGAGCGCGCGGCCCTGAACAACGTCGCGGCCGGCAAGGATGCTAGTCCCGGCATGATTGCGGCGGGCGATGCTCCGGCCCGGTTGAAAGAGGTCTCCGGCGGACATGACCTCAATGCAGAGCAGATAGCCGCCGGCACGCTCGCCCTTTCAAGTGACGATCGAACTGTCGTTATTCAGGGCGTCGCCGGGGCGGGTAAGACGACGCTCATCTCCGCGATCGCCAGTGTCGCACATCAGGAGGACCGCGAGGTCTTGGGTCTCTCCTTCGCGAACAAGATGGTCAACGACCTCAGGAACGACACCGAAATCCGCAAACCAGGCGGCGAGGTGGTTCAAGGCGGGATCGAGGCGAAGACTGTCTCCTCCTTCGTCAATCAGCACTTGAAAGGGGCGCTGCACGGTTCCGGACCGAAATTCGAGGAATCGAAAGCGGCCCTGCAGGGCAAGATACTCGTCCTCGACGAAGCGTCGCTGGTTGCGAACAAACCGATGAACGATCTTCTGACGATCGCCAACAAGCTTGGCGTCGAGAAACTAGTCATGATCGGCGACCGCGCTCAGCTGCAGCCGATCGAAGCCGGTAAGACATTCTCGCTCATCCAGTCGGACAATCCGGCAATGGCCCGGCTCGACACGAGCCTCCGGCAGCGCACAGAGCATATGAAGGAAGCCGCCGGGCTGGCAAGGGCCGGGAAGTTCCGGGAAAGCTTCGCATCGCTGGGCGAACGCGTCGTGGAGGCTGGAAAAGATCATCTCGATGTAACCGCCAAGACCTGGCTCTCTCTGCCGCAGGACGAACGCGACAAGACCGCGATCTATTCCTCGGGTCGGGACGCTCGCGCCACGCTCAATCGGATGGTTCAGGACGGCTTGCGCGCCGAAGGCGTCCTCAAGGGCGAGAGTATGCAGGTCAATACCCTCCTGCCGGCCCATACGACGCGCGAGGAGCTGCGATACGCCGGAAGCTACCAGAAGGGTCAGCTGCTCGAGGTCATGCGTCACAACGCGCCTGGCGGACTTGAGAAGGGCCGATACGACGTCGAGGGAGTCGACGAGAAGGGCCGCGTGCTGCTCCGTGACGAGAATGGCAAGGTAAAGAAGTTCGATCCATCAAAGACCGATCCTGCAGACAAGCGTGATGCCTTGCGGCTCTCGGAAAAGCAGCAGGAGAAGATCTACGAGGGCGACAAGGTCCGGTGGACCGAAAAAGACGACTCCCGAAACCTGATGAAATCGGAAGAGGCGAAGATCCTCGGCATCAAGGACGGCATGGTGACGATCGAGAACCGTCATGGAGAGACGGTCGAGCTCAAGCAGGGCGACAAGATGCTCGAGCGCATGGGGCTCGCCTACGCCCTCAACATGCACCAGGCGCAGGGTGACACGCGCGACAAGGCGATCGGCGAGATGCACTCGGCCGCACGTCACCTGTCCAACGAGCGCCTCGCGCTCGTAATGATGACTCGCGTCAGGGACGACATCACGATCGTCACCAACGACAAGGACCGCTTGCTCGCACAGATCGCCCGCAATCCGGGCGACAAGACCAGCGCGCTCGAGACGCTCGGCGAGAAGCGTATCGAAGAGCCAAAGGGCGATCGGGCACAGCGCGAATTCAATCCAAAGATCCCCGACCATCTCAAAGACAGCGACAGCAAGCTGCCGCCGCTGCCCAGCGTCGACCGGGACAGTCTGCGACCCGTCCCACAAATCGATCTTCCCGAACGCAACATCGAGCGCAGCAGATAGGAGCCCAGCCATGAACACCCAGACTCCCGGAATTATCGCCGACGACATCGAGAACGCGGATCTCTCCAACATACTCGCTCAACAGCCAACGCTCACAAACTTCGTGGACCAGGCAGGGCTCGGTGAAGTCGCCAGGATGGTGGAGGGGGAGAATTATGTGGTTTGCGATCTGGATCTTCACGGGGTCCAAGGATGCGCCGACGTGCGGGAAATGGTCCAGAATCAGCAGATGATGGCCGAATGCGTAGCCATTGGCCTAGCGATACTGGTCGCAGTTGTCGTGGGATCGATAGCAGTCACCTTCGTCAACGTCGTGACCAAGCTTGCCGCCCCGATCGGCAAAAACCGGGTCTACGCGCTCTTCCCGCTCCGCCGCCGCAACAAACACACGAACAAGGAACACCCAGCATGACCGATGACATAATGCTGTCCCTCAAATGGCTCCTCGACCACCAGGATCAGATCAAGATCGTCGCGGCCGTGGTGTTGGCAACCGTCGCAATCGGCTTCGGTCTGCTGACCCATTTCACTGAGCCGAAGCGCCGCAGAAAAGGTGCAGAGGAATGAGCACCAGCACGATCTTGATCGCCACTGCGCTTGTGGCCCTCGTCTTCCTGGTTGCCTTCAAGCTTCTGGGGCCGGGCGAGCTTTCCCGTCTACCCGTTCGCAAACGCCCGTTGATGACGGCGCCAGAGCGGCGCGTATGCGCGATGATCGAGCACGCCATGCCCGGAACGCGAGTGCATTCGCAGGTCTCAATGGGCGCGCTGATGAATCCGGCGAACGGCCTATCGAAGTCCGAGTGGTGGACAACCTTCAACAAGTTCAGCTCGAAGCGCGTCGACTTCGTGGTCGAAGATCCGGCCACCGGAAATGTGATCGTCCTGATCGAGCTCGACGACAGAAGCCATAATCGCCGGAAGGACAAGGACCGGGACGCTCTGACGCGTCATGCGGGATATCTGACCGTCCGGCTTCCTGCCGGCGAAAGGCACTCACTGGCCAGCATCACACGGCGGATCGACGAGGTTCTCGGGCCTCCCAATCCACCAATCTCACCAACCATCCGAGAAGCACACCTGACCTGAAGGAGGGCCAACACATGGCATTCGATTACGACGATAAAGGGGATTTCCCGAGCGAGCAGTCCGCCCGCGATTGGGCATTACGCAACCGGGTCGATCTGCGTGACCTGCATTTCCGCAACAACGGTGACGGGACGGTCAACGTAGGCCTGCGGAAAAGCGGCAACCGCGAGAGCGAGGATTACGACAATCGGCACGGCGGTCGCCGGGACGGTTTCTTCCGATGACCCTCGCGCTGGCAGTGATCTGGTTCGGCTTCATCGCCATCCTCGCGGCCGCCATCCGGACGCTCACGGCGCGGCGCGCTGCATCGAACGCAAACCGCCAGCACGATCGAAATTCGGGGCTCAGGTCCCGATCGAGCCCCTTTGAGGGGTAAATGAAGCATCGCGAGATGCACCACAGAATGGCCGCAACGAAGCGGTCCAATGAAAGGAACGTACCAATGATGAAGAAAATGATCGCCGGCATCATGCTGGCAGCAGCAATGGTGGCATCGCCTGCAATGGCGCAGGAAAAATCCTTCCAGAAGGGCGATCCCGCACACGACCATCCCTCACACGAGCTGAGCATGGCTGCGGGGGCCGGGAAGACGAACGCGGCCGCGATCGCAGCGAAAGTCTATGCGGCCGTTGCTGGCGAGACCTCGAGCAAGGCGCAGGTTGCCCGTGCCAAGAAGATGAAGGCCTATCTCGCCGAAGCGGGCAAAGATGGTAATCATGCGACGCCGCAGGCGGTCAAGTGTCACGACTGCAAGAAGGTCAAGGCGAAGGTCGAATGTGCCCAATGCGCGGCCTGCGATGACTGTGAGGACTGCGACGACTGTGACGGCTGCACCGATGGGCAGTGCGCACAGAAGACGTGATCGAAGGGAAAGAAGGGCCGTGATCCTGAACGAACCGCAAGCTCAATGCCCCTTCTGCAGGGGCTTCATGCCGGGGTGGCTATCACGTTACCCGGCCAAGGCTTGCGACCTGTGTGACCGGCCCCTCTTTCTGCTTCCCAACATCTTCAGGAAGCACCATCACTCGATCCTCAGCGCGCTCGATGTCGCCAAGGTGGTGATGCTTCCGGTCATCGCAGGAGCAACGGTCTCGTTCGGTCTTGGTCGATTGTCAGTCGATGCCTTCGCACAATCCGTAGCTGCGGCGCTGCTCTTCTGGGGCCTCCTCGACGTCTGGGATGGAACCTCCGGACTGAAAACGGGGATAGACCGCGTAAAGCGCCGCATACGGCGCGATGCGAGCGCAAGGCGCATGTCTGCAGCCAAGACGTTCTTCGGCCTGACCTCGGTGGTCCTGGGCGGGCTCGGGCTATTGCTGGTGCAATGATATGAGCATCGACGACCGCGACTATATGCGAGAGCGATACCGTGACCGCGGCGGTGCCCGCAGCGCACCCGTTTGGAAGGATGGCCCTGCGAGGCTCGAATACGACCAGTACGATCCGAATCGTGGCGGATATCCACAGCGCAATCCGATGGCCCGACTTGTAAATCGCCCCGGCGGAGGTCCGAGCAAGAATATGCTGGCGGCAGCGGCACTCGGTGTGGCGGCACTCGTTTACACCATCTGGGCCGAGCCATTCGGCGAAATCATCGACTTCAGCGGACTGCCGAAAACAGGCGAATTCCGCGTCGTCCAGAAATTCTCCTCTCACCCTACGGGAACGCTTGCCTTCACGGCCGCCGAACGGCCGGTCGCTCTTCACCTGATCGACGGAGACGACAAGGCTGTTTTCGTAGGGTTCGTAAGAACGAACGAAACCGCCGATCTGATCGTGCCTGTGGGGCGGTGGCACATCGTCGTGACCGAAGGTAGCGAGACGAGCCTGGTCGAATTGCCCGAAATGCGAAGCGGAACTCCGCTCGGAATAATAGAGATCAAAGAAGGCGAATTAATCGCCGCGAAACCAAACACATCGGAAGATGTGCAATAGGAAAGGACGGGAAAATGCAGAAACTATTGGCAGCGGAAATCGCCGCAGTTGCGGCAATGGCGAGCTTCGCTCTCGCTCAACCTGTCTCCGCACAGGAGGCGGCAGAAACGCGCGAGATGTATCACATCTTCGAAATCGAGACGGACGCGCCGCGCAACGATCTCATCAAGGCTCTCCGTGTCGGGCTTAAGCAGAACACCACTGACACGCAGGTAACAACGCCTCTCGTTCGCGGTGAGCCTCCAGAGGTGCCGGGTACATTCGAGGTAGTGAACCCTCTGGAAGACGGTCGGTTCGGCGCTCTCGGAGCCCTCCTGAGCCAGGCACAGGCAACCGAAGTGATGCAGGTGAAATGCGAGGGCGCGGTCTGGATCGGCAACGGTCAACGACGCCTGCGGGGGGCGCAGAGACTACGGGTGACGATGTGTCTATTCCCGAAGAAGGCTGAGAACAGCCAGTACGCATACAACCTCGATCTATACATCATCGACCTGCACGAAAAGGGCGGTGGTCTCGACAAGCGTATTGGGAGGGCGATCGCAGGGGCGTTCGTAGGCGACCCAGGCGACTGGACCACGAAGACCATCGTCGACGTGCTTCGTCGGGCGCGCACCGATGCGGGCGTCAGGATCTCCTACATCGAGGGGCAGCCGGCCTTCGAGGGTACGCCGTGGGAAGACGAGACCACCGTTCTGCCAAGCGATGCGGAGCGCTCCGAGAGGGAAGATTGACGGGACCGAAAATGCAAACTGAGATGCGCGACGGCGGCGAGATCGAATGGGACGATTTCGAATGGCCCGATGACCCCATAACAGACCGCTCATTCGAGGTCGCAAAGAAGCGCGACGACCAGACTCTTCGTGAACACACTGAAAACGCATTGTTGCAGGCGATGCTCCTGCCGCCGGTTTCGGATGAGCAATTGCTCGCAAGAGGGGAGGTCACGTCATACGAAGTCGCAGGAGCCATGCTACACGATGCAGATCACCGCGGCTCCGATCTATACAAGTACTTAAACGTAATGGTGAGCGACGACTGTCTTGCCCTCGGACTGGGCAACACAATGATGCAACTCGTAACGCTCACACCAAAGCTAATTGGAGAAGAGCGTTACACTCATATCACATGTCACGATCTCTCCACTGACAGGATGTCGAACGTCTATCGGATGATCTTCCGCGCCTTCGCTGCATCACTTAACGTCGCAGCCTTCCCAGACTCAGACCTGATCGATAAATATGGTGTCCTGCGCTCGGGATCTGGTTTGACAGATTATATCAACGATCCCCACAGGCGGCGCCCTGTCTTTGTAGGTCGCCGATCACGGAACTTCTCAAGAAACGACCAACTTTACGTACACGACACATTGGGTTTGTTATCAGGTTACGGCGTAGCAATCCAAAATGACAAGCTGCATTCCGAATTGGCAGATGAGGATGGCACCCCAATCGGGACCCACAAGCTGGACGTCTATGGGGTACTCCCGGGTCGCGAGCTGACATTACTGCCATACGAATTTGCGAGAAAACCAGGCGGAGCAGACCTCGCACTCGCGGAATGCCCACTCCTCGGAGACGAGTGGTTCGACGACGAAAACCTGGTGGAAGCCGAAGCAATAGCGAAGAGCTGGTTCCCCGGTCCGACAATCCGAAAGATGCCCATCTCAGAGTCTCAAAGACGCGAACTCGGACGGGAATTCGAGGTGCGCGTCAAAGAAGCGTTCGAAGAAAGCGCGCCCGAGCGCGAAAGAGAGCAGATAAATCAAGTTGGACCCGCTGAGCCCATCGAAAGCCCGCCAGCTGCAGCTGGGCACGTTCGACAGACAAAAAATTACACAGCTTCGGTTTTGCCATCAACGATCGACGAGATAGGCCCGTGGGCCGAAGCATGTTTCGGTCATTCGATGACGATCTTACCGCGGGCACTAAAGGCTCTCCGAAAGTCATTACACCCGGACCCGAAACGCCTAGCAGAATCGCTGAAGGTCTTGGCAACACAGCGTTACCGAAGCTTCATCGGTGAAAGAGAGGCGTTCGGCAAAATGGAGCGATCACTGAAGCATCTCAAGATGCGGGACTCCTTCTCGAACGCAGAGCGATTGAAGGGCCGAACGGGAGATGACTACCTTGTCCTGCACGATGGGCGAAGGATGCTTCTCGATCGGCATTTCGCATCGAATTCAAGCGGGTATAACGATCCTAGGCTTATCCGGATTTACTACACTTACGACCGAACGCTGAGAAAGATCATCGTCGGATGGATGCCAACGCATCTCGCGACATCAAAGTCTTAGGACCCACTGAACGACATTGCCCACAAAGGGGCGCTGGTTATTAAACATGGATATAAATCGCCAAGTTACCATAGACCGCAGCGAGTTTCTGATACTACTGCGTAGCGCGAAAGCGCTTCTTTTCGACTTGGATGCCAAAGAAATGTTCGACAGCGCAGCAGCTGTTTCTGAAGCCATAGATACACTGCGCGGACACCCGTTGGCCGACCCGCTCGATTTTGCCGATCTGGACGAAGCCACCCTCAACTGTCTCAAGCAATCAGCAACGAAGGATTGAAGATGAACCCGCCAACTGTAGAACATGAGACCCTGATTTCGCTGACGGCTGACATCGTGTCCGCACACGTTTCACACAACAGCGTGGCGGCGACTGATGTGCCCACATTGATCGAGAAGATATTCGGCGCATTACGCGACGCCGGCGGGAAAGAAATCGAGCATGAGAAGCTCGAGCCAGCAGTATCGATCCGCTCATCGGTCAAGAAGGATCACATCGTCTGCCTGGATTGCGGGAAGAAGATGAAGATGCTGAAGCGTCACATCTCGACCGAGCACGGAATGACGACCGACGAATACAGCCAAAGGTGGGATTTGCCTTCCGACTATCCCCTGGTAGCACCAAACTACGCCGAAACGCGACGTGATTTGGCCAAGAAGATCGGTCTCGGAAGGAAGCCCCAAGCACGAAAAGCCCGCAAGAAGCAATGATGCTCAAGGAACTGGCAATAAAGGCAGAATTCTGCTTGCTGGGCGCCGGGCTACTCTACTTCTACGGCCAGGCAGCCGGGAGCGCGGGAATTTTCCTCAAGTCTCTGATTGTGTCACAAATCCCTCTTTTTGCGACTCGCGGGCTAAATTCGTGGTGAATTTCTTCACCCGAGATGAGACTCGCGCAGCGGCTCTTAACCCTTCGGTGCCGTTTTGAAGCGGCTTGTGTCGAATATTTCGATACGCCCTTCGGGCGGAGATCGAAGGAAGGTTGCCCGAAGCGCCACGCGTGGCGAACTTCGCATAAGGGACGGGCACCCACCGGTTTTTTACCAGTCCGTTCACGAGCAAAACTTCCTTGTCATCTGTCGCTGCGATCCTAACGTTCTGCGCGTGCGGTGGGAGCCATTCACGCTTGAGTACTTCGATCACTGCGAAGACCGGAACGCCAGCTATACGCCTGACTATCTTGTGGATTTGGACGGCAAGACCGGCATCCGGCAGATGTTAGTCGAGGTCAAGACGCAGCGTGATTACAATCGAACGCGGGATGCTTTTGCGGCTCGATATCGCGCCGCCGAGCGATGGGCGGAAATCCAGCCTTCCATGAGTTTCAAGGTCGCTACAGACCGCTGGATGAAGGACGTCGGCCTTGAGAACTTCAACCTTCTGGATAGTGTTCGCGACCGCGCAATCGATGCCGGTCATCTTGAAGTGGTGCAGAAAGAAATTCTTACCGACAGAGGGTTAACGCTCGCTGCGATTTTCAAGCGGGCAGTGAAACGCGGCGTTCCGAAGGGTCTCGTGATGCCGACCGTGCTCAAACTGGCGCATCAAGGGAAGGTCGGATTCGACGTGAGGCAACCCCTCACGATGGAGACGATTTTCGATGACCGCGCACTCGCACAAGCCTTTCGTCAGTAAGCTCGCCACCGCTCGTGCGATTTCCTGACAAAAGCCAGGTTAAACGAGATTCCGTGTCAGGAAGGGTGAGATTCTCAATCGCTTTGGCAAATCACTCTATGATTAGTTGTGTATTATGAGAAAGTTACTCGATCAGCCAAATTTAGGCTGATTTTTTTGCCAAGTAGCAGGGTCGGTGGTTTAGACGACAAATTGTTCGCCTAGCTCGACGCCAAGTTCGGAATTCGTCAAGCTATTTGGCAACCGACAAAGTCGATGCGACTCAGTGACAAACAGCATGAGATTCGCATGGTATTTGTCATTTGAGGATCATCCAATACCGAGCGAATCTTCCCAACGATCAAGCGTGAAGCGAGGAGATCCCTCCGCAGAGCTGACCAGAAATATGCATTCCCCGTCGCAGCCAAGAATCTTGCATTTCGGGTGCTTTCCGATGAGTGAAGCATCAATGCCGTAGAGAACGGCTGTTACGCGAAGATCGACATCGAAAGCAGTGCCACATTTGCGGCAAGAGGCGATGATCGAGATTTCAGAACGCAGCATATCGCCGACCGTCCGATACGCGCTCGGCAATATTGGCGGATGTTTCAACTTTCCCATCCGCGCCCTTTGGAACGAACGGCGAACATTCGTCAAGCGTGAGAGCGCGTGCAATACGCCGATCCAACGGCTAACAAGAAGCGGATGTGTAACCTTTACCGGCAAAATCTCTCTGCAGCTGACATGAAGCTTATCGCCGAGAGCGGATCGCTAAGTCTCGACGAAACTTCGCGGGGACAAAATGTTGAGCCGGGTTATGTCGGCGCCGATAGCGACGGACCGGTCCTGAGCGTTGAAGGGGGTCAGCTCACGCTGAGGTACCGACGATGGGGCTTCCCTCCTGTCCGGAGCGGAGCAAGGCCCATAACAAACATCCGAAATCTCGATTCCAGCTGGTGGAAGGGAGCCAACGCCACCTTCCTCAAGGAATCGGCGTTCCGCTGCCTCATACAATTCTCCTCCTTTGCTGAATGGAGCGCGGATGAGGGGAAGAACGCGTGGTTTGAGGTCGAGGCGGACGTTGCGTGTTTCGCGGGCGTATGGCGTCCCTGGCGAGGTGAGAGGTTGATGAAGGTTGAAGGGAAGAAGAGAAGGGAAAGGCGAGAGGTGGAGATCGAGCTGTTCGCGTTCCTCACAACCGAACCGTGCGAAACCGTCGCCAAGGTCCATCCAAAAGCGATGCCGGTGATCCTGACCAATGCCCAGGAGAGGCAAGCATGGTTGAGGGGCGGCTCTGAAAGTTTCGAACTACAGCGCCCCCTTGACGATCGGCTGATACGGCGAATGTCGGACTACAGTTTGCAGAGAGATTAAAGCAAACAGCCCTACTGGAGTGCGTCAATCAATGCATCGACGCCCAAATCAACGCCAGAAAAATAGTCGCCTTCCCTGAATTTGGGTAGCATTGAGCTGTCTATTATCTCTGCGCACAGATCATTTGTGAGCGTGCTTTCCAAGCCGTAGCCGACTGCTATTCGAACCCTTCGCTCGTTGGGGGCGACTAGAACGACAACACCGTCATCAAAATCCTGCCGACCTATACCCCAAGCTTTAGCCAATTCAGTCGTAAACGGTTCGATCTCGCGACCTCCCAACGAGGAAACCGTCACGACAACCATCTGATGCTGTGTCGCCAGTTCCAGTTGCTCCAACCTAATTGACAAGCTCGCTTCTTGACCATCACTGAAAATGTTCGCTTCGTCGGTAACACGACCCGCCAGTTCAATCGCAGGAGCAGATGATTGGACTTCAGCCGCTTCCAAAGGAGCAGGAGCGCTCGGTTGCTCGAAGCATCCAGCCAAAAGGAAGCTCGCGAGGACAACTAGATGGTGTGATAATCGCATGAGATAAGAATGGTTCTTGGAAACGAAAGCGTCAATGTCCGCAAATGGGTCGAAAGCGGAACGTCCGCTTTGCCGGATATTGTGGCTAGTAGCGGACAGTCGGCTATCGGCCCAGAAGCTGTCATACAGATCGCTCATCTTGGATGACCGCTTCCCACCCGATTGTGTTGAAAAACTCACCCTTGCCAGCGGCGTGAAGTTCTGATTCAATATTCCTGTGGAAGCGGGAGATACTGCGATGATGGGCGAACGAACGGTGATGCAGGAGGCGCTGTTTTACGGGTTCAGTTTGGAGGATCATGTGCCGGGTGATCATCTGTTGCGATCGATTGACCGGTTTGTTGATCTGTCGAGCATCCGTGATCATTTAAAGCCGTTCTATAGTTCAACGGGAAGGCCCTCAATCGATCCTGAGTTGATGGTCCGTATGCTGATCATCGGCTATTGCATGGGCATTCGTTCGGAACGTCGCTTATGCGAAGAGGTTCATCTCAACCTTGCCTATCGCTGGTTCTGCCGCTTGGGCCTTGATGGCGCGGTGCCCAATCATTCTACCTTCTCCAAAAATCGACATGGCCGTTTCAGGGATAGTGACCTGCTGCGCGAGTTGTTCGAGGCGACCGTGCGGTGGTGCATTGAGGAAGGGCTTGTGGGTGGTGAAGGCTTCGCCATTGATGCCAGCCTGATCCGGGCCGATGTTGACCGACAGCGTGCGGTTCCCGGTAGCGAGGGACTTCCGCCCGAAGCTGCGGGACGCGCCGTCACCGAGTATCTCGCCGTGCTCGACGATGCAGCGTTTGGCGGCGCGACACCGGTTGTACCGAAGCAGCTGGCCCCCACCGACCCGGCTGCGCGATGGACCGCAGCTAGCCGCGAACGCGCCTTCTTCGCTTACTCGACCAACTATCTGATCGATCTGGATCATGCCGTCATCATGGATGTAGAAGCGACGACCTCGATCCGTCAGGCCGAGGTAACCGCACAGCGAACTATGATCGAGCGAACGCAAAAACGCTTTGGCCTGTGGCCTGACCGGCTTGTGGCCGATGCCGGTTATGGCGATGCGCCCAATCTCGCCTGGCTGGTCGAGGATAAAGGCATTGAGCCGCATATCCCGGTGTTCGATAAATCTGCGCGGAGGGATGGTAGCTTTGAACGTGCTGACTTCACCTTCGATCATGAAGAAGACCGATACACCTGTCCGGGCGGCAAGGAACTGAGACGGCGCAACCGCAACTTTGCCATGCCGCGAAAAGATGCCGACAAGGACGACTTCATCCGCTATCGCGCCCGCAAGGCAGATTGTGATGCCTGCGCGCTCAAACCGCAATGCTGTCCCAATGCCCCGGTTCGCAAGATCATGCGTTCCATCCATGAAAGCGCGCGCGATGTGGCACGCAATATTGCCACCAGCGATGCCTATGTTACCTCGCGAAGGCAGCGCAAGAAGGTGGAAATGCTGTTCGCGCATCTCAAACGAATATTGAAGATCGACCGATTGCGCCTGCGGGGACCAAATGGCGCAAAAGACGAGTTCCTCCTCGCCGCCACAGCACAAAATCTCCGCAAACTCGCCAAAACAATCCCGATGCCAGCCTGATCAGCAGATCAAATCCCGCTCGTCTCGATACCGGAAGCAATATCAAACCGCTCATCAGTCGAGTTTTTCAACACAATCCACCCAGTTTGCGACATAAGGTCGCGACCATGGTGAAATAAAAGCAGCCAGTCGGCAAGCGCCCCATTTTCGGTCGTTCGTTCATCTATTCATCCTTGAGGAAACCCGCCGCAGATTATACGTCGCACTTGCCTTACACAGAGTTGGGCTATTGCCAACAGGTCACGAAACATCGCCAACCGCGAGCTTGTCAAGATTCCGCAGATTGAGGCGGTAATATGCCAGCAATTGAGCATGTTGCTCTTGCCAGCCTTTTTCCTCATTCTGCATCACAGAATCTAGAGCAATCGCCCGTTCAGCGATTTGCCGAAAGCGGTTGGGATTTTCCGACGGATTGATGAGCGGTGAAAGCTCGGCAAGCAACCGCCAGGCTTCTTCGTAAGACCACCGTCCACCTTCTTTCGCTTTGGACTTCGCAAAATGCCGGTCTGCTACTGCCAGTTTGAGATTGATAACCCTCTCATTATCGCCAGTCATATAATTTCGTTGCCCGTTATTATAGATCATGTCCTTTTGGTGAAGGATTACATAATCTTCCCAGTCCCACTTGCCGAATGCACGTTGGTCACTGCCAGTCAGTATCGCCAGCATCGCGTCAGCATATCCGTAAGCCATGGCCTTGGGTGCGAATGCGTAATCCTCTTTACACGCCTTTGCGATTTCCCGTTCCCAATCGTTGAGAAACCGGTCTTCATACAGGTCACAAAAGTCATCACCGCCGCTGAAAGCCACCTTCGGAGCATTGGCGTAAGCTGGTTGATATCGCTTTTTGAGTGCTTCTCGTGCGCTATCAAACGCTTCGGGACTAGGGGTCAGCTGCGCCTCTAGCACAGCAAGACGAAGGTGAATTTCCATCGAGGTCAGATCACGGCTTGACTTGTCTTGAACAACCTCCAGCGCCGATGACACATTAGGGTCCAAATCAGGTCGGCCACCATCGCGCGTTGGCAACAGCCTTGTCTCAATTGCTTGATATTGCGTAAAAATGTTTCGTGCTTTTGTCGCGAAGCGATTTGATCGGAATATTTCTGCGGTGCTGAGGTATAGGTTAATTCGGCTTAGCAGGTCCCAATTCAGTGTGTTTTTGACGAGGTTCAATTTGTTGACCGCCGGAGTGTTCGCTACAAATGAACGCAGTTTCTCAGGTTGAGAAACGTCCAATCGCGAATCTTCTCTTTCGTCTTCGACCTCGAATTCCCTTTCGAATTCAACCAAGGCGCTCGTAAGGTCTCGGCCCAATTGCGCAGATATCGCATCAGATGTTCCGTCCCGTTTTTCGATAAAGCTCAGGGCCTGCTGGACCGTGTCTTCGTTGCCGTAACGCAAATGCCATCTGATAAGATAGCTAGCGCCGACACGTCCCCCGCAAGCACCGCCTTTTCTGGTCTTGTAGCTCTCGGGAACGGGGATTTCTTTTATCTGCCTAATTTCAGCTGGCGATCCATTCCAGCCATATCCGATCGATATGCAGATTTGGTCTTCTTCTTCATCGGGCGGACTAGGGGCCTGTGCTGCCACAGAAGTTGCCGAATGGCTCACAATCAGCAAGATTGCCAATGCTATACTCAACTTCATGTTCGACTCCCCTTTGGAAACCTTCACCTCGAGACAGAATATTGGGTTTGCATTCCTAACATATCTTTAAGCTGGGCTTTAACGTTTTTGGGTTGACAGCGCGGGGCGACGAAAACGGGCATGTCTGCTTTCTCTAATTCGATTGGCAATACCGGTCGTTCCGGAATCCACCCAGTTTGCGACATAAGGCTGCGCCCTTGTTGAAATAAAAGCAGTCCGGCAGCAACCGCCCAAATTACGGTCGTTAAGGTACATTCTTTCGAGTTGGCGTAGCCGAACCCAAAGAGACCTTTAACACTCCATCTTTCGACTATGTTTCCATCGAAGGGCATCAAGTCATCCGTGTGCCAAATCTTCAACTTCGATGATTGCAGATCAGGCAGAGGATTCAAAAAGCGAATTCAATCTGTCGCTCTTTGATAACGGTGAATCCTGTGTGAATCCTTTGAACATCCATTTATCGCTAACATTTGAACAATGTGATATAAGTTATTGATATAATGGTGAGCCCTGCTGGGTTCGAACCAGCGACCTACTGATTAAAAGTAGTATTTGTGGCGAGCGCCCAGATGGTGGTGTTTGGCACTATTCCAATTCAGGCAACCTCATAGTTGAAGAACCTATATGGTTGGCGCGCATTTCCGTTCGATGATGGTTCATAATATGACGGCAGTGGCTGGGAGAACAAAAACAGAAAATCTGCACTTACATTGCACTTACAGCAGTGATATGTGAATCCAGCATTTTGAAAAATGGCGGAAAATTGGTCGGGACGAGAGGATTCGAACCTCCGACCCCCACACCCCCAGTGTGATGCGCTACCAGGCTGCGCTACGTCCCGACCGATTGAGCAGCGATGCTGCGAAACGCGCATATATGGTGATGGTGAATGCTTGGCAAGCGGTTTGGCGAGGGAACTGCGCTATTGTCTGGAGACTGTATCCAATTGGCATTGCACATTTGACTGCTGCGTGATAGGCGCGCGCATCAATTAGGGTCTGACGCTTAGGGGGCTTGAAACACAGGTCGCGCGGACACAGATTTACTACAATTATTTTTCAGGACGGGTTCATGACTATATTATCTATTTCTGCAGCAGCTTCGGGCGCCGGTGGCGCCGGCGGATTTCTTGTATCCGTAATGCCACTGGTACTGATTTTTGCAGTATTCTATTTCCTGCTCATTCGTCCGCAGCAGAAGAAAATGAAGGAACATCAATCGAAAATCGGTGCCGTTCAGAAAAATGATGAAGTTGTGACCGGTGGTGGACTGGTTGGCAAGGCTACCAAAGTCGACGATGAATATGTTGAGGTTGAAGTGGCCAAGGGCGTGAAAGTGAAGGCCGTGAAGGCAACTCTTTCAGATGTCATGCCACGCGGCAGCGCCAAACCGGCAAACGATTAAAGGCCGGATCAGGGAACGGATATACAGCCTATGTTAGATTTTCCGCGCTGGAAAGTTATCTCGATATCACTCTTGGTTGCATTCGGTGTGCTCATGTCGCTCCCCAGCCTTCTTGTGGGAGAGAGCCATAAATACTGGCCGAGTTTCCTTCCTGATGAGACGATTAACTTGGGTCTCGATTTGCAAGGCGGCAGCCATATTCTTCTGGAGGCCGATCCTGCAGATGTCGCTGTAACGCGATTGGAAACGATGGAAGAGTCCGTAAGAGCGGTAATGCGTCGTGCTGATCCCCGTATTGATATTGGTGATATATCCCGGCGCGATGGCGCGGTTTCGTTCATGGTCCGCGATTCAACGCAGGTTGATGCTGCGCGCGAGGAACTGGTTACATTGACAACTGGCGCCGGGCTGACAGGTCAACGCGATTGGGATATCGAAGTTATTGATGACACGCGCTTTGTCGTGACGCCTACCGAAGCCGGGCTGGAATCCGCGGTAGATAATGCCATGGAAACGGCAACTGACGTTATTCGACGTCGAATTGACGCAATGGGCACACGTGAACCAACCATTATTCGTCAGGGTGTGAACCGGATTGTTGTGCAAGTCCCCGGTCTGGATGATCCCGAAGCCCTGAAAGCTCTGTTGGGGCAGACGGCCAAGCTTGAGTTTAAATTGGTTGATTTTGAAGCAGATCCCAATGCTGTGGCGGCCGGAAGACCTCCGGTAGGCAGCCAGATCTTTCCATATCCGGACAATCCTTCGGGGCTTCCCAATATTGCGGTAAAACGTCTCGGGGGCATTACCGGCGATCGCTTAACCGATGCTGGTCAAGGATTCGAGCCGGACACGAATGCCGCCGTCGTGAATATCACTTTCGATGCTGAGGGCGGAGCGAGATTTGCGCGTTTGACGCAAAATAATGTTGGTCGGCCTTTTGCGATTATCCTTGATGGAGAAGTTCTGTCTGCACCGAACATAAACGAGCCCATTCTTGGCGGTTCGGCTCAGATTTCTGGTAACTTTACAGTGGAATCGGCCAATCAACTCGCCATTGCGCTACGATCCGGTGCTTTGCCGGTCGAGCTGAAAATTGTTGAAGAACGTACTGTTGGTCCCGATTTGGGGGCTGATTCTATCCGCAAAGGTATGATTGCCGCAATCATCGCCACGGTGGCTGTGTTGACTTTCATGATTGTCACCTATGGCCGATTTGGCGTTTACGCCAATATTGCGCTGACACTTAACCTTTTTATTATCGTTGGCGTAATGGCAATGTTCAACGCAACCCTGACGCTGCCCGGTATTGCGGGCTTTGTGTTGACCGTTGGTTCGGCTGTTGATGCCAATGTGCTGATTAACGAACGAATACGCGAGGAACGTCGACGCGGCAGAAGAATTCATCAGGCGCTCGAAGTCGGTTATAAAGAAGCCTCTCGCGCGATTTTTGATGCAAACATTACCAATGTTATTGCGGGTCTTCTGCTGTTCCTGTTTGGATCAGGGCCAGTTAAGGGATTTGCAGTTGTATTGATGATCGGTATCGCATCGTCGGTCTTTACGGCGGTCGTCTTTACGCGGATGTTGGTGGCGCTTTGGGTGCGGAAAAAACGGCCGCAGGAATTGGTGATCTGATATGAAACTGCTCAAACTTGTTCCTGACGATACCAACATCAGATTTCTGAAATGGCGGAATATCGCATTGGTGATTAGCATCCTGACGATGATTGCCTCCATCGCTTTGGTAGCAACCCGAGGACTGAATTTTGGCGTAGACTTTGTTGGCGGTCAGATGATTCAGGCAACTTTCACAGAAACAGAGACCGCACCGATCACTGAACTGCGGAGCAGCATTGGCGCCCTTGGCTACGGTGATGCGACTATTCAACGCTTTGGTGCAGACAATGAGGTTTCTATCCGCATGCGCCTGCCGGCAGAAGCGGAAACCCGTCCAGAAGCGGCCAATGAAATGACGGAACGGATCGTTGCGACCATCAAGGAAGGTCATCCCGATGTGCGTATTGACGGTGTGGAATCTGTTTCTGGCAAGGTTTCTTCGGAACTGTTCGAAACTGGCGCATATTCTTTGATTTTCGCTCTGATTGCGATTTCCATCTACATTTGGATCCGGTTTGAGTGGCAATTTGGTTTCGGAGCTTTATTCGCACTATTCCATGATGTGGTGCTAACATTTGGCTTGTTTGCGCTTACCCAATTGGAATTCAATCTGAACATTATTGCGGCACTGCTGACAATTATTGGCTACTCGCTCAATGATACGATTGTTGTATATGACCGGATCCGCGAGAATCTGAAGAAATACCGCAAGATGGATATTGTGGCGTTACTCGACCTTTCCTTGAACGAGACTTTGGCTCGAACCGTAATGACCAGTTTGACGATGTTGATCGCCTTGGCAGCGCTGGTATTCCTTGGCCCTGAAGTGATCTTTGGATTTGCCGTCGCGATGTTCTTTGGCGTTGTGGTCGGAACATACTCATCGGTCTATATGGCGTCGCCAGTGTTAATCTGGCTGAAAGTTGGTCCGGATACATTTGTTCCCGCGCCTTCGCCGGGTGAGAATGCCGAAAAAGTCGGCGGACCGGAACAAGTCGGGTAAACCCCTGTGGTAGAACTGCGTAAGGATGTCGATTTCGAAGGACCGGTAATTACTGGCTTTACGCCGCAGGGTTTCAAAGTGGGTGACAAGCGGTTTAATAGTGGATTGCTGATATCGCCGGAACAGGCCTTGCCTTGGGACAGCCCTTCTATTGATGCGCTTGACTATGCGAAAATTGCTAAGTCCCTCAGTCTTGCGCCAAAGCCGGAGTTTCTTCTTTTCGGCAGTGGTTCGCAAATGACCCAGCCGCCAGCTTCCTTTCGCCGTGAAGTCGAAGCCGCTGGCGTGGGTGTTGAAGTAATGGACAGCCGAGCCGCTGCAAGAACATGGGGCATATTACGGTCAGAAGAACGCTGGATTATCGGTGCTTTTTTGCCACTGGCTTAACTGCTTCCAACTACCTGTTGGAATATTTTTAGCAATTGATCTCCATTGTTTTTCCAGCTCAAATGACTGACCGTATCCCGGACTTTTTCCGGTGACGGAGCTGCTTCCAAAATGGCTTTGACCGCTTCAACAATTGCCCTGCTATCCTGACCAACAATCCTGCCTGCGACATCGGATCGAACAAGTTCCCGGGCTCCTCCAGCCTCGCTTATGATAATGGGTGTGCCACAGGCTAATGCTTCGACCCATGCATTCGCTAGGCCTTCAGACTTGGATACGAGGATGGAAATATCCGAGGCAGCGATCAATTTTGGGAGTTCATCATGGGGAACGCCGCCAAGAAACCGGATGCGACCAGACACATTCAATGATTGTGCAAGCGCCCGGTAATTTCCTTCTTCCTCGCCTTGCCCGGCAAGCATTAAGGTTGCATCGGGAAACGCCGTCATGGCTTCTATTGCGAGTTTCTGATTTTTACGTGGTATGAGCGCTCCGGCGCAAATGAACAATGGCCCTTCAACACCCAGCTCCTGTTTGGCGGCAGTGCGGTCGATGGGGACAAACTTCTGCTGATCAAGGCCGGTATAGTGTACATTGATCTTATCACCATCCATGCCGAGATCAATCATATCCTGTTTCAGTGCCTCGGAAACCGCTAGCAGTGCACGAGCTTTGCGGGCGGCTTTCAGAATGTGTTCACGGCAATTGGGATCATTTCCCCAATGGTGGATATCGGCACCACGGGCCTTAATCGTAAACGGGATATCTAAAGCGTCTGCCACTAGCATCGCAGCTGGGCCATCGGGGTAGAAGAACTCAGCATCAACTAGATCAAAAGGGGATGTGGCATGAAGTTTTCGGGCCAGCGGTAATATTGCGTTGGCAATACGCAGGGGGTTTTTTGGGCCACCGATTTTTGGGACCAGCTTGAACCGGGGACGATGCAATGCGAGTCCACGCCACTGTTCATGCTCTGGAATCGTTCCAATTTCGCTGTATTGTGGGTGCTTGCTGAGCGGCCAGGGTGGCAAGCCGATGGGATTGATAACCGTTAAATTGACTTCAGTGCGACTGGCCAACTCAGCGGTTTGACGTTCAACAAAAATACCAAAATTGGGTGCTGCAGCATTGGGAAACAATGTTGAAAGCGTCAGGATATTGAGCGGGCGGGTCATCCGATTGCTCTAACAGCTCTTACCTAAAGCTCTCTTACCAGGCGCACAGCCACACCAATCCATTCCGGATCCTTGACAATCTGTTGCCGGGTTCCGCTTCCGAGCGGGAGTATTTGGAGCTGATCACCTTGGCGGCCAATCAACCGGCCAAACAGGAAGCGGCCGGCGGGACGGGGGATCAGGACATCGCGATTAAGCGCTGCGGCATATTGATCGGAAGATCGGCGGGACAACCAGACATCATCACCAGACCGATAGTCGCCAATGCTGCTTTTAACCCGCATTGCGACCATGTCTGTTTCGATGACGGGCTGCAAGATTTGATCTGATTTCTCGAGCGCATGGGCACCTTTATGATCGAGAACCGCGGCGACAGGGAGTGCATCTTGATTGGGCAGAGCGAGCAGAGTGCCGCTATCTACATCCAGCGCGTCCGCAATTCGGTTTAGCCAGCCCAATGAAAGCGTGCGCGTGCCGGTTTCGAGTCGGCCGATAGTTTGCGCAGTGGTCGGCGGATCGCAGCGTTTGGCAACGTCGTCCAGTGTCATTCCCTTGACCTTGCGAACTTCCCTTATGCGGTGAATCATTCTCAATTCTCCAACCTATTTGGTTTTATCCTTTCCTACAGTTTTGCCAAAATGGCAAGGGTTGTTGAACAAATACACAGGAGTTTCCATGGTGAAAGTAAATGGCAGAGGTCATAAGGACCCCAGGGTATTGATCGAACGGCCTCTACCGCAAGATGGTCACGAACGAGGACGCAAAAAAACTCGAAAGCCTATGACGCGCAGTGTGAGCGTCAATCTGGCGGAATCACCGCTGGGTTGGCTGCATTCAAGGGGATATTTGACCGATCGACAATTTGATGCGGGAGAGAAACTCCGTATGGATTGGGAGCGGGCCAACCTCTCTCCCAGTGTCACAATGCGATGGGACGTCGTGCCGCTAGCATCCAGTCGCCAGCATTCATCTGCCAAGCTCAATCAAACCGAAGCGCAAATCGCGGCGAAACATCGCTTTGATCAGGCGATAGAATTTATCGGCAAAGATTTGTCAGATATCAGCTGGCGGGTAATCTGTGGTGGCGAAGGCGTTCCAGCGGCAGAGAAAAAACTGGGTTGGCCAGCACGGTCGGGCAAGCTGGTGTTGAAAATTGCGTTGGATCGATTGGGAAATTTTTATCGTTTGCCTATTTAGTTTTCGAAGGCTTCCACTTGTTCTGCCAATTCCAGCCAGCGCATTTCAGATTCGTTTTTTTCTTCCAGCAATTTGGTGTTTTCATCGGTAAGGCTCTGGAAGCGCTCATTGTCCTTCATAAATAATTCCGCATCGGAGAGCGCGCCCTCAATTTCGTTGAGGCGGAGTTCGATCTGCTCAATTTGTTGAGGTAATAGGTCATAATCCCGTTGATCTTTGTAACTCAGTTTCGTCTGTTTTTTTGCGATTTTTTGTGATTCTGTCCGGTCCCTGTTTCCATCCGCTTTGGGTTGTTTTTTGGCGGGTTCATCTTGTTTTCGTTTTGCTTCCCACTCAGCATAACCGCCTGCAATAATGTCTACCTTGCCACTGCCATCCAATCCGAGTGTAACGGTAACGGTACGATCCAGAAAATCGCGATCATGGCTAACCAGCAATACTGTGCCATCGTAATCCGCGATCACTTCCTGCAACAGATCGAGTGTTTCCAGATCGAGATCGTTGGTTGGCTCATCGAGTACGAGCAAGTTAGACATGCGCGCAAATTCGCGAGCCAATAAAAGCCTCGATTGTTCGCCGCCGGACAAGGTTCCGACCTTTGCATCTATCAAGTTCGGTGCGAACAGAAATTCCTTCAAATAACCCTGAACATGTTTCTTGACGCCGCGGACTTCGATCCAATCGCTGCCGTCAGCCAACACGTCTCTAACTTGCTTGTCTGGTGAGAGAAGGCTGCGTTGCTGGTCAATAAAAACGCCATTGAGCGTTTTTGCCAGATTAACTTCGCCGCTGTCGGGGGCCAACTCACCGGTAATCATCTTGAGCAAAGTTGTCTTGCCTGCTCCATTGGCACCGACAATCCCTATCCGGTCGCCGCGCTGAATACGAAGGGAAAAATCGCGAATAATGATCCGCTTCGCATCCCCTTCGCCAAAGGACTTGGAAATGTTTTCGGCGATAATAACCGATTTGGTCCGCACATCGTCACTTTGTGCTTGCAGGTTTGCCGTGCCCGTAGGTCCGATCATCGCCGCTCGTTGAGCGCGCATTTCCCATAGCTTTTCCAACCGCCCCTGATTGCGTTTGCGCCGCGCGGTAACTCCTCGTTCGAGCCAACGTGCCTCCAATTTCAGTTTCGCATCCAGTTTTTCCGCTGCCCGTGCTTCTTCTGCAAAGATTTTTTCCATCCATGCATCATAACCGCCAAAGCCCACTTCCAGCTTACGCACTGCACCGCGATCAAGCCAAAGCGTTTGTTTGGTCAATCGGGTCAAGAATGTCCGGTCGTGCGAAATAGTAATGAAGGCGCCTTTATAGCGCCCCAACCAGTCTTCCAACCAGTCTATTGCTGCTAGATCGAGATGGTTGGTTGGTTCATCGAGTAGCAGAAGATCAGGCTTGGATGCGAGTGCACGGCAAATTGCAGCTCGCCGTTTCTCTCCACCACTCGCTTTCCCAGCCTTGGTACTTAAGTCAATTCCCAACTGGTCTGCGATGGCTTCAACTTCATGTTCGGCCGGCCCGTCGTCACCTGAAACCGCAAAATCAAACAATGTCTCAAATGATGTAAAATCAGGTTCCTGTTCCAGTATCACCACATTGGTGCCGGGTTGAATAGTGCGTTTTCCTTTATCCGATTCAATCTGGTCTGCAATCAAACGAAGCAGGGTCGTTTTGCCCGCTCCGTTGCGGCCAATCAGAGCCAGTTTCTCGCGCGGGCCGACATGAATATCAAGATCACGAAACAGCCAGCCTTCACCTTGGTGAAGAGACAGGTTTTCATAAGAGAGGATCGGTGGTTGCGACATAGTCTGTGCGCGTTAGAACTTACTGGTGCCAGTCTCAAGCACCAGTTTATATATACTGTGTTCAGATGGGAAAGACTATGGGGCAAGGAAACGAAGGATATCGGAAAATGAAATCTACAAAACTGGCTTTGGTGGCAACTCTTATGACGGTTACAATCGCCCATCCAGCATTGGCGGCCGATGTGCAGATAGTCGCGCAAAATCCTGTCATTGAGTTGAGTGTTTCTGAACAGGTTAAATCTACCCCGGATACGGCATCATTTAGCACAGGTGTCCAGACCAAGGCACCTACTGCTACCCAGGCGCTGCGGGAAAACTCGCGCAAGGCGAAAGTCCTGATTGATAAATTGAAGTCGCTTGGCATTGCCGCGAAGGATATTCAGACCTCGGGCATAAGTTTAAATGCCGATTATCGCTATGACCGTTCCAGTCAAGAGAACCGTTTTGTCGGTTACCAGGTTTCCAATCAGGTGCAAGCAACGGTCCGCAATATCGACAAGCTTGGTTTGATTCTTGACGCGATTGTGAGTGGCGGGGGTGCGACCAATTTGAACGGACCACATTTTTCGATTGATAATAATAACGATGTCAAACAACTGGCGAGAGAACGGGCACTTGCGAATGCCAAGGGGCAAGCCCTGAGCTATGCTCGCGCGGAAGGATATACCGGTGTTCGTGTGCTTTCGATATCTGAAGGATTGCGCAATGTGTCGCACCAACCCATGCCGATGGCGCGTTCTATGATGGCAGATGAATCGATGAATGTACCGATTGCCCCTGGTCAAGTCGGAACCACTATCTCTCTCAACATTACCTATGAAATGACTCGTTAAGCTATTGAACCAGTTGCTGAACTCGCTATTCACGTGATGTTAAAGGCGTTCGGTCTAGGAGTTTATCCATGTTGAAGACATTCATCCTGACTGCCGCGCTCGGTGCTGTGACATTTTCCTTTGCGGCCCCGCCGTTAGAAGCGGCGCAACGCCGTGACGAGCAGAATGATGCGCGTGCTCAAATGATGGCAGGCAAGGTGAAGTCGCTCAGATCCATTGAGAACCGTGTCCTGCCGAAAATGTCGGGAAGTCAGTACCTTGGCCCTGAATTTGATCCGGTTGCCCAAGTCTATCGTTTGAAATTCATACGCAAGGGACGTGTGGTGTTTGTCGATGTTGACGGCCGTACAGGCGCGATCCTAAGACAACGCTGATTGCGGTCAATTCCCTCATTCCGGTTTTCTTTATCGTTGTGGGATTTGTGCATGATGATATACCCCCTTCCAACTTGTAAAAACGGAATTTTTTGGAGAATGTGAATGCGCGTTCTGATTGTTGAAGATGAACCCACATTGGGACAACAGCTTAAAGCAACGCTGGAAGCCAATGGCTATGCGATTGACCTGTCTACCGATGGTGAGGATGGTCATTTTTTAGGGTCTACTGAAGATTATGATGCGGTGATCCTGGACCTCGGCCTACCCGAGATTGATGGCCTGACCGTCTTGGATCGCTGGCGCAAGGAAGAACGTAATTTTCCCGTGCTGGTTCTTACTGCACGCGATAGCTGGTCCGACAAAGTTGCCGGATTGGATGCCGGCGCGGATGATTATCTCGCAAAGCCGTTTCAGACTGAAGAGTTAATCGCGCGTTTGCGTGCGCTGATCCGTCGTGCTTCTGGTAATGCCTCGTCGGAACTAACGGCCGGTGAAGTGCGTCTTGATACACGCTCTGGCAAAGTCACGCTCAACGGAAGTCCCGTGAAGCTAACGGCGCAAGAATATAAGCTGTTGTCCTATCTGATGCACCACAAGGGGAAAGTGGTATCGCGAACCGAATTGATTGAGCATATTTATGATCAGGATTTTGACCGTGATTCCAACACTATTGAGGTGTTCGTGACCCGGATCAGGAAAAAACTGGGTGCCGAAGTTATCTCTACCATCCGCGGGCTTGGTTATAGTCTAGAGGATCCTGAAGCTGAATGAGACGCGCCAAATAGATATCCCGGTCGATGCGGATGCCTCCACAACGACAAATCGACTAGGCACACAGACAACCGGATCGCTCAGCCGCCGGATGATCGGTATTGCGGCGGCCTGGATCATGGTGTTGCTGGTCGGGGGCGGATTTGCGCTCGATCGGGTATTGACCGATGCGGTGACGCGCAATTTCGACAATCAACTCGAATATGTGCTGACCGCAATGATTGCCTCAGCAGAAATTGGACCGGATGGAGAGATTTTTCTCAACCGACCGCTTGGCGACCAACGCTTTCTGGAGCCCAATAGCGGCCTCTACTGGCAGATTAGCGGCAAGGAACATGACGATTTCCCATCGCGCTCGCTATGGGATCGTTCGTTGGAAGTTGATTTTTCCCATGAGGATGAAGAAATTCATATCCGCAATAGTTACCAGTTTCGCGATGAACCGCTTCGGTTACTTGAGCGCACAATTATCCTGCCAGACTCTGACACGAAATGGTTGTTTCAAGTGGCGCAGAGCCGGGAAACGCTGAACGGTCAAATTTCCGAAATCCGGTCAATCCTCTTTTATAGCTTTTTGCTGCTCGCTGTCGGATTAATCGGAATGGCAGCCTTGCAGACGCTATATGGTCTATGGCCGCTTCGGAAAATTCGCAGTGCAATTGCCAGTATGCGCACGGGGCAACAAAAACGCGTGAACGATCCGATGCCGAATGAAGTTACCCCGATGGTCGACGAGCTAAATCAACTGCTTGAACATAACGAAAAGCAGGCGGAGGAGGCACGCCGACACGCAGGAAACCTGGCTCATGCATTGAAAACACCGCTGACAGTGATCATGAACAGCGCGACCGCGAAAGCGCCAGACCTGGCGGATACAGTTATCCGTGAGAGCGGCGTGATGCGCCGGCAAGTCGATCACCATCTGGCCCGGGCGCGGGCCGTTGGACGCCGCGGTCATGCGCATAGTCGGGCCAGGGTCTGGCCCAGTTTACAGGCTGTGGAACGCGCCGTCGGACGGCTTTATAAACATGTACGAATTGATATTGATGGTGATCAGGAAGCCGTGGTTTCGGTTGAACGGCAGGATCTTGACGAGATGATCGGCAACCTCGTTGAAAACGCAGCAAAATATGGCGGCGGCAGCGTGTTTGTTACGGTTGAAAGCGGCGAAGAATTTGTCGAACTGTTGATTGAAGACGACGGCATGGGCATTCCCGAGGCGGAACGTATCCGGATATTTGACCGCGGTGTCAGACTGGATAGTGGTAAGCCGGGTACCGGATTAGGGCTCGCTATCGTGCGGGATGTTGCTGAAATCTATGAAGGCGGTGTCGTACTGGAAGAGAGCGAAGATTTGGGGGGCTTGATGGTGCGCCTAAAACTTCCGAAGAGCGAGGTTGTAGAGGGGTAGGGTGTGCAATTAAGCCAAGGGCTGGCATAAAGGCTTGAGTTCGCGCTTGGGAGGTTGCGGTCCTGATCCCAAGCTCCGCTTTGGTTGCGACAACGGATGTAATCCCGTCTGCGAATTTCAGCCGCTAAAAGCTTCTTGCGCTTTGGCAGTGTTCATAAAATCGCGGAACAAGAGCCATTTCTCGTCCGCGACTGTGATCACATGGACGAAATCGGAATCGATAATCGACCCCGTCGACTTGGCGGTGAGATTGAGATGGCCAGTCACAACCACTTTGTCGCCTTCGCAGATAAATTCTTCCGGGTCGAATTGATGAATGTCGACCGAAGACAGAACAGTTTCAAAGAATTGTCGGCATTCATCACGACCGTCATAATTCCCGGCATAGGGTATCACGTTGGGACCGTAAAATTCGATCCTGATATCGGGATGCAGCCATTTGACTATGGTATCGATATCATGTGCACCAAAAGCCTCAAAGACTTTTTTTGTGACATCAATTGGGGTAATCATAATGTTCCTCCATCTTCCAAATTGGAAATTTCAACTCGCGCCATCATTGTCTAAAAACTCAATGTTCCCGAGATGGTGATATTTCTTGGCGGCATGACTTGTCCGAAATGGGACCCAAATGAGATTGGAATATCATTGCCGCTGGTGATTTCGTTTTCATTGGTGATATTGTTAATCCGGATACCCAGTTTCCAGAATCCGTCTTCCGGCCCAAGACGTAACCCGGCATTGAGTATATTGGTGTTTCCCGTTTCCAAAATTGGGTCAAGATCACCCTGTCTGAAGACACTGGTGGAGAAGCTGTATTCTGCCGTGAATTCGGCAAGCAATCCCCCGATTTCTTTGGAGTAGTCAAGAAGAATTGAAGCTGAGAACTCAGGAGTGTCCACTGCTGTACGACCAGCAAGATTGTTGATCCCCGCGGCTGCGCAATCCGCCGCTGTCAGTGCCGCAGCCGCTGGCCCCAGTGCGCCATCAAACTGAGTCTGCCGAAAGGTCAAGAACTGTGCATTAGTACAGGCCTGATTGGCGAAGCTGTCGAACTCAAAATCTGTGTAGGCAGCAGCAGCAGTCAAACGCAGATCGTCGGTCAGTTGCCAGCGGGAATCTATTTCAATGCCCTTCGTCGTTGCCGCTGCGGCATTGCTCACGTTGAATGTGGTATTGCCGCTGAACACAGCGACCTGAAGATTATCATATTCAGTATAGAAGGCCGCAATATTGAAATCGGCAATACCATCGAAGATTGTGGTTTTTGCACCCATCTCGAAAGACAATGCCTTTTCATCTTCAAATTCCACATCCGCCGGAAGCGCACCACCGCCTGCGGCTGCCCCGGTAAAGAATGAATTGAATCCGCCCGCCTTGAATCCACTTGAGGCTGATGCATAGAGCATCACATCGTCACTGGCGTCCCATTGAAGGTTGGTCGACCATGTCACGCTATTTTCCTCTCGCCGAAGATTCTGAAAATCGTGGGTAGTAAACTCCAACAATTGTTGGGCAACAGCTGTCACGATAGGATTAGCTGTCGAGGCAGTATTACCCGGCGCATAGTCCGCTGCATATGCGAGCTGTGATGCTGCTTTTACTTCATTGGCATATCGCAACCCGCCGGTCAGGCGAACCGTATCGCTCAATCTCCAGGTTAACTGCCCGAAGACGGCGAATGTCTCGGTATTCTGATTGAGTTGCGCATAACGCGTCACCCCTGGCAGTAATCCGACTAGGGGCTGCAAGGTTGCGGCCGTTCCGCAAGCAAAAGCGTTCCCGGCGTCCGTCACCGGATTGCCAGCCGCGCAGCCAGCCGTGGTTAGTGCAAAGAAAGTCGGAATGCTGGCTGGCGTTGAACCATCAACAACAAGATCGCTGTTAAGATAGAAGCCACCTAACAGATAGTCGAAAACATTGCCCTCATCTGACGCATAACGAATTTCGAAAGTCGTCTGCTCCTGGTCCTCGGTGTCATCGAAACGAACCAAGGCTATGGGAGAAATGTCGGCGTCAA